>Ga0056128_1010476_pt1 | contig 11554 bp, 7 predicted proteins | sample WorMetLIZISLAND2_FD_71113 | JGI IMG/M metagenome (GOLD analysis project Ga0056128, IMG submission 71113) | Marine gutless worms symbiont microbial communities from Max Planck institute for Marine Microbiology, Germany - Olavius geniculatus... ... | reverse complement strand
CAACCCTGCAGGAGTTAAGCCACGCTGCCCTAGATAGGCAGCGGTGGGCAGCGATAGTAAGAATGGCGTCAGACACCAACGGGCATTGAGCCCACGGTTGTCGATGATGACGATGATGATAAAACAGAGAAGTCGCCGTTAACACAGGGCTTGAACCTCTGAAGCTTGCGCCTCTGAAGTTACGGCGCTATACAAATGTACAGGGTCCGGCCAAAAAAGTAGCCCCCTAAAGTTTTTCGCTGTTTTCTTAGCAACCGCTTAAAATTTAAATTTGAAATTTTGCTCATTCATGTGGTACAACCCGTTACATCTAACTGCCAAATAAAATTTGATTCGGTTAAAAAAATGACGAAGTTATAGACTATTTAACATGATCGCTTACCGATTTTTCAGCATTCAAAAATGTTCCGGCTACAACACCGATTTAATAACATCGTTGAAACAACACAGTTAACTAATAATCAAATGCCAGAATTTCATTGTCACTGCAAATGCTCGAAGTGTTCACCGCCAGCTCCAACACAAGCCTTCAGTTGCTTTGAGAAGTCTTGCACAGATTTGTCGATCGGTCCCTGTGGCAGGTTGCCCCAGATAACCTGAAGCGCTTGGTTGAGTTCAGCGATTGTCTTCGGCTTTGTTTTAAGCTTGCGGTAAGCTTCCAACATTGCACCCCACACAAGATAGTTTATTGGGTTCATATCCAGCGAATTTGGAGGCCACTGGTCTTTGGTGATGAAATCTGGACAGCTGGTCCGCAGCCAGTTCTGTGCGCTGTGCGGCGTTGCGCGCTACGTATGTGCTGACGCGCCGTTCTACTGGAAGATGAATCCGGTGGGCAGCCGGCGATCGCTTTAAAGGAAGAATAATTTAATGATAATTTATAAACAATATAAATTGCTGTTTGTCAAAACGTCACTGTGGCATCATCGGCAGTAACGTGTAACCAGTTTTTAAAAATTAAATAGCATTTTTAGCATGAACATTTTTGAATGCCAAAAAATCGGTAGGCGATCATGTTAAAAAGTCTATAACTTTGTCATTTTTTAGCAGAATCAAATTTTATTTGGCAGTTAGATGTAACAGGCTTCAGCAAATAAACGTGTAAAATTCCAAATTAAAATTCCAAGCGGTCGCTGACAAAACAGCGAAAAACTTTAGAGGGCTACATTTTTGCCGCATCCTGTATTATTATTATTATTATTATGAACTACCGTTCAGACTGTGACCGAAGATTGTGCTTCGTATCTGTGGCTATTTGTGCAGAGAACGCGAGCGTTGCTAATTACTCTACCTAGTCTATTTCGTTCAATCGACAATCTCGCTGCAAAGTCAAGCCAAAGATAAAGCGGAAGTATCGAGACGCGATTGGCGGAAAAATGGGTCGGTCCGTGACGTCATCGCCAGCCGGACAGGTGCTTGTTCTAGATCCGCCTACGCAGCTCACTTTTCACGGTACGTTGCGTTCACTCGCTACTGTTTGGGGCGATAAAAATATTTCTTGTTAAACAATAATCATTTACCATTTTTAGCGCGAGCTCTGCGCGTGGACAGCAGCTACAGAGTCCGTGGTTCAAAATGTTCAGTGAAATCACTGCCTTAATCGGGGGCACCTAAAATCGTATCCCCTATAAGATGAAACTTTGTTAACTTAGTGCTTAATCCGCCACTGGTCAATCTTATCGTTGGGGACAAGATAAGAAATCTGATAACATTAAGGTTGATGATAACTTGATGCCAGGCAGGCTACCGCCGTTATACGTGTGATGTCTGAACTGCTGAAGATAAAGACTGCTGAACTGCGTAATATTGTAACGGTTAGAGACGGCACAGTTAAAACTTAAACTTTAAAGACTGGGAAACGACAAAGTTAATATTTTAGTAGCTTAGGCCTACTTTACAAAAATTAACAACTAACTATATTAATTTTGATTGAAATCTAACAGCAATAACTGTCATCATACGCCTGTTTAGTGCCTTTTTTCGTGACTTACATGACTTTAATTAAAAATTTAACGAGTAGGCCTAAACTTTAAGTTGGTTGTTAAGTATTCTAGCGACTGATCGCGATATTAATCCTTAATTTCCACTGGTCAAGTAACAGTGATTTATTCCGCCGACTACGAGGCACTAATAAATCATAGAAACAACGACGACGAGTGGAGTATAGGCTTATACCGGTAGGCATATCGGTATTATATCGGTTATCAGTGAGTGACGAACGCTGGGATCTGACAGATGCTGCTGCTGCTCATCAGGGGCGAATACATCACGTCCGAATTCCGCGCATCGCACATCCCATCTCTAATGGAAACCTTGTTTCTATAGTCAGTGGCTACGTAGCTTATACCCCGTTTACACGATCAAACTGGCTCGACGAGCTGGCTATATGTTAGCTGGACGAGCCAGCTCGATGTTTGCTCGATGTTTGCTCGATCGTGTAAACGGGGTATTAGGGGCCGTCGGTTGCAAAGCCGGAAGGACCGAGAACAGATGCGAGGTTTTGGGAAGGGCTAGCTGCTGGCTTTCCACTTTAGGTATAGGCAGCACTCTAGCTATGCTCCCGGTGGAGTTCAGGGCAAAGCCCCATGAGCCATGATTTTTGATGTTTTTTGTTTTCGGATGAGCTCACCTGATGTAAAATATCGTGTGTGCACTGCATTAGAAGCGCCAGTCTGTCTAGCTTAGGCCTATATAAGACAATACTTTACAGCGAATTTCGAAAATCGCAACTATTTCAGTACTTTGCTTTGAGTTTTTTTAGCAAACTATTTTTTGCTCTGTTTTCGTGTTGTTATTTTGGAGACTCGCAAAATCTCGGCGGCCCAATCTATAGAACCGCTCGACTTGAACCCCTGGGTTATAGGCCTATAGCTGAGCCATTCTTTGAAGAGGTAGGCCTGCTTTGGCAGGGCGACACTCTTATACAGGCTAACTGGTGGGATTTCGAAAATAGACGAAACTTTTGTCGATTATTTATGACGAATTCTGTACGGTATTTTTTGCGAAGGGTCAACTTTCAGTAACAGGCTGCACTAGGCCTAAACATTTTTACAATTGCTGACATCCGTTTGCTCAAGGCAAGTAAGAGAGACACGCTTGCCTGGAATGCACACGACACGAAGTAAACCGAGAACTGGCAAAACGATTGACGTCTGACAGAGAGAGAGAGAGACAAACACTGCTTATAGGCCTATATATCTTACGACACGACTGTTAGCGGATACCTGGTGGTAGAATGGCGTGGCTTTCACAGGGCAGCAGGGACTTCTCCCTAAACCTGGTGGGCTTAGCTTGTGCCCAGTGAAAAATAAGGGAAAGGAATTTTGTTAAAGGTGCACGCAGAATTGCTGCCACCAGAGAACACTTTTTAAAGCTTAAAATGCACCACAAACCGTTTGGCGGCCGGTCTTTGCTTGGACCACACTCCCACGGTTCCCCAACTGGACTAAAGGTATAAGAGTCCCGGGAAGGAGAAAAAAATGACGAAACGCGAGGTCGAGAAAAAAAGATGGGAGAAAAAAGATAGTAAAGAAGAAGGAAGATAAAGGATAGAGAAAGGGAGTGAGGAAAAAATGGGGTGGGAAAAAGGGAAAAAGAAAAGTAAGTAGGACGATTTGAGCCTGATTTCGATTCCAGATTTGAAAGAATAGGGGCCTAGAAGCCTCTGCAGATTAGTGCGGTTTTTGCCGCTGAAATCTCTCAGATGCCAGTTGCTGCTGCTGCTGTTGTACCGGTTACCGAAAGGATGATGCGTCCGTACGTGTGACCTTCACACTGACGTCATTCGATACACCTTCAGTGCGCCGCGACCATAGCTTAAAAAACTGTGGCGATCATTTACAAAACTTTTTAGGAATTTTCGTTTAAGATCTTCATATAGGTTCTTCCTATTAATTCAAGGCTGGAGTTTACGATTTTTTGTGTTATTTTTCTAGAATTCTTTGTAAATCGCTTTTTTCTTAGATTGTCTTACATGTCAGACTTACCTAGGTTTTTCGGAAGATCGACTTGGGGAGTGGTGCAAATTAGGCCACTGAACGTTCGCCATTAATCTCTTCTGCACATACAGTATCAGTACGTACATAGGAACTCATACAATGCAGTGCAAAAAAGTGAACCTCATTCATAATACTGACAGCTGCAACTGCAAAGCCTTCGCGTGTCTGAAGCGTATGCGGCGTCGACGGCAAAATGAACCAACAGCTGATTGGTATATATACAACATATACACCAGCCAAAAGTAACACATACAACATGACATAAGTTGTCTGTCTGGCGCGTGAGAGCGCAGACGACGTTTAAAAAACAAACTTGGCTTACTTCGATTTCGCGTGAATTTGGAGTAAAAATGTTCTGCACAAACATAAAATCAACATCAAAACTACACAACAGAAAAGTCTTACGGCTGGGAAAAGACTTTACGTTGCGGGACGGACGGACGGACAAACGAAGGGACGGATGGGTAAGAACCGTAATGCGGCCTTTCAAGACAACTCTACCCCCCGTGGTTATGTCGTTGCTTTTGCCATTGCTTACTATTTGCAGCAAAACTGTTTGTTGTCACATGTTAGAGGCACATTACTGTTTCTTTTAATTTTTTTTATTTTGTTTTATCGTATTGTGCATTTGCATTTAAAGGCGCATACAGAGCGACGTAACTGAACTGAACTGACATGGTTTAGTTTTTGACGAACTGACCAATGAGCAAGCAGTAATGCACTACAGTAGGCACCGTATAACGGCGTCGGTGGCCTACATGACTACGCTCACGTACGCGTCAGCCAATGACCAATAGCCTCTTCGTGCTTGCCCGTTCGTCAGTTCGTCGAAAACCAAACAGTGTCTGTTTAGTCTAGTTCAGTTACGGTGCGGTGTGTCTGTTAATTTTGTGAATAAAGATTAAATAGTCATTATCATTATTATGCCGTTTCTGTCTTAATATTAGACATAGTATTATTTATATAGTGGCTTCTATCCTTATACCTGGTGGGCGCCGCTTGCGCCCAGTAAAAAATAGGGAGAAGTTATGTTGAGGATGTAAATCAAAACTTTCTCCCCTGTTTTTACTGGGCAATCGACACCTTTGGCTAAACTTTCCTCCCTGTTTTTACTTTTTACTCAATTTTCAATCTTCCGCCTAGAGGAAAGAAAAAATTCCAAAATGGAGGGGTAAAACTTGAGTCCAAAAGTGAGGGAAGTTGCGCTCGATTTTGATTCCAGATTTCGGGGGATAGAGGCCACTGATTTTGTTTCTTGCCTGCCAACATAAAAGCGAATGGCACGCTGCGTTGTTTGTTGACTGAGGTCCGTACACGGAGGTGATCAGGGCCAAATTGCGACTGAGTAACCCGAGCGAGCGTCAAGTCTGCTTCAAGATCAAGTCGAATGTGCCTCGTCAGTACTGCGTACAGCCTAGCATCGCCGTGGTTCTGCCGCACGGCCACACAGACGTGAGCGTACTGCTTCAGCCGGTCACGGACGGCGCTCGTCCAGACGCCGACTGTCAGCACAAGTTCATTGTCGAAACCATCTTCACTCCGGACAAAGCCGACGTCACCTCACTCGAACGACTGGTAGGTCTATAACATCGTACGATAATGAAAAATACAACTTCCAGTAAAGTTCTACTGGTTGTCTGCTGGCTGTCACGGGACCAGTGGCCACTTACATGTGTGCGACGCGACGCCAGAGTGAATGTTCAGTGTTAGTACACGTTAATTTAAAAATTTCCGTCTAAAAATGTAATTTTGGAGGTAGGCCTAAAACCCCGATTTGAAAAAATTTAGGGACAAAATTAAAATATTGAGTATACATAGGCTAATCTTTCCTGTTGACAATTTGCAGTGTGTGTCGAAAAGTTGCAAATTTCTTTCCCGCCATTTTTCTTAGCCCACGCGTTGCTTAAGCCCAAATTCCATTACGCCGACTTTGCGACAAAATCGGGGACACAAATCATGAAAGTCCGCAACACAAATCATAATAAAACTCAGCAGCAAAAGAAAGAAAAGAGAAAAAACGTTCGCAGATCGGTTCAGGACAGTTCGCTCGCTCGCCTAAACACTTTAGCAGTAACACTGTTTCTATTTTTCGACATGCGTTTTGCATTTAACAATAATGCCTTAACTTAAGTGTTAGGCTACACAATGTGCACAACGTAACACGTAGTCGAATAGCGTAGGACTACTGATTTTCTTGAAAGTTTTCTTAATACTGCACAGACAGCTGATATTGCATGTTTTGGTTTACAGTGGCATCAGACGAAAGCCGGCGACGTCATGCATTCGCGTTTGTCCTGCGTTTTTGAAGAGCCTCCAAAAGTAAGCAAAATTTCACTTCTCGTTCTCGGCATTTAGCCATACTGATGCAGTGATGAGGGAGGTTGCAAATGCTCCAGTTGAAAGTAAAAAATTCAACATACAGAGAAGAGTTAATTGCAATAGGCTTACATCTGAAAGTTATTGGCCTACTACTCCAATTCTGACTAATTCATTGATTATTCGTTATTTGTTTGAATTAAATGTTAACGTTTGAACCAATACTCATGAGATATCTGTGACACCTGCTTGACTCTGCTGGTGCACTTGGTCTGACGGACAGAGTGTAGGACTCGTAAATTTTAGATGGTGGTTCGAAACTCACTGCGCAACATTTGCAAGCAATCTTGGGTAAGAAGCTCACGTCAACTCAGCCTTCTACCCTCAGCGGGCTGGGAAATGAATAGTAGCTTAGGGGCTACGGAGTGAAGGCCTAGTGTGGCTTATTGAGGCAGTGGTATGTCTGCTAGCTGCAAATTGCGGGTCCAGTTGTTCGATGACGCGGGCCATGGATGGCCGCATAGTGCGCTGCGGTATCATTAGCTGATGCCGATCAGTTGCCACTTCCAAGATTGTAAATCGTTTCTTGTCACTAGTTTGACTCACGTAAAAAGCGTCGCAGCTCAATGCAAATATTTGTACTTATTTTGGTTTTGTTTGTTTGCCAGGCGATTTACAACGGTCCGGCACCAGAAATTGTACGTACATATTTAATAGATTTAATAGCTTATTTTTGACTGATTAATTTGTTTTTTCTCTTTTGTTTAGTTTTCTGATCTTCTTATCTGTGCTGTCACCTGTGTATTTTTTATCTTTTTTTTAATTTTTGATTATCGGTGTTTGTTTTCTTTCTCCCATTTATTTTTTGCAGCAAGTATATAGCTTATTACGGTAAAAAAATACGCTTTTTCAAACATCAACATAAGTACCTTATGTCCATAAACTCAACTAGGCTTACAGTTTATAGTAAAAATTGAATTATGTAACAAATTAGCAGCATTTAGTAATCAGTAGTAGATGTACATTTTACAACAATTTTGACAAACGTGAACTATTTTAACCACTTTCTCGTTTCAATTCTTCCACAGTTCATCTGTAAATTAACTGCAAATTTTCGAAGTTATACTGCAAAACAGTGTCAACATTTTTGTGGTTTACAGCGTAAAAAATTAGCACTTATTATTTTGTTATTTATTACAGATCAGCAGCCAAAAAAGTGAGGTCATCAATACGACGTCATCATCGTCATCATCTTCTGGTGGAATATCAACATATCTGCTGTTTTTGGTGCTGCTGGCGCTCGTGGCCGCAATTGTCTACAACTGCCTCGTCTAGCGTGTATTTCAAACTTTCGCCGAGACTCGCCGATTCAGTGTTGTCCACGGACAAACTGTATGTCTTGAGCAATGATACTATAATTAATAGTAATAACTATGAGAGAAATAATTTGGCGATGATTGCGTTTCACTGTATAGGAATTCTTAAAATATTTAATATTTTCGACACTGAAAATTCAATGATAATGATTCAGAACGCCACCAAAATCTGGTCTACTATTCTGGACATATTTAAGAGCCAATTTGGACGATAAAGGGAAAATGAGGGGCCAAGCGTAAGGCCTCCTGAACGTGCCCTTGAACTTCTGTGTGCACTCATTTTGTCAAGTTGTTACAAATGAATGTGTGTATATAAGACAATTTCAGTGCACTTAAGTGACTGCTGCTTTTGTGTGTTTGTCAGCTGGGATGCTTGTTTGCCATTATTATTGTTTACTGATCTATTGATTAATATTGGCTGACAAAATATGCGCGTCAAGGCGAAAAAATTATGACATGTATGAAATTTTTAAACAAAAAAATTTCACTTTCCACCTATCATATTTCTGTGCCACGGAACCAAGCAAACACATGCATGCAGTTTAACAGCATTTGCGTATAATACTACAAAGTGGGCCATAAAAACCGTCCCCCTACAGTCATGTTAGCTAATATGTCTTCCGAGAGTAATGTACATTTAAAGTGAGTAACACACGTTGAAACATAATCAATTATGAATAACATGTGCAAATTTCGTGCAAATATATTTTAAATAATTTGTAATGGTATAAAATAAATGAAAGCAACCCAACTGTACAGGAAACACAATGAGGAAAACAATGTAACGTCACCGGGCGAAGTTAACGGTCGAATGTGCAAAACAGACTAGCAATTTATATGGTGTGTCATTTTGTCCATATAAACAAATGCGGTAGCATTTTGAACAGAATAATATAGGGGACGGTTTTTATGGCCCACTCTGCATAATGACGTTGCGCTCATGCGCGGCCAGCGGCGTCAAAACTCAGCCGGTAGTCTACATTCGTGACACCACCTGCATGAGCAGCTTCTGTAATTACGATTGAGTGAGTTTTATTGTAGATCTAATAGCCACTACTTAGTTTATGATTAGTGCTGTCACTTTGACACTTAAGTCCAGAGTTATAAGTCACCAGAGCGAGCAATAATAAGTATTTTGTATAGTTGAATTTCGAGACCACGAGACCACGAAACCAAGATGCATGAAAACGAGAACAATTGTTATGAGAACGAGAACGAGAACGAAAACAACAACAACGAGACCAAGAACGAGACCATTAAATTTGGTATCGAGACCACGTTGGTCTCGAGAACTTAACATCCCTGGAAGAAACGAAAGGGAAAAGGCAAGAAGAGGGAAAGAAGGCGAGCTTCCTCCCAATTTACATTTCTGTCTACGCCACTGCGCGCCGTAATGTTAAGTCGGTTGTTTGGCGGTGCTGAGTTCGTGTTTGCGCTGTAGGCTGGTACTCAAGCGCTGCGCTGTGATGACTTGTACGATCGCAGAGATCAGTTCGTAAGTCGCCACACCGAGCCCGAACACGTTCTTTACCAGAAACACGGACGTGTGACTTTCGTGTCTCTTCCATACCATCGCTCGCAACGTCAACAGCGAGATGTTTATCTGTAATCAATCGGAATCGATTGATCAAGCATATCGAATACAAAATCACAGTCAGGGAAAATAAGCTGGAGGAAAAGATCATGCAAACAACCGCACCAAGAAAAATTTAGAAAATCCTGTCAGTTAATTAAACAAGTGAGTGAGTTTAGAAAAAAACCGGAAAGTGTCACCGGAAAATGTCGTGTATATCAAATGAAAAAAAAATTGCAAAAAATCAGCAGAATCGAGAGCGGATCTAAGATTTCGATTAGGGGAGAGCGAGGTTGAGCACTGAAAGAACAAGAATGGAGGCCGCAAGCGCCAAGGGTATGGGGGCTGGGTATCGAGAAGAGTGTCCCCTGTCGCAGAAATTTAAAAAAAATGACTGTTAGTTTGGGTGTAAAATTTGTAAATTCATACGCAGTCCAAACGAAGCACGTTATAATCCACGAAATGTGATAAAATCGCAGACCAGAGCGAAATAGACTACGCGATGAAACAGGCGCATTCGCTTCAGCCAGACGTCCTCATTAGTGTGTCCATAGCGTCCCAAAGACAACGCCAGCAGCAGAAGCGTAGGCAAGACGAGGTTACAGCAGACCAGAGCCAGTACAGCGCTCTGTAGCTCATAGCTGACGAATACGTGAGACCGGGAGACGATGAGAACCTCCAGCAGATCAGAGACGTCTAGCAGATCCACCGCTACTGCGCTGCCCATTGACTCCAACAACGACTACACACAGTCACAACACTACTACCAATAGGCCTACTATAGTTTCATTTTATTTGCAGACAACAAAGACATCAACTATCGTACAATAATGGAAAATACAACTTCCAGTAATATCTCGTTTACACGATCAAGCAATCATCAAGCAGACATCGAGCAATTAGAGCGCACGTCGTGCACGTGTATTTTGAATACATTTGCTGGATCTTTGCTTGATGATTGCTCGATGTTTGCTTGATCGTGTAAACAGGGTATAAAGTTCTACTGATTGTTTGCTGGTTGTCGCAGAACCAGTGGCCACTTACGTGAGCCAGAGGGAATGTTCATTGGTCATACATGTACACGTAGATATAAAACGTAAAATACCCAATATTTCGGTCAGTGGTCCTCGATAGTGTACTAGACCTACTATCAGTCTATCCGTTAAAAGAAAACTTCAGAAATGGGACGTCTTGTGCAGTGGCGTCCTGGCAGAGGAAAGGAAGGCATTTATAGTAAATTAGGTTATTTAATTTACTTAATTAATTTAAATTTTGGGTTTCGGAAAAGTGTCAGAAAAGCCTTTTGTTTTATGAAAATATTCGTGCAAAAATGCAAAATTTGGGATTAAACCAACTTGGGAAAAATAATATTTAAGAGCTTCTCTGTCGGAAAGTTGCAGAGTCTGTCAACAAATTGCAACTTCCGGTCACGCTTTCTTTACCAACCCACGTCGCCGCTGTTTTTGCGTTATCTAAACCTAACCCTAACTCTGTATATATGCTGCAATACTCCATTTTTGGCGTTTTGTTGCTAAATAATTGTAAGCCGGTGTACTATGACAGTATCGCCCCCCTGAAAAGTCGCCCCCGGCGACATTTTACCGGTAGAAATTCGCCCCCGGCGGATTTTTACCGGTAAAAAATCGCCGGGGGAGACTTTTTACACGAATTAATACTAATTAAGAAGTCGCCCCCCTCATGAAAAATCCGCCTACCCCATTAAAAATCCTCTCCCGCCATTAAAATGTCTCCCCTCTCGAAAACGGCTTTTGTGACATAAGTATGGCTTTTTTCACAGCGAAAAATCCTCCCCCCGTGATAATGTCGCCCCTTAAGTTCTTATGGCGCACTTCACCCCGTTTATCTTTACAGCGTCATGGCACAGCCTAATTTTCATGCAAGTGCTAGTTTTCATTAGCATGAACTAAAGCAAATAACAACGAGATCCGATACTGTGTAATATCTCAAGTCATATTTCTTCAAAAGCTAACACAACAAAGTCATACATCTTCTATGCTCTTTTATGCAAAATAGCAATTGTCTTTCCAAATGCTCTGGTGATTTGAAAAACAGCGAACGCTACTGCAGAACGTTAATCCAAGCACATGTTTGACAAATAAGCGGTTTACTCATTGAGCACCATCACGCCACTCGCATCAACGGTAACACGCAGTGTTGACTGCGTCGACGCAACGGTCGTTGAGCTGTGCTGACTGGACAAGCTGTCGGTCGCTTTGGAACAAGTTAAGCGCTGGAATCCACGGGCGTGCTGGTGAAGTTGGTGGTTCCGA
>Ga0056128_1010475_pt1 | contig 11554 bp, 10 predicted proteins | sample WorMetLIZISLAND2_FD_71113 | JGI IMG/M metagenome (GOLD analysis project Ga0056128, IMG submission 71113) | Marine gutless worms symbiont microbial communities from Max Planck institute for Marine Microbiology, Germany - Olavius geniculatus... ... | reverse complement strand
GTAATAAAGTGCATATAATTTTTTATGCCATAATGTTTGGTATCATAAGTGAGACTTGTGATTACACTCATTTCTTCTGCACTGTGTCCCCAAAAAAGAGAATTACTTTTTTTGAATAGCTCCATAAAAATTGGCTAATTTTAATAATTTTTGGCGTGCGACATCAAGAAGAAACTTGAAGTAAATGACTAGTTTTGCCCACCTCACCATAATAATACTGCCACTAAAAAATATACACATTGTGTATATTATCATCGGATTTTCAGTTATTTGTTCAGTATTTGACCCTGAACTAAGGCCCTTTATTTGTTTATTATCTCTGCCAAGGTGAACGTAGTGAGCACTGGCGGAGATAATGTTTTCGTCTGATTTCCATGTATCTGTGCACATGATGACTCATAATGCAACGGCGCCTGCGTGACTTCATAATAGCAATGACGTCATTGCATCAACAGCGCAAGCAGTAACGCTAGCATCTACTATTACTTTTCCTTCCCTTTTCCTTGTCACAAAGCAGCCCTCCCCTACTCCCTCCTTTTTCTGTGTGTTTGCCCTTCAATGACCCCTGTTGCCATGGCATTGAATTTTGAGACAAAATGGGCTATAACTAGGCTTGTATAAAAGATATCTCCAAGATCTTTGCATCTAATCAGGGGTTTTGGGACGGACTCTAGGATGAGGACCAATCTAAGTCTACCACGACCGACCCCTGTTGCCATGAAAACAAAATTTGACACAAAATTGGCTATAACTCGGCTTGCATAAGAGATGTTTCCAAAGTGTTTGCATCTGACCATGCATTTATGGGCCTGCGCTATCGGATGAGGCCAGTCTAATTCTACCACGAGCGACCCTTGTTGCCATGGGAACGACATTTGTGGAATTTGACCAAAAATTTATAGAGATGTAGTAGTATTAGTAGTACTACTAATGTTTAAATTACTTCACTTGGCAGAGGCATGCACTCTCACGAGTGCCTTCTAGTTCATTTATTCATCATACGGTTTATATTTGTGTTAATTCATTCAGCGTCACACTGAAGAATCGCCAATGTATTGTTGTTGTTTTTTTAGAGTTTGACAGACCTGACGAGAGTCATCACGTCAAAGTCTTGTCTCCCGAAACTCCCGCAGGTTCTAGTCTCCTACCTACAGGTACTTAGAATATTTTTGTTCTTGCTTTTTGTCTGCAGTTTTTGTTCGCCTGATGCTGTTGTATGATAGTAGTCATTGCAGCGTTATCAGTGTCGGTCTAATCTGCTGGTCACATGATGTTTGCTACAGATTGAGCTAACTCTAGTACATATTGTTTAGACTAGGCATGAATTTGTCCATCCATAATCAGATTCACAAGCTGAAGTGCTGCCGAGCATTTTGTGTTATTTGCCTCTTATATCATATTTAATGTTTTTCTTATGATCATTGTGCCAACAATTGCACAAATGTCTTTATTGCTGGCAAAACCAGATGCCGGTTTTTATTTGGATTTCATTTACTTAATCTTAGTCTTTCCATATAGGTGGCAGCTTTGTTGGTAACATCTTTGTCACATCAACAAAGTTAATCAACACCGGGCCTCGTTAGTAGTCGGATGGCTTACTGTCGGTAGATGGCATAAACCATCTCGGTATGTAACCAGCCACCTAGGTCAACTCAGCCTAGCCATCCCTTCGTGGGTAGGTGCAATGAGTACAGGTGAAAGCCGAGACATTAAAAAAACACACTGCGCAGTGCACTGGCCTCATATTTGTGGTGTTGCAGTGTAAACTGATGTCTAGCTGAGGACTAAGAAAATGGAAATCAGTGCTGCCGTATGGGCTTTATGGCTTGGGAAAGACTATGTGTTTTTACTAATCTTTCTGTTGCTTATAAGAGTAGATGGATGATGAAAGAAGTTGTGTATGTGGTTGTTTGTAGCTGTGATAACTCCTCCAGTGACAAAGCGTCACATAGCATTTGACACTGATGCCACACTGAACGAGGCGGCGCAGTTCCTCGCTCAGAAGGCAAACAGCAAGCGAGCGCCGTTGCCACCGAAGCGGACAAGCTCGTTCCGAGACCAGGTGATTCCGATGCCACAGCCTCGGTCCTCAGTCTCGTCACATCTGTCCCCTGGTGTTGCCGATGACGCTGCTGCTGCAGCTGCAGGTGGTATCATGGCTACCAGCATGACTGACTCCATCGACCTGTCGATTGCAACTGGAGCCGACTCACTCAGTGACCATCAGAACCGGTCCATTCAGAGCAGCAGTGACGACCTGCTGTCGTCGACCCCGGCCAGCCAGTCACGCAACGGAAGTCTGGAGCGTATCTTGGAGCACTCTGTTCCTGCGGCCGACGGCCTGCAGTCCGCCGGGTGTAGTTCCGGTGAGCAGAAGACGCCCGACACCGACGCATCCGATGCATCGCTACCACCCCCGCCGCCGTCGCTACTGGTCGACGTCAGCAGTGGAGTAAACACACTGCCACGATTCAGCCGTGTCACCGCAGGCCATCAGCACCAGCACGGAGGGGTGATCGCCGACCAGAACGTGTTGAACCAGCTGCGTCAAAGCTTGAAGAAGACCACTTCACGGCCACGCAAAGCTGCGCCGACATCGTCTTGCGAAGTTGTCGATGACAATTTCGACTCTGGGCACTCGTCGCCCAAAGCCGGTTTCTTTTCCGACCAGACGCCGCGTGTGAGCGGCTACAGCACGGTGCCACGTTCCAGCGGCACTGCGTCGGCGTCGTTCATCAACTCTCTCGAACGGTCGACCAAATCAGCTTGTGCCAGTGCGGACGTTGAGCAGAGAGAGTCGACCAATGCAGCAGCCAAGACAGAGACTTCCCTGGCACCTATGTCGGACGTCCTGCACATGCCGACGCCGGAAGTACGTCGTAAGGTGGAGGAATGGCAGGCAGGTGTCGAGCGAAGTCTGCGAGCATCTGATGATCACAGTTGGAAGCTGAAGCCAAGCAAATGGAACAAACGCTCTTCGTACCAGGAAGCCGACATGTTATCAGCAGAGCGCACCAGCGCCGACAACTCACTACACGATCGTCTCAGTTCAGACAGTAGTACTCTGCATGAACAGAGTGTTGAGGAACATAACGTTAAACCATCGGCCATCCTTCGAGTGTCCGCTCCCAACGTGTTTGTCGCAGCTGAAAAAACTCAGGTTACCGATTCAGCCAGTCCAGCTACCGATAAACCAGAGAAGTCTAGGTGGAAATTGTCGAAGACAAGAGTCGACAATAAAAGCTCCAAAAATTTGTCGACAGATGCAAAGCCTGTGGAAAGGCACGCGTCTGATAGCACGGTGCCGAAATCTGAAACATTGTCTGGCACGAAGCAGAATGCCGATAGTTCTGAAGATTCTCAGAAAGTCGGTGTTGTGGCTTTACGAGACAGTGATGCGAAGTCGTCAGGTAAGTCTCGTAAAGGTAACGCAGTGCAGAGTATGTTTCTCAGCTCGGACTCTCCATTCCACGGTGCTGCTAACGTGTCTGCCAAGAAATCCGATCCGGGAAAGAAACCGGAATCGTCCAGTGGTGACGCGTCTCCTGGTGTAAGGGTTAAAAATAAGCTGGCAAAAGTTGAACCTGCAAAGCCTAACCTGCCGCCTGGTGCTAAACCGGTTCTGCCAGTGTTTAAGCCACAGCTTCACAGTCCAACTCAGCAGGTGGTTTCATCTCCTCAGCAGCTGGTCGCTCAGTCATCAGTTTTGCATCGTAGTGGAGGACCAGCCGACAAGGAGGCCACCGGCGATGATGTGGACTGTACGAAGGAGAACGTATTGAGCCTTGCCCGCAGTCTTTCAAGCCGACTGTCACAACTTAAGCCAAAGTCTACGCCGTCAACATCTCTGCAGCCATTGTCCGATGATGTGCAGTTATTTCATCGGGTTTGTTCCGGCTACGTGGAGTCGCTGCCCCCACACGCCAAATTTCAGTTCCGGGAAATTCTCGCAACGCTGGAAAAGATTGCCGATGGCCTGCGAGCGAGCGGAGGCCGTGACCAAGACCAGCTTCTAGTCACCCTGCAGAATTCAGTGCGCAGTATTGAGGAAGCTGCTCGTAAGAAATGACTTGACTTGCTGCAAGTCTGTCTACCGATCCGCTTGCTACATTTCTCTGACCCTGCTTGATCAGGATCATTCCAGTTTTGTTTTAACTTATTTCAACCTGTCACCACTCTTGTACAAATTCTGTGTTTCGATACATAAATGCGTTGTTGGGGCATGTTACTGCCAACCTTCATTATTTATGATTTGTTTCTTTTTTGTCTGGTAATGTAACTTATGCTATCTCCTAATTGCAGTTACTGTCTAATCGCATGGTACCTTTTGTACTGTCAATTAAGTCTGTTTTACACAAGATTGCTACCGTGGGATTTATGTTTTGATGCGGTAGTATGGATTATGATTTATGTTCCATAATTTCATTGTTTGGAAAGAATCATGCTGTGTTTCTCAAAAATAAACGGTGTGCTGCATACATTGTCTGTTTGTGCATGTCCATTTATTCGTTATTGTGTACATTATCAGTGACTACTTCGTTTGTTGTTTTTTGACTTTTCTGTTGGCATTCTTGTGTCTGCACTTCAGCTGTGCACGTGTTTGAGTGAGATTTCAGTTTCTTATCAGTTTTGAGTACGGTGGTCGCTGTAGCGGTGAAACTTATTTCTCATTTGTTTGACATCACCACTGTTGCTGTTACATGCTGTTACAGTAACTTGCTCTCCGGTTTGCCTGTGATGTAAGCTGTGCCGACCTTTCGAGATTAGTGACTGTAAGACATTCAATTAATGTACTATTCTGGTATTTGACTAGTGTAGTGTTGCACCAAGTTCCGCTAGCTGATACTTGAATGAAATAACAGCCATTTGGACACGCTGTGATTACACACAAGAACTCCTATGTACTAGCACATACATATTGGAGTCCTTGTTATGCATGATGCATTCCGTCATCAGCATGGACGGCCGGCCGGTTTCTGTGATAAATAAGTAAGAGTGATTTTGGTCATACAGTGTGGAATTTCAGGTCTTTGTGCTGTTCATTACGGGTCGCATTGTTGCCTTCACGCTGTGTCGTAAATAGTGATTGCAAACCTGAATACCGGGATCCAGGTTCATCCCAATCCCGGATCTCGAGATTACAAAGATTCATTAAATAATACTTTTTTTGACTGTTTTAGATTATAAAATGACAATTCTAGCCGTCTAATGATGTATTTCATGCTGTTTCGATGGTCAGTCACTACCAAGTTTCTGATGGCTTACTTATTTTTCCTGTCATCCATCTTATGCTTGAAATAAGGCTAGTGGTACTACTATAGGGATGCTTAATACCGACCAATCTGTAAGCCCAAAATCCGGGATTTCCAGGTTACAAATTTCTTAATCCCAGATCCCAGGATTGAGAAATCAGTAGCGAAATTGCAATTACTAGTCGTAAAAACTGTATATTATCGATTCAGTGACTAGCGTGTGCTGCTTTTCATGACGTGTAGTCCAAGTGTGTGTGTGCACGCAGATCTTTGTGCAGGTTGTGACTGAAAACTGCAAAGTAGTGCTAGCTAGCTATCGTTGTGAATTGGCCAATGTCGTGTTTAGTGCCACGCAACAACAGCCGTTAAGTTCTGGGCGTTGCACGGTTTGCAAAGGCACTTGTAGGCGTGGTTTAACAGTTAACGGCTTGGGCTAAAGCTACAGTTAAAAGTGTTTGACTTCTGCGTTTGAATTTTACATGTCCACGACACCACTTTAACTGCAAAAGACATGTAGCAAATGTCCACTGATAGAAGGATTTTTCCCTGGACTGCACTAGGCCAGATTCCCAACCGAAAAGAAGCAACTAGTAAAAGGGCGGGGTAAAAGATGCTGCCAAAAGTCGTGTGGGGTCTGACACTAAACTCGGCATGTGCCGCCATCTACCGACTGCAGACGTGCTTGAACACTAGCATGACAGTGAACGAATCCTATGACAGCGTGAACACCGGAATCACATTTTCAACAGGGGCGTATTTGGGAGCGGGTGGGGCCGCCTTGAAGATGAAAAGTTTTCTAGTTCTAAATGAAAAAATAGTCGCAGAAAATGGCGTTTGTCAGGTCTAACTCATACATTTTTTTCTGCTGGGTCTCCTTCTTTACATCTGGATATGCCCCTGTAAGGCCTATGTGAATTATTAGTGCAGCGGCGAATCTGGAAAGAGGGCCTTATTTTAGGAGTAACCCCTCCCCACGGTAGAACAAGTCGTAACCACATTTTTATTAAAGGCACATGTATAGAGCTTCAGAAAAGGATGGTTGTGAAATTTTATTTTGGTGGCAGCTATATTTTACAGTCCATTTTTCATGTCAAACCCTAGCGTCCGCTAAGGCAAAATGTCCAGTGCATATGTGCTTGGTATAGTGGTCCTATAAAGTTATACCCCGATGACATACGCCATAACTCGTCAAAATAAAACGCTTTTTCTAGTGTAAATGCTAATTTAATTATTACGGACATATTTTATACAAATTTGTCAAAATTAAGGCAAATTTTTTTTTGAATTTTCCATACTTTCACGATATTTTTCCTTGATGTAAATGCAAAATATAATGCATGTCAAAGGGATGACTATTTTTATAAAGCTTCAAGCAAGGATGTGCCTTTTGGGGGTTAAAAATTAAAGTTTGCTATTTAATCTATTTATTCGTAAAATTCGAAAAATTACAATGGCGCCTAGGGGAAAATTTTTTAAAATATTTGAACTGTCATAACTCCGATTAGGTGCAAGATAGAATCGTAATTTTTGGTTCTATGTATGGTTTTCGGGGACGAGCTGTTTAACGGTGTCATTTATATTCACCCCCGGCCGACCACTGTTGGCATGGCAACGAAATTTGGGAAATTTTTGCTATCATTCAGCTTCTGTAACATATATGTCGCAGATTCTTTCATTAAATTGCGTGTTTGTTGCCTTCTAGGGGGTCTTGATGTTAAAAAGTAACATTTAGGGGTCAAAACTCCCTCAAAACATGATTTTGGGGGCCTAAAATAGGCATTTCAAGCCAAATTTGCGAAATTTTTGAATCACAATATCTTGAAAAGTACAAATTCAATCAACGCGAAATTTGAAAGGCAATTTCAAATCCACAAGTGGATTTCGTAAGGGGTCCAGTGTTACAAAATTACAATCCAAGATGGCAGCTACCGCCATTTTGTTTTTTTTTCCACAAAACGTAACAAAACTGCCGCCAATTGACGTAGATTAATCAAATTTTGCACGATTGTAGCTAATCACTGCGGAAAATAGGACATGTGACTAAAATTGAAAATAGTAGCAAATTCAAGATGGCGGCGGCCGCCATTTTGAATTCCATTTATCGCTCATAACTCGCTTGCTTTTGCTTTTGCATGCATTTGCACGAAATTTGGCAGGTGGACTAAGTTTGATGTCTTGCATACAGTGATGCCATAATATTGAACAAAAATAAAAGGCAAGATGGCCTTGCGACGGCCGCCATCTTGGATTTTCGCACAAACAGTAATAACTCAGCCGCTGATTGACATATATTAATCAAATTTTGCTCGATTGTAGCTCATCACTGCGGAAAATAAGGCATGTGACCAAAATTGACAACGGCATTACATTTAAGATGGCGACGGCCGCCATTTTTAATTTTGTTTATCGTTTATAACTCGGTTGCATTGCATATATTTGCATGAAATTTGACAAAATTTTGCCTTAATTTTGACAAATTTGTATAAAATATGACCGTAAAAATTAAATTAGCATTTACAGTAGAAAACGTGCTTTATTTTGACGAGTTATGACGTATGTCATCGGGGTATAACTTTATAGGACCGCTATACGAAGCACGTATGCATTGGACATTTTGCCTTAGCGGACGTTAGGGTTGACAAGAAAAACGGATTGTAAAATATAGCTGCCACCAAAATAAAATTTCACAACCATCCTTTTCTGAGGCTCTACACATGTGCCTTCAATAAAAATGTGGTTACAACTTGTTTTACCGTGGGGAGGGGTACCAGACCAGTTTCTGGCTTTCGCCGCTGCCCTATATGTCACTTACTGTCGGATTTTACTGTGTCTCTGTGTGTGCATGCGTGTGTGTGTTAGTGTGTCCTTGTCTTAGGTGGAGTCAAGTGTTGTCTGTGTAGCAGTGAATCAGAACTTTGGCGATCATTTTCCACTGAGAATTGACACCCGGAAGACACTGGCATAGCCGTAGTCTACCCAGTTACTCAAAATAGTGCCACAGTTCAATTTTTTCACACCTAAAAATGGAGAGAAAAATTTCTGGGGAGGGGCCTGTCCCATTCTCCCGTGGGGAGAGAATACACCCTCCCTATACCCCATCTCCAAGTGCCGCCTACATCCGTATCCTGGCCACGCCACTGCCAGAAGATTTGTGCAGATTGTTGGAGAAATTTCGTACGTAGTGACGGAAATCTCGTTTTACACGAATTGCAGTAGATGTGCATGTGTTTTAAATTTCCTACCGCCCACCCCTTCCCCCCACTTGCACGTCTGTGGCATGGAATGGACGCCGATAGATTTGTCTGTTTCTGCTGCAGTCTGTCTGATTCACTGGTGTCTTATTGTGCATGCTTCGTGTCAGTGCAAGAATAAACAAGAAGCCCAGCTGTCGCTAGGATAGCCGACCGTACTGGTTGTCAGTGATTTTCAAGGTCATCCAAGGTCGATGATTTCTACTAGTTTTAAGGTGGGGTTGGCAATTCCCACTTTTCTTCCTTTTTCTCCTGTTTCTTCCCTCCCTTCTCTTTTTCTTCCCTTTTCCAATTCGGCTCCTTTTCCCTGCCCTTGAAGCCAGGGTCCAGGTGTTACCCCGGGGAAAATTGTCAAAATTGCTGTAGATGGGTTTTGGTGCATTTTGAAATATGTAAAGTTGATTTCTGTTAGCGAAACCGTCGTACGAAAATATTGAAACTTATCTTTTTTTTCTCTTAGTAGGCTAAGTTAGTGCTTCATCATTTAGGCCTCCTCCATTGGGGCAATTTGCCCGAGTGGGTGGATTTTTGCCCACCACCTAGTTTACATGTAAAAATTGCTCTGCCTCATGTTCTGTCAGTCAGTGTGTTTGTGTGTCCGTGTGTTGTCTGTATGTCTATTACAGAATGTCTCGTATATACGTGAATGCGACAAGTGACGTTCGGGTTACAGTGTGTGCTACAGTCGAGTCATATTAGGCCTACCGACCGATAATAATGTAACAATAAATTATTGTATTAATCACGTGTTCTTGTAAATCTTATTATAGGCTACACCAATGTGCAGGCAACAACATTATCTCGGTTAGAGCAGCACCTTAAACGCCAAAGTCGTAAGCATTATGCATTATTTTTTGCAGCGCATCTCTATATACGGTGGACGGTAAAACACAGTTACAGGTGCTAATATAACAAGTGCTGAATAATACTATTGTTTAGTGCATTAGCGCATTACATGACAGTCTATGACGAAACCGTTTTTTCGCAGCTTTGTCTTAAACTGCGTGATAAAAACGTATACCGGTGTATACCATGTCTCAAAAAAACTGTCAGTTTTATTTTTGAATAACTCTATGAAACGGCCGATTTTAATGTTTTTGCGCTTCTCGTTATGAATTCATTGTTGTGCATTTCACGAGGTAGTGTAGCGACAGTTAAAGTAAGGTGGGCAAAACTGCACGTCAGGTTCCTTCGCGATGTTGCATGCCAAACATTATTAAAATTGGCCACTGTTTCCCGCAGAAATAACATTGGCACAGTTTTTGAGACACCGTATGCTATGGTAAGGTTTTAACTTTTGATCGATGTAGGCAATTGGAAAGATAATGCGGAATGTGCCAGTGAAGGGCATTTGAAAATTGGTCCATGTTTGACCTGAGACGTCCCAGGCATAACGTGTAGTGTTGTGAAATTGGTTGTATAGTTCTAGCCTACTGTTTTCCGTCCAGTAGGCCCCTATAAATAGGCATTGTTGGCGACCGACAGTACGCATGGGCGGCACGACAAGTGACAATAGTCGCAATACTGACATGGAGAGTCGGTCAAGACACGTTAATACGACTCGTGCTTTCACACAGCATCTTAAAACAGTTTTTCGGTCAGTGGCGTCGATGCACGGGAGGCTGCAGCTCCCCCACCATAAATTTTGGGTTTGTCGGTGAATCTTCTCGTCGCGGAAATTTGCGTCCAAAAATGCCAAATTTGCGGCTAAAAACTCCGGATTTTGGGGAAACTTTGGGGGCAAGTCAGTTTTTTGAGCACTCGTAATCTCCTCTGTCGCGGAAATTTGCCGCTCTCCGTCGGAATTCCGTCGGAAATTTGTGGTATCCGTAGAGGAAATTGCAACGTCCTGCCCCGCCTACTTTTTTAACCACGACACGGCAGCTTTCGGTGGTGGGTGGTTTGGATGTTTGTCGCGTCAGTTATTTAGACGGCGTTTCTTTGACGTTGTTGATGAAATCGATCGGCATCGGGAAGATGATGGTGGAGTTTTTCTCGGCCGATATCTGGTTGAGCGTCTGAAGATATCGCAGTTGGAGAGCAGACTTGGACTCATCGATGATGTCTGCGGCCGCTTTGAGAGCTTTCGATGCCTTCTGCTCCCCCTCCGCCGCTATCACCTGTCACAGTACAGCGATGTCACAGCGTCGACAGTTACTGACCACGACTGGAAGAGCCTAGGTTTTTGGGAAAGAAATTCTCTCTTTGTTCTTTAACGGTTTTAGTTTTTATAGGTTTCGTGTACAAAGAAGACTGGATACAAGTTTCAAGACCCGGTTAGAACATCCTACAGGGTGGGCCAGAAAACTGGAACAATTTTTATACGCCAATAAATTCGTCAAATATTAAACGACTTTTGAATTTTTTTTACTGTCGGAATCAGGAAGAAATTGTACTAACAGTGTCACTAAAAATCTCACTACACTTCATATGTGTCGCTACACGACCTTGTGAAATGTCGGACATCGCACTCAAGCCGGCGACGACACTGACCAATTGTATGATCAACGTTGATCGAGCTTGACATTGTGGCCCTAAACAGCCCCAACTTAAATCTGGTCGACTATGCTGTTTGAGGGGGCCCTTCAACATCAACGTCGACAATAATGGACAATAAATAAGAAAATAAACAGGTTTTTTCCTGTTGTTAATTATTTTACAATATGTTGTTATAGATATTGTTTTGTTTTCAATTGTTGCTTTTAGCCTAATACGCTGATATTTCACTAAATAGTGTAGCGAGACTATAGGCGTGGTAAGATCTTTAGCCATAGTGTTAGGCCTACTGCAAATTTTCTCCTGATTCCCACGGAGAAATAATTTAGAAAATCGGCTAATATTTGACGAAGTTATTGGCGTATAAAAACACTGCCAGTTTTTGACCCACCCTGTATAATCTATTCTCGATCCGTCACGTCGTTTTTTGTTGAACCAAAAATTGAAGAACAACAAAAGTCCAGGAAATGACGGGATAACAGGCGAAATGATCAAACACGGCGGACCATACTTGATTGAAGAAATACACCAGCTGTGTAACAAAGCGTGGAAGAC
>Ga0056128_1010474_pt1 | contig 11555 bp, 6 predicted proteins | sample WorMetLIZISLAND2_FD_71113 | JGI IMG/M metagenome (GOLD analysis project Ga0056128, IMG submission 71113) | Marine gutless worms symbiont microbial communities from Max Planck institute for Marine Microbiology, Germany - Olavius geniculatus... ... | reverse complement strand
ACGACGAAATTATAGACTTCTGAACATGACCGCCTACCGATTTTTCAGCATTAAAAATGTTTAAGCTAAAAATGCTATTTAATTTTCAAAAACCGGTTACCACGTTACTGCCGATGACGTAACAGTGACGCTTTGACAAACAGTAATTTATTTTGTTTATAAATTATCACTAAATTGTCGTTCTTTTCAAGCAATCGCCGGCTGCCCACCGGATTCATCTTCCAGCAAGACAGCGCACCAGCACACACAGCGCGCAGCGCAGGAAACTGACTGCGGGGCAACTGTCCAGATTTCATCAGAAAAGACCAATTGCCTTTTAATTCGCCGAATGCAAACTCGGTGGACTATCACGTGTGGTGTGCAATGTTGGAGCTCACCACAAGCTTAAAACAAAGCCAAAAACAATCGCGGAAATCAAGGAATCGCTTCAAGTTATCTGGAGCAACCTACCACAAGGACCGATCGACAAGACTGTAAAAGACTTCTCAAATTAAGCGAGTGAAGGCTTGTGTTGGAGCTTGGAGCTGTCGGTGGACACTTCGAACATTCAGTGACAATGGAATTTTGGCATCTGATCATTAGTTAACTGTGTTGTTTGACTTGTTTCAGCAATGTTATTGAACTGGTGTTGTAGCTTGAACATTTTTTCACGCTGATCGGTAAGCGGTCATGTTAAAAAATCTACAACTTCATCATTTTTCAATGGAATCAAATTGTATTTGGCACTTAGCCGTAGAACAATTTAGTGAATAAATCTGTAAATTTTCAAATTAAAATGCTAAACAGTTGCTGAGAAAACAGCGAAAAACTTTAGGGGGCTACTTTTTTCTGCCGCATCCTGTATATGGCAATTTTTTTCTTGGTTTTATTTTGAAACTCGATTTATTTATTCATTTGGGGCACTGTGAGCTAGCCAAAAAGTCTCGGTGCATACACAGAAACGTTAGCGATATAAAACTGCGTCAAAAGTGCAGGTTTTTACGTGGCCGTCGCAAGAGGCGCATTACGGGTCTCTACTTGTCTGTCTGTCCGTCTAGCTGTCCGTACGGGCTCCTCACTGAAAAACGAAAAGACATAGATAAGCCAAAAATTCTGCAAACGTTCCTCGGCGTGCCATTTTATGAGTCAAAAAGCAGAACGGCCGCGTATATGTAGAAAGCCGACAACTGTTTCTAGTTACAAGCATTTTCTTTTTTTACTTTAACAATTACAAAAGCGACAGCGGAGACAGCAGATCTTGACAGAACAGCTCACCACGATGAGACTAAGGCGTGCTTTCACGTCTGCGATGTCACGGTCATGTTTAGACGTCAGTGACCGCATTTCGTTGTCGATTTCTTCCTTCGGCTAGAATAAGCACATTACCGTACGCAATTACGTGACGCGTGGGTCGAAAAAGTGACGACATCCTTTTCAACGGTTACGTCAATAATATGCCGCTTTTAATAAACTGCAAAAAGCTACATATTTATAACCTACTGTTTGAACAACTTCAACCTTTGCTATTAATTATTTTCAGTTCAAATGTGCTCATTTATGTGAAAACATTGATGTAATTTTTTTGAAACCCCAGTATTTTTTTCACCCGCATATTGTGAATCAAATAGCGTTCGTCATTAGTTAATCCAATCCATCGTGTCGAAATTACAATTTATTCGTATAAAAAGAAAACTTGTTTACACTAGCAAATAAAGAACGATGCTATTAAATAAAAAAATAGTTTTAAAACCAAAATGGCAAATATAATACACTTCACAAAAAGAGAAAAAAGCCAAATAACGAAAGAGTGTCACTTAGGGCCTAGACTAGGTCTACCTTGTACATTGAATATGCGCGCCGATGACGTATTCAAGCAGCTGTTTTCTTTACTTAATACACGTAAATATAGTTTATCAAAGTTTTTTTTAAATTAAACATAGTTTTGGATAACATCCACGTTTTCCAACATATTTTAACGTATTTTTAACGTTTTAGCACGTATTACAAGTCACCTTCGTTGTAGCAAGTTGAGTTTTTACTTCCTCGATGTCTTGGTCCTGTTTAGTCGTCAGTGACTGAATTTCGCGGTCACATTCTTCTTTCAGCTACAAACGTTGTATCGTGCAGTTCTCTCATAAAATTCAGCAAAGAAAAACTATTCTTTATATTTAAGAGTTAGAAAAAGACACAAAGTTTTCTTAACTAGTTTTTTAATTATCCGATTAGTTAGTAGTTAGTAGACAACGCTTGTAACACTAAAATGATATATTTATAAAAAAATCAGTTGTAAATTGTCGCTCTTCTTAGGTTAATAGAAGAGAGATGCCATGCACATCTAGAGTGTAGTTTAGCTGATTTTGCAATATTTACTGCATTAAATGACGTTTTGCACTTTGTTGTTTTTTATCTACCAAATCATATATTTTTCCACCAACGTTAAAAAAACTTATTATTAAAAAGCATAAAAATTTTTTTTCAATTTTTTTTATTTATAGAAGCACGTTGGAAATAAAAATTTATTAGCATATGAATAATTCCGATAAAAAGCTCTTCAAAAATTTTCGCTAAAATGTAGTTTTCCTTGTCCAGTTCATTAAGCAATAATGCAATTTAAAAAAACGTTTTCCTGTATTCACTTCATGTGCTACTTTTCTAGTTATATCTACATTTTCTGACTGATTAGTGGTTAATGTTCTATCAATTGTGTTATACGGTACAACACTGACCTTCATAGCTGCGAGACGACCTTTCACCTCTTCGATGTCCTCATTGTGTTTTGACGCCAGTAATTGAATTTCCTTGTCGATTTCTTCGTTTGACTATGATACAGTAGCAGCATATCAAACATCAAATTTATTTACAACCAGAACTCATAACAGTTGAAATGGCTTAATGTGCAGGGCTGCATTTTTAACCAAAAGCGAACAACGTAATAGCATGCAAATTGCAAACTTTACGATATTTTTTAGCTTTTTAAAAATTTTATCCACGTTTTCTAACGTATTGGGTTCTGTAACACGCATAACACGCAATACTCACCTTTATTGCATCAAGACGATTGTTCATTTCTTCAATATCTTGATTGTGCTTAGAAATCAGTGACTGAATTTCGTCGTCGATTTCTTCCTTTGGCTGCAAACACCGCGCACGTCGTAGACTAAACCATGTTCAGCGTGACAACCAAAAATGGCTATAATAAGACAACAGTTAATGCAGAAAAATAGAGGCACAATCAGCGATGCGCGAATAATCAAATGCAGTGACAAAAAGAAGTGATATGTTTTACTTAATACATGTAAACTATATAAGTACACTGGGGTCTATAATATATTTATATTTACGGTTTATTTAACGTTTTAATGTTTTTAAATCAAATTATATTTTCCGTTGATCAAGTACTGAACGGTTTAACACAATAACACATTACCTTCAATGCGGCAAAACGATTTTTCATTTCTTCAAAGTCTTTGTCGTGTTTACTTGTCAGTAACTGCATTTCGCTGTCGATTTCTTCCCTTGGCTATAATACAGTAACCGCATCACGCATTTTTTCTCCGAAATTTTAGCTGAAACGATTGCTTTTTTGCATTATTCAAAAACTCAAACGCAAATTATCCAGACGTATAACGATTAAAATGTTTTAGTCTGCATGATTGCAAACTAATCGCTTTACAAAGTTATACCCTGTTTACATGATAAAGCTAACATGAAGCAAACATGAAGCGAACTGAGAGCACAGGTCGTGCGCGTATTCTGAATACGTTTGCTTCATTTTTGCTTCGTCGTGTAAACGGGGTATTAATCAGACACAACTAGATAACGAAAGATATAAACCTACGATAGACGGCCCAGTGTACAAGTCTGCAATGCACATTCGCTGCAGAAGCTGTATATTACAAATTTCTGCACTTGTAAGTTTCTATGTACAAAATCTGATACTTACTTTACAATATTACGAGTGTTTTCGTTAGACCAAACAGAATAAACACGTATTATAGAACAGCCACCTTCACTGAACCGAAACGATCTTTTAGTTCTTCTATGTTGCGGTCATGCTTCGTCGTAAGTGACTGAATTTCGTTGTTAAACTCTTCTTTCGGCTACAAAATAAACAACAAACAATATCTACTGTGCTCAAGTTGCAAGTAAACACTATTCACGGCCCAGCATAATTGCATTGCAGATGTTTGCATTTCTACTGGATTTTTCGAGTTAAATGTATTTTATAAGCTGCAACTGCTGCATAACTTAAAAAGCTAAAAAGCTGGATGAAAGTTACAGAAATCAGTTTTGACGAAACAAGTGGTTTTTGATCAGCTTTAGCCTTTTGTTGACAAAAATTATTGTTGACGAAAATTATTATCCATAAAATTTTAACTATATTTATACATCTAGTAGCAATAATGAAAATTAATGAAAAAAGGTCGATGAAATTCGACTCATTAAAATTTTCAACGATTAACTTCACGATTAATTATTGACTTGCGCATCGATCTGACTGTATAGTAAGACCGTCCACATACATAATTGTGCCAGAAATTACAACAAAGCGTAGCGCTGTGCACAGACCGTGAGTGCATTGAGAGAGACGTGAATCTGTTGTGTAGCTCGTTCGTGCTCCGCTCTCAAGCGCTCCAGTTCTCGCATAAACTCATCTTGCAACTGACACAATAATTAATTAGCAGAAAGTCCGTATCAACATTTGACATCGCAATACCATGAAGCATCTCTATTGTGCTGAGTACGCTAGTAACTCGCAAAAAGGACAGTTTTTAAGCCGTGCCCAAAGCCACTGCTGCAGAACGACGAAGCAAGGAAAATCGGAGATTGTCCGGTAATGGCGTTGAAGCCATCCATCAGACGCCCAACAGCACAGCTGCACTGTTATGAACAAGATTCTATTGCATGAGCTAAACTATAACTAAATACGCTTCAGCATGCTGCTGTTACTACCACTACTAGTATTTTCAGTTATTGGTTAATCAACTGGCCTTTTTCCCGGTTATCGAGACCCTTTAAGTGTTCTTGTTTACCAGGATAGACTGGATTTCAAAACGTACGGTAAAGTTTTGAAAGTCGTAGGCGCAGAAATAACGATGATGGGCTATGAATGCTGAATAATGCAGCCTATTAGTAAGACACGTAGCAACTGCGCCATCTAAAAAATAATCACAACCTGCATTAGAATAAGCGAACCTTAAACAAACTTATAATACACTTGAGACCACAATGATTTTGGGGTCGCGCAACGTCGTTTGTTCGGTCACGCTTGAAACAGCTTGATTGCACCAGTGAAAGCGCCAATCAGTTGCAGACATGAAGTTTGAGATAAACAGTACAGGTGCAAGCGTAGAAAAAGTGCCGAGAATCTGCATGCTATAAAAAGCTGACACCTCAGATTTTTGGCGGATCAGCGTGGTGTCGGTGTCGCCGATGCTAGAACGCAGCGGCACCGCAGCACGTCGGAGCTCGTCGACCTGTCGCTGCAACTCCTCACGCATCTCTGCGAGCTCCGCCAGCTTGTTGTCACACTGCTGATCCGCCTGCTTCCTGCATACCGAGAGTGACATCGTGACAAAGAAGAAGAAAGCAATTGTTTGTTTCCTTCTCCCGTAAATTTTGGGTTGTAAGAAAATTTTCTTTTTGTAAAACATTGTCGACCAAAATGCAAAATGTGAAGCTAAAAACCCCACTTTTGAGAAATTAAAGCGCAAGATTAAAATGTTGAGCACCCGTAAAAGGGCCGTAATCTCTTCTGTCGAAAAATTTCGATTTTCTGTCTCGCCTACTTTTTCCACCCAAGACGATAGATGTTGAAAACATTGATTTGCAAATAAAACACATAAGAACATTTTTTTACTTTTATAAAAACATTATTAAAAACATGCACAAAAAACATTAAACTGCCGATGTTTCCAATCGCTACTTTTTCGTCAATATACACGCAAAGAATATCTAACTCAGATAATTAAAAACAAAAACCTACCATTTGTAAAGACCAAAAAGCCGGAATGTACTGAATGTACAGATCAAAAACAGCTGAACGCAATTTGCCCGTGAGAAGTAAATCATATTTGTAATTTTATACGTTTATGTTTCAACAAGAACAAAAAACACGACATTAAAAAGGACAAAAAACATTTTAAAATAAAAAAAACATTTAAAAATTAAAAACAATAACAACAAAATATATAAAACATTAAAACCATGTTTTTTTTAAAAACTTTTATTTTAAAAAAACATAAAAATGTTTTTACATCTATGCCCAAGACGCCGCTACATGACGCCAGTCCTGGTCGTGCGTTGTTCCTGTTGCAACTGTATGATCCACATACCACGGTCTCCGGCAGTGACTTCCTGGGTAAAAAAAAGTTTGCGGAAAAAAGTTGCAAAAGTTTGGGCAAAAATTGCCGTTTTCCGACAGACGGCTGACAGTTCCGACAAAAAGATATCAGCGTTCCAAATTCTTATTTTGCCTTTAAATTAATTTCCCGGAAAAGGGGAGGACTTTTTATCCGCAAATTTTGTGTTAAAAGTGTGAGACGTAAAAAACTCAAATGAAAATAAGAATATGAACTGTAAGATTTCGCGTACGTTAATGCCCGGTAGTTGCTTTAACAAAGGGTAGATTAATTTGGCACTACACTGAATACGTGACATCGTGCAAACAATTACAAAAAGTCGCTGAGCACTTGCATGACAAATACACAGAGCCTGTATTTGCGGACTAGAGATGCCAACCGTCGTTATAAAATGACCTCCAAAATCTGCCCTTTTCGTGACGACGGGGCCAATATTTAATACACTGTTAGCCTACTTTGTCCGTTTGCGTGTCGCTCCTAAATGATATCTCGTTCTGTCTGACGGAATCAGCGGAGGCACGAGTGTGACAGACGAACAGACAACGTTACGATAACACCTGTCGCAATACCCGGCATCGTCGATACTCATAACGACGTCCAGCTATGCCGCCATATAATAAAAAAAAACAAAAAATACTACATAAAATGATATTAATACAGTAGCAAAAATAGTAACAACCTGGACTGTACTTCTGCCAGAATGACTCTGTCGTTAAGTTTCTTATATTCGTCGAACTGTTGTTCCAGCAGATTGGTTGAGTCGTGCAGTCGATGAAGGCTTTTATTCGTCTTCTGCTTGTTTAGCTGACAAAGCAAAAGTGAAAAATAACTAAACGCTGCGCTGAACGTGCGCCAACATTACTGTAGGAAGTTCACTAATTACAACCGATACAATTGCTTGCAGTTTTAGAAATACAATAATATAAAGTGGACGACGCATGTGGCGCAGTGGGAACCGAAAAGAACGACAAAACTCGGCGAAAAAAAACAATTTTTGCACTGTCTGCACGACGTCAGTTTTAGTTTGTATTGTATTTACGATGTAACTTTCAATCTCACAACATCAACTGTCATTCTTAACATTTGTGCCGTTGACGTTTGGTCCCACTGTCGAGCATCTTTCGTCCCGTATTCCAACCAAAGTAGTTTTAAAGATTAGTTTAAAGGTCATAGTATTAGGGTTAACTTAAGATTGTGCAGTTCTGGGTATGCAGTTTTAGGCGGACGGCCGCATAATATATCGGCATTGGGCCGATATCTTTTTTGTACAGTAGTTAAATGTTAGCGGCACTATGTAACATTTCTGTATAGTCACATATCACAGCATCAAAGCCGGTGCACCTCAATGAGGTCGCGTATCGCCTGGAGTTCGGCGTCATTTTTCTGATAAAACGAATCAACTTTCTCCTTCGTTGCCTTCATCGCTTCCTTTGTTTCTTTGTCGTCCGCTTGGTTCAGCATCTGCAGCCACACGGCGTCGCTTAATATTATTGTTATTATTTGGTTATTATAATTAAGCGGTTTTGTTATTGTTGTCATTGCTCAATTTTCGCAAATGCAGTTTTCTTTCCGGCAGCCTGCTAATAAAATTTAGTCATCAAACACCGAAAATGCCATCACCCGTCAAAGGATTTGAAAGGACATTTACGAATGACTTAACTGTCTGTTGCGGGTTGCGCCTTCTGCGGCTGCAGTTGTGTTTGAAATATTGTGAGTAAGTAAGTAAGTAAACGTAAGTAAAACGCGAATTTATATAGCGCACTAACGTCTAATCTGTTAGTATCATTTTCGTTACGGTTACGTTTACATTACTTTATTTTAGTTTACTTAATTATAGTCAACAGTTCGGGTCCTTTTTATGAAACATCGTGTAGTTTTTTCCATGCCCAACAAACCAAAAATGGCGATACACACAAATGAGGCATGCAACAAATCAGTCACTTGTGTTGTGTTCAAAACCTTTTCCAGCTGGAGGCATTTGTCGTCTGTTTCTTCGCTGATTTGATCGTGCATTTGTTTCAGTCGACGCTCGACTGATGCGTCCATGTCGGCTGCGACCTTCTTCAGCTTGTCTTGTTCACTGAGACGAGTCTCGTCTCGTTCACTACGACTACCGTCAGTTTTTTTCATTCACTGAAACGAGTCTTGTGTCGTTTACTGACACGTGCCTTCAGCTTGTCTCGTTCAGCGTCGGCTGCGTCCAGTCCACTCAGTCGAGCTTCGACCTCGTCCAACCGCTCTTCGTGCTGCTTCTTCATCGAAGACAGTCTAAATAATTCATGAACGTTTACACAAATTTTGGTTTTTACGTCGTGTTATTTTCAATCTAAGAGCCGGAACGAAAGAAACAGACAGAAAGACACAAAGGGACGGACAGACGGACGAAAGGACGGAGTAATGAGGCCTATTAGCATAGAAGAAGAAGAAGATTTTGCATAGACAGCTAGGTCCGTTTCGAGGGAGCTCATCTTCTTTTGGCACTTTGAGCCGGCCAGGATTAGACCCAATTAAACTACCATACAACCCAAGTCGGCCGCATGGCCGGTTCTAATTAACAGCCAGCGCCTTTAACCGACTGGGTCGGTATACCAGAAGTCCGGGCTACAGGGCCTACTGTTGGGCAGAACTCGCCGTTTCTTCCCTAGCGATGGCCGTAACCACCACCAGTACTCATTTTACCATTCCACGGAGGGTAGAAGGCTAAGTTGGCTTGGCTTCGTACCGTGGACAGTCACCCATCCAAGTACTATCCGGGTCCGCCGTAGAGTAACTTTGTTGATTTGACTCAACGCGTTACCACCACGCCACGCCGCCAACCTATTAGGATGGCTGCATAATATATTTTATATCACACTGCTTAGAGCGAAGCATCAGAAATTGACAATAAATGAAAATTCTATATTATCCTTCTGTGCCGGTAAAGATGTGCTAAAACTTTATCTTCTCAGACTCCGCTGTAAAAGTTCACACGTTTCCTATAATTGCACTGAGACGGGCGATGAGACGATCACAGATAGAGAGTAAGTTAATACGTACTTTTGTTCGACGCGCTGCCTCTGTAGTTCCGCCGAGTTTACTTGCTTGCGTAACTGCGTGATCACATCTTGCACTTCAGCCAGCCTTCAAATCAAACAGAAACTACAAGAATGTATTACAAGTTACAGCTGTCATTGAAACTCCGCACTCGGAATATGAATTTTAAAGTTTTAGTTCCAAACTCGAACTTACGTCTAGGAAACGCCAAGTCCCCAAGATGTTCAAGTGTTCAAACGTCTCGGTGCTAGCGCGTAGCGTCGGTCTACCTGTCAGTCCCTGATATGATGTAAGGCCTATTATATTCTGTGTCTTTTGTCTAGCACACAGGTATTTCTAATCAATCAACCACGTTGGGGAGTGCCTGTATCCGTATTCCTGCATTTTTATTAACGTACGTTAGTGTGATACGGTTTTTTATATTGTACTTTTTCCGAACTACATCTGTAATGGTCAAAACGCTTTACTGACGTACACTTTTTCACCAAGACATTTCGGCAGCGGTGCCTAAGTATCCGGACATTACGGCCGCATTGTATCAATCTGGTAGGTCTACGTGGCGATATAGTTGATGCCGAGCATCTCCCTGATGACGAGATTTCCACAGCAGGCATTATGCGAGTCACTGACTGTAAGATTACTGATAGGGCGCTAGTACCTGTCAGCTTGTTCGTCGACTCGTTTGACCGTCTCCTGTTTCGCAGCCAGCGCAGCAGCCTCAGCGTTTTGTGCAGTCGCCAGCAAAGTCTTGGCGGTCGCCGCGTCGTCGTCGACGTCAGTTCTTCGTCGGCGTTCCAGCTGCGCTCCGAGCTGCGTCAGTGTATCAGCGGCTGCCCTCATCCTGTTCTCAGCGTCACGCCGTGCTGCTCGTTCGTCGTCGACTGACTTCATGACGGCGTCGACTGTCGCCTGTAGACGCACGACCTCGACGAGCAACGCCCGAGTCGACTTCTCCGCCACCGAGACACGTGACTCTAGGCCGACCGGCCGCGTCCCGCTCGGCCCGTCACTGGCAGGGCCCGGGCCCGGGACCGGTCGGGCAATGACGGCCACCTGGACGGTTGGATCGACGGCATCTAATCTCCTCCTGGGCGGCGGCCTCGGCATGACGGCCGTCGACAGAGGGTCCCGCGGTAGACTAGTGACGCCAGGGATGCTAGCGAACTTGGAACTAACCTGGTGAGTCCTTTGCCTGCATGTTACAACGTAAACAACCACAACCAGGCAATCATATGTCGTCTGCATACATGGTGCGTCATTATTGAACTATGTACTGCTTGCGTAGCTGCAATTGCTTAGGCTACGTACTTTACTTAGTGCAACGTTTAGCCTGTGCGAAAAGCCGAAGTGGTGCACGTGTTTTTGGTCAAATGAAAGCAGTACTTAGATTTCTTATTGCAGCTTCGTAACAAAATTATGATCAAGGCTAAAGAGAAAACGCAACAGAAAAAAACGAAAATAATCCTGTAGGTAAGCTACGTAACGCAATTTCACAACACTGCATTCAAATCGTCATTTCTTCCATAACATCTGTGTCAGGCGATTCTCTTGTCCCGTGGTTCCTATTACTCTGCAGAATTTATTTTCCCTGACTTTTCGCTGACTTTCCAGGACAAAATGAATCGTTTCCCCTAACTAATTTGTTCACGCGTAATATCAATGTTGGTTTTCAATCGCTTGCAGTCACACAAGGGTGGCGAAATAAATTTTAAAGTGAAGGCTCAAAATTATCTGCGAGCGAAAAGAGCAAGAAAAATTTTGAACCGTTGTACGCAGTCTGCATACAACAGTTCAAAATTTCTTCTGCATTTTTGTTAACTTTTGCACTCTGGTACTCTCAAATTCCCTGACTTTTCCTGATCCTTTGATTTTCTCTGACTTTCTCTGGCTTCTCCTCACCGTGGGAACCGTGTTCTCCAGACTCTTTAATTTATGCTTGTTTAGCGATTTTTTCCAGATGAGCACAGCTACATGATAATGATTTTTCTACTGATAACAAACAATACGCCTGCGTGGCTAAACAGTAGGCCCATCGTGTGTTAAGCGGCATCATAAGAGATCGATATACAGGGTGGCCCAAAAAAACGGGGCCACTCTGTTATATAGCTTCTAACTTCAGAAATACTGCTTAGATCTACACGATTTTTTGCAGAAATCAAGGTCGTTTCATTCTCAACACGA
>Ga0056128_1010471_pt1 | contig 11558 bp, 9 predicted proteins | sample WorMetLIZISLAND2_FD_71113 | JGI IMG/M metagenome (GOLD analysis project Ga0056128, IMG submission 71113) | Marine gutless worms symbiont microbial communities from Max Planck institute for Marine Microbiology, Germany - Olavius geniculatus... ... | reverse complement strand
CCTTAATGTGAGGTCCCAAGGTGAGATTAGAATCAAGTGTAACCCCAAGAATCTTGACTGTGTCAGAAAACTGTATCGCAGAATCCGCTATTTTAACGGAAGTAAGAGAAGACATGGTTTGTCCACCCCATCGTGTTTTAGATCATCCCCCACCTACCCACCCAAACTGTATCATAATGTGGTGTCAGACCAGCCTGGACTTAAACTGATAATAGATTTTACACCAGTTTTACTATGATTAGATGTATAAATGCCCTTGGAATTTTTCAGCATTTTAGGTGGTTATGTAAAGATTGCAGTTTGCTTTATTTACCGGTAGTAAAATTTAGCTTATTTGTTTATGTGCATTGGTATTGCTTGTGTTGTCAATTTTTGGTCTGCTTAGTCAGTAAACATCATTTGTTTTAATCTTGCTGACTGTGTGTGGATATAGGTATAACGGTGGTACGAATGGAGCGCAAGAAGAGATCTTTAGCCAAATGGATTAGTTGTGTTTTGAATTTTTGAGTATTTTGTGATTTATATTTACAGCCATGAATGAATACCGTATACATGTTGTCATTGTCATCCTGCTTGATTATTGTCCTGTTTGTTTACTTACCAGTCACTGCATCACAGATATTTTCTGCCTAGTTTTTAAAAATATTTTCTTGCACTTGAACATAAGTCAGTGAATAATTGCAGGTTTTTGTTGTGTTTAAGTCAATCAGTGAATTATTCATAATTGCCCGATTAGCAAAGCTGCTGGAAAGTTAAACCATTTGGCTGTCTAAAGAATGAAACAGTTAAGCCTGCCTGCTAGTCTATAACGCTTGTTCACATTAGCTTAGTTTATAACAACACAGTGTGAATTGTATTGTATACGGAGATCTGCAATACTATTGATACAGGACTGCTACAAACTCTACCTACGTTAAATTTAGGACTAAATAGCTATTTATAAGCCTATATACAGTTATGTAGTGTACGCAAATAAAAATCGTAATAATGCCTAGATTAATAGATACGGTAAGACGTCCACGTCGTCGACAAGAAAGGACGACGCAGTGAACATGAGATTAGCTGATATAAATAATCCGTTTAACAGATATACGATGCTGCTTAGCAGTAACTACGTGCAACTACAGTGGCTGCAAAAAGTTCATTTAATCGCCCATAAAATGAATTGCGACAGATGTAGTGCCGTATGCCGTCTGTCCGCTCCTGACAAATCAATCGATGGCTTTGCTTGGCGCTGTCAAAAGAGTCATGAAATATCCATTCGAAAACACAGTTTTTTTTCAAAATCACACACGTACATTCCAGACATCCTAAACTTTACCATCACATACTCAGAAGGGCAGTCTCTCTGGAAATGTGCAAAAACAGCGAGGATAACGACACTGACACTGAGACAGCACACGCTACGTCCACACGCCTTCAACTTTATTCGTCCATTATATAATTAATAACGTGTTACAGCTATAACATTGCAAAAGAAAGGGTAGAGTTACCGTGCTGTTGCTGCCAAGATCGGACCTGCTAGGCGGCAGGGACTTTTACAGACTTATTCTCCTGCTGGCCCGTATGAACGGCTGCATATTGATTTAACGGAAAAACATCCTGTCAGTCGAACTGGCCACCAATATATCCTGACAGTGATCGATGCTTATACGCGGTTCTTGGTAACTGCACCTTTACTGTAAAAGACGGCTGTGGCAGTAGCGAATGCACTTGTGGAAAGAACGCTCTGTCCGTTTGGCAGCTGTCGAGAAATCGTCTCGGACCAAGGTTCGGAATTCTGCAATGCCGTGCTGGGGAAAATCTGTAAACGAATGCATGTTGTATGACTGCGCACAACAGCATATAGACCTCAAGCTAATGGAGTTGTTGAACGTGTCCATCGGTCTATGAATACGCTGTTGTCGAAAGTTGTCTCAGAAAATCAGAGAGACTGGCCTGAATGGTTACCTGCTATCACCGCCGCATATAATGCAAGCAAGCATGAATCTATGGGATTTTCGGCATACTACTTGGTGTACAGGTGCAAATATTCAGTCCCGATTGATCTGACTTTGCCATTGTCATTGAATGAAGGTCCGGCCACGTATATTGACTACACTGAGCAATATGTAAGTCGGATGCACGAAGCATTTCGTATCGTGAATCAACTGACGAGGGCAACGATCCGGCGAAGCAAACAGAGATATGACCACAGACTTAGCGCTATACAGTTGAGCGCAGATGACTTTGTCTGGTATTATTGTCCCCGGCGCAAGGCTAACAGAAATCAAAAATGGCGAAGGCTTTGTTCGATTTGCCTGGTTGAAGCATGGATCAACGAAGTGAATTACCGAATACGCACAGGTCCACGAGCTAAGTCGTTTGTTGCACACATAGATCGACTGCAGAAGTTTGTCGGCACTTTGCCTCCACACTTGGAAAGGTGGACCATTGAAGCGGACAGATTGCGTGACCCGTCAATCGCCATGACCAATGTTAATGTTCCAGAGAATGGAGGGGAGTCGGTTGAATCTACCAGATTCATCTCGTCAAACGAAGTATCGGCTGATGATAAACAATGGTCGTTAACCAAATTCCGAATCGGTTGGACCAACCGAATCGACCGATGCATCAACCGAATAAACCGAAGCAGCAACTGTAATAAATAACGGCACACGTCAGTTATGACGTCAGTGCCGTCCGCCTTTGCGATATAGTCAGACGCGTCAAGTTTGCTGCGAAAGTGATAATATGAGTTCAGGAGAGAAACTATGGCAGTACCCAATCTGCCCGAAGACGTATAAGAGTGTCGGCGGAATGCGACGTCATGTGATGATAAAGCACGAGATGGACTGCTCGTGGGCTGGGCACGTTCAACCATTTGACAGTCAAGAGACTAAAGTAAAGGAGATGACGCGTGCAAAAGCCCAGCAGGCTCATCGCCCGGCGTCTGTTTGCGTGCAAGTCATGACCGAGCCTGCGCTGGATCCAGCTGATCTTTTGGACACCGTGGAGTTAATGGACCTACAGCCGGTCTCCACGATCGATGCAATAGTCGGACCAGACGGTCGGGCGTTTTGCGACGTGAGTGAAGGGACAAGCGCCAACTTTTCAGCCGAGGTGGGCGTGCAGAAAGGAACTCCGACAACACGGTCAGTCAATACTGCGTCACAGACTTCTGCCAACGACGATCTCCTTGCGGGACTTGATGCGGCGGCGTTTGCTGTGCGCCTGTCGAAGAACTGGGAACCAGGCGTGGCCGACACAGCATCGCTGTATGCTCGGCAGGTGGATGGACACAACTTGCCATCAAATAACCATTTAATTTCCCACCTCACCTGATGTATGCTTCTGCACTACCTAGGGAAAGCAGTTCAAGCAAAATATGTGTTGAAATAAACAGCAAACCTGGAAAAAGCATTCCCAACATTATCGATCGTAACTAGAAAAATGACTAGCAGATTTTAATAATTTTTGGCAGAATCATTTCTGACACAACTGCCTATAAAATAAGTGTTTTAGTTTCTACTTTATCCAACGTCTGCTTTTGCGCTATCTGGTGAAAGCAGACCAAGCATAATACGTGTTAAAATGAATGAAAAAAACGTCAATAAATTCCATCTATCCTGATCTGTGGGCCACAACAGCAGGTCTATTACAAGGTTTGACTGCCATGCAGCAGTGTGTCTAACAGATGAAGTTTAGGAATGTTTGTGAAGTCAAGAAGTGACTGGTATGACTTGCATTGGTCTGGAGCAAAACACTATCGATACTGCTGTCAATGAATGGAGAAAGCATCTCTTAGGGTCAAAAGTTTGGCACATTACCGTTAGACTAGCAAGCCACTGTCCGTCACTATCATTAATTTCTACTTTGGAGAACAAAAACCACAGCCTTTTGAGGCTTGCAGGACATCCTAAAAAGAGTTATAGATGAATGAACGAAGCTGTGCAAATCGCACAGAAAACCGTGGTACGTGAAGACAGAGAAAGCAGAGAAACACCTTCAGAACTTGGTATGCTTATCAAGTTATCATACAGTTATCATACAGTGATTCAGTGAGCTTAGGAATTGAAACCAGAGTTTTTCAAGCTCCAGGAACCACGGAAACCTGAACATTTTGCCAGACCCGAACCCCACGTTTGGGCAATCTGCAACAGCGCTGCGTTTAATGCCGCATTAGGGTGCCTATACCATGTTAGATAACAGTTAAATGATTTTACTAGTTATCCATAGCATACTATCACCTCCAGCTGCTTTCCAGCCTTTGTGGCAGTTAGATTATTCAAATCTTCAAAGTCCCGTTGGGCCGTTATATACATCAGTCACTATTATGTACTTTCTAGCTGGCGGTTAATACTGACTTCAACTTGCACAATTCTCAAGAGTTAAGACCTTCTGCAACACTCATTTACTTACTGAATAATAGGCACTGACACTGTTTTCTTTAACGATTTTCTTTGCAATTTAGGATTCTTATGTTGCAATTATTTTACGACTCAGCGAGCATATGAGTCTATTTAATTGACAGCAGCAGCAGATAGCATATTTGATTCAGAGTTTTTCTTGTATATGGTCAAAGCCAAATCTGACCTGAAACCTGAGTTTGGAGGAACCCAGGTATGGGGACTCTCTAAACCCAAAACCCGTGTTTGAAATCCTTGTGTGTTGGCCTTGTATCTTGTATAGACTTTCGAGGCCTATAGAGTCGGTGATTCACTCATTTGCGTTTTCATTGCTGTGTTCTGTGTCTATAGCAGGAAAAACGTGCATCAAAAAAAGATGCACAAGCTATAATGAATTTGTAGCCTGGTTCATGACAGAGCACGCATGGGAGTACCACACGCAGACAGAAGCGTGGTTTTATTCTGTGTTACATTAGTGTGATGAAGGCAACTTTGGCATGGCTGATTACTTTTTGACAGAAAATTTGCTATTATTATCAAAAACATCAAACTTCGCACAGTTGGTTGTTTTCATATTTGTATATCATTGTATTGTATTGTCCATATTGTACAAAAAATGATATTATTTAACAATATTACCTTTTGTGATAAGATCATTAAAATGACTATGGAGGTGTCTGGCCAGTCGGTGGGCCTGTGTCCATCCGCCAGCGCCACCGATGCTGGTGAGCAACTCGGGCAAGCAGCCACTTTAGCTCAGATGGAAACCAAAGGTCAATTTCCTAAAACCGAGGAGAAAGGATACGATGTGTCCTCATGTTCCAAATGCTCAAAATGCTCCCGCCGTCAATCCCCTCCACCAGTTCCCTTGTCACCCCCCCCACTAAAGAGAAGCTGGTGGAATGGCTGTTTTTGCATAACAAACAGCACCCAATTGAACTGGTCGAAGCCGCTCTGGCAGCAAAAGGGATGCTACCAGTCTTCTCTAACAGCTTAACTCAACAAATGGACCACATTCGACGAGTTATGGTTCATTCCTCAAGCTTGCTTCTTCTAGCAACTGTTTGAGCTCTATAGAGGGATGCATGATATAGAAAAAAGGGGGCATTCTACATCAAATCAACCAGAAATAATAAAATTGGAAACTTGACCTATACTAACTATAAGCTATCTGTACTATAAGCTGATTATATATGTGTAAATATATGTCTAAATGCGCACTTTGAGGTCGTTGACCGCACCTGATCCCACTACCGGTTTAATGTATTGAATTCTGAAATACTTCATGCATGCAGAAGTGCTTGCTGTGAACGGCACCTTCAAGGTGATCAAGGAGCCGTTTAAGCAGCTCTTCTCCTTCCATGCTTTCGTGAGAAAGGACGGGCAGCTAAAGCAGCTTCCGTTGGCGTTCGCCGTCATGTCTCACTGGCGCAACAAGGACTATAAGTCAGTCTTAGATATGCTGCTTTGTCACATTTTCTAAATTTTATCGTTATTTATTGGTGTTCTGCTTAAGTAAATGTTAGCGGTAACGCGTCTCACTGTAGCGAGATGCCACCAAAGCGAAAAGTTGGTGTTATAGTTGTGCAACGGGTTCCTGTAGCTCGTGGGATTGTTCCTCAACGATCTGGTGGTTGGTGTTGTGTTCAGCGATTACTTTTCCCATCAAAGCGTCAGCCAGCGTCGTCGTTGATATGTCCGTTAGCGTCTAAGCTGCTTCGGCGAGACGTGCAGCCGTCAAAATTTCGTCCACCGATGTCGGTTGAGCTAATATAACGCTTTTCCGAAGCTCTGGACGCAAACCTCGTTGAATGACGTAACGTTCCAGCTCTCCAACTCCAACCGATCTCGTCAGCTTGCGAATAGCAGCTATGTAGTCATCAGCGCTCTCTGTTTGCCCTTGAACATGTTGATGTAGTTCTTGACTTCTGCGCCATCGTAGCACTTCTGTGTCCTCGAAGCGCTGGTTGAAAGCTTCTCTCAATGTTGTCCAATCGGTCTTGATGTTCTCGTCTAATCCATCGTACCAGTTACCTGCAGCATCTCGTAACAGTAGCGCCAATAAATGTAATTTGTCAGCATCAGAACTACCGCGGTATGCTGTGTATTTTTCAAAATGACACAACATTTGACAGAGCAGGCATGGGAGTACCACACGCAGACGGAAGCGTGGTTTTATTCTGTGTTACATTAGTGTCATGAAGGCGACGTTGGCATGGCTGATTACTTTTTGACAGAAAATTTGTGAACTGGCCAAAGCCGCTCTGGCAGCAACAGAGATGCTACCAGTATTCTCTAACAGCTTAACTCAACAAATGGACCACATTCGACGAGTTATGGTTCACTTCTCAAGCTTGCTTCTTCTAGCAACTGTTTGGGCTCTATAGAGGGATATGTGATACAGAAAAAAGAGGTCATTCTACATCAAATCAACCAGAATTAATGAAGTTGGAAACTTGACCTATACTAACTATAAGCTATCTGATATCTGTACTATAAGCTGATTATATATGTGTAAATATATGTGTAAATTTGCAGGCCACGTCACAATTGTCAATGTTGGTGGTGATGGTCACGGCACAAAACGAAAGCGTGAAAAATCCGATGCACCAGTCACCAGGAAAGATCGTGCGGGAAGAGTGTTCACAGTTTATCTGTGCGAATGTGTCGGGAACGTTGGATGTGCAGGAGATAATGCGGTAAGACCACATTTGGAATATGCTAACACTGTTTGGGCTATATAGACGGATGTGTGATATAGAAAAAATGGGTCATTCTACATCAAATCAACCAGAATTAATGAAGTTCAAAACTTGACCTATACCGGTACTAACTATAAGCTATCTTTACTACACTGTGTCTCAAAAAAAACATCCCAGACATTTGACTGTAACTTGAAAACCAATTATCAGCGCTGGTGCTGCCGAGTTGGTCTATCTGATCGCAAAGGAGCAAACTATCATACACTTCGTTTGCTCAATTAGCCAGAAGCTGGCTCCTTCTGCTATGAACATCATCAGGTCACTGCTAGCAGCTGGCATTGACACTGATGCGTGTTGTCAGGATGGCCAAACGGCGCTCTATCGAGCCGCCGAATTCGGGGGTCGTGTAACCCGATCCGTAACGCGGCTTCCGGTTACGGTTGTGGCGTATGGCGACCGGTAGGTCGCGGTAGCGGCTCAGTCTGCCGACGAGCCAGTCATTTCGCAGTGTTCTGGTCGTGTTGGTCACAGTACTATGTCAGAGTTCGGTTCGGACGTTTTTCGTTAGTCTCTACCGTAGAAGAGAATGTTTCAACGGCGATTGTCTCTACTGTGGATTAACCATGCTGAAAGTTGTTGACTGTCATCGTTCGACTGTTTGTTTATCTCTGGTTGGTGCGGTGTTGAGCTGTTACTCGTCTGCAGCTATCTGTTTCGTCGAAGTGGAGTGAAGAGTGAACGTTGTCGCGAGAGTTTCTTGCTGCTGTTGTCACCATACGCTTTCGTCTTTGCTGTTGTCGGTGGCTGTCTCGTCCCCGCTTCTGCAACGTCATTTCTCCAGAGCAGAATACAAGGTGATAATTTTTGATTTCCCCCAAAAAATATTTAGCACCCAGAATTTTGTGGATTGGACTATCCCAAAATAGTGGGTTTAATTTTTAATAAGGAATGGGTTATTTTATATTTTGCCACCATTATTACATAACCATTATGATGATTTCTTAGTCAGCTAATAATTAAAGTGAAATTGCTCGGTGAAAAATAATTGGTTGTAAAAGCTTTAATTGGATCATCTTGTGAGAGACAATTGTGTGAGGACTGAAACAAACCAGATCTTACAAGGCTAAAGATGGTCAGAACTTCCTTGAACAAACCTAGATGAAACGACAGCTAAAAGATATCAAAATTCAGAGGACAAGATTTCGACCCTTAGTGTAAAGGTAGAAGTTTTCGTCGTAATAGTAGATATTTCCCTACGAACGGTGTTTTATAAGGAAAAACCTAGGTGCCGTGCATATTTATTCCGAGCCTGGAAAATTGTTATGATTAACGTGGAAGATCGGACTCTGGCTAACCACGAATATAGCAGTGCAGTAAATAAAATATACACACAAAACACAATGTTATACGTTTCAAAATCACTAGGCTAATGAATGATAGTGTTATAGACAGCTTATACACTCGAGTCCTTGTACAGAATAGTACATGGTTTCAGACTGATAGGTCATCTACGGCACTGAGTGTCTGTATAGACCTGTCATAAAATATCTGGTGCACTCAAAGCTCAGAGTGGGTTCATAGTTTAGCGATAGCAACTGCTGTTACGGTTCCTTGCAGTGGGCTATAAATAACCGATTAGCTGTTGACAGCCGGTAGCCAGTGCTCTCTACCTGAGCGACGCTGGCGGCAAGGCTGATCGTTGCTTCAGGCCTTAATAATATCCGCAGAGTTTAATACCAAATTTCTGCCGGTTCTATTTACATGCTTAAACCTTAGAATGACCGTTGGTAAATCGAAAACTTGAAGCTGTGGTTTAGAGTTGTATAATGTTATTGCAATTTTACTGGCAATGCTTAATACTGTATTTGAACTTCTATAGACGTTATTAGAATTTGCTTTATCTTGTGTTTGCAGTGCACGTGAAGTGGTCCCTTGACGTCATCGCGCCAGAATCTCGTTCTACACTGAGTCATTACGGTAATTATTTTGCATTTTATTATGAATCTGACTATGGTAGATTTCTACTAGTAAATGTGCTGTTTCATTTTATTGCAATTTATTGCTACTGGTTAACTGCACAATTGTTTTAGGTAGAAGAATATTGCGTGTACCTTTTAAAAAGGATTGGGTATTTGAGAAAATTGGAAGATATAGTCTTGGAACTATCAAGAAGAAGGTTTTAGAAAGCAAAATAGCAAAGAAGTAAAATAGTGATTATTGGTTAACCTTATGAGCTGAACTTAGATTATTTGCCCTTATTTCTCGAGAGAGTAAATAAATTATTTGGGGTTTATGTTTTGTTTGACAGATTATGCCGCGTCACCGAAGAGCTTTCGGTCGAGATCGTGACCTGCGGGTGCTCCCCTTCCCCCTGACGTGCCAGCAATGCGGTGTTCAGGAGGAGTCCTATGGGAATTACTTACAACATATGTATGAAACTCGGTGTACCGGCTATCCAGCCAGTTGTAGCCATTGTGGGGGAATATTTCCATCAGGGCTCCTCTTATCGTGTCACCTAAACGTTCGGGGGTTACACCGCGGGAATTCGAGGACAGTTTCTACCGTGTCCCACAGCTCACAACCTGTAAATGTACCTTCAACGACAAACTGTATTATTAGTAGTTTTTCTGACGCCGCCACGATCGGTCTTTCCCAAATGAACCCTTGTTCGGCGCTCCCTTCCGACCAGCTCCGTCTATTCTTCAGTTTTCTCTAACTTCTTCTTGTCCATCCTCCAGTGTTACTTCAGGCACAAAAAATCTTCCTGTTTCCACTACTGATCATCCAGTCGGCCAGTCTTCTTTGTCTGCGTCCCAGAATTCTCCTTCCGCTTCTTTAGGTCCGTGCCTGAGTCCAGGTTGCCTATCTCTTTCTAGCTCTCCAAATCCTTTTTATCGTCTGTCACCATCAGACCTTTTAAATAATTCTCCTTCTTCTTGTACTAATCCGATAACCTGTTCTACTTCCGTTGCTTCTTGCTTGCAGTCTTCTCCTATTCCTTCGGTAAGAGAGAGCGATGCATAAGCCTGTACGAGTTAAGGGCCTATTAATACGCACATGATATACTAAAACGTTGAAATAAGCATATACAGTACTTATGTATAGTTTAGTTTGCAAGTGGTGTGGTAGGCGGCCGGTGTTTTTAGGCTATAAGTTGAGCATGCTAAAAATTATATTTTGTGTAATACACTTATTAAGCCACTGCTTCAAATATTGTGTTATTTTATTTTTAGGAATGCAGCTAACATCGACACCTGTTCGTGGCCACAGTCCGCTCATTTCACCGTCCACATCGTATGCAGAAGCTGGGTTTCAAATGTTTTTTAAAATATTATTTAGCTTGCCATGTAAACTACACACAGGCTAGCAGTTACTGTTAATAAACTGTATCACGACTTCTACAGGGGTGGTACTGCTGTTTACTGCTGTTTATTTACCTCATTAGCAGGTTCACCTCAATCTAAAAATGAAGGCTTATACTGTGACAAACCTCCATGCTGCAATCAGTGTATAGTAAGCCATTGTGCATATGTGTGACGAGCGGACAGACATAATTGTCATGTGTAAGACGCGCTATAGCAGTATATGCTTTGACGCGTTAAAATTATGCTAGTACTTGCAAATGTTTAAAAAGTATTTTGTTTGTTTGCTGTTTGTTTCTTTGTAGAAGTCGTTCGTGGGTCGCTAGTGCAAAGCGTAGAACAAGCGCAACGCGGACCAGCGAAACGAGACAGCGCTTATAGGCTGCTGCAGTTCGGCGCTCATGGACGTCATGATGATGTTTGGTGAACGTTTTATCATTAGCAACTAGCAAGTAACGTGCGTCTGTATGCGTGCTTGTTCGCAGTGTGTCCATCTGTCTGTCCGTCTGTCTGTCCGTCTGTCTGTGCGTCCGTTTGTGCGTCTGTGCACATGTAAGTGTGTTAGTATTACGTAATTTTAAAGGCGACGTACATGTGTTTGTCTTTTTTTTGCCATTTTACTTGCATTTAAACGTTTATTTACATTTTCGCACACAGTAAATTTCATATAATTTCACCAATGGTTACATACTGAGATGGTTTATCTGTCCACGTATATTTTTGCACATAAATTTGGTCACGAACATCTCGTGCAGTCGCTAGTTGAATCTGACGCAAATGCGAACACTGGTAGCTCATTGCCACTGCACATCGCGGCTGAAAACGGCAAATGCCAACTAACAGAGGTCCTTCTAGAGCATGGTGCAAACGTCAATGCCATCGACGACTATGGAGACACAGCGCTGCACCATGCCATCGATGATGACGATGCCATGGAACAGTATCGTTCATCGCTGGAAGAGAACAGTGAAAAGTCGGTAATTGACATTTTGCTAGAGAACAGAGCGGACGTTGATCTTGCAAACCGTTTCGGCATAACGCCGCTGGCCGCAGCTGCTTCAGCAGGCCTGCTACTCGACGTTGCCAACACAATGCGGCGCGTATAT
>Ga0056128_1010468_pt1 | contig 11559 bp, 6 predicted proteins | sample WorMetLIZISLAND2_FD_71113 | JGI IMG/M metagenome (GOLD analysis project Ga0056128, IMG submission 71113) | Marine gutless worms symbiont microbial communities from Max Planck institute for Marine Microbiology, Germany - Olavius geniculatus... ... | reverse complement strand
ATCTAGTACAGACTGCCGCAGGAATCCCATTGTTCTTCCCAAATGCCTGCTCAAATTCATCGGACTTGAAAAAGGACTTGCTGGCAGAGCCTCCAAGTCCAAGTCCAAGTCCAAGTCCAAGTCCATAGCTTTCAAGTCCAAGTCCAAGTCCGAGTCCTTAGAGTCCAAGTCCAAGTCCAGCAAAAACGGACTTAAGTCCGGACTCGAGTCCAAGTCCGGACTCGAGTACTACAAGTCTGTTGATTGATTGATTGATTGATTGATTGATTGAGATCCCTATAGCTGTTATGAATGGGGTTCGCTGCCCCCTTCCTCCTTCCCCCTTCCTCTAATCCCTACCCGCTGTCGGCTTCGATTGTTGCCCGTCCGAACTTCAATTTCTGAAAACATATAATGTAAACATTTCTTTCTTTTCTTTTCCATTAACGTAGGCCTTACAAATCCTCTTGCGAGTAATGTCGTACATGGCAGATGTGCATGAAGTAGGCTATCGGAAACAACAGTGCTTGTACTGTACCTGTAGGCTAACGGTCGACGGTTGTACTATTTCTTCAGATTCGGCGGATTTCACGTCAACTTTGTGCGCTATACAAATTTACTTACTTGCTTGCTTACTTACTTAGTTAAACAGCTGCTAGATCTTGCCTGGTTTGATGTTGTAGACACGATGTACGAGGAGTTTCTGTCTCATCCGCGAATGACAGGAGTCAGAGGCCGTGCCGTGTGGGTGCACGTCGACGTTCCTGGCCAGGGCAAACACCACGCCGATCTACCAGCCGAGTACGTAGGCCTATAGACCTATACACTGTAGTATACATCTTGCATAGTTTACTGTGTGAAGGTCAAAACTGCATGTGTACAGCTTTTTATAAGAAACCTATCCCAGAGCTACGGAGCGTCACTTGCCATATAGGATGACACAGTACCTGCCACCCGACGCAGGTGCACGCGCGGCGCGCCTTGCCTTAACCCAGCTGTAGGATTGGAAGACGGAGTTGATTAATCGGTATGATTTCTCTATCCGCAGGCAGTCTGAGACACTCGCGGGGCTTTTACTTAGCATTTCAAATGTCAGTGAATAGGCCTTTATTATTGCTTCTTTCTGTGTCCGGGCCTATAATAGTGGAATACATTACTTGACAGGCCAATCTGAAAGATCCGACTTTATGTTTCTGTAGTGGGCAGAAACTTGTTTTAATTTTCAATTGAAATAAAACTTTTTTTCACAACTAGGAGCACAAAAATTTTAGGACTAACTCCTAGTTTCTTCAGTTGTAATAAAACTACGCAGTATGACGCTTGTCGTTGCAGCTACCAGTTTCCGCGCATGCAGACAATCGGCGAAGACTTGATACACGTTCTGGACCAACTGAGGTCTGTCCACATTTTTCTTATATTTTTTCTTCACACATGGCATCCCAAGAAGCAAGTGTACAAAATTCCGAAACGTTTGGCATAACACCCGCTTTTCTACCACCAACCGTCACCAAGTTATCAACGCGGAAACATAATCCGCTTTTCGGGCGCACCCTGTAGAGTGTAGTCGACTCGCCTGGCGCCTGCAGATCGCACTCGTCAGAGAACTTAACAAGTAGCGACGTACACGCAACGCGACGTCTTCGACTAACTTCATCTGGTCTTGTCCGCGGCTACAGTTGATACGCGACGCAGCCGGGATCGGGGATATCGCGTCTAATGCGCAGCATTAACCACAAAATTTGTCCACTTTGGCCAAGTCTCCAGCCCGCTGTAGCGAGGCAGGGTTGCAAAAATGTTTTTAAAACCCCAAGTCGATGATTTTGGGGGTTTGTTCTCGCCCTCAATTTTCAAGGGGGAGCACGTTCTTTTATCAGCAGAGTCATGGCTTAAGAGGGGGGCAGGAAGTTGCAATTTTTTACCAGACAGCTGCAAATGTCCGAAGGAAGAGATTATGGGTGCTCATAATTTTAATTTTGCCTTTAAACGGCCTAATGTCTCCAAGTTCATAATCGCGATGCTGAATAAAAAGACCAAGACTAAAATGTGATAGCAAGCGCAAGACGAAGCTGTTGATACCAAGACCGAGGTCAGAAGATAGGCTAGCGGTTTACCAACGCGAGACGCCAAGACCACTGGTGCTGTACAGTGTACTTCGATTGACTAATACCCCGTTTACACGATGATGGGGTGTTTACACGATCCAGCAAACGTCCAGCAAACTTCGAGCAAATGTATTCAAAATACACGTGCTAATGCTGGACGTTTGCTGGATCGTGTAAACACCCTATGAAGCAAACATGAAGCAAACTTAGAGCACACGTCGTGTACGTGTATATTGAATACGTTCAATATAGGTACAATATGCTTTATCGTGTAAACGGGGTATACCTGAGTGACTGACTGATTTCATTGATTGGTTGATTGTTTGGTTGATTAATTAATTTATTCATTTATTCATGTAATTTAGCACCTCCGGTATTTAATTCTTTAGGGCAGAAATGCTAAACTAAAATAAACTCATGTCTGGAATGATCACTGGGCGGACACGGAAACTGGGAACGTGTCTTCCAGTTAGCACAGGCAGGCGGCGTTAAATCGGTGGACGGCGACAGACAGGCGTTGGAATAAGACTTACACGGTTTCTCGGGGGTCGGTCACCGCATCAATCAAACGCCTTCCGATTTCGCCAAGAACTCCTGAGCATTGACACTCGTGGGCCACACGTTTTTAGGACTACTGGAAAGAAGTCGCGGGTCTGGTTGAGAGGGCTGTGGTTGAGGTAGCCTATTCTTAGCTTCAGTCTCAGCGGCACAGGCACTGGTGATGACACTCTATGGAGATAGGCGTTATCCAAGGTGTCGACCACTGTGGCGTCCCAAGTGGCGCTGCGTCCGGAGTTCCATTTATTTATTTATTCATTCATTCATTGACTCCGTATTCTGCGCGTGATGAGCTCCCGTTTGATATTATCTTTGTGCCGTCACTGTCGGTCTTCGTGTAGCGTGTCAAGAATTTTCTCTTGCGTCGTTTATATCCGGACCTAGTTAGCTGACGTAACACTGCAGTGGTCTTGAAAATAATGCTTATTATTCAGGCCACGTTAAGTCTGTCGACGATAATGATGATGATGATGATGACGACGCTGAAGCCATACGGCTGTCGTGTCTCAAATCTCAATGCGCCTCTCAGTGGGCATGGGGCAAGTTTCTTTCTAAATGTTAGGCGGGAGGACATCGACCGAAAACTTTAGTTCCAAACTGAAGGAAAGTTTACCTGAATTTTCTGAATGATATGCCGCCGTATTCCCAGTCGTCGATTTAAACAGAAATTCATCTTAGGGTCAAACGCTTTTTAAACTGGACTATGTGGTCTGCTTAGAGGAGGGGGCTCCTCAGACTTAACCTACCATTGCCATTAACGTTGTGGCAGGGAAGATAGTGGGCAGAAAGCAATTGCTCCTCTTTTTAAATTTCGGTTTGTCGAAAAATTGTTTTGTTGTCTGGACATTTTTTGTCAAAAGTACTGAGATGGGGGTACAAATTTTACAGTTTGAGAGAAATTAAAAGGGCCAAACTAAAATTGAAACACTTTGCCGTCCCAGCACACAACACTTAACCCACGACGCTGATTTCTACGTTGCTGATTCGTCCCTAGCAACAACAGTGTTGGACAAAGATCGGCGTTGCTGACCGACCTCGTACCATCGCGTCGTGCTATCCCCACTTGATCACACAATGTCATGTCATTGAGTCGACTGATCACATCACAGAGTCGTAGCGCATCCTGTCGCCTGGCGACATCCAGCAGCGCAGCAGCAGCAGCAGCAGCAACCGAGATCGCGTGCCGCGGGTCTACCGTCTCATACGTCTGTTACACACTAGAGCTCAGCGTGCGAGCGAAGGTCAAAGAGAATCTTGTCTGATCAGTCTGTTTACGCTTCACTGTCTCCGGGCACTAATCAGCTCTGTACTGTCACGTCAGTCGGTCTGAAACTCGCCGTCAAAGCCACTTCCAGCGGCGCCACGATTCTGCACGCTATTGTCATCAGTGGCTTCGTGCCAGGGGTATAGGGGTATAATTGCCCTTTTCCCCTAAATTTCAGTTTTTCGAAAAACTTTTTTTCAGAAATACTTTGGTTGAAAATATTGTAAGATTTTAGGGAAAAAAATTGACATATTGGGCAGTGGGCACTCATAAATTAATGATTATGATTCATAATCATTTTCAGTGCTGTGAAGTATCGGATATTTTCAGCTGTTTGTCAAAATTATGTTGGAAATTCACGGCGCTGTTTGTCGGAAGATTGCAACTTCCTGTTTCTCCTATTTTTCTCAACCCACGATGGCGCTAAAAATCTGTCATCATGCATCCTCATGTGTTGGCGTGGACCATTACAGCATGTATTGGCCATGATGATGTTAAGCCCAAACTCCTCTTACTTTGATTTCTTGTGGACTAGTTGTTGGACTAGTTGTGTGTGGCTCGGTAGTCTGACGGTAACGTGCCGGACTTGTAATCCTGAGGTCACTCAGAGGCGCAGGTTTGACTCCGCACCGGTACACTGCCGGGTAACAACCTTAGGCAAGTTGTTCACACACATATGTGCCTCTGTCACCTAGCAGTATAATTTGGTACCGGCTTCACCGCTGGGACGTAAACAGGCACACCGCGCGATACACTTGCCCCGTATTCGTGGCCTCGCAGTGTAAATAAACTGGTGTCTGGCTGAAGGCCAAGGAAACGGAGATCAGCGCCGCCCTATGGGCCTTGAGGCTCGGGAAGGACTTTACGTTTTACGTTTTTAGTTGCACAATAAGTTTGCAAGAAGCTGTAGGTTTACAACATCTTGGCCTGCTGTCAAAAAATGTTAAAGGTTGAAGGTGCTGTATAGCTTTTTATAGGAACACACCCCGCTTTAATTCTAGCCAGATAGGCAGGTACTCGATTTATCTACCCGAAGGGATGAAAGGCTGTGATGACCTAGGCGGCTGGTTACATACCTAGACGGTTGACCTGCCCGCAGACAGTCACCCATCTAAGTACTAACCCGACCCGGCGTAGAGCAACTTCGTTGATAGGACACAACGCGTTATCGCTACGCCACGCCACTAATTAACCCAGTGTTCTGGGTTAGTCGTGGATTTTTGCATTGTACAAGGAAAGATTTGCTGCAGTGACTTTCAGTTTGTTACACATTTTGTTGCACAACATACTATGCAACAAATCCAGTCCAGTGGATTTTGGCCTTTAGTCAGTGAGGCGAGACATCACTTGTATGGGCACTTCATAATTATGTCATCACAACCAACGATCTACTGGATGCAACGGCTGACATCAGTAACGATAAAATAGAACTTCTCTGTACGTTTGTAGCGCCACGTTAGGCCTACGTTTCGCGCTGTTATGAGGCGTAAAATTCCGTAAACGGCGCCCGTAGGGTATATGCAATCGTTGTTTTATGTCAACCACGCACAAAACAGGGCCATTCTTCGTTCTCAAAACGATAATAATTTGTGTCTGCATGCTACGCGTCAGGATCGGCGAAGTGGTCTGCTTTGGCGAAGGTGCTGGTGCTAACATTCTCGCCCGGTTTGCTGTGAGTATTTATCTAATTATCATTTAATATCAGTCTTCTTACTCTGCAGCGTCGTTAGCTCACAGTTTTCTCTTCCGTTAGATCATCGCCATTATCAGACATTAAGTCTTTTCTAAGCTTACTGCAACTTCTTTTCTCTGTTCATATATTATAGCTCATCACGCATATGTCTTATAACGTTTCGTGCATGTGTGGCATAAGCTAGTTATAGTAAACATTTAGGCCTATAAACGTTTTCTCTATTTTTTATAAAAAAGACGGTTTTCACGTTTTAAAAAAATGCAAAGTTAAAAAATTAGTAAACATTGGACGGTCAAGGTAAAAATGACGATGATTTAAAATGTCAAGTTAAGTGTCCCTGATAAAATAATGAAAAAGTTTCTGAGTTTTCATTTAGATCTGATAGCGTAACTTATGTATAATGGCAAAATGTGAAAGAAAACTGTACCCTGAAACAATGAATTAAGTCAATACGTCTGGCAATAAGGGGGTCACATTTTTGTTCACCGTTTGCAAACGTTTCGAAAATTAAAAAAAGCTTAATTTACGTTTTTTTTTGTTTTCTAACGTTTGTTACATCGATGGTGGTGTATGTTGATGTTGTCAGATGGCTCACAATGCGCGAGTGCTAGGAGTCTGTCTGATCCATTGCACCGGGACGCCCGCGGGCTTCATGCAGTCACTCAAGGACAAGGTCTCGACAACACACTCCTGTCGTCTTATCGTAAAGGGGCGAAAAAAACAATTGCATTTTTTTTTGCTTTTTAGTACTCGACCTTGTTATAACCAATTTTCCACTAAATTTTGAGCAGCTATAGGAAATTTTTAATTGTTTCTGTATATTTTGTAAAAGCAAGTTTTATTAGAAACCGTTATTTAATGAAAACAAAAAGGGACAAACTCGTTTTTCTTGAATTTTAACTTGTTGGAAAATCGTTTTTTGTCAGAGAATTTTTTTATCTGGGGCCGAGAAACTTTCATTTTATTTGAGGGGGGAATATAGGGGCAAAGCTCGAAATTTTTAGTGCCCGCATCTTGTGTCGAAAAGTTGTAGCCGTCTGTTGGGAAATAATAAAACAACTTGTTGCCTCCCCAATTTTTTAACCCACTACGCCGCTGACAACACGCACCGTGGGTGGCGGCGCTAGACGATAAAATTAGGTAGTAGGGCCGGGCTAGGACGAAGCACTGTAAGATTGAGAGGCCGAAACGTCAAGGGCGAGCGAGTAATATATCAGCTATTGAACTATACAAAACGATGCGTGGTTATAAAATATTTAATGTTTATTTACGTGAAAGCGAAGTTTCATTAAAATGTATGCATGGCGTAGGTGTTGCTAGCTCTTGTTTCTGATGCTAATAAACCCCATAATTCGCGCACGATCTTTGGCAATCGCAGATTCTATGCTTTCTGCTTGCAATTCCAGCCTATGCCACTGACTGATGGCAGGCGTGATGGCAGTGAATGGATTTTGGCAGAAAATATTTTTGGACTTTATCCTGTGAGTGAGTGAAATCTGACTGCAGATAAAAATAAATTAGGGGTTGTTGTAAGATGGGAGAGAGAGAGAGAAAGAGAAAGAGCAAGAAGTTGCAATTTTTCGACAGCGAGCTGAAAATTTCGACAGAGTAAACTATAATTGATAAACTAAAACTTTTGTACAATTTTTTGAAATGGAAATCTTCAACCCGAACTTTTGCTTTTTTGGAAAAGAGATTTCTCACAAGGACAAAATTTTCCGACTGAAACTTGATTTCACTCACTTATTCCAAACATTATCCAAAAGGGGCGTTGTTTCCTGTTCTCTTGCCGCGACCCCACTGCAGCCCAGTGAAATAAGTCATTGTGCAATTAGCCTCAAGACGTAACAAAAATATTTTCGCGGTCAGACGGTAATGACAGAAACTCGGCTGTGGTTTGTTTTTTTGCACGACATTGTATAGAGAAAATAGAATTGTGTTCGTCATATTGAAACCAAACCCACATGCTATTGGTGATGCACGGATTTCAGATGATCGGTTGGAAGCTTGATCAGATCGGGATGAGTCCGTCAGCCGAAAGTTACCTGGTCCTGCACCGATTCGGTCCGGTACGTGCAGCCTCGTCACTCGTCACTCCAAGTTTTACGTTGTCGCCGGAAACAGAGGCCTGTGTCTGTTCACTTGAGCATTAGGCCTACGTTAACTATAAGCCTAGTTTAGCAATAGGCCTAAGTACATCTCCCATAAGACAGCCTCACAATTACTATGTTCATACCGAATGCCGATTTACTCCCCCTTCGGACAGACGGTAGTTGCTCCTCTTTAAATCTCAGCTTATCCAAAAATGTTAGTGCATGCAAACTGTTGTGTTGAATTTTTATACGCATAGGCCTACATAAAGTTAACTGATATTAGCCTAGTGTTGTGATCGAGTGAATTCTAGTCAGGATGGCCACTCTCATTCGTTAAAGACATATTATGACTTTATTATCTCCGCCAATGGAACGAAGTGAATTGGTGGAGATTATGAGATTGGTCGTTCTGTCCGTGTGTGTGTCTGTGAGTGTGTCCGTCTGTCTGTGTATACTTCGCTTGGCGGAGATATGCACTCTTACGAGCGTCTTCTAGTTACTTATGTGTTTTGAGTGACTTTGACTGATTGACTGACTAATTGATTGCTTGGTTCATTAATGAATTAATTAATTTATTTATTGATAATTTGTTTGTTTGTCTGTTGTGTCGTGTGTGATGGCTTGCTGTGCTCTGACAACTATGACTTGCCAACTCGTCTACACTTAGACCGCCGTAAGTTCATCTTTCAATTCTTTTCAGTTAATTAAATTAATTCTTTTCAGTTAATTAAATTACTTTTTCGTTTTCAAGTAATAGGAGCCCGTACGTAGACCCCTAAGCCGAATTTTTACGCGCCATAACAGAATGCTTCGCGCGTCTTAGCCATGGCCTGGACGTCTGTCCGTCTGTCCGTTTGTCCGTCCGTTACACTGCTGTATTGTATCAAAACGGTGCAAGATATGATCACGAAATCTTTACTGTGTGCTACCCCAAGGACTCTAGTTTATCATGACGAAATTTCTTCTCCTGGGTGAAAGGTTTCCCCTTGTCAAAGAGGGGTACCTCCACTAAAAAGACGTTATTTTGCCGTTATTGGCTCGTATAGTGTGAAAACGCTGTCAGATAGGCACAGACATGCTGCTTATCATAACAAGCACTGGTGACAGGCTTTCTAGATTTATCAACATCGATGATCTTGAACGACCCTGAACCCCCCAAAAGGATGCAATTTTTGGATGCAGCGCACATTTCAACACTGAATTTCGATGAAATGACTGGAGATAGACCAAGGCAACCTGCGCATGAAATTTTTAGCATTAAACGGCTTATTGTAGGACTCAATAATTATAGGCACTAGTCATAGTCCATTGTAACAACTGGAAATTTTCAGGTATGAACAAGAACAACACTTGCTTCGTTTTTTTCCCGGTTGGATACAAGTCCGGTGGTGCTAAGCATGCACTCGACAAACACCAATGATGAGCTTATCTTTAAGTAGGAATACAGTTGAGCGACTTTACACAGAATGCCAAACGACTTTCTAATTTTGCCAGTATTCTAGGAAATTTTTACCGAACGCCTCTGCGATACGTTAACTCAGATAGTAGTCAACATCAAACGACGTCGCTGCAAGGCCCGGAGGCAGTAAAAAGACTAATCCGCATTAGGTCAATTTAACAGAATTCGGCTAGCCGAATTTTTTTTCGGCGGTTAGGTGTAAAATCTTATCAGTAAAATCTTAAAAGCTAAACCGGCTTAGCCAAAAACATTTTCGGCAGCGGCGGCTAACCAAAAAAGTTGTTCGGCGATGGCGGTTATGGCGGCGGCTTACGGGTCTACAGACGGACGGACACGGAAACGGACAAATGGAGGAACGGAGGGACGACGGGAAAGACGCGTAATGATCTGGCTACACGTACCGTTTTCCTCGTCCGAAGTGTTGTCCGAGCTTTTCGGACGAGAAAATCGGTGGGTGTAACCACGGCTTAATACGGCCTATTATGATGACGACCTCACACTATTACATAGGCGACAAGCATTGGTGAGCGTTTGCTGTTTCTGGCAGCTTATCTTTATACTATTATTGTTAACAATAATGCACCATTTTGCATGACGGAATTATTTTTTCTGTTATCTTTTGATGGAAATCTACATGAATGAAGTGGTGGTTGTGAACTTGAAGTTGTCGAAAGCGGCAGACCGCGACCAGCTTAAGACGATCATCGAGCGCTACCAGGAAGACCTAAGGACGACCACTAACGTCAAGAACCTCAAGAAATTTGTCGAATCCTTCCTAAAGTGAGTCCATGCTACCTTTTCGCTGACGTTGACATTGTGCGTTAAAGACTGCACCGCAGTGATAACTGATAACAATGGCCGGATGTAAACATAACTAGGCCTTGTTGTGCAGTGAGGTATTAAGCCCATATTCCATTACGCCTATTTTCACCAAAACTTACCCGCGGGAAAAGTCATGGACACAAATCATGACACCATATATAATAATCATTTGATGTCAAGTTGTGTCAGAAATATTTGCACCAAAAAATTATCAGAATCTGATAATTCATTTTAAAGTTACAGTCGAAAATGTCGGGAATGTTTTTTTGAGACACAGTGTAGATCAGGGAGTTTTGTGCTGCGTCAGTCAAACTTTCAGATGTCGTAACCCACCATTAAGAGGCCTCCCACAGGCCAGAAAATGTTGCGTTGCTGTCGGACATTTTTGTTCTATGGGTGAGCACACTGAACATGCGTGTGTTATGCGCTTCAAAGCGTCACCACTGCAGACAGCAATTACCCATTATTCTACTGCAGTGTCACATGCATGTCTTGTCTTTTTTCTCCGACTTTTATAAGATTTTAGCTGAATCACAAGTTTTTTTTGGCTATAGCACTGTACTACGTAACGGACTGTTGCTGATTCGTTTGCTTGCTAATAGGAGATCGAGCATTACGGAAAACATCAAGAAACTCCGGTACGATCACTCTTTCTGCTGCTGCTTCTGCTGCTGATGATGATGTTGATGATGATGATGTAGTCATGTAGAGTTAGTGATAGGATGATTAGACAAATACTGATACACTTGCCGTGCTGTTAAAATACCCACCGTTATTCAGTGCAATGAAATCAGCTATTCTCCCGGCTGATATGTCTTATTTATCTTCTGTATAATAATTGAGAGTTGCGACCGCCAATAACTTCTAAACGGCACGACATACGGCCACGAAGTTTTGCATGCAGACCCATGTCGTACGTGGCCGTGCTATAGGCTGGGTCAGATATCGCCGAAGGGTCGTTCGTTTGAAAAAATTTTACTTTTTCTAAAATTTTGCAGCCACACCTTATAAGCCGCAGCAGAGCTGTGACGTCATATAAACGCCGTCACCATGGTGACCCATCATCAGTGCTGCAGCGCGTACGTCACATCTACGGGAAGGCACAATGGACAACCAATTTCACGTCGCCAACTCGCCGTATGTGGCGGGACGAGCAGGCCTAAAAACATTTCGGAACACTGTGCTATATTTCACACTTTTTCGCGTTCACAGTCTGACTTATAATATATTGCTCTGTATAGTCAGCAATGCAAAAACAAAAGGAAAGAGAACTGTCGCGACACTGCTAGACGCTCTGCTGCTAAACGACAGAAAGCAGCCGAATAAGCGCATACCGATGCAGCTGATCGTTCGCGACGCCGTCGATCGAAAACGTTACTACGTGCAGCATTCTGTTATGCGAGCGACCAAGACTACTCAGCAGACCATGCACTTTCTATCGGGTCCACGTCTATCGAATGTCAACGTTGCCATGCACGAAAGTTTCAGAAAGAGCCTCTTGGAATGTGTTGTGCTAACGGTAAGGTTGTTCTGCCGCCACTGCCTGCAGCACCCGAGCCGTTAGCATCACTGCTCGCTGGAACTCACGA
>Ga0056128_1010466_pt1 | contig 11563 bp, 6 predicted proteins | sample WorMetLIZISLAND2_FD_71113 | JGI IMG/M metagenome (GOLD analysis project Ga0056128, IMG submission 71113) | Marine gutless worms symbiont microbial communities from Max Planck institute for Marine Microbiology, Germany - Olavius geniculatus... ... | reverse complement strand
TTGAATTAGCATTTCTTCAGCTACATCTGGTAAAAATTTCGTGTAAATTGATCATCATTTGAGTGAATTATGAAAGAAATAAAAAGGGTGCCCGTTTTTTTTGAAACACAGTGTATATAGGTACTGCAACGCAAGATTAACATTCACACGTGTGCAGCCTGTCTTATTCGGCAACACAGCTTCCACGCTTATAGATCGCTCAAGGTGCCAGCAAATTAATATTTACACCAACATTAAAATCGAAAATTACAAAATATTATAATGCCATGTCGTACACATGAATTAACGTGTCCATATCAATAGCTACTTGCGATTTTTTTGAATCTAGGCTCAACAACATGCTGCCATGCAGTTAATTCTACAAAAGGCAAAATACAAAAAGCAACCATAACGAAATTGCGTCAACAAAAAAGGCAATGCAATTTTCTAGCGCGTCAGCATTAATGTCGATCGATAACAAAATTAATATATAAGAAGGAGCTAAAATACTGAGAGTCAACAATATCTCATCGATATAGCGAAAGATGTTCTACATGCTCACAGCAAATAACTCGCGCGGTCGTAAACATAGCGGCGGAAGGAGCTAGTTTAAAGTACGGGGCAGGTCGAGGGCTAAAAACCAGAGAATGGAGGTGCTAAATGGGTACGGAAAAAGGCGTCCCTTTACTGCCTCCCCCAGGAGGGAACCTGAGGAAAGAGCACTGCCGTCACTGGTAGTGAACTATCCAACAACTGTCGTGATGGCGCGCGGTAAATGCTACAACTCAACGATTCGACTAATCGCCTCACCTAACAAACTGGCTTCGTCCAATACGTACATTATGCGGCCGTCATAGATGTTTTGCCCGTACGTCTGTCTGTCTGTCTGTTTATGTATTATGTGGGATTTTAATTTGAAAATAAATACATGTAATAAAGCCAAAATGGCGTGAATGTTCAACGGCATTCAGGATCGATGTGCTAATAATTTTTTTCTTTTAATGCTGGGACGGACGGCCGCACACACGTCGGCACACGCTACAGAGTCAACAATTGCATGTGCGTGAACAAGATGTCATTGGTTAGCATGCATGACATTACATGCACGCTTAAGTTTATTTAACACATTCCTCCTAATATTCGAACATATGCGCTATTTACAAATAGTCTAAATATGGCGTTCGTATACAACTGAGACCTGTTATATTTGGTACTTATCATTAACAACAACAACAACATTAGCAGCAACAACAACAGTAGCAACAACAACAATGCACAATAACAATGAACCGGTATACCGTATGTACACACAACAAAGTTCCACCGATGCGCGGGCGGCATGACTTGCACTGCTCAACACCCACTGTATTAATAATTACGATGCGACAATAACGCAAAAACGACACGGACTGAAGTCGTAATCATCGCGATCTCATGCGCGCACAAAAGTGCACGAGCTTTGACCGTTTTCTGACCATGTTTCAGCGGTACGACAGCAAACATTTTCGGAGCATTTTTGATCTGTTCAGAATTGCCAAGTTGTTTTCGAACTATATGACTGTGTAAATGACGAACGACGATCGTAACATAAAAACGAAAAGTCGCATAAACAGATTACGATTTGCTAACTGTCCCTTTTTACTAAACGCACTACCAGAAATTTACAAACTTTAGCCGTTGACATTACAATTTTGTTATCCGAGTTTTTTTAAAAAAACAGGTGGATTGTAAAACAAAGTTTTTCAGCCATGCATCTAAATTTAAAAAAAAAACAAAAGCTTAGTTAAATGCAGTCGATAGACAAAAAATATCGCGCACTATGGATAATCGAAAAAAATCACAGCCACAAGAGACAATAACTTTCAACCAGCAGCAGCACTGCTCAAAGCTATAGGCATACAGCGCTTTCACGAGTGACTTAAGCCGCATTCTCATTCACTGTATGCGAGACAACGGAGCAACATGACCTGCAACGTACATACGAGAGAGACAAGACAGTTTGGCAATTGGCAAAGTTATTACGCGCGAAGTGACGTTTCGTAGCAACTTTCCAACAGTTGGGGTTTATTCTTTTATTTTTTTTGCTACCTCCCATTTTTTTGCCTCTTATTTGACTTCCTTCTCAAGCCTTTTTTTGCTTTATGTTTTTTTCTAATTAATACGAATCCAGGAATTTCTATATTACCTTTACCAGACACTTGCAAGATACTTTTTGCTTACTTATTCAATCACTTACTTGCAAATTTACAAGTTTAATGCGCCAATAGTTGTAGCGTCATCGACCTCAAAGATATAACTACCGCATACCAAAGTGTCCCATTTAATGCCACGCCATAGCTACCAAACTGTCTTCTCAATCTGCATGCATCTCACTTCGTCTCATCATCATGACGCCATGCAGCAACTAGGCCTATGTACATGCGGTGAAGCCGTGATCTGTAGACCTTGACCAATGGTCACTTCTCTGCATGAAGTTGCATGCCATAATACAGAGAACACATAATACAGAGGACATGAAGCTGACAAACGAAAATAGTTCACTTCTCCTAACATCTCTATTTTGAAATCAGTGATCCGTGATTATTTTGCAACATACAATATTATTGTGTAGGCCTATCCATCGACGAACAGATTGGGCATATCTGCGAACATAACTGAACGCTTTGCACCAAAGTTCAGGGCTGAGACATTATTTGTCAAACTTCTACTGAGGGGATCATAATTTTGCTGAGATAGGGACGCGGATATTTACCGCAGCCAAATTTTCACCGATTTGCGCCAGGCAGTCATGCATATGCAAGCCACACGATAGGCGCCTAAATGATAAACGTCAAAACTGAGAACAGGGGAGGTTTACAAGGGTCAGAGTTATTACATACTTACATACCCGTTACATACCTTAATGAATATTTTAGCAGGGTCAGCACTCTTGTTCCAAGAGGTTCGAACCCCTCCCCTTCAGCTATGTCTTACAAGTTACAATTTTTTGTTCATAGCCAATCACTATTTCTCATTTCTGCAGTTAATCTATACATAACGCAGTAAACACTCCATACTTCATTATGATTTTTGACTTGACCCGCTTTCAATAAATGTCCCGAATGGGTGACTGTTTTGCGGTGACTGAACATATGTTGCAAAATGTAAATGTGACTGAAGACGGTATGCTTAAGCGTAAAAAAATCGCGAGTTCGGCGTCGTGCGTTGTGCGTTATCGACATACGAGGGAACCGACATAGAAGGGCAGCCAGTCATCACATTTCATTGACCTCTTACCAGAGGTCACCCACACGCCGAAACAGTATAGACACACCTTTGACCTGGGGCGTCCTGATCGATCGCTCTGGCCATGCACAGCTCGGCGAAACGGCATCACAATCTCAGACGAGAGTCGGTCGTCGGGCTCTGCCATAGTGACGAGAAAGGACGGGACGGTAAATCCCCTTATGGACAATGAGCCCCCCCCAGTCTGCCGCCTACGGACGGACAACGGTGTCATCTCTCCGAGAGCTTTGTTAAGGCGAATACAAAGCGACGTAACTAAACTGAACTGACATGGTTTAGTTTTGACGAACTGCCCAACGGGCAAGCAGTAACGGCGTCGATAACCTAAGTGACTATAATCACGTATACGCGTTAATTAATGACCACTGAACTCGCCATGTCGTGCACGCGAAGAATTCTCGGCATTCGGTGGTTCGATTTCGTGTCAAATGCGTCGGTGATGGACCAGGTTAAACAGCGACCTATCTGCAGCAGAATACGCGACAGACGTATCACGATGTTTGGAGATGTACGCCGTCTACAAGAGTCTGTTCCCGCGCACGAGGCACTTCGTCTGACAGTCAATACCCGTACAGGTGTCCGACCTGACGACAGGCTGGACTGGAAACGTCCGCGTGGCCGTCCTCGACATACGTGGATCCGCCAGCTGGAGATCGACGTCGGGCTTACTGCAGCTGCTGCCTGGGATATGGCCGGTGATCGTGAAGTCTGGAGGGCGCAACGACCCGTCGCCGGTCAAGCGGTCCAGTGAGTGAGTGAGTGTGAACTCGCCATGCATGATTGCCATTACTCAGTTTGCCAAAAACTAAACTATGTCAGTTCAGTTACGTCGCTCTGTAGTCTGTACGCGTCTTAACTCTGCACAGACATCTAACTTTCGCTTATTGCCGAGGGACGGACAACGGCGTTATCTTTCCGAGAGGTTTGTTACTCGGGGTAATTCGGCCGCGGGGGTGGGAGAGAAATGTTCTCTGCGCTCGGCCCGGCTCAGCCAAGCGTATATATATATAGGACGTACATGTATGTTTGCTGACTGTTAGTTCAGTGACAATTGGCGGGCGGCGACTGAAGCGCGCTGTGCAGATGTTGATGCTGACGTTGATGATGGTGATGTGGATGCTGATGGTGATCTGTAGCTGACGTCATATGGTCAGCGCCGGACGACGACGTCGCCGACGGAAGCGGAATGCCGGTGGCCGCCGACGAGCGACCCCCACCGTACGAGCTACCGCCTCCTCCACCCCCACTGGACGGAGCGGACGGGGCTGGCGGAGGCGAGTCGGGGGAGCCGTCTTTGAGCAGAACCTTGGCACGCTCGTTCAGCTTCTTACGCTTCATCCGGCGGTTCTGGAACCAGACTTTGACCTGTCGTACAAATAATAATAATTTGTTTTTAATTCCCGGGAACCTTTACTACCAAAAGTAAAAAATAATAATGATCACAGCAGGGCAATCAACTTAGACTCCTCCTGTTTTGTTTCATCGTTCGTCCTCTGCTCACATTCCTATGCAATCTGACCTTATGGGGTACCCGGATGACCTCAGCAAATCACTGTGGCAGGCCATCAGAGAACTGTCAGTACTGATATCTACCGTGTGTTGGATTACCGAAAAGAGATGACTTGAATCCAGGCAAGTGTGAAGTTATTTCCCATTCGGTTACCGATTACTGACTCATATTTAAGATCATTTGTTTTTATCTGTGTGGATGATACTCCTCGGCGCCCTTTTACTACCAGAGGTAAAAAATAATGATAATAATAATAATAATAATAAAACTACACTGGTAAACATTTATAATAATCTTTATTCACCAACACAATGTGGTAGGCAACGAAACAAAAATACATAAAACAGTGACTATGACACATCAACAACATACATGACCTTAACTATACAAAGTATTCTAACAGGTTAACGTACAGCGTCGAAGTTCAAGTTTGTTTACAAATTTCTGAAATCTAAAGAAAGTTATTTCACTTGGTAACTTAAATTTGAAATACGTGCAGCAATCTCCTATTATATCAGTATTGCACGTGCGGAATAACTTCGTAAAAAATCGCGTGACGGTAAAGTCAAGAGACCGTATGTCCGCCTTGTTCAGAGGACAAACTTTTTAAGAGTATACTGTCATGCATTTACTGTTTACCAAATGTCGAAAGACTTCCTCATCGTCTATCGTCTACCAATTTTACTAAATAAAACGTTTACAGATAAAAAAAAATGACCGTTTTGCATTATCAAGCAAACATTTAAATTTGGAGAATCGTACAATTACAATACCCAAGTATCTGATACTATCCACCCACATAATGGGTGTACCGTCACCACTCAAAATATCAGCACATTTGACACTATACCGCTGACCAATACGCATGCAGCATGATTTTCTAACATTGACTTGCATATCGAGAAGATTCAGTTCACGTTCACATATACTGACAATGTTCTGTAGCACAGAGACTGACAGAGATATCATTAGTATATCATCAGCATATAATATAATGAAATACCGCTGAGATAACGACAAACGACTGACAACATCATCAATATAAACAGCAAATAAACTGATGGGCGCCAAAACGGATCCCTGTTTGACTCCAAACTCAATCTTAATAAATCGAGAGTACGCGGAGTACCATTTAACACAGGACCATGATTTGAAAACACGGAGTATAAAATAAAATCTGATTATCGTGATTATTTTACAACATATCTGAAAACATCGTTATAACATAACGTCGTAACTCAGCACTTCAGCAGCCTTTGTGTGATTTCTAATGATCATGCGCTTGAATGTATATACAAAGTGGTCCAAAAAGTTTCCAGACGGTTAAGTTTCCATGATAGCTTTTATGAGTGATCAAATGTTGACTGACCTGTCGCTCGCTAAGGTGCAGCTTGCACGAGATCTCCCAGCGCTTCTGACGCGTAATGTACGAGTTGCCCACGAACTCGTTTTCGAGCACCATCGTCTGATAGCGCGTGTACGGCTTCCGCTTCTTGCGCTGCCGAGGCAATTCTGCACCACAACCACGCAGTCACAAGCAAATAAGTAAGTAAGTAAGTAAGTAAATAAATAAAATTTTAAAGTGTACATTGTCAGCCAGTGGCCGAATCTGAGGCACTTGGCGGAGCCGCTAGGGGAAGTTGTAGGCCTGATGGAATGGAAGTCAGTGAGTTTTAAGGAGGCGACGCAAAGTGTACGCATGAGGTAGAACTGCGCACAGTGGCGTATCCAAAGGGAGCCCAGGGGGCCAGGCCCCCAATCCTTCAAACAAAACGTAAGCATACGTTTAAACTGCACGAAATTGGCCAATTTGGTAGGTTTAAGATAATTAAAATCGTTGCCACCCTGCAGATCTCATTTTTACAGCTAAAATGCACCAAATTCGATTTCGGCTGCGGCTTTGCCCCAGACCCCGCTGGGGGACTTACGACGCTCCCCAGACCTCCTAGCTGAATTTTACGGGGTCCTACTTTTAAGGAAAAAAGGGAAAAGTAGGAGAACAGGGGAAAGGAGAAAAAGGGTAAAATTGGAAGAGAAAAGAAAGGGGAGGGACAACTTGGGAAAGAGAGGAAAGGGAAAGGAAAACGAGGCCCCCTCGATAGAGCCTTTTGTTGAGCGCATGCTGTGAAGATTTCGTGATTTTAGCTTGAGTCGGTTTGATAAGATGGCAGGGTTTGACAAACAGACAAACATCTTTGCCACATATATACATGGATAAAGTATACCCTGTCCATGAATTTTAAAAGTAGGTTAATATTTGATAAAATTAAGGCATATAAAATTGTGCCATTTTTAAACTAATAAACCGAGAAATGGCACAATTTTATATGCCTTAATTTCATAAATATTAACCGACTTTTTACGCGCGATAGCAGAATGTTTCGTGCGTCTTAGCCATGGCATGGGCGTCTGTGTGTCCGTCCGTCCGTCCGTCCGTCACACTCTGCAGCCCTATCGAAACGGTGCAAGCTAGGATCACAAAATTTTTTACTGTAGGCTGCCATAGGAGTCAAGTTTATTGTAACAAAATTTCGTGCCCGTGGGTGCGGGAGTTCCCCTCGAACGAAGGCGTCAAAGAGGGGTATACTCCCTTCCTGAAAAGACGTTATTTTGCCGTTATTGGATAGTGTGAAAACGGTTGCAGGTAGGTACAGACATGCTGCTTATCATAACAAGCACTGGTAACAGGTTTTTTTAGATTTATCAACATCGATGACCTTGAACGACCTTGAACTTTCCCAAAAAAGGGTTATTAGTAAATTTTTCGCCATTTTTAGATGCAGCGCACATTTCGACACTGAACTGCGACGAAATGGCTGGAGATACCTAGACCAAGGCAACCATCATAAGAAATTTATAGCATTAAACGTAGATTCTAGCAATCCAAGTCTCAACCCCCTAGGTTCAAGGAGGCCAGCGCAGGCGGGCGTCAAATACAGCTACTCCCCTAAAAAGTGGTTATTTTACCGCAATTATCTCGTGTAGCGTGAAAACAGTTGCAGATAGGCACAGACATGCTGCTTATCATAACAAGTAATAGTGACAAGCTTTTTATTGGTGTCAACGTCGATGACCTTGAATGACCTTGAACCCCCAAAATAAAGTTCTTAGTGATTTTTTTGCGATTTCCGGCTGCAACACATATTTTAAAAATGTATTGCGCCGAAATGGCGGGATATCGACCTGGACAAGTTGCGTATGACTTTTTTGACATAGAACGTAAATTTTTATAAATTTAAGTTTCGATCTCTAAAATTCAAGAAGACTTTTTTGCGGTGGCCTCGAATTAAGTACTCCTTCAAGATGCATTAATATTTTATTGCTGTAGGCCTATACACTGATTGCCAAAGTGACAGAACCTGTGCTATCGCGCGTCACATGAGCTTTTCTCAAATTACTTGTAAAATTTACTGTCAAAATTGAGACAAAATTTGCAATAAAAAAACTATTAGACCCACTATACAAATTCCACCACACCTGAAGTGTGTGGCTATAAGACAAGGTATACATAACACAGGACATAATAAAATATCGGAGAATTTGATTTCGTGACCTTGTTTTTTGACCTACGACCTTAAAATTTAAGGATTCTTGCGGTTGTCGACGTACAAATAACAGAAAAAAAAACAAAAAAACATGTCAACAACAAAAACTGACCATATATTTTTGTAGGCCGGATATGTGAAAGCATGTAGCTCTGTTAGCGCTTCACAACGTAAATATTGTGTGTTGTTCTGCTGCACCGTGTAGCCTATGAGATAATTACACCGGATGCGATGTGTCTGCTAAATATGAACCCATGTTTATCAGCAGCAAAGCGATACTGTTTGTTGTCATCACTGGCATCACTCAAACTTACATGGTGGTCCAGAAAAACGGTACGATGATGAAGACACCATAATTTTGCAGCCGTACGTCACAGAGATTCCGGCGGTTTTTAGCAAAATATTAAAAAAATAAATTGTTTACATGACAAAGGCCAGTGTTTGAATACGACAATTAAATAAACTTTTTTTGCAAGTGGCAAGTAAACTGTTCAAAAACAGTATTAGCATCTGCAGCTTTAGGCCTATTCTTTAACGCACGTTCCTGATCGAAACAATGGATACGATTGCAGCAGATGGTGCTGCCACAAACTTTGTGCCGTTTTTTTCGGGACCACCCTGTATATGTCCACCAGCTATATAGCCATGCTTTGGTAGTCAGCAGCCGCATCACAGCACCTCCTATTCAATTACCCCCAATGCACAGTCCTGCGCCATGTGCACAGATGGACCACACACGTATGCAGGAGCAAGCAAGCACGGAGATCTGTCGTTTATTGATCCGAATGCAGAGCCGTGTGTGCCGAGCGAGCGAGTATATACGCGCAGATAAGACGTTGCCAGCGTGAGTCGCATGGGACATCTCGCCGCCCAGCGACGTCTTTTAGCAGTTGATAAAACGACCGCTAGAGAGGAGACGATCGACGACAAATCGATGGGTAATTCGAAATCGATCGGATACTTTATACTCTGAAAAGTATTCAGAGACGCTTGCAAGTGTTTACGTAATACTATAGGCCTAGGTACTGCACTACTGAAGTGGATAAACGAGTATACACTCCATACAGTGCCATATTTAAACAATGCTCAGATCGCATAACTGCACTGTCGTTTTCTTAACGTCTCGCGACTGTAGCTAAATGTGTTTATAACTTTATACCAGTGCAAGCTAAATGTAGTTTAATTATAAATCTTGAGACACTTGCAAAACGCAAGCAAGCTCTATACGGACTAAAAAAACTGTCATAAGTATAGCACATAAGTCAAACATATAAAGAATTTCGACAATCGTACATGACAGTGCTTCAGACACAGGTATCGTGCATACGTTAAATGTTTTGTGATGAATGTATGTATTCACCGATTATATTCGACTAGTTTATTCACCAGACATGGCCATCAGATATTTAAAATTAAACAGTTTTATTGTAGTTATGTTTGTTTGCATATTTTACAAATTATTTTTTTATATCTTTTCCATAACGTAGCTCTGTACAATTTTTATCAAAAACTAACGATAACTCAATGATCGACAGGAAATGACCAAAAAAGCAACGCAGTTGCCAACGCTGCTTATTTTAAGTTTTAACATCATAATACAAAAAAAAATCCCAGCTTTAAAAACTGGTAGCACACTACCTACATTGCTTAATATGTTTAAAAAAGTATTGTTTTTACTCGAACAACCGGTGAGTACTCGACTTAAAATTGCTCGGTTCGCACAGCTCCAATAACAAGCTGAGCCGCAACAGAACGACTGCAGGGCTATACACAATCGCACGATCACAAGCCACTGTGAACAGACGGCACAGCAGCAGCTCATCGGCTTAACGACTTCACATCCAAGCCACGGCCCTCGGCCGTGTCCAAGCCCCCGACAAGACCAGATATTGCTTTTTACGAACAATGCAGGGTTGCCGTCGTCGACGAATGTATTCTGGAGTCTTAATTGTCACGAAGACGCCCACAGGCCTCAACATAATAAACGGAAAACTACAGCCAATGACGCAGCACGTTTAGTTCTTTGGCGCGATTCGCTGACGAAATTAAGGCCGCAGTCACATTTGCAGTTATGCTGCATGCAACACATTTTTAGCATTTTAAACGAAATGTTCAAGCCGTTGATACATGTACATAAGACGAAGCTTTCTGCGAGTGTTTCATCTTACGTGTAAATTCTAACGTATTTTTAAAAATGTGCTCACAAGGTCAAGAATGTTTTGCAAAAAAACGTTTTTGCAACATTTCTGTGTACGCACAACTCACGTGCGAATAAAAAAGATAGAAAACAGCGACGAAAAAACGCCACTGGACTGAGTGTGGATTGCGATGGAAAAAATAAAACGTACGAACTGCGATTGACCGTCGAGTATGTAAAAGGTGTAAAACTCTATCAACTTGTCACGCAGCAGGACAGTCAGACAGAGCGCCATGACTGTAGCTGATATAGTTTTTTTGTCACTCCGATTTTTGTCTCTTTTTAGTACCGTAAGTAAGTAAGTAAGTAAATAGAATATTGAAAGTGTTTCTTTTTTTCTGACTTTGTTACAGATCGCACAAGTGCTTCACTAAACTCGCATGCATCATCAAGCTTGCAAAACAATACGCATCAAAAAGATCACGCCAAGATTAAAAAAATTGCCTGTGGCGTAAATAGACAAGTTCTTTACCGCAAAGTAGCAATAAATACCGAAAACCCTAACTCTAACCTTAAACTTAACCCTAACCCTAAGAAAAACAAGCAATTTTTTTTGGGGGGGGGTATTTTTTGGTAGTTTTCGGTACTTAGTGCTACTGTTCACTACATAAAGTAAACGGTAGTTTAAAAAACTAGTCGTCCTGCACGCATGAATTGAGCAAACTACACTGTGTCTCAAAAAACCGGACCCCTGCTACCTTTTGCAATAACTCCAACAGTCCTGGTTCAATAGCAATAGATTCTGACAAAAATAATTGTTAGAGAATCAGCACTTGTGTTACTTTGCGAAAAATTTTAAGAACAGAGTGCCAGCTGAGGTTTTCCTGTGGCACCAACAGTAGAGGCAACTGCATGCACTGCAGTACTCCAACGAACCAACAACGTCAGTTACGAAATCATCAAATGTTATAACGCCAACGTTTGAAATTGAACGAACTGCTGATTAGCAACATCATAGTCAGAAGTTACAGCAGATGTTCAAAGTGCTGTCCCTTTACTCGAACACAGGCCCAGAGACGTCTTCTCCATTCGTCGATTGCGTCATCG
>Ga0056128_1010460_pt1 | contig 11567 bp, 7 predicted proteins | sample WorMetLIZISLAND2_FD_71113 | JGI IMG/M metagenome (GOLD analysis project Ga0056128, IMG submission 71113) | Marine gutless worms symbiont microbial communities from Max Planck institute for Marine Microbiology, Germany - Olavius geniculatus... ... | reverse complement strand
GGGGGGAACTCAGTGTCCTCTTATTTCTTTTTACTTTGACCACTGGATAGTTGTTCCATGTACCTTGTCTGTTACGTGTTCAAGGCATTCCGTCCCATGTTCTACAGTTAATGCCATCGAATTGGTGAAGTGTTTAGTTTTTTGCGTCTGATCAGTGTTTGAATTGTGAAAAATTAGCTGGGGGGTTGAACTTTTTGACGGTTGGAACCCAACCAAAATTGTGATAAATCCTATGTATGTAGTAAAAGCTGACACCCTGCAGAACATGATTTAACAGTGTGTTAGCGGGTTGAGAAAACAGTTGGGGGATTCAACCCGACAATTCAAACACTGTGTGATACGTGACTGAATTTGACAGTACTGGGCTGTGACTGATTAGTTTTGTGCAAAATTGACTAGTTTTGACCACAGATGTAAAAAACGTTTTTTACGTTTTTTTTATTTTTGTCACGTTTTTTTATGTTTTTAAACATTTTAAAAATATTTTTTCCAACGTTTTATATCTTTTAAAAAACGTGCATGGAAAATCTTTGAAAAGCATTTTTGGAACCAAAGCAACAAATTAATACAAGGCCATAGTGATGGTAGTTTAATTACTTAGTCCAAATATACTAAATAAAAGTCTTTTATCTGTTCTGTTTGGTTAGTCTAGTGCTATGGTCTTATGACAAAACGGTTAAATTGAAACTAAATAACGTTCTCTTTATATAGACTATAGTTCCAGGTATGCTACACCTACAGCATTAGGCATTAGGCAAGAGGTTAAACAAATTATGGCCAACGTTTTTTATTCAACGTTTTTTACTTTTTTTAACGTTTTTTTAATTTTTTATGGAATGTTTCTTTACGTCTGTGGTTCTGACAGTCTTGATTGGGCCCAGGAAGTGTTGTGTCACTACATGCTGGTGCAGTGCGAGCATTGTGCACTGTCCCATGAAGGCCCATTTTCTTCTTCTTGATGGTGAACTTCTGTCAAGAGTGTTGCCGTATTGATGACCTGCTGCCAAGTGTCCTTGTCTTTAGCTTTTCTCCGGGCAGTGTGAACTCTGAAGTTTTGGGGCTGGATGTCCTCTTAAGCTTTTTTCAGAGCCCGGTGGTTCCTGGACGTCCGGCCGGTCTCCTCCAAGTGGCTGCGGGTCAGAGTGCAGCGGCTGTGATGCAGTGGTGATTCTCCTCTGGGGCCGTATGAGCTAGGTGATGGCCTTTTATAAAAGAAGCCGGATTTTGAATCCTGCTCACCTATTGTCTTGATGCATGAATACTGTGTGTAGGTTAATTCACTGGACGCTGACCCTGATGCTGCTGCTGCTGCTGATGATGATGATGATGACGAGTGCAGTTATCTCGACGATGCGGTGGCCGCTCTAGCAGACATTGAGCAGCAGCAGAATGCATTGAACTCGGATGCAATCGGATCATGATACTTAGCATGGGCGGCGATAGGAATCTAAAGCTGCGGAGGGGGTAGGGAGGTAGCATGGGGACAAGGGCTAGGGCGCAAGGAGGCAATTTAGAAATCAACGTGTGTGCCAGATGTCGACCTTTCGTGCATGTACAGTGTATATCCTTACCAGAGGGCACTTTAGCACAACCAAAAAAAGTAGCTGGGGAACAAAGTTGCAGTTTATTGACAAGCATTGCAGATTTCCAACAGAGGTTGGGCTTGGTGGCGTGGGGTAGCGGTAACGCATTGTGTCCGATCAACGAAGTTAATCTACGCCGGACTGGGTTAGTACTCGGATGGGTGACTGCCTGCGGGCAAGTAAACCATCTCGGTGTGTAACCAGCCGCCTAGGTCAACCCAGGCTTTCATTTCTTTGGGGTAGGTAAATCCAGTACTGGCCTATCTGGCTGGGGATAAGGCGGGGCATGTTAGCCCGTGTCAGGTGGCAGGTAACACTGTGTGATTCCATACGGCAGGTGACGCTCCTCAGCTCTGAGATGGGTTTTCTATGAATAGCTATATACCACCGTTAGCCTTTAACAATTCTTCTGGGGGAAACTAGGGGCGGAGAGCAAGGTATGATGGTGGGGCAGGAAGTTGAAGTTTTTGAATAAGCATTGCAAATTTTTGACAGAGGACATTATGGGTGCTCAAAAGTCAATTTTGCCCCTATAATTCCACAAATTGGCTTTTTTGCCCCAAAGCCTGTTTCATTATCGAACGAAAGTTTTCTGATGAAGCCGATTTAGGATCAAAGAAAGCTAGATGATTTTTTCCCAGCACATAATTATTTTACAGGTAGTGGACATATTCTGTATTTTGCCATGCCTCGGTCTCTAGCTACCTGTCTGCCTCTCTCCGTTTGTTTGTCATACGCAAGCTAGTGTCGCAAAATGTTAACGTCGGATGTACACCGTGGTTCATAAAAACGTGGCACTACTTTCGTCCATATCTTCGCCAGTTATTGACCGATTTTCAAAATTTTTTCCACCAGCACACTTTGCAGACAATTTGCAATAATGCGATTATTGTACATCCCACCACACCGTAAGTGCATCTCTACACTACCTGGTGAAATATAAACGTAAGAAAAACTAACGATAATAACAAACATTTAGGTAAATGAAAAACACTTCTGACCAACATTGCGGTAAATGATCTGTATGACACTAGACTGTGTTATACCCACACCGTTTAATGTCATACAGACCATTCACTCCGATGTTGGTCTAAAGTGTTTTTTTTCATTTTTCAAAAAATTTTGTTATTATCGTTATACATTCATATTCCAGTTATATTTCACAAGGTAGTGTAGAGACGCATTTACGATGTGGTGGGATGTATAATAATCACATTATTGCAAATTGTCTGCAGAGTGTGCCAGTGAAAGATTTTTGAAAATTGGTCAATAATTGGCAAAGATATGTACAAAAGTAAAGTGCTACGTTTATTTTTGGACCACCCTGCAGGTAGGACTCTAGCTGCTACCAGGACATGTAAAGTTTGAGTCTATCCAGAAATTTAAAGGGCCTCGATCTAGGGCGTTAATGAGAGAGGAGTCTGGAAAAGTGGCGAATAATACGCCTACAGCGTTAACATATAATCTGGGCGAAGCTCGCGTGATGCGTGACATCATCGGTTCTGCAGCTTGGGGAATTAGTGTAGGCCTACAGTGCATGGGCAGTAAAATAACGTATTTCGAATGGGATACCCAAATATGATGCTTCCGTAGAGAGGATGTCTTGAATGCAGGGGTCGAAGCTTAGACTACTAGAATCTGTGTTTGGTGCTAAAAATTGTATACGCCTGTCACCAAAAACTAGTCTTTGTGGCACCCCGCAGTGAATATTTCGTGATCCTACTTGTACTGCTTTGATAGGACAGCAGGACACGGACGGACGACTCTACGATAGAGACGTAGGCCTACCTATAAGATCTATGCGCTTAGCGTATGATGCGTATTTATGATGTCGCACGTAAAAAATAATATAATATACTGTTTTGATTTTAAAGACATGTCAACACTTTCAGTAAATTCATAAAACCAATAGGTAAACGCCGAAGAAACAATCGCTATTGTGTAAACGGGTATATGAAGCGAAAATGATAAAATAACAAAGGCCTACGTTGTTCATAATCATGTTCAAAAGAAAAAAAACGAAAGTACGAACACGTTCATTGTTGACTGTTGATAGTATGATGATGTCTACAGCGTCTGAAAAAAGTTCACCCTTTTTATTTTTGCTATATCTTTCTCAGATGTCCAATTATGCTAATTTTTGGCAGTAACATCACACCCCCGGAAATTTGCGCCAAACACAAATGGACAGCTCACCACATCTCGTTTCGCATGACGTTCGTACTGTACCTTGTAAAATTTAGCAACAATTTGTATGGCATATACACTACAGTAGGCATATAACATCTAACATGAAGTCTCCACGTAAAAGTCAAATTGTCACATCCGTTAACTGTCCGGTAACGTTCATATTATCAGAGCAAGTGTTCGTTTACAAGTTATCACACAGGTGCGTAGCCATACACACCAGATGGTCGATTGCCTCGTTGATGACACGCTGATGCAAACCAGGCGAGATCATGCAGCGATCAGGCTCCGCTAAGTTCGCATTGCGATAGAAAAATTCGAAGGTTTTGCAGCAGCAAAAGTTAATTTGTAAATGATCTGCCAATGGTTGAAATGCTAAAACTTTAGATCAGCTTTTACAAAAGTTGCGAGATTCCACTTCAGTGACGATGAACGGGGAGCGGTCGACGTCGCAGTGTGCATTCTTGTGCGTCGCTAGTTTTACAACGTAGAGTACGTATATCCTACATACAAAACGAGATGTGAATAATTTTTGTGCATGTGTTTGTTTCAAATTTCCTGACTATGTTTTGAACAAAAACTAGCAAAATCGGATGAAATCTGACAAAGATGTCGAGAAAATAAAAATGGTGAACTTTTTTGAGACACAGTGTATAATAAGCCGAATAACGTATCGTCGGATTCAGTGTGATAGTTGTCCGGAGTCGGAGTTTAAACCCTTTTTTGGCCAACCGCCTCAGTTATCCCATGCGGGTCAACAACTCCCAGATCGCCGCTAGCGGTCAGTAATCAGTAGCAGCAAGCTAGTATTTAGATCCTTAGCAAAAGCTGTGTAAGAGTGAGGAAAATAAATTTAGGCCACATCGCACTTTTTGGATACTTGGTGCCTAATTCGTCAAACGTAATTATTATCACCAACACCCGCATGATTGCGAAGAAATATGATGACTGAGTGTGGATTTGACCGCTAGCTCCAAGTCCCCCAGATCCGAGTACAAATATCACACTTATTTCACATATAATTAAACTCGAAAATCGAAATACTGCACAGCGTAATGGCCGTCTTTAGTCCTGATTTTGCGCGGGTCGAAGTCCGCTCAATAAGTTTTTGTTACTAAAGAATCGAGATGTCTCTCGGCCAAACGAACTACAGAAATTACGAGCTGTTTACCAAATTATGTCATCATTACATGCGGGAAGAGAAGTATACGTTTGCAACGCCGTTTTCTGATTGTCGGTATCTGGTTTATCTTGTTCCATTCGGGAGATATTCGCGATCAAAGTCAAAGTTGTCCGAAGTCGTGCCGAATTTTGGACGTTCTTTGCTTCCCAAATTTTATCGTGGAAAACTCCCAAGTAATTTTAACTAGGCCTACACCCACTTTCGATCATTTGGCAAGGTTTCGCGGCACGAGGATCGGCCGAGGGACTTAGCGTTGACAAAAGCAAAACGGACTAGCGGTGAATTAGGCCTACAATGATGTTCCGCGCTGACGTTTAGGCCTATTCACGACGGCGACCACAATAACTGACATTAGAAAGTTTGCACAGCATGCATACGGTGACCGTGCTTTGTACGGTCCGACGACGCGCAGTTGAATTACAGGATTACATCATTCACCACATAGGCACACAATACCCTGAAGCTTTTTTCCAGAAGACGGCGAATCTTTGCTGCTCATCCACCCACATCTCCCAGTCACCGATATGAATCGGCAGCTGCACACGCCACAGTCGATATTTGCAACATACACATAGCATGTGGTACAGAGGCGGGAGCAAATGTTTTCTTAGACGAAATGCTAATTTGGCCCTAAGAATTTCATCAAAGACAGTATATAAGTATATATATTCTTATATTAGCTATAGTCTTTGCTTAAATCGTGTAATGTAAAACACGTAAGCAATAACTCTGATTTGTCCAGTTTCTATACAAGAAGAAAATTCATATCATAGAGAGCTTGGTCCGTTGCGTAGCAGCTCGTCCCACTTTTCGGTGCTTTGAGCTGGCGAAGATTCGACCAAATAGTTAAACCCAACTAAGGTAGCATATAGCCTAACTCGGCCGCATAGCAGCTCCATTAACACATTTAACCAACACTGTTGACAAAGAACTTAATTGTCGTTTTGGTGCCGACCGTTAAGCTATAACCTTAAAGGTCCGGCCATTTGCTACGGTTGTTATCAGTCTGTCGTCCGTCTTTAACGAACGTATTGTGGCTAACGTGTATAGTGCAGGGAAAACATTTTACACGAGTAATTAGCCATGGGTGTTAGACTCGGGCACGCAAAATTTCAGCCATCTACTCCAAGGGAACATTTTCAAATTGGGAGTTGAATGAAGGGGGGTAGGGAAAATGTGCGTTTTCAACGGAAAACTGGCCATATCTCGAAAAAGGTGAAAGATACGGTCTAGGTTACTATTAATGACTAACAGAAAGTGGCATACGCCCTGTCAGATTAGATGGAAATCACTGACCTTGAATGACCTTGACGACCATTACTCGCTATTGCGGCTAAACGGTGCGAGATAGGGCCTAAGTTGCTATTGATCACTAATAGAAAGTCGCATATTGGCTTTCAAATTAACTGCAAATCATTGACCTTGGATAACCTTAATTTAAGGTCAGTGACAACCAGTACAGTCGGCCCAACCCTAGCGATAGTTGCTTCTTGTTTCCTTAGCGGTGATCGCCATTACTGTACTCGTTTTGTTACGCGCGACAGCAAATATGCTAAGCGTGTCTTACCTATCGTACAGACACGTCCGCCTTATCGAAACGGTGCAAGCGAGGGCTGAGTCCCCAGCGAAGTCCAGAGGCAAATTCCGTGCTCAGGCAATTGCCAATCATGTGCAGAATTTCCGCTTAAATATTTCGTGTTTTTTAAAATTTTATGTTCACATGCTGCGTCTGGTTTGAGATTTTACATGCTTCAACCACATATCTGTTTCTTCCTGACTCACCATACGCTACTTCCATGACCATCCCCAGGCCCGTCGAGACTTACAACGGGGCCCGGGGAAACATTCTCGCAGGGCCCTTTTAAGGAAAAATTTTTGAATTTCGTTTTTAAAGTGGCGCGTTCTAGTGTACTTCATATTCTTGAGCGACGGCGGGGCCCCCAAAACGTCGCGGGGCCCGGGGTAACTTACCCCTCCTCTATAGTCTTTTGTCGACTGGCCTGATCATCTCACTTCACCAGTGTCATCACCACTCGTCATCCATCATTTTATCATTTTTTCATTCCAATCTCAACACTTTTTTATCTTCAAATCTTATCTCCAGGCTTGCCGTGAATATGGATATCCATGGATATATCCATATCCATGGATATATCCATGTTTGGATATGAGATTAAGGCCGTCTGTGGATATATCCATGGATATTACGCTGACGCACCTGCTAATTAAACTGAATACTTTATGCTTTGTGTTTCTATAATATTTCCTTGTCTGTCGTTTTTACTGTGCATTTTCCCCTTTATTTACGCTACTGAGTCAAATGAATAATCAGTGACATCAGCACGCTATTGTTTAATCAGCCCAAATTAATTTATCAGTACTATAACAGCAGCAACGGATCTTAATTTTTGGTGCTTTAATACTGTTCGTTAAGCAACAAAAGGTTTATACAGGGTGCGGCAAAAAATAGCTTCCTAAATTTTTTGCCGTTTTCTCAGCAACCGCTTGGAATTTTAACATGGAATTTTATAAATTCATTTACAGAAACGTTCTACATCTAACTGTTAAGTGAAATACGTCATACGATAAATAAGTCATACGATAGACACCTTGTAGCAAAGAGCCAGAACTTTAAGCTCACGGCCTAACAGTCTGCCCAAAATAGCGACTCGCGTACGCCTACGTTAACTTGCCGGACTCGATTACTGGATTACTGATCTGAGAATGTGATCATATGCTACCTCCTGGCAGCAAGTACGCCTCCTGCAGTTCTTCAAGTCGCTGAAGATTGGGTCTGATGATTCGTATCGGCGTGCCGTCCGTGTCGTAGTGCTGTATCTCGTCCCATAACGTCACCAGCAGCTGGTCACCGGCCACGCTCAACGTGAATGTAATGTACATTCCCAGAACGATCGGCCAAGAGTGCTCACTGAAACCCGTTTCCGGATTGACGCGGTGCACCGCGAGGCCCGGTCCAAAGAACTCGACGCCAAACATAAACACTCTGCGCTGTCCACGGTGCAGAGTGGCGACCATGTCATCTTCCATGGGATGGTCGTTAATTAGATTCGGAGTGACCGCGCTGATTCGATCGAAGAACACCGACCGGCCTTGGATGCGGCACCGACTGTCGTGTCTGTACTCGGCGCTGTAACACTGTCACAATCGCATCACAAGTGAGCAACAAGTGAGTAAAATACTGAAGTCCTTTATAGTAAGTGCCCAGTGTCAAGTCAGTGGTGGATTCTGAGGCAGTGTGCGAGCAGCCATAGGGACATTACTACAGGCATGCTTGAAGCTGTACGCTTTTAGCCGAACATACTTAAGTAGCGGTTGAGTTATTGGTATGAATTGTCGTTTGTCCGTCTGTCCGTCTGTCTGTTTGTCTGTCACGGATTTATTGTGGCTAAACGGTAAGTCGTAAGGAATCGGCGATGGTACCAACGGATAGCGCGCTGGCGACTGACAATAGTAACCAATAGTAACCATTTCTCCATCTGCAGCGGTTTGGCCGCAATTTTCAATAGAATCTTTCAAGTTATAAGTAGCCATATCTCGGAAACGGTGAGAGGTAGGGCCAAGGTTACTATTAAGAACGAATAGGAATAGCATGAAAAAGCTTCAGATGAGATGAAAAATCATCGACCTTGGATGACCTTGAAGGTCATTGACAACCAGTACGGTCGGCTATCCTAGCGACAGCTAGGCTTGTTGTTGACTGCGTATGATGACGAATGCTAGAAGGGACTGACTTCCAACCTGAAAGGCAGCGACGCTAATACCACTGACGGCAAACGGTTTCTATTCATCAGTCACTTATAACTCATTATCAGCAAAGCCGGGTTTAAGTCCGATTAGACCATGTTTTGTAAAAATGTGAAGGTCCTCACTGCTGCTGCTAGGCCTAAGACAGCCGAAAGTCTGGGCTGATCGGCGTAGGCCTATAATATACAGCAACCTACCCCAAGCCTTCAGACAACAGAATGTCGTGCTGCCACAAGAGAACTTTAAATATTGCAACACGCCACAAGACGTTATGTGGCGGCCACATAAAGAGTCTCTTCTCTAAAAAGTCACCGTTCGGTGAGGTGGGAACCTAAATAGTCATTTGATAGCCAGTTGCGTCAGGAATATTCGAACCAAACATTACTAAAATTTGCTCGATTTTTTCAGGTTACAATCGATAATGTCAGAAATGCTATTTGACAATTTTTGTTCGTATTAACGCCTATTTCATGGGCTCCTTTTCATTAGGTAGTATAATAAAAACACATCGGGTAAAATAAAGAATTGATCAGTCGTTTGACGGCCAGTATTGTCAAGAATATTCGTACCAAAAATTATTGAAATCCATTAATCCATCTTCAAACTTACGATCGATAATGTCGGGGTCCTTTTTTACGACTCAGTGTGCATGAAAGTGTATATGCTGTCATTGCTATGAAGTGGACCTTTAATATTAGCATTTTTATTGCAAATTTACTGCTACGTAATTTTATTAAGTCATGAAGTTTTATGAGCAAAATATCGTGGCTTACTTTTTACGGACAATTCGCCGTATTCTGCGTGCTGCCAACAGCAGATGCAGTGAGAGATTAACTATTATAGGCCTATTGGCTACATAGACACGAACCGCAAGCTGCGAAGATCTTGGACGATAGAGATAGACATGATTCTCCAGCATTGCCACTGCGCTCACGTCACCCGTGTTCCCAAGCCCGCGAATTTCGATCTCATCCCATAACGGCAGATACCGGCGCCACGGATATATTAGCCTATACAAACATATTAGCCTATACCTTCTAAACAGTTTAAGCGACACATTTAGGCCGACGCACGACTGGATTTAAAGTGATACAAAGATTGTAGATTTTCGGCAATATTAATGTGATTTTCGTTACTTAAGTACTATTTGTCTACTCTACTCTACTTCTATGCGTTGACTTTGTAATGTATAATCACATTACTAGTAAAGTAAGTAAGTAAGTAAAGTGTAAATTTATATAGCGCATACTCAAAAAGATCTTTAATGCGCTCGTCAATATTTCGCAAAAATGTATGTCTTCAGCTGACGTTTGAAAGTATCGAGACTCAGTTCTGGGTCACGAAGAATGTCTGGCAGCGAATTCCAAGTCGACGGGCCCGTCACAGAAAAGCGCCGACGACCGAAACTGTTCAGTCGATAGCGCGGTACGACAAACTTCCGCTGAGTGGCAGAACGCAGATGTTGACGGCCAGTGACTTCTGCTGCGAGTGTACAACTGTCCACCAAGTACGGCGGAGCAGTTCCATGAAGAGAGACATCGATACATGAGCACTGCGAGCTTAAATCGTACTCGATCGGCGACATCAAGCCAGTGGAGCTCGTCGTGCATTAATCGCGACAAACCACTGTCGTACTTCCGAGTGTTAGTGACGACGCGGGCAGTTGAATTCATCACTCTCTGCAACTTGTCTGTCATGACTCTCGGCGACTCAGCCAGCACAGCGTTACAGTAGTCGACACGAGATGCTACAAATGCTTGCACGAGGGTTTTAGCCGACCCGACATCCAACGACTGCCGGACACAACGAATCTGTCTGAGATGAAAGAAGCAGGTAGCACTGATGACTGAGACATGTTTCTCAAGACTCAAATCAGACGACATAATAACTCCTAAAACGCGTACGTGTCCACTGGGCTCAATGGTGTCAGAGCCAAGCTTGATTGCCGGGCCACGACCATCGAGTTTACTCAGACTGTACTGTACTTGGAACCCGACCACAGGAGTTCTGTCTTTTCTGTATTTTGCTTGAGGCGGTGTGCCGACATCCAGTGATTGATATGTGTGACACAGTGTTCAAGTTTACCAACAGCAGTCGGCGTATCATCGCAACGACAACGCTCATTCAACTGCGTATCGTCAGCAAAAGCGTGATAGTTGACGCCGTGCTCATCAGCCTTCTCTTCGAGATCAGCAATGTACATGATGAACAACCGCGGGCCGAGTACCGAACCTTGTGGCACAGAGCACGTGACGTGAACAGTATGCGACGTACCACAGTTATAAACGACTTGAAATATTCTGTCACTGACTGGAACCACTTCAACACAATGCCACGCAAGCCGAACTGACGCTCGAGCTTCAGTAACATGAGGTCGTAGTCCACGGTGTCAAAAGCTGCTGTGAGGTCAAGTAGACAGAGGGCAGATACGTCCCCTTCATCAGCAGCCTGCAGCAACTCGTCGAACACCTTCGTGACAGCCGTTTCAGTGCTATGATTCAGACAGTAGGCTGACCGTCTTGCAGGCATCAACACGTTGCCGTCTAAATAGGCCTGAAGTCTTCTCTGTATAATCCTCTCCAATACTCAAAAAGAAAAGACAGGTTAGACACAGATCTAAAATACTTTGGGTCGCTGACGTCAAGTCCGTTTTTTAGCTGTGGACGAACCACTGCATGCTTGAAGTCGGATGGAAAAATAACAGACGCCAGCGACTTGTTAAAAAGCAGCGCAATGAAGGGCGACAACAGCTGGCCTACGTCCTTCACTAGCCAAGTTGGAACTGGATCCAACTGGCATGTCTTGTTTAGAGCCGAGCCAATCATCTTCTCTACTTCGTCGTGTGTCAC
>Ga0056128_1010458_pt1 | contig 11568 bp, 5 predicted proteins | sample WorMetLIZISLAND2_FD_71113 | JGI IMG/M metagenome (GOLD analysis project Ga0056128, IMG submission 71113) | Marine gutless worms symbiont microbial communities from Max Planck institute for Marine Microbiology, Germany - Olavius geniculatus... ... | reverse complement strand
GATTTGTGCTGTTTTATATCTACAACCACGATGTCACCCTTACACTGTATATAAACTGAACAGTTTTTTTACATAAATATTTGCAGTTTATTGCCGTTGGAAGTAATCTAGATTAGTTAATTATAGCAATGTTAGAAAATGTAGAAATGTTTTCTTGTTGCTAGATAATAACAATTTTTCGTATACTCAACGCTTGATTTTTGCAGGGGTGCATATGTGCGCTTTTGAATAATTGCGCACTGCCCATACCAAAATAAACCGATCTTGAAAACACCCCATCTGATGCAAAGATCTTCGATATATCTTTTATGTAGTTGAGTTCTAACCCATTATGTCCCAAATTTTGTTGCCATGGCAACGTTGGTCGCTTGGGGAAAAATTTGCGTGGTATCATTTGATGGCTTATCCCCAAAAACCCCCCTATAGACGCAACAGTCTTGCAGATATCTCTTACACAGACCGAGTTATAGTCAATTTTGTCCCAAAATTTGTTGCCATGGCAACAGGGGTCACCAGGAGTGAAATTTAAATGACACCATCGGATAGCATGGGCCCGAAAATAGGGGGTAGGTGCAAACAGCTTGCAATTTTCTTTTAAGGGGGCTGAGTTATCGCCATTTTTGTCCCAAATTTCATTGTCATGGCAATGGTGGTCGGTCAGGAATAAATATAAATGACATCGTTAAATTGGCCATCTCTGAAAACCATATCCTAGAACCAAAAATTACGACTTTATCTTATACATAGCCGGAGTTATGACAGTTTAAAGCATTGTCTAATTTTCCCCATAGGCGCCATTGTAATTTTTCCTATGTTTGTGAAAAAATAGGTGAAAATGTTGAATTTAAATTTTGTAACCCCCAAAAGGCACTTCCTTGCTAAGATTGTGAGCTGTATTGCTAAAAATGTCTTGCAGTTTCTTTGCTTCTATCCAAAGTGCTTGCAATTGTGTATGTGTTTTGTTTTAGAAATATTTAATTATGTCACTGGAGAAAAATGCATGTGCAAAACTTCTGCTTGCAACTCTGCCAGTGGGGCTGCCACCTGTTTTGCCAGACATCAACCACGAGCTGGACCAGTTCCTGCAAAGTCCGGAGCAACTTGACATACATAGCACTCAGCATTCCTGCCAGTATGTACCGCGTGCGGCAAACATTGAATCTTGCTACTCTCTCGACGTTACTCCACTGCAAATGGCACTGGTCGTTGACAGAGACGAGGCGACAGGAGAGCTGCTCGGCTTTCGAGAGGAATGTTCCCAGGATGCTGGAAAATCCTGCCGAAATTCCACATCGATGAGTCGCCTGCCAGGTCTTGCATCAGATGGTATCTGCGGTAGCACCGCAAATTGTCCTTTCTGGCCCGGAGGTCTCGATGAACCGAACATAAGTGCCCTTAAAAGCGATTTAACTGAGTCGGTAGACTTAGATTTTGAAAATGAACTTTTGACAGTTCCACCTGGTTTCAAGCAAGGAGTTTCATTTGAAAGGCAACCCTTTGATGGAAGTTTGAATAGTACAGCACCTCCATCAAAGATTGCTCTGTTGGACGTTTTGGGGCAAGGTTTTGACATGAATATTTTCAGTGCACCAGAAGTGAATGATGAAAAACATGATGTAAAAGATAAGTTTCTGATAGTGAGTGACAGTGATGTTGGTGGAGAAATTGATAGTCTTACTGAGGTGAAACGAAATCGTGAGAAAGATTCTCAGCCAATCTTGTCGCAGTGCGACACACAAGAATGGGCTATTATGGTAGACAAAGTAAACACCCCTGTTAGCAACTTCAACGATCGAGTTCCAAACATGGCCTTTAAGTTTCCATTCGAACTGGACACATTCCAGAAGCAGGCAGTCATCCACCTTGAGAACCGCGACAGTGTTTTTGTGGCAGCTCATACTTCGGCCGGAAAAACCGTCATCGCTCAGTACGCAATCGCACTTTCCATGCAGCATAAGACGAAAGCTATCTACACGTCACCGATCAAAGCACTGTCCAACCAGAAATTCCGGGATTTCCGGGAGGATTTTCCTAACGTCGGACTGGTGACTGGTGATGTACAGATTAAACCAGATGCTGACTGTCTGATAATGACTACAGAAATTCTACGATCAATGCTCTACAATGGATCGGAGGTTGTACGTGACCTGGAGTGGGTAATATTTGATGAAGTGCATTATATTAATGATGCAGAGCGTGGAGTAGTATGGGAGGAAGTGCTTATTATGCTTCCTGCCCATGTAAACATTGTAATGTTGAGTGCAACGGTTCCCAACACAAAAGAGTTTGGGGAATGGGTTGGACGGACAAAACACAAGAAAGTGTATGTTGTCAGTACGTCCAAGCGGCCTGTACCACTTGAACATTACCTATACACTGGCAACAGCAGTAAAACCATCAATGAACTTTTCATGATTCTCGATGCTGACAAAAACTTTCTGACTTCCAGCTACAAGAAAGCTGTCGAAGCAAAGAAGGAACGAAGCAGCAAAGTGTCGCAGTCTTTTGGTGCCAAAGGAACTCGGCACAACGTCACCCCACAGCAGGACAAAAACATCTGGCTGTCAGTTATCGAGATGCTGAAAAAGAAGGATAAAATGCCAGCAGTTGCTTTTCTGTTTTCCCGAAAGAGGATCGAAGAGCTGACAAGCCAGCTGCAGAATGTGGACCTGGTTCAAAGTAAGGACGACAAGCAGCACATTCATACATTCTTCGAGCATTGTGTCAGTCGTCTGAAAGGTTCCGATCGAAAACTTCCGCAAGTGATCCAGATACGCAACCTTCTGCAGCGGGGCATTGGCATCCACCACAGCGGAATCCTGCCCATTCTGAAGGAGGTCGTTGAGATGCTTTTTCAGGAAAGTTACATCAAGATCCTGTTTGCCACGGAGACGTTTGCCATGGGAGTCAACATGCCGGCACGGACCGTCATTTTTGATACTATGCGAAAGCATGATGGTTCTAGGTTTCGTGACTTACTGTCTGGCGAGTACATTCAGATGGCTGGACGGGCTGGGAGGCGTGGTCTTGACGAAACTGGGACCGTGATCTTACTGTGTAAGGGTGACGTCCCCGAGATGTCTGATTTCAACAAGATGATGCTTGGCCGTGTCACCATGCTGGAGTCCCAATTCCGACTGACCTACTCCATGATTCTCAACCTACTCCGGGTGGAGCAGCTGCGTGTCGAAGATATGATCAAGAGAAGCTTCGGTGAATTTCACACCCAGAAAGATGCGACCGCGTACGCCGATAAGCTGAAAGTTCTTGAATCACGCCTTGGGAATCTGACCTTTGTCAGCGACCCCTCTTGTACCCTTCAAGAGTATTATGATGGTTGCGACGAATACTTCAAACTACGCAGCACCATTAACCAGAAGATCTATTCCCAGCACATTGGCAGCAAAGTACTTACACCGGGTCGAGTCATTGTACTCGATAACCAAGAATACCACAACTCTGCTGCTGTGGTGTTGGCCAATAAGGACAGCAGCATGAAAGTCCTGGTTTTGTGTGGTAGTAACTTCTCGCCATCGGTCGATGATGATGACTGGAGCGACTTGCCAAGGCCTGTGGTTAGTAGCAAACTCTGTCTCCCCGAAGGAACCTGTTCCCAGTCTGTGACTGGTATCTCTGTTGATGACATCGCGGTCGTAAGCACGAAGACACTGAAGGTGAATGCCGACCGGATCATTGATGATGTCAAGAAGAGAGAGCAGCCTCGGTTCAGGGACGACCCACCAGGTCAGCAGTGCAACTTTTAAGCCATAACTAGTTGGTGAGCTATCCCCATTTTTTTTCCAAGCTTTCTTTTTCTTTCTCTCCCTTCTTTCCTTTCTCTCTTGTCTTTGCTTCCCTCAGCCCTTTTGGCGGCTCCTTCTCCTACCTTTGAAGCAAGGTCTAGAGTCTCAATCTCGGGAAAATTTTTGAAATTTTACATGGTTGTATGTGAGTTTTAGTGTTTTTGAGATATGTAAAAATATTATTTTTAACGATTTTATCACTAGCGATTGAGAATATGATGATGATGATGACGAAGCGCTTTAATCCAGAGGTACCGGTAACCAAACTGTCTCTATTGGCCATAAAATACGGAAATATAATCACTTAGAGTGGATGAGCGATTTGCCCGAGTGGGTGGGTCTTTACTTACTTGGTTTACATGTGAAAAGTTGCTCTGCAGGACAGAGCACACAGCTGGCCACTCAGGAACTGCTACGGCTTGTGGAGTCAAACGCTGATGGATTCCCGGCTCTCGATCCGGTTTCCGATCTGCACATCCTGGATCTGGATCTAGTGCAGGATGTCAAACGTTTCCAATACCTGTCCGGCTTACTGCCGACGTTTGACTGTGTCCGTGATCCGTTGTTTGACAAGAACTTCCGGCATCTACGCGACAACATGCAGGTCAGCATACTTTGATTTATATACATGATATCTACCGATGCCAGTTTGTATGATATTTTTGAATCATACGTGTGGCCAGTATGTCTGGGGCTAAGCCAGGGTGCATTTGCCTATGTCGGGTGCTAGGTAAACACTGTGATCCCATATGGCAGGTGACGCTCCCTAGTTTTGTGATAAAGGTGAAAGGTCGTGTCTAGCTTTTTATAGGGAATTCATCGCAGAGCTACAGAACGTCACGTGTCACATGGGATCACACAGTGTTACTTGCCACCTGACGCAGGTGAATGCACTGTACCAAGCCAGACAGGCTGGTAGTTGATTTACCTACCCCATAGGGATGGATGGCTGAGTTGACCTTGGTGCACTGCTGGTTATATATTGAGATGGTTTACCTGTCTTGGTGGATCTCCCATAGAGAGCCAGACATGATTTTTTGACCCGCTACATCTATGCTGCGGCCACGCACATTGTCAGTGGCACACGGAAATACAATACGGTCTGACGGATCTCTTGCACAACGAGCTTCATTGGCTTGACGTTCCAGACCGAGTGAAGTACAAGCTGGATATGCTGATGTACCGATGCCAGCACAACCAAGCACCTTGGTACTTGATGGACCACTGCTCGCCGGTTTTTGATGTCGTTTTTCGACAGCGTCTGCGTTCGGCCAGCAGTCACCAACTTTCCGTGCCACGTCATCGGCTCAGCACTTATGGCTGTCGGGCGTTTTCCGTTGTTGGACCATCTGTCTGGAACTCACTGCCCTATGTGATCTGGAATGTTCTGCAGACATTTTCAGTCAGTTGCTAAAGACCTTTTAGTTCTCGCAGTACTACTGTGTACAGAACATTAGAGGTTCTTAACAATAATGCGCAATATAAATTTACATTTGACATTTGACATAGTGCATTTATGGCACGATTCTGTCATCTGTCTGCTTATCTTTCTGTCTGTAATGGATCGTAGAGATGTATTGTGGCTAAATGGTGCAGGATATTCCTAGGTTGCTATTGATCATTAATAGGAAATCACATACACTTTTTCAGATGAGATGAAAATCGTCGACCTTGGATGACCCTGAAGGTCAGTACTGCCACAGGAACTGTATATAGGCTGTAGTGTGTCTTTCCTAGCGACAGCTGGGCTTTCTTGTTAATCTTTTAACTGTTTTACGCAGGTGAAGAACGAACATCGTCGACTAAAGAAGCTGCTATCAGACGATAGTCTGGCGTTGCTGCCGGAGTACCAACACCGGACGTTAGTCCTGCACCGGCTTGGGTACATCGACGAGCAGGGAGTGGTCCAGCTGAAAGGTCGGGTGGCCTGTGAGTTGACTACGGCCGCGGGACATGAACTATTGCTGACAGAGCTCATATTCGACAACGCATTCGTCGACATGCAGCCAGCTGAGGTCGCCGCCCTGCTCTCCTGCTTCATGTTCCAGACTGCCCGCTGCTCGGAGCCAAACCTCACCCCGCACTTGGCTAAGTGTCGGGACCGCTTCGTCGCCAAGGTATGCTACATTTAAGCACGGCTTTCATCCAACGCAATGAAAGCAACGCTCGCAGCATACGCAACGAACGTAATGCAACCAACGCAATTGACGCAGCGGACGAAACGGGCATGAAGCAACAAATGTGGCTGATGCAACGTTTGCTTTTGTCCTCGTGTTTTGGCCGTTGCGTCAGCTATGTTCGTTGCATTCGCTGCGTACCTTGCATTTTGCGCATTGCATTGTGCTGGATGGAAGTCATGCTGTTTGTCTTTCATTTCAAACAAATATAAGTTGTTTAAACCAAGATTTACAAAGAAACGAACACAGTTTGTCAGATTTTTTGTTGATTGAGTTAATGCTACCAATGATGTTACTTTTGCTGTCCACAGTGATGTAAGTTTTCATTTTTCATTGAATAGTGTTCATTTTTCACGCTGTGTAATGTGATTTTGCTTTTTTACGATACAATTTTATTGAGCTTTCAAACTTTATTTTGGTTTTCTTAATTTTGTTTGCTAGATTAGATTAGCAGCTCGTCTGCCAGTTTTCTGGTTCGAATCATGCTTATCATACCAGTTGTCGTGCAAAGTATAGATTAAGATTAAGTGCCATTTTGAGCCTGGTGGTGTGTTTTGCCGGTTTTTTTGTGAAATTGTGTTCTTGTGAGTTTTTGCATACCTGCATTTCTGGTGAATAAATGATAACGGTAATGATGCAGGCAGCCGAAGTCGGTCAACTACAGCATGACTGTGGTCTGACAATCGCAGTCGAGGACTACGTGGAGTCACTTCACTTTGGACTGATGGAGGTTGTCCATGAGTGGGCGCGTGGCACGCTCTTTGCCAAGATCACTGAAGTCACTGATGTCCAGGCAGGCTGTGTTGAAATTCTAATGTACAGGGCTCCCAGTTGTCCTGAGATTCCTGAAATTTAACAGATGTGCTGAAATTGTCCTGAAATTGTACTCATTTGGTCAGAATGTCCTGATATGGACCTTTGTTATGCTGTCGTTATGGCATTGCATTCATTTTGTGCTTTACTTGGTTAACAGAACTCTTATCAGTACTTTTGGCTTACTTACTTACTTACTACAGTTTTGCCTTAATACATTCATAACAGTGCCTTAGTAACATTTTTAGGACTGCAATACTGATCTGCTTCAATGGATAACATTTATGAGGACAGAAAAACGTGCATTTTCTGTGTCTTGAGCCTCGTGAAACTGACAAAAATATCCTGAACTTGTCCTGAAATTTTGTAAACATTGGGTCCTGAAATTTCACTCCTTGCTCCTGGGAGCCCTGAATGTACTTTAATATTATAGAAACAATATTTGAATAATTTTGCTGTATTTGAAACAGTGAAGTAAAAGCATACTTTAGTCACGTGCCATAAGGCCTGTAGGTCGGCGTTGATCTCTGTTTCTTTAGCATTCAGCTAGATACCGGCTTGCACTGTAAGATTATGTATACGGGGCTAGTTTTTTCCGTGGTATGCCTCTTTGTGTCTTGGAGTTTTCTGGTATTCGTCGTGCCTGTCCATGGATTGATGGCCAGGCTGGGTTGAGTTGTGAGTGGGCGACTGGTTACCCGAAGATTTTTAAAGGTGGGAAGCCACGGAGTGTCACATGCCATATGGGATCAAGCCCTCTCCCCTCAACACAGACTGGAACTCAGTTTATTTATCCCGGAGGGATGAAAGACTGAGTTGTTGGTTATATAATGTGAATTGAGATGATTTACCTGTCTGCAGACAGTCACCAATTCAAGTACTAAACGCTTAATAGTGTCCCAATTGGGAGTCGAACCTAGGACCTTATGTTCACAAGTCCAGCTTCTTAACCGTTACACTACCGTGCCACCATTATATGCTTGTGACCATTGTTTAAAGGCCAGTGGCAGTATTTGGTACTTCAGTAGCATTTAATTAACCAGTTTTTACCAGCGCACAGTATTTGGTGAAGTATTTAAGTACTTGACTTGTGTATTTGTAATGACACTGCAGGAGGGCCTGATCGTTCGGTGTATTCAGCGTCTGGACGAAGCGTTGAGAGATGTCCGCAAGGCTGCTCACATCGTTGGTGACCCGGTGCTGGAACGTAAAGTCGTCGACGCCTCGGCCGCGATCAAGCGAGATATTGTATTTGCCGCCAGTCTCTACACTCTGACTGACTGAACTGTAGTTTATCACCTTTCAGTGAGAAATGAAATGATAAGTAACTAGAAAAGCAGTCGTAGCCCACACACCTCCGCCAAGAGCTTGTCAGATTGTAATGTAGATTTCACCTACGCGTTTCAAACTATAGTTGCATTTTCCACAGTGACCTAGTTCTACGTGACCTAATAAACCGTGATTGGATAAGCCTACACTGCCACTTTGCAGCGGTTTCGCTTATGCCCCCTTTAACGCAGTAGTAATGAAAATTTCAAAGTGATCCAGAATCCAGGATTCCTGCCGAATTGGCCCAAAAATTGAATCACATGTAGCTTATGCCATGCCCGACATACCCTCAAAATTTCAGAAAGATCCGTCCATAACTTTTTGAGTTATCTTGCTAACACACACAGACAGACAAACAAAAACCGGCAAAAACATAACCTCCTTGGTGGAGGTAATTACTTATACCATTTGCATCGTGGCAGGTGGGTAGGGGTTTGTAAGGTAAAGGTGGCATACCACACAAGGGCTATAGGTGGGGTGCTCATCTCCCTTTCAGTGGCCCTTGAGATTGTAGGTGGATAAAGCCTCGAGTCAAGGAAGAATATCTAGTGTGACCCAGGCCCGTTGAGAGCCACAGTGAGGCTCGGGAAAACATTCTCGTGGGGCCCCACTGGGAAGGAAACTTTTGAATTTTTTTATCAATGGCACATTCTGGAGTACTTTTCATTTTTTTGAGCGACAGTGGGACCCCCAAACATCACGAGGCCTGGAGTAATCTACCCCCTCCTCCCAGGTCCTCCTCTTAACAGGCCCGGTGTGATGCCAGAACTACGGTTACCTTTCGCGCCACAGAGCGTCACTGCTCTTTGACTGGTACCAAATTATACCGCTTGGTGAACAGAGGCACATGTGTGTGAACAACTTGTCGAAGGTCGTTAAGTGACATTGCACTAGGCGAGAGTTAAATGAGCAAGTTTGCAGTTGCCAGTCTGATATGCTACAATTACACCACCCAGCCGCACTGAATTATAGCCTGTTGCAAAATCGTCTTCATATGGGGAAATGTTCTTCCAAAAATACAAAATTAGCGGCTAGAAATTCTCTCTATGTTGTGGGCGAATTTAGGGTCAGAATTAAAATTTTGAGCAACCGTATCTCTTTCGTTGGAAATTTGTAGCTGTCTGTCAGAAAATTCCAACTTCCTATTTCCCTCGAATTTCCAGTTTAATTCGGAATAAGCAGATGCTATATGTGCATAGATGAAAAGATGGCCACCAGTTAGCAGTGGGCGAATGGCAAACTGTTTTTGAGGGCTCCATTTTTTCGTACGTTTTCATTATTACCGTCATCGTGGTGCAGTTGCTGGTGATCAGTGACAATTCTGCCACACTGCTATGTCCCACTAAAAGCTTTATAACTGTGATAGTGTTACCATATTTTCTCTGCTTGTATACTACTGCTTTGTTTCGTTTGTTGTTGCATGTCAGTATATTAAGAGTAGGATCGGTCCCTCTGGGAGAGCCTGTGGTTATTGCTGGCGGAGTTATTTGCAGACCAGATGCCCTTCTTGTCATAAAAACGTCAAGTCTTTCATTTTCCTAAGCCACATGGCCTATAAGCCGTCGCTGATCTGGGTTTCTTTGGGCCTCAGCCAGACACCAACTTACACTGCGAGACCAAGGATAAGGGGCTAGTGCATCATGCAGTGTGACTGTTTATGTCCCAGCATTTCCTGAGTCATTGCATCTACCCTTAGATGGATGGCCAGGCCGAGTTGACCCTTTTAGTCACTCAGTCGTAATACATCATCGGACGATGGTAGCACTGAAAAAAACTGTATGATGCAGTTATGACGATTTTCAGTGTTCCAGAAGAATCCAAATGAGTTTCAACTTATATGTTCTATGCTGTTTACAGTTTAGATGGTGGTGACTGATATATAATGATTAAGTTATTTTGAATTTTTCTGTATCTGTATATGATGCTTTATAAAGAATAAGGTCACATTATTATTTTGCTTATTTTTTATGTGTGCTGCTGCTACCGTGGTTGATAATGTATATTGCAATCAGTGCATGTTGTGCCTAATTTACGAATGGGGCCAACCGTACACGGGTATTTGTATCAAGCAGCCTGCACAACTAGGGGTCTCCACATATTTACTGGAAAATAATTTGCAAAGAATACCTGTTCTTTATTGTTTTCAAGTTTAGATGTGGCTCTGGGTGCATGTGAACAACGCCGATTATACTAGAGGCTCTACTTGAACCGGAAGTGATGCACTTACTTTTTCTGTGTGTTTAATATTTATGTGATGAATTCGTAACGCATTCGTGCATATGTGCATGTGTGTATTTTTGAGCAAAAGATTGGTCTTAGTAGCTTACTGCATTTTTCAAGTGGCCCACTATTAGCGACTTTTATTGCTATATACCTGATGGGCGCAGCTTGCGCCCCGTGAAAAATAGCTTGGGGTGTTTTGTTAGATCATACCTCCCCCACCCTATTTTCTGCTGGGCAATCCATACTCTTAACACAACTTCTTCTATAGAAGCCTGAAATGGGGGAACTTAAACCGAAAGTGTGGGGGTGAATTTGAGCCCGAACGTGGGGGGAAGTTGCACCCAATTTTGATTCCAGATTTGGGGGTATAGAAGCCCACTATACTGATTTATCCATGCCCCACACACATGGTTAAGCAAGCATTGGTATTGATGATATGTATACGCCATGCTGTTTTGCTGATAGAATCTGCTTTTGGCTGTCTTTGTGCTTCTGTTGGTAAAGCTGTAACATGATGGGTGATTTTGGCATGAAATAGATTTAACTTATTTTTGTACAAGTTAATTGCCAGTGAAGTTGCTGTTTGTAATATTGGTAATGATTAGTGATTGCAATCCCGGGATACATATCAGGTAACATACCAGGTGCGGCTGCACCTGGACCGGTAGACAAATCTCCGGAGCTGGTTTGGCTGTAGGGCTAAGCGAATTGGTTAGTCCATAAAGAAGCCCATCAAAGTCTTTCTTGTGTGCTCGAGACCATTCTTGAAACAGTTCACACTGCTGGAGTCTATGACACCTTGCTGCAAACGGTTCCACCGATCAATCACCCTTGAAGAGAAGAAGAAACGTCTAATCTGCCGCGCTGAGCAAAAAGGCCGTAACTGCAAACGAGGTCATTTTGAGAAAACAAAGGAAACGTGTTTGAGTAAATGCCATCTGTTTTTCCTTTTTCAATTTCTTTTATGTTTATACCATTGATATTGTCAATAAACCACATTTTATTTTGTTATATCACTATTTCTTTTTTAATTTTTAAAGTTAAATAAAATGTAGTTACGGCCTTTTAGCTCAGTATTCATGATCTAGCTGGCACCTGCGGACAGGACAAGAAGGCCGTATCTGCAGAGGTGCTTGGTAATGAAAAGTGTTTTCAAAATAATCTAAACATAACAGTTTTGAATGAATAACAAAATGAGTTACTAATGATTGTCTTTCGAAAAT
>Ga0056128_1010457_pt1 | contig 11569 bp, 10 predicted proteins | sample WorMetLIZISLAND2_FD_71113 | JGI IMG/M metagenome (GOLD analysis project Ga0056128, IMG submission 71113) | Marine gutless worms symbiont microbial communities from Max Planck institute for Marine Microbiology, Germany - Olavius geniculatus... ... | reverse complement strand
ACTTTGGTCCACTAACACCAGAGATTACGCGGCTAATGTTTACCCACCCTAAGTCAATAGTGCGTGTTTTGCGTATGCTAATGCATTTGTGTGCGGGCCACGTGACTTTGCTACCGGGGGAATTTCACCCCTCAAAATTTCTCCTCCAATCGGACTTAGGGCGCCGGGCGGACTCACGTTGGGCTTTGCCCCAAATTTCTAGTTTCTTCTTGTTTCCCCTTCCCTTTCATATTTCTTTTCTGGGGCTGCTGCATTCTGAGTGCCATGGGATTTTTGAATTGTGGTTGTTAACACAGTGTTGCACTAAGGGTGGTTATATTTGCTCGAGTTCTTGGAGTAAAGTTCCCATACTTCCTTCGCTTCACTTCTTTCCCTTCTCCATTCTTTTGTTCCTTTCCCTCTTTGCAGTTTCTTTTGTGGGCCTTTCATGTAGTCCCCATGATCCCACCGTGGGGTCTGGAAAATGCTGTAGCTCCTCCAGTGGGGGTTAGGGCTGTGCCACAACCACTATCGATTTTGGAGCATACTGCGACTGAAAAGGCACTTGGAAGTAGGCCAGAGAAGAATTAGTAGATGTCATTTAAGTACCAATTTAATTATGCAACTTTTCCAGAAGGTTTGAAAATCTTTTCTTTCCCTATTTTCGATGGAAGTTAGCTCCAGGGTTTCAAGGGTGTTGACGCCCCTGACCGTTTTCACTCATTTATCAGTTGATTTTCTCATTTTATTCGCTGAAGTTTTGATATCTCCATTGTTGCTGTAGTGATGCATGCATAGTTAAATGTTTGTAAATCACGTTGACTCGTTTAAGTCTGCACGTCACTAGTCATTATGTATCAAGTCGCTTGACCAATCAGTGCATGCGTCTGATCATGTTGTTATGAAGTTTTGTTGATTTGTGATATGTTACCTCATTGTTAATATAAACTAAATTAATTGTTATACTTGTAGTGTTATTCTTAGTGGTTACATTCATGTCCCAGTGTAAATGTGTTGTGCTTATTATCATTGTAATGTTAATTTTCAGCAACTAATTCACTGAACTGTTTTAGAGCTGTGCTTAGCAATTTATTCTAGACTACTAGTACCCGGCAAGTAGCTTAATTAGTAATTGACTGCTCAGCACAGCCCTACATTTCATAGAATGTCATTTGCCTCTTACAACTTATTCTAAGGCTAATTGTATTTCACAACTAGTGACGTGTTTGAGGTGTGATCACTTTTGTTAGTGGCAATTTGCTGCAGAGTACATTGGTAACAATTTTTTTTGAAAATAGTTCATCAATAGTGCAGTTATAGCCAAAGCTTAGAAGGTTACTTTTTGATGGGACACTTTGTGGGTATATTTTTTATGTGCATCATGTCAGCAAAGTTAGCTTGTAGTTAGGCCTAATTATGTGTCCATATTTCAGAATTAGAACTAGTTTTATCCCAGGTCAATTTCGTTATTGCTGCTATTATTTATACCCAGTTCAGTTACTACAGTGTCTTAGTGATAGTCTGTTAGGTTGTTCATGTCATGTTGTTGAACTATTATTGTGATTTGGTATTAACTAAATCCGTATTTGCTGGAAATTGTTTTTTTGTTCTTTATTCAGTGTTTAAGGGGCTTTCCTGTTTAGCTTCTCTGTAAAAAGGCATCCTATTTCTTTCTTTCACAAATCAGTCACATGACTATGAATTTAAACAAAATTTTTATCAACCGTAGCTGAAAGAACACCCATTTAAAATATATAAACAAAATTTAACTGTAGTTAAATTTTCTTTCTTAGTTGTGATGTAATGGTGACATCATGAAATGTGTCTAAATGAAGCAATGCAACTAATGAATAATAAACAACATTGTCTTCAATAAGCATTGTTGCAAACAGTCTGTCGTTTCATCACAATACACGCCATTGCCTCCTCCTCTGCGTTGACGTCACTGTAGACGTCATAGGCCAGGCTCAGCAGTTCTAAGTAAGTAGAGTCTTTGTTGTAATGTTCGTAGACGATGTCTCCCAATTCTTTACTCACTGTTAACCTGTACACATACATGCTGCATCTGAAAAAGTATCCCAAAATTTTGGCTCTAAAAGGTTTAAAGGTGTGTAGCTTTTCACGGGGAACATATTGCAGAGCTACGGAGCGTCTCCTGCCATATGGGATCACACAGCGTTACTCCCACCCAGCACAGGTGAATGTGGCCCACCTCAACCCCAGCCAGACAGGCCGGTACTTGATTTACCTACCCCGGAGGGATGGAAGGCTGAGTTGACTTTGATGTTGTTTTTATACCAAGATAGTTTACCTGTCCGCAGTCACCCATCCAAGCAGTAACCTCTTGATAGCAACATGGCCAGAAGCCGAACGAACAACTGTGCGATCGTTAAGTCCAGTGTCCCAACCATTAAACTATCAAGCCATCACATTATCGACTGCAACTTGAACAAGGAACTACCAGATTTAAATCCAGCCCTGCATCTTTGACAAAGCATGAACAAACTAGTAATTAAAAACTGCATTTTATCTGATGAATTCTACACAGTTTCTTTGTCGTGAAGTGTTGAACCATACCTGTGCTGGGAGATCCAGTGCGTAAGTAAGTCGATCCTGTTTTCGCGGAGAGCGGTGCGAACGCACTCAACTGACAGGAGCTCATCGGGAACAGTTCTGAATGCGTCCACCGTAGACATGAGAGTGATACAATACATCAGAGCGGGAGATGGACTTTCTGACGATGATACCTCTGCAACAACGACACTGTACTTGTGGTAGCGGTGACAGTGGTCCCAGCAGTAGTATACTTACTAACTGAAGATATCAGAGCCAGTGGCGTCATGGCAGGGGAGCATGGGGCAATTGCCCGCCCCCCTCAATTTTGGGCTGTCGGAAAATTTTCCTTTTGTTGAAAAAATTTCATCCTAAATGCCAATTTGTGGCTGTAAACCCCTCATTTTGCAGAAATTGAGGGACAAAATTGGAATTCTGAGCACCTGTAATCTCATCTGTCGAAAATTTGCAACTGTTTGTTGAAAAATGTCAATTTCCTGCCCCCGCCTACTTTTTTAACCCACGATGCCACTGATCAGATCAATACAGACAGTGCTGGAGTAGCAGTGGCAGTGGCAGTAGAAGAAGCAGTAGCAGTGGTAGTAGTAGTATTAGCAGTGTAGACATTCAGAACACTACAGCAGGGATGGACTTAATGATAATAATAATAATGATAATAATAAGTGAACATTTATATAGCGCACTATCATTTCGAAGAAATCTCTAGTGCGCTGACAGCGACAGCTCTGCAACAACGACAGTGTAGTAGTAGACTACTACAGCAGCAGTAGTGGTAGTGGTGGGGTTACCTGCAAGTCTGTGCAGTGTTTTGCTGGTACGCAGAATTCCTTGTGGACTGTTGGCAGCATGTATTGCAGCGTGGTTGTACTCCTTGTTGTCCAGCAGTTCATGATATCGTTCAATGTATTCCAATCTGGCATCCATATCCATGTCACTATCTTCTTCTTCTGTTTTACTCAGCTGTCGGACCACATCACCTGAACAGTGACATTTCTGACAGTCAGACTAAATAATACTACAATCACTACTGCTACTACAAGTCTACTACTACTATTACTACTACTACGCTACATACCTATTACCTACCGGGGGTTTTTCATTTCTTTTCTCTGTGGGGATACAGTTTTAAAAACTTACTAGGTTTTTCATATGCACCACGACTGCCGTGACATATTTCTGTACAGTTTAAAAATCTGTCCTCTCATCCTAGGCAATCACATTTGCTCATCCTATTCCGACGCTTTGTCTCACGTCCATCTTGTAAAGGTTAAACTTACCATTCCACTACTCTGTGTTTGTGTGCATCCTGCCTGAAAAGGCCATCCCCGAAATAACCTATGCCGTGTCGGGTGGGACGTTAAACCCTACTCACTCACTCACTCCAACCACATACCATAGATAGACTATGTCGCCATCATTGTGCAATGCCAGTAAGATAACATCTCTTTACAAGAAAAGCCCTGCTACCGCAAAGGTGAACGCGCAACAGCGGCGCACCGTCGTACACTAGTGATCCATAGACTTCATCCGTCATCCGTACGGTTTTTGGCTGCAGTTTCACAGAAGGCCCAGTAAAACAAAATCACTCACCAGATGGCGCCAGACGACCTACGGCTAAATAATTATGTAGGCCCTATAGTGTTTTACATGTACTCACCAGACGGCGCCACTATCTCGCTCTGGCTATGCCATATCGGCTGATTATTGCAGATTTTCCCTACCCCCTCTCATTTAGTGCCATTGTTCGGAGTGACCTCCTTCGAACTTATGGAAAAGCTTTACGGTTCCTGAAACTAGAGTGTTCCAGGCAGCCGACGGTGAAGATTTGGTGATCGTAGCTTGCACCGTTTTTGACTGATAAACACGTGTGACAGACGGACAGACAGACAGACAGAATTGCGATGGCTAAGACGCGCTACAGCAGTAGCTGCTGTTGCGTGTAAAAAACTGATTTGCTACTACTACTACACTGTGTCTCGATAAAAAAACATGCCACTTTTATTTTTTGAATAATTCAGTGAAACATTTGTCAATTTTGTTAAATTTTGGCACACACATTATGAAGAAAGTTAATGTAAATGAGAATGGCTTTGCCTACCATACTGTTTCTGCACTACCTTGTGAAATTCAGAAGTCGTAGTTTGGCCATTTACAGCAATGAACTCATACTGAATAGGGCATGTGTCGACTCAGAAATGATTAACTGGATAGCCACAGACAAAAATAACAAGTTATTATCTTTCAGAAAGTCTTATGTGTTACATCACATCATTTTTATTACTGTGTGTGCTTAAAATGTCCTCTCCGGCACGAACACAAGCCGTGAACATTAGCGGGACATGCCAACAGCACGTTCAACAACGCTCGAACCAGAGTGGCTCACTCGCTGTTGATGCATCATTTCAGTTTGTTGAAGTACGATTTTAAAATAAACACGACTAGTGTTAAAAGTGTAACAGGCTTTCAATGATTTTGTGGTCTCCGTGATTGCTTGAGTCGACACATGCACTCACCGGTATGAATTCATTGTTGTATATGGCCAAACTACAACTTCTGCATTTCACAAAGTAATGTAGCTACAGTATTAAGGTGAGGTGGGCTGAAGTACACTCACTCACGTCAAGTTCCTTCATGATGTTATGTGCCAAAAATTATTAAAATCGGCCAATGCTGCACAGAGTTATTCAAAAAATACAAGTGATCTGCTAATGCAAACAGAAACGCGCAACAGCTGGGGTGCATGTTTGAAACACAGTAAAACAAAGTCTAAGTCATTCACCAGACGGCGCCAGGGGCCAGACAACCCGTGGCTATAGTGTCTATAGTGCTTTATTTACTTGTACTCACCAGAGGTCGCCACGTATCGCTCTGCTAACATCGTATCGGCTGAATATAGCAAATTTTGCCTACCCCCCTCTCATTTAATGCCCTCGTTCGTGGTGACCCCCTTCAAATTTATGGAAAAGCTTTACGGTTCCTGAAACTAGAGTCTTCCAGGCAGCCGACGGTGAAAATTTGGTGATCGTAGCTTGCACCGTTTTTGACTGATCCACCTGTGTGACAGACAGACGGACAGACAGGACAGAGGACGGACAGAATTGCGATGGCTAAGACGTGCTACAGCAGTAGCTGCTGTTGCGCGTAAAAAAGGCACATTTTTTATTGAGACACGGTGTACTACTACTAAGTAGACTACTACAACTACTACCACCATTACTGCTAATAAATACCATCGTTGTCGTCGCTGTGCAATGCTTTTAAGACAACATCTCTTATAGTCTGATCCGGCGGACGCTCTTCAACGTAGATATTTGCATTCTTCACCATCCGCCTTAACCTTCTTTCCTTTGCGCACAAACTCTCAACTTCCGCCTGAACCATGTCACTCCGTGAGACAAGCCAGTTGAGCTGGGACTTAAGTTCTCGTTGTTGCTGCTTTGGAGCATAGCGAGTACAGAAAGCAAGTTTCAGTTCGTCTAGTTGATGCTCAATTTGCTGCAGTGCTGAGTTTAATGATCTAATGTCAGTAGATGCTGCCACATTTCTTAACCCTACAACAGCAACTGAATACTACTAGTACTAATCAAAAAAAAAACAACTACTACCAGCGGTGTCATGGCCCATGGGTTGAAAAAGCAAACGTAGCAGGCAGATGCAATTTTCCAACAACGGAGATTATGGGTGCCCACATTTTTAATTCTCTCTTAAATTTTCCCAAAATAGAGCTTGTAAGCCCCAAATTTTGCATTTTTGACCAAATTTTCTAACAATTTTCCAACAGCTAAAATAAAATTAAGAGGAGGGCAAGGCCCTGACTAACTACTACTACCAGCAAACCCTACTTGCTGCTGTTGCTACAGAGATCACTTATCAATTACGGCATCCATTTGCTTAGCTCTACGCTACAGTAATGATAACAACAGACTACCACTACTGCTACTACTAGGTTACTAATTATACAGTTGTTGTTCAAGTCAATCCAATGCTGAGTTTAGTGGACAGTAGCTTAAATGAGTGAATAAGTGAAAATTCTGTACTACAGTGCCTCCTGAATGAAACTGATTAACATTTACAAACACTCTGCCTAAACAGCATAACCTAGAGGTTAAAGCACCCTGTCTACTACCTAGCAATGCCAGAATACTCACTATGGCACGTATCAGTTGGAATCGAGTGTTTTCTGGTAACAGACTTCTCTGGATTGAATCCGACTTCTTGTGCACTCGTGCGTTCTGCTAACGACGTCAGAGCTTTCAGTCGCTCTCTCAGTCGGCAATTGTCTGCCTTTATCAATGACACTCTGACAACAATAACCAATTACAACAACCAACTACTACAACCACCACCATCACTACTACTACTACTAAGTACTACTACTATTGCAATCATCTCTTAGTCGCTCTTCATCAGAGTCTATCGACAAAAGTAACAACAACAACTACCAACCACTACTGCTGCTGTTGCTACTACAGGGTGCAGCAAAAAAGTAGCCCCCTAAAATTTTCCGCTGTTTTCTCAGCAACTATTTAGGATTTTAATGTGAATTTTTTGAGTTTTATTTAGTGAAACCTTTCACATCAAACTGCCAAGTAAAATGTGATTCTGTTCAAAAACGACAAAGTTATAGGCTTTTTAACATAACCGCCTACCGATTTTTCAGCATTAAAAATGTTCAAGCTAAAAATGCTATTTAATTTTCAGAAAATGGTTACCACGTTACTACCGATGACATCACAGTGACGTTTTGCAAAACAGTAATTTATTTTGTTTATAAATTATGACTCAATTATCATTCTTTTAAAGCAATCACTGGCTGCCCACTGGGTTCATTTTCCAGCAGGACGGCGCGCCAGCACACACAGTGCGCAGCGCACAGAATGGGCTGCCAGCCAACTGTAAAGATTTCATCACCAAGGACCAGTGGCCTCCAAATTTGCCGAATGTAAACCCAATGGACTATCACGTGTGGGGTGCAATGTTGGAGGCTTACTCCAAGCTTAAAACAAAGCCAAAAACAATTGCCATAGTTAAGGAAGTGCTTCAGGTTATCTGATGCAACCTGCCACAAGGACCAATCGACAAGGCTGTGAAAGACTTATCAAAGTAAGTGACTGAAGACTTGTGTTGAAGCTTGGAGCTGGTGGTAAAAACTTTGAACATTCACACTAACAATGAAATTCTGGCATTTGATCATTAGTTAACTGTGTTCTTTCCACAATGTTATTGCATTGGTGAAGTAGCTTGAACATTTTTCAATGCTGAAAATTCGGTAGGTGGTCATGTTAAAAAGTCTATAGCTTCATCATTTTTCAACAGAATCACATTTTACTTGGCTGTTAGATGTAGAAAGTTTTATTAAATAAAAATGTAAAATTTCCAACTAAAATTCCAAATCATTGCTGAAAAAATCGATAAACTTTAAGGGGCTATTATTTTGCCACACACTATACTTCTACTACCAGTACTGCAGCAATTCTCATAGTCGTCATTGTTAGACACTATCAACAGCTTGCTAGTGAAAACAAAAAATATCAACCACAACGACAACAAAACTACAACAGTCATTGTTCAGAAACGTGACTATCATAAGCTCATAATGTGCAGATATGCAGAAAATTATGGTTTGAAAATTTAAAAACTCGCCATCATCTTCACAAACACATACTTACACTGGGGCACTGAAGGTGCCAAAAACTGAGACATTGATGGGTGTCACCCTACTCAGCTGACTGAGAGGTCTGGGGAGTGTTGTAAGCTTCCCCTCTGCAGTCTGATCCAGACACCCAGCCTCCATAAATAGATAAGTAAATTTCAATAAAAATGCAAATAATTTATTAACAGTATCGAGGCACAGAAAAACAGAAATCAACTGTTATAAACAACTGCAATGCATAAAACTAATACTAGTTCATACTAACTTGGTGAGCAGATCTTGGCTTCTGTGCTGGTAGTTGGTCAGTGTCGCTGGAATGTTGACAATTTCCCGAATTTTTCCGCTAAGGTAAATTTCATCCTCATAACCGCATTCCAGTGTTGATATCATACGTTCATATTCGGATTTGATCCGATGCATAAGCCTGCTGTATACACCGCTGCCGGCGTGGGATATTACCTACACATTAACGGTCATTGTAATACTAACAGCGATCAAAGATCTAACATCTCCACCAATAACCGAGCTGCCACCTGGTGAATACAACATCTTTAATAATAACGGTTCATCTGGCCTTGCTCACCCTTCCAATAATTTCATCCAAACATTACCAGTACTGCGTAAAGATGTGGATTCAGAAACCTCCCTCTCCAAATCCTGCACTGGATTGCCACCAGTCTAACTCAATCATCAGTCCTTCAAAAGGCAAAAGGCAAACCGGGCTGTGCCCATCTGGAGCATAGGTGGAGTGCTCATCTCTCTATCTATGGCAATTGAGTTCATGGGTGAGTCTTGTAATGCATGGCCAGTGCTAGGAGAGACCTACTGTTACCTTTCCAGCCATGGAGCATCATCGCTAGGGCCCACAGTTTTCTGCGGGCAGCGGAATTTTGAGCCGAGCCGCGGAATTTGCCCATTTCCACAGAATTTTGATACTGCCGCAGAATTTCACGGAATTTCACACAAGTTAAAAAATGACCAATGATTAGTACGATTGTTGGCTTTAAACTAACTATATCACAGAGAAAAATCAAACTGAACTGCTTAAAACTGACCCTACTAATAATTAACACCGTATACGGCACAATTGTAAATTAACACAATAATGCGACTAATTGACAAATGCACTTTTGAAAAAAAATCTAGAATTTCCTTTGTGTGTTGATAACATAACTGAGCGCCAAGCCAGTATTCAAAAACTGAAGTTTTTTAAACAGAACAAAGCTTAGTTTTTGCACAAAAGGAAGGCCGCAGTGAGCTGCGGAATTTGGACAATTTTGCGCGGCGAGTTGCGGATTTTTCTGAACTTGCCGGCGGAATTTGGCAAAATTTACCACAGAAAACTGTGGGCCCTAATCATCGCCCTTTGGCCGACCAGTACCAAATTATACTGCTTGGTGAACAGAGGCACATGTGTGTAAGCAACTTGCCCATCAGGGTTACACATCAAGCTGAACTGATATGGACAAAATGCTGGGCAAGTAAACAACCCGCCCATAAGGTTAGTAGTAGCAGTTGCTGACATACTTTGCTAAAGACTTCTTTGTAGATGGTGTAACGTTGCCAAGGTGTGTGCCGTTGATCATCAACTTGACTCAGTTCCACACCGATCCAGTCACTCAGCTCCTTCAGGAATCTCTGATCTCGAGCCTCAATGCCAACCAGTGGGCGATGGTTTTCACCAGCCACACTATCTACCACCGGTACCCCCAGCAGTGGTGGTACAACTGGCAGAGATGAAAAAACTGGAACAGATCTCTTACTCTCCATCTTCACTGTCTGTTACTGATTCATTCTTTCAACGCCTGTCGAACAAGCACACGTGCCACAGATGTTAACAAGACCACCGGGTAAAAGACTTAACATCCATGAAACATGCAGTGTATAGTGCTGTTGATGCTGCCAAACTCTCTCACCTACAACCAGGGCTCTGTCCCTGGACCCCCCTGGCAGCACATCCCCAGAGACCCCGCACTGTATAAAAACCTGACCAATCCAAACTGCCCTTCATTACGAAGCTGTATCACTGTACAGCAGCCAATATTTTAAACTTGTAACCGTGATTAAAAATCATAGATTTAGATACCTACGCCTATGACATGGCCTATGATAATACAAATTCGCCCGCCATTTTGACATTGTATACTCGTTGCCAAGGTGGTTGTCATGGTGGTCGTCAAGCAGCTGTCTACTGTAACGTAACGTAATCGGATCGAAACTCGAAAAACTGGGAAACTCAATCAGCCTTTTTTTCGCTTATTACAATGTGGGAGGCCATGCTGACTGCTTAGTTCTCAAATTAGACTTGTTAAATAATTTTAGGACTAAAAGACTTCTTTCGCATGGAAACACATGGCCAGAATTGTATGGACCGAAATACGTCAAGGTATGCAAGATTTTAGGCACATCTGGTTGAGTAGGCGTGTCAGCGTAAATAGTGGAAAATGATGGAAACGAAACATTTATGATGTATTAAATGTAGTTTATATGCAAGGAACCGCTGACACGAAGTAAGAATTTTTAACAGTAGTTTGTTTTCTGAGCTAACTGGCTGTGTATTTTCGCAATCGGCTAGTCATTTTCTTAGCTATGTGTATATACGACCTTGGCGTGTTGTTATGTAGCCTTGTTATACACCGCTCAGATCTCAGATACTTGATTGAAAGGCTTAAACATTAGGCTAGTTGTTATGTGGCAGCATGTTTCACGTGTCAACTCTGTTATCCGTTTGCGCGAACGGATTTAATCAAATCTGACCCAATTTTCCGAAAAGAAAACTCTGTACGCACGCTATTTTCTGACTGTGCTTAGAAACAGGTGCATCCATAGGTTCTGTGGGCTGGTAGCACTATCTGCCGAAAACAGCTGAAGACTTCTAAAGCATTTAAGCTACCTAAAACTGTGATTGTTTTCGGTTAGGGTTAGGTTTATAGTTAGCTTTAGGGTTAGAGTTCATTATGGTTTTCGGTAGTTTTGCGTATTTAAATAAGTTGTTTTCGGGGCGGTGTACTTTGCGGAATGCGGAATTTTTGTAAGGTGTATTTTGCGGAATTTTCGTTGCGGAACGTTCCGCAAATTACACCTTAGAGTTTTTCCGCATTCCGCAATTCTGCATTCCGCAAAATTCAAATAAAGTCAAATCATCAACTGAGCGGAGGTTTAGGCTCACATTTAAGTCTCGAATCGACTCAGTAATCACATATTGACGTAGCCGTAGGCCTATTTTACCTAACTCTTGAAACACCTTGAAGTCCATTAACTCACGAGTAGAAGCCGGCACATCACACAAAAATGCGAGGTCAACTCAAGTAGCCTAGGCATAATCTACAAACGATTCCTGACGCAGCGCAAAGACAAAAGGGT
>Ga0056128_1010452_pt1 | contig 11574 bp, 7 predicted proteins | sample WorMetLIZISLAND2_FD_71113 | JGI IMG/M metagenome (GOLD analysis project Ga0056128, IMG submission 71113) | Marine gutless worms symbiont microbial communities from Max Planck institute for Marine Microbiology, Germany - Olavius geniculatus... ... | reverse complement strand
ATTTTTATAGGACACTTAAGACTGTGGGTTTTCTGTCCTAGCTGTATTCTGAGATGGAATGGCGTTGAATGTCCTTGTGTTTTAGCAAAATTTTGGCTACACAATTACACTGTCCGTAATTAAATGCAGTCCCGCAGAATGCTTTTTCTCAATGCATATCTTTTCTGGAAGCCCAGACAACTGCAGACGTTACAACGGGCAAAGATGTAATTAAGCCATAATTAAACCATCCTCAAACCTTAACCTTATCCCCAGTCCAGTCCTAATCTTAATCTCACTTCAAACCCTGACCCAACAGTGCAGTTTCCACAAAAAATATTAGCATGGTGTTATTTACTGTGTGCACGCACGGTCCGATGTCGCACAAAAAATGTTATTGACCGTGCGAGCGCGCACGGCTGTCCACTTAAATTGCGGTTAGGCCTAATTTCCGTGCCTGTGCACGGTCCAAACTTCTGAACTTGTTTACATGACATCTTGGGTAGTATTGTGTCACCTAAGAACGCACCTCTTGGATGGTTCTTTGGGCGGCAATCTTTCATAGTAGGCCTAAAGGTTGAGATGATTCGAAATTGAAATATCAGTTAACCAGATTACTCCGTAATCGAAATTGTTCTAACCTAAACAGCATCAACTATCTCTATAGAGTTAGTTTTTTGCTCATAATTAACTAATAATAGCAACGTGAACATACAAGCACCCATGCAACTCTTTGCTTACATGCCGTCGGTACGCGTGTGCTATCTGCGCACAGTAAATAACACTTTTTTGACCGCATACGAACCACGCGTACGCACAGTAAATATAATTATTACAAATATTATTCCAAAACCACGGGGAAAACGATGTAAATGTAAATTATGATGGCGCCGGTCTAAAGTAGGATACTGATTTAAGCAATATGACATACCTCACTAGACTCATAATGAATCTTTACATTCAATTTTGATGTTTTAATGGTAAACGGTGCAGTTATTTTTAAAATTTATCAACTTCATAAACCTTCAGTACTTTATTTAAAAATTGCAACACAACACTAATATACCACAGGGCAGCCATTTTCTGTTTACATTTTCGATAACAGTTGTGCAAATAAACAAGATCAACCTAACTCTACCCTCAAGCATGACCCTAACCCTATCCTCTAATGCTAACCCTATCCCTAACTCCAAGCCTGGCCTTAACCCTAACCCAAAAACGTTCACTCAAAAAATGTGAAAAACAACTAAGAAACGGGCTGTGGTAAAGTGCGGACTTGCGGACCGACCAACGGGTAAACTGTGGACCACTAAATCAAATCAAAATGCAGACCCGCACAATCGAATGCCCAATGAGAGATGTGCCGAGCTTACTGTAGCGTTCATGTTTTAGGCCCCTGTCTATGCGTTTACTGCTGCAGTTGTAAGTGTGAAAAAATTAAGGTCAATATAATTTATGATACACCTGCTTTGCAGACGTAGTCCAGGTGTATTGTGTTTATTGATATTACAGAGGCTTAATTCTAGTAGTTCACAACTGAATTTCATTTTCAGGATAGGCTAGAGGCTTATGTAGGCCAAAATATCGGTGCCTTAAATTCAGCATGCAGCATGTCCATCATATATTCATTCAATCACTCACTGAATGCAATTAGCTAATAAAATGCCACTAAACAATAGGCCTAAAAATGGAAATCGTCTTCAGAACAATAGGCCTAAAAATAGAAAAACTTTTCATAATAGCTTCAAAACGAACTAGAAATACATTCTGCAGAACAGGGTATCTGTCCCATTGACACGCTATATAGAGCTGTGTTTCTTTTGCGGGAGCCGAGTTATAGTCAATTTTGTCCCAAATTTGTTGCCATGGCAATGGGGGTCATCAGGGGAGAAATTCAGATGACACTATCGGTTAATCCAGGCTCGAAAATAGGGGGTTAGGTGCAAACAGCGTGCAATTATCTTTTACGGGGAACGAGTTATACCGCTTTGAAATCTCCATTGGCTGTAATGCAAAATTTTGCAACTTTTGAATGGTTGCTATGGCAACAGGGGTCAATACGGGGTAAATTTAAATAACACCATTAGATTGCCCAACCCTGATAATAGTGGGGTAGGTAAACACAGTGCGCAATTATCTTACGGGGACCTAGTTATACCGCTTTGAAGTCGCCATAGGCCATGTTGCAAATTTTTTAAAAATTGGGGTAAAATAAGAGAAGGAATTATCAGATTTTTATCAAAAACAAACTCGATCTTACTTTTCGAGCCCGAAATCACTGTGCTAAATTTCATCAAAATCAAATCAAAATTGCAGCCGTAGAGTGTTTACAGACAGACTGACAGAATGACAGACAGACGCAAGTGATTATATAATCTGTCCCATGCTATGCTATAGCAATGGGACAGATAACTAGCAGATAAGCAAGTGAAACATCAGATGTCAACAAAAAAATGTCAACAGAGTTCGTAAATGAATTCTCTGCGCCGGTATCCCACATAGCGGCAGTGATGCCAGCAGCCGCAGTTCTCGCACTCAATTTGCTTGTCGGTGCTGTGGCTGTTCTTCCCATGTCCTTACACGTGGCGGGACCGCAGCGTTGCAGGTGTTGCACAGTTCACTGGTGCCATATGGCAGGTAACTCTCCATAGTTCTGAAATTACCTTCTATACAAAAACTATATCACCACTTTTAATCACCACCTTTAGCCTGTGTGATCCCATATGGCAGGTGAAGCTCCGTAGGTACGCTACGTCTAACGCAGTTATAATACAAACGTCAGCAACAGGGAAGGAAGACTAATGCGGACCTGCGGACCGACCAACGGGTAAACTGCGGACCTTGCTTAAATCAGGGTATCCTACTTTAGACCGGCGCTAATTATTACAATTACTCTTTGTTACACAGACAGCAAACATAAGAATTACCTCATCCTCCATTTCTTCCATATTTTAAGCAATCTTCAACTTACGCCACTTCTCGGACTCGATAAGTAAACAAAACAATGAAAACATGTCTGTGAAGTTAGCGTTGCTATAGCATCCGAAGAACGTTCAACGCTGTCAGCGTCAATGGCAATAAAGGGACGCGTCATCGGGCCAAGGGACATCGCTGGCATTTCGCCACCGGAAGTCGATCGCGCGCCGTCGGTTGGTACGGGCCATTAAGGCATTTGGACGGAAGTCGGACATTTCAGTGACTGCTGCGGAACCGGAACTACTTTGCGAGATGTCGGTATTATGCAGCACGCAGGAACATTGTATGCTCTAAGCATGTGAGCAATCGGTGACCGCGCTCGACTTCCAGTGACGAAATGAGAGCGATGTCCCTTCGGCTGGCCATTAAAGCTTGTGGACGGAAATGAGACGTTCAAGTGACTGCCGCGGAACCGGAAGTACTTTGCGAGATGTCGGTGTTATACAGCACGAAGGCCCATTGTATGCTTTAAGCACAGGAACAGTCGCCGACAGCGCGCGACTTTCGGTGGCGAAATGCCAACGATGTCTTTTAGTGCCATTGACGCTGACAGCGTTGAACGTTCTTCGGATGCTACAGCAACGCTAACTTCGCAGACATGTTTTCATTGTTTTGTTTACTTATCTAGTCCGCTAACTTCACAGCCAGCCACTGCCTTATAAACGTTTGATATTGATATGGCGGCGCAAGTTGTTGAAGTGGATGAAACTGAAAGTTCTGTGGAGCCAGTACAACACAAATTAAGGCAAGGTTTATTGAGTTATATCATTGCTACTGAATGTCGGCTGATGGTGAACAAGGAAACGACGATAATATACTTTCTATTTGACTCGATATGATATAATTCTTATTTTTTGTATAAGTTGTATAACGGCAAACGGGAAGGTGTACTTTGCGGAATGCGGATTGCGCAATGCGGAAATTTGAAAAGGTGTATTTTGCGGAATTTCATCAGCGGAACGTTCCGCAAATTACATCTTTTTTCACATTCCGCATTCGAGGAAAATTCAAATAAAATCAAATAATGAACTTCGCGCAGGCTTATGCTTACATTTAAGTCTCGAATCGACATCGGCACACCACAAACGGCACAGTCACACAGTTGGCAAAGTAATCACATATTGACGTCTTCAACTTAACTCTTAAAAAAGCATTGAAGTCCGTTAACTCTACTCACGATCGTAAGCCAACACATCACACACGAATGCAAGGTCGACTCAAATAGCCTAGGTCATTAAGAAGGCCTGCTGCGATATTTCAGCTAACGGACTACCGCTGAGGCACGATCAAAGACAGCTAAAGAATTCAGCTCAAATAGGCATACACACAAAACGGTTGCTGCTGCGGCGACAGCCTAGACGTCTGCTCGGGTAGGCCCAATTAAGAAAAAAAATGGGTGAAATAGCATGATTACTTACTCGTAAGTGTTGCAGTAATCACACCTTATTGCACATTTTATGATTCTTTGTCGTCAGAGGTTTCGTTTGAGTTGAGGACACACTTAACTTTCTGGAACAGTAAGACAGACTTTTAACAACTTCAACATAACTTCGCACAAAATAAATGTAAGCATCGCACTGCACTATCATGGCAGTTGTAAACAGCCGGTAATATAACGTAACGTCAGACATTATGTACATGAGACACGCGGGTGTCTAACAACCGAGAACGATTTAGATCTTCAGACTTAGTTGTAGAATTAGGGTTAGTTTAAACGTTAGGTTTAGGAACTTAGGAATAGGGTTAGGGTTAGGTTTAGGGTTTGCAGTCGCACTCAACTGCAATTAAAATAATTAAAATAACTAAAATCCAGTACGATCGGTGTTACAATCATTCTCGGTCGATAGACACTTGAAGTAAGCATCTGTGTCGTGGATTGCATTGCGCGCACATGTACGATTTGTTGTAAAATAGTTAGAAAAGCATAAAACGATTGTAAATATTTCTTCATTTTTGGACTTTAGACATCTTTAGCAATTGAATAATGTGAATGAAACCGGAAATGTGCGAGTAAGTAATCATGTTATTTCGCCAGAAAGTCTTGCATTGTATCGCACGATCAAAGGCAATTGCCGCTGCCGTGAATAGCTCGTGAATAGTTAGGCCTATGTCTGAGCAGACAGAGACACTATATTAGAGCCATTCATCGCAATGACAAACTTTACAGTATTTGCGTTTTGCATTGCATGTTTGGCACATTAAAATGCCAGTTGATATAATACAGTTATTCAATGCGGGTCACTTGTTAGCCTGATACTAAGTCAATCTAATGTACGCCTACCAAAACAATGATAAAAATTAGCCTCTATCTCCTCCTGCAAGACACAACGAGGCTTGTGAGTATGGTGGTTGATCGATCTGTAGAATTGTGCACTTATTCAATTGACATAACTCAACAAGACAACAACAAGAACATTTTTCCACAATTTTATTTCTGCAAAATACATCTTATTTTGCAAAGATATTCCACATGTGAAATTCCACAAAATACACTCTTTCGAAATTCTGCAATTCGCATTCCGCAAAGTACTTTTTCCTACAGCAAACAGGATTCTGAATTTTGAACACGGTTTATGTAAAAAATTCGGGTCCGTAATGTGAACTTTAACACAGCGTTTACTATATATTGTAAGTTTCATGCATGGGTATGGTTTAAAGGGTGTAATTATGATGTTGGAGTTGTGTTTATTATTCATTTACTTTCATTTATGTTTGTGTTATTTCTCTTTTATATTCTAAATAGGGAGGATTTTCGGAGAATTATAGCTATAACTTTTTTCTTTATTCTATATACTCATTTTGTACTGGTTAGAGCAACTCACCTAGCTAGAGGTAACAGGGTCTTTCAACTACACGGGGGATCAACGCGAATGATTACATTTTCATTCTTTTATTCATAGCATGAGCGATACATATAACTTAAAGCAATGACGACATCAACACGCATAATCCCCGGGGCCCCGACGACAGTAACGTGACGATGGCCCCACGGCCATCGCCGTCACGAAAGTCACTACGTGTTGACTATTCGAGGCGCAAACTCTACTCGACTCGACGACTGATCACTGGCGACTCTCCTGACGACTGACTAACTGTCGACTGACTGACTACTGGCCAGCCACGCTGCATCGATGTCGCACGCGTCACTGCAGCGTGGCTGCTTGCCTATGATTGGCCACAGGCCACCTACTACAATATGATGTTTTGCACGCTGTCCGCCAGCAAAAAAAAGGTAAAGCTGCAGGGCCTGATGATGTAGCTATGGAGGCATTTCTCTATGGTGGGCACCATTTATGTACCCGTCTGTGTATCTTATTCAATGCTTTTTTTTAAAATTTGGCTATGTGGGTCATTTCGCCAATTTTTTTAGATTTTGGGTCCCTGGGCAGTTACAGCAACATTTTTATGGCTAGGCTGGCGTGGAATGTGCCAAAATGTTTGCACTAAACGGCCAAACAAATTACGCTACCACTTCTCTTAAACATTTAAAGGAAGAAAAAAGAAAAAACAAACTGGGGAATCAAGGGTAGCATTGATGAAGTTACGTCACAGTGGTCTGATGTTCTCAGTGGCATCCCTCAGGGCTCAATTCTTGGGCCTGTTTTGTTCATTATTTACATCAATAATCTAATGGAGTCATGTGGGGAAGATGCCAAAATTTATCTTTTTGCAGATAATGCAAGGCTATACAATCATATTAAGAGTATAGCTGATGCAGAAATATTACAATAAAAAATGATAAATTCACAAACTGGGCTCACAGATGGTTAGTTAAGCTCTGTACAAAGAAGTGTAAATCAGTGTCATTACGCCAATGTCAGTATGATACTACCAACAATAGCTTCACATACAAAATAGATGGGTGTTCCGTTAGAGCAGGTCGAGTTGTATAAGGATCTTGGAGTCTTGTTTGATCCTCTATTATTGTTTGATCAACATGATTATTAGCAATATAGTCATTAAAGCATATTCTATGTTGGGACTTATGCAAAGAAATTTTCCGAGAATTATTTCGGTAATGTTTTGTTGTTCTGTGTAAGACCTTGGTAGGACCACATCTGGAATATGTTAACACTGTTTGGGCTGCTAGGAGGGTATGTGATATGGAAAAAATTGAAAAATCCAAATGAGGGCAACAATTGTAATTAGGGGTCTTTCTGGTCTTAGTTATGAAGAAAAACTACATGTTTTGCAAGATATATAGGCAGTTAAGAGGGGATATAATTTTGTTATATAAATATGTCAATAACAAGTATGATACCGATTTTGTATTACATTTGCAGTATAAATTTATGTTAGTAAAGTCTTATGATACTAGGGGACATAGATGTAAACTGGTGCCCCAGCTGTGTAAATATGATCTCCGTAAACACTGTTTTGCAAATAAACTATTTAAGCTATGGAACTTGCCACCTGATGATGCTGTATCAACAAACTTTGTTATGCTGCATTTGGCAGTGCTCGTAATTACGGCCTATACCAATTTGCAACTAGTAAGTACGAGTAGGATGCATTCGGTAATGTTGACCTATATACCACCTGAAAGTAAACCCAAAACCGACGAAATTCTCATGTCGATGTGCTAAATGTCAGTAATATACAGATATTCGGCAGTCTGTTTGAAGATAACGCATCTAGCAAACTTATGCAATGTTTCTAACCATCTTTTGCCGCGAAATAACGGTCAAACGAAACAATTCATCTGCCGCAGCCGCCATTGCAAAGGTCAAGGTTGTGAAGTCAGAATTATCGTCATGCTGTTGAAAGCGACAAGCTTCCGAGTAGTAAATACGAGTCGGAAGGTAAACCGAACGGAATTTCCGACTCGGAAGGTCGTACTTACGGTATTTATGGCCACTACTGAATGCAGCATTAGTAGTTTCAAGAGATGTTTAGATTTGTTCTGGTGTGGTTTTAGTTTGTGTTATGATTACAAGTCCAGTATTAGTTTAGTTTTTTTGTTGATATTTGTGTTAAAGTTATCTACTTTGGATGGAAATAGAGGCTTTCGACCTGCTTCCGGCTATTCGTTAATGTTGATGATGATGATTGTGTCGGAAAGTGGCCCGTCACTAATTGTCGATATGCATAGTGTTTTGTGTGGTGTGGCAGTCATCGTAAATGGCGCTGTCGACTGAAGCAGATGAAACGCAAGACATGTCGACAGCTAGAGGCACAGCAACGTGATGAACTACAACTCATTGAAACAGACAACCGTGCTGATGGTATGTGAGTTTGGAGGTGTATGGTTTTTTCACCTTTTTGCCGTGGTTTGCACTTGGCTGATTTACCCTCTAGACAATTTGCTTCCTGGTTTGTTTGTCCCTGGCTTATTCGCTCGCACATATTGGATGATTTGCACCGTCGAATGATGATGATGATGATGATGAAGGACGAATTAACTTTAGCATGGCGTTAAGTCCTAAGACTACAAGGACACGTAACAGTAAGCCTAAACGGTGAAGTCACGTAATAGTAGTCAGTGCAGTGAGACGTTGTTAGTCATGACTGTAAGACCAGGCAAAAAGTTCGGTTTTCAGTCTGCTGCGGAAAACTTGCAACGACGGAGATGACCGGACTGACTCCGGCAGACTGTTCCAGACCGATGCAGCAGTCGCTGGAAAGATGGGGTCGCCAACGGTAGAATGCACAGTGCGTGGAATGACCAGCGCTGATGTAGTCGAAGAGCGCAGTCGTCAACGTGCGTTGAGGTGTGACACGTGCTGAAGATCTGAAGCCAGGTAGCCAGGTGCAGAGCCGTGGAGGCAGCGATACACTAGCGCTGCCAGCCGGAATGAAATATGTATGCTGTATTATCAGCTGCTCAACCGCGGACTGAGCTCGGCACAAGACTGTGGATGGTGGTGGCAGCTCATGGAAATGGCTATGCTCCAACAATGATGATGATGATGATGATGAATATTATCAAGGATGAGACACTTAGGCAGATACCCAAATTTTTAATCCATGGGTTTAATCGGGTAAACCCACCCCCCCAAAAAAAATCTACCAAAATTCAATACAATTTTAGTTTCTTATTCTACTAATAATCAAATATTTTATTATGGTGTTATTCCAGCGCCTAAACCTATGAACTTGCAGATTGTAGTTTGTTGAATACTCCGTGCTGGGGACAAGTGAAATCCTTGACAAATCAACTGTCAACTGAAAGACTTTTCAGCTTTTTTACAGTTGGGTTTCTTATAAGCCTAATAAAACTCACAGAGTGGGACTTTTTTAAAAAATGTGCTTCTTTGGGCTTGTATATTCTGCAGTGATATTATCAATGACTTTGTGCTCAAGGTCAAGGTCATGTGACCCCCATCTACAGCGAGTGCAGCATGCACTTGCTAGAATTGTCATGCAGCAGTCCACTCGTTTTTCTCCTCTTACATCCACCAGCCTCCTGCAACAGCTTCATTGGCTTCCTGTCGGATGGCGAATCACCCTGTACAATCTTGCTCAACCAGAAATACTGTTGGCAGTTCACATGCTGACTGTAATCTCGAGGCACTACTAGTGTTGTCAGTTATTAACAATTCTGCTGTTGATTGGGGGCGTACTGCCGAACAAACAGTATGGGTTGGGGACAAATGAGTCAGGAGGTGAATGGGCTCGGAGGGGAATCAGCCAGTGGTCAAACTCAGTGGCATAGCCAAGGGGAGCCAGGGGACCCAGCTTTTTCCCCAGTATCCAAATAAGATGTAAGCACACGTTTAAGTTGTACTAAATAGGCCAATCTGGAAGGTTAATTCTCAGGAAAATAATTAAACTTGTTGCCACCACATCTTATATTTTAAAGCTACAATGTACCAAATTCAATTTTTGACTGCAGCTCCACCCCAGACCCCACTAGCGGAGCTTACAGCGCTCTCGCAGCTGGAGTTTGTGAGTCTTAATTCTTAGCGGGAGAGGGAAAGGGAACAGGGAAAGAGAGGAGGGAAAGGAGAGGATTGAGGGGACAAAAGGGGGAAGGGCAGGGGAAGGGAGGTGAGCCTTTTCAATTCACATTTCTGGTTATGCCACTGGTCAGAGTGGCAAAGGGGTGAAGGAGCTGTAACCATTTTGCAAGTCTGTTAACCATTTTTTTTGACTTCGTTGCCACTTTCTCTGTTAATCAAGCTAGGTGGTCTTGCGGATTTTAGCACGGTCTTAGCCACAGACACATTTTGAGTGCCTTATCAGTTTAGGAACAAGTCTACAGTGATTTATAAATATGCTGCATGTTTTTGTAGAGACAGTTCGGAAATTGGTACATATCTATTTATTTACAAATTAAAGCACCTCTTAATAGCTGGACCAGAATTTGGATGAAAATTAGAAATTGGGAAAAATCAGTGATTTTGGCGGCTGGGCGAGAAATGACATTTTGAACCAGGTTTTCTCGTAGAACAGTTTGTGAACTAGTGAGGTTGTCTGGTGTAGGAAGTAATGCAGAGATGGAGGATGAATGTCAGCAAAAGTTTGATGTCTGGGCTGAACAAGAAAGGTTGTGCTGCAGTCACATTGCTTCCGTGTGAACTTTTTACATGCCCAGTTTTTTCACTACATTCTGTCAGTTGAAGAGCTGTCTGTAGTTCTTAATGTTAACCCGTTTCTGAGCTATAGAGCGTCACCTGCCATATGGGATCACGCAGAGTTACCTGCCACCCGACACAGGTGAATGCACCCTGCCTTAATCGTGGCAATGAAGCAACATGGAGCTGAAACGTTTGGTGCCCAAATGTCCCAGCACCCAATCGTCTAAGCACCCAAACAGTGGCGCCCAAACGTCATGTACCCCTGCAGGCTGGTACTTGATTTGCCCACCCCGGAGGGATGAAAGGCTGAGTTGACCTTGGTGATTGCTCATATACTGAGAAGGTTTACCAGTTCGCAGTCAGTCACCTATCCAAGTACAGAGTGGGCCACAAAAAAACCATCCCCTGACATGTCACCTAATTATGTTTTCCAAGAGTAATGTACATTTAAAGTGAACGACGCACGTGTAAATATGATCAATTCTGAGTAACGTGCAAATTTCATGCAAATATTTTCAATAACCTTGTAATGGGATTAAATAAATGAAAGCAACCCAACTCTACAGGAAACACAACGGGGAAAACAGTGCAACGTTATTTAACGTACAAAGCGTCGATGAAACTCGTTCGCCAACAAAAGGTATGGGGCGCTAAACGCATTTGTAAAGAGTTTCCTAACAAGAATCGGCGGTCAGTTCTGTTAAAGATTTTCTGCACAAAATTGACAAGTCGAACTCGATTTCTCGAAAGGTCTGCAGTGGACGGAAGCGGACTGTCCGAACAACACAGAATATCGAGTGTGTAGCAGAGCTGATATACAGCCAGGAAGGCAACCCTCGGTCCAGCAAAATTCCGAGAGAGATTCAGAAGGGCACATTGAACAGTTGTTTACTTGACTATCTTGTTGTTGTATGAAGTTTTCGCTGTTTTACTTAGACCTACACGCAAGCATGTATTTCCATTTGTGTTTCACCATTATGATATAATATAAGCAGTGAGAGTATGTGGGCAAGAAGGAAGCTGGTTTGCAACCAGCAGGGGTACAAGACAAGGAGATCCAATATCACCCACTGTGTTCATCGCGGATCTAGAGAGAGCC
>Ga0056128_1010451_pt1 | contig 11575 bp, 6 predicted proteins | sample WorMetLIZISLAND2_FD_71113 | JGI IMG/M metagenome (GOLD analysis project Ga0056128, IMG submission 71113) | Marine gutless worms symbiont microbial communities from Max Planck institute for Marine Microbiology, Germany - Olavius geniculatus... ... | reverse complement strand
TTGTTATTATTATTTTTTTAACCCTCGGTACTCCGTTCCCGAGGGAGCCTAAAAATTAACTACGAAATACAAAGGTGGGTACGATCGTCAGTCCGTGCAGTCAGCGGCCGGAATATTATTATTATATATATATATTTTTCTTTTTTCGTGTCAAGCTTTTGTCTGCGTATATTTTACTGCACCAATTCTGAATTTTTGAATTTTCTATAATTCTAGTCTTCGTCTTCTATTTTTCAGTCTAATTCTGTTTTTTAGTTGTCCGTTATTTTCCTGTCTATGAACTGTATCCCTTGAACTTAACTCTCGATTTTCCAGATTTAATTTCAAATGTCAACCGAATTCTGCAAAAAGTCTTTGCGTCGGGTTCTGGGATATCGTGCGGTGCAAAAAAACACCAATTTGGCAAAAAATTTAAAGGCAAAATTGAAATTCTGAGTACTCGTAATATTTTCTGTCGGAAATTTGCTGTTGTCTGTCGAAATTTTGTCCGAAATTAGCAGCGTCGGTTAGAAAGTTTTAAAAACTTTAAACTTTAAAAACTTTCTGTCCCGCCTACGGCGTCGTTGGTAGGCGGAAGCATATGGCTACCAATAGAATGTTTAACAATAATTGATATAACCAGCGAGTTTATTGTATTGTGTGTGTACTAAATGCCACACTGCTGGAGTGAATAAACTAGTACTCAGTACGAACTCATACCACTCCAGACAGTGCGGTATAGTCGGGTACTTAAACGACGCTTATATCCCGTTTACACGACCAAGCAAACATCGAACAATCATCTAGAAAACATCCAGCAAATGCATTCAAAATACATGTGTGCTCTAATTGCTCGACATTTGCTCGATGTTTGCTTGATGATTGCTTGATGGTGTAAACGGGGTATTAGATCTGACAGACTACACCGTCGTTTGGTTTATGACGCACGACTGCAGCCGAAAATTATTGTGAAAATTGTAGCAATGCTAGCTGGCTGTAATTTAAATACGGTGGAGTGTTACGTGTAGGCTTCAGAGGATTTCGTTTCTGACCAAAAACTGACGAAATGACGAAAACTGGTGGTCGTGACGATAATAATGATTTTTGACGAATTTTGACGAGATTTGCTAAATTTTTGCTTTCTGACAAACGCAAAATGGCACTTTTGGCGGCAAAATTTTTTGAAGCCTATTTATCATACGAAACACTCGATTTCGGATGGCGAAAAGTGGCAAAATTTGGGATTTGTGGCAAAGTTTTTAACAAAGTTTGCTTTTTTGACAAACGAAAAGATAAGTAGAAATCAAAAGCCTCGAAACTGTTTTGGCAAGACTTTATAAAATAAAATAAACTTTATTAAATTAGCTAACAACAGTTACAATTATGCACTGCTAAAAAGTCTTGTTTTCGGATGGCGAAATTTGGCGAAATTCGCGATTTTTGGCAACATTTTTGACGAATTGTGCACTTATTAAGAAACGAAAAATTGCATTTTTGGCGGCAAAATCCTTTGGAGCTTAGTTGTGTGGTTGTAGTTCTAATGACGAGTGAATACGCGTTTCTGTGGAGCGGTGCACGGTCTTCATTGATGGCGTCTCTGTACACTCCGCATCAATTGTTTACCGTGGTGGCGGCAGTCTCAGTCGCCGGTCTAACCACGTATTTCGTCCAACGAACACATTTGCCGTCTTTCGTCACGTAACACACGTAAGCTTTAATACACAGATGTAAAAACGTTTTTACGTTTGTTAACGTTTTTTTTCAAAAACGTTCATTAAAATTTGAAAACTTTTACCAAGACGTCCAGAAGCATTTTTAAAGTCACTGAAACGAATTAATAAGCTATAGTAGTGGTAGTTTATTTACTTAGTCTAATGATACCTGGTTTTATGACCACACAGTTAAATAAAAAAATAAGTAAAATTTTTCTTTATTTATTTATATTGCACTTAAATCATTGGGTTATAAGCAAGAAGTTGAACAAATTAGGGCTAACGTATTTTATCAACGTTTTTGAACGTTTTTTTTACGTTTTTAACGTTTTAAATTTTTTCTGGAACGTTTTTTATATTTGTGTTTTAATACGTCGTCTTTATATTTCTGTGCTTTCAGTTGCAGTTCGGTAAAAAAGTACGTACGGCGAGGGATATTTTGCTGACCGTGGCAGTATCGTTTTCGACGTCGGAACGCCTTAAATCGATCGCCTTTAAGTTCCTATGGGGGACAGTTAGGCTCTTGAACGTTCCAGCAAGACAGTGCACCAGCACACAGTCAGTGGCTTCTATCCCCCCAAATCTGGAATCAAAATCGGGCGCAACTTTCCCCCAGTTTTGGGCTGAGGTTTCCCCTAATTTCTGACTCCAGTTTTTTCCTCCATTTTGGGCTTCCACCCGTCAGCAAAAGTTTTGTTAAAGATGTAGTTTGCCCAGTAAAATATAAGCGAAAATAAAAAATAAGAGCCACGGGGAGTTTTGTTAAGGGTGTAGATTGCCCAGTGAAAAATAAAGGGAAGTAAAATAGGGAGGGGAGTTTTTTAAAGGTGCAGATTGAACTAGAAGTACGTTCTGTGGAACGAGGTATCTGTCCCATTGTCACGCTCTATAGCCTAATAGCTGCGTATAAGGGGGCTAGGTGCAAACAGGGCGTAATTATCTTTCACGGGGGCCGAGTTGTAGTCAATTTTGTCCCAAAATTCGTTGCCTTGGCAACACGGGTCGGCAGGCGAGAAACTTAAATGACGCCATCGGATAGTCCGGGCCCGAAAATATGGGTGTATGTGGAAACAACGCACAATTATTTTTCACGGGGGCCGAGTTATAGTCAATTTTGTCCCAAAATTTGTTGCCATGGCAACAAGGGTCGTAAGAAAAGAAATTTAAATGACACCATCGGATAGCCTGGGCCCGAAAATATGCGGGTGGGTGCAAACAGCGCGCAATTATTTTTCACGGAGACCGAGTAATAGTCAATTTTTGTCTCAAAATTCTTTGCCATTGCAATAAGGGTCGTCAGGGAAAAAATTCAAATGACACCATCAGATAAGGCGGGCCCGAAAATAGAGGGTAGGTGAAAACAGCTAGCAATTATCTTTTGCGGGTGCCGAGTTATAGTCAATTTTGTTTCAAAATTCGTTGCCATGGCAACAGGGGTTGGCAGGGAAGAAATTTTAACGACACCGTCGGATAGCCCGGACCTGAAAATAGAGGGCAGGTGCAAACAGCGCGCAATTATCTTTCCCGGGGGCCGAGTTATAGTCACTTTTGTCTTAAAATCCGTTGCCATGGCAACAGGGGTTGGCAGGGGAGAAATTTAAATGACACTATCGAATAGCCCGAGCCCAAAAATAGGGGATAGGTGCAAACAGCGCGCAATTATCTTTTACGGGGACCGAGTTATACCGCTGTGAAATCTCCATTGGCTGTAATGCAAAATTTTGCAACTTTTAAATGGTTGCTATGGCAACAGGGTTTGAAAGGGGTAAATTTAAATAACACCGTAATATTGCCCGACCCCGAAAATAGGGGTGTAGGTAAACACAGCGCGCAATTATCTTTTACGGGGACCAAGTTATACCGCCTTAAAGTCCCCATAGGCCGTAATGCAAATTTTTAAAAATTTGCGTAAAATAGGGGAAGGAGTTATCAGATTTTTACCAGAAACAAACTCGATTTTACTTTTCGGGCCCCAAATCACTGTGCAAAATTTCATCAAAATCGAATTACATTTGCGGCCGTAGGAGTGTTTACAGACAGACTGACAGAATGGCATAAGTGATTTTATAATCTGTCCCATGCTTCGCTATAGCAATGGCACATATAAAATAGGGGAAAGTAAAAAAATAAAAGGGGAGTTTTGTTAAGGTGTAGTCTGCCCCGTGAAAAATAGGGGCAAGTTTTGATCTACAACGTTATCAAAACTTGCCTCTATTTTTCACTGGGCGCAAGTTGCGCCCACCAGGTATAGGGATAGAAGCCACTGCACAGAGTGCTCTCGCGAGACCACCGACTTCGTATTTCCCGACTTGCTTCAATGTTTTTATTAGTGAACCAGACGAAGTTCACCCTCGAAGTAGGATAGCTAACTAGCTATGGATGCAGCAACTGACAGCACCGGTTGAGACGAGCAAGCTTGTAGTCACAATACATTTCATGACATCAACGTTACGTCACGACTAGCAAAGAATATTTACCTAATGAATCAAATTCTGTCTAAACACTTTGAATTTTTATTTGTTCAGCTACAGCTGTGAAAATTTTAGTTTAAATTTATCCATTCGACTGAGTTCGGGAAGAAATCAAACGGATGCCATATTTTTTTTATGAAACACCGTGTTAGTTTACTGTTATTACTTGACCACTGATACTTTGCTAATGTTCACACAGGTCAAATTGTTAGCTTATTGACTCGTCTGACAGTGAAGAAAACACAACAGTTGAGTACCAGCTGTTACAGCAGGTGCGTGCTCTGTTCTCGGTACCATCTGAAACACACCAGAACAGACGAGGAAAATCTACAGCCATTCTGTAGCTGCCGCTACAGCTGCAACTGAATTCTACGCAAGCCAGTGACAGAATTAGCAGCGAAAACAATGAACAGTTGCATAGATTACACCCTTTGTGCCTCACATGTCTCAAAAACACCACTGACTTATTATGGGGTGGCGTATAGACAAAAAATGGAACGTAGGCTACATGCATGTTTCCGTAGATATCAGACCAATCGTGCGGTCTGGAACTATTAGTCTCCATTACGCCTAACACTTTTTCAAAAAAATAGTCATTGCTTGTATAAATACGGTAGATTTTCGCACGCGTATAAAGAGTGAAAATGAATTGTTTCTCTTTTTTCTGCGCCACCCCGTATATTGTAATAACCACAGGCGTAGGCACAAAACTATAGAGCTGTGAGTGTCAGCAAATTGAAATCACTAAAGAAAGTCTAAACCTCCGCCATGTTTTATTCGCAGCTGCAGTAAGTGAAGATTTCCGTTTCACATTTCTTGATCTGGATCACGATGATCGTTAAGCCGGTCGAAATGCGATCAGTTTTGGTGCGCGTGAGATTTGCTCATAAATAAGACATCGCATTGAGTATGTGATAATAGAATAATAAATGCGTGCAGCGTAAAATCAGCCAAACTTCTCATTCATTTTAGCCTACAAAATGCGGAAGTTTTCGGCTTGTATCAGAGCTGCACTGATGCAAATTCCGTTATTTTTTGGCCTGCTCAGAACTTCCAAACTTGCTCAAAACTTGACCGAGCTTGGCTTTAGATAAATCGAATTACTGGAACGCGCTTCACAACGTGCAAACATTCTAACTGGAAAACGCGAGCCGTGAAGCAAATTATAGAAAACAACTTTGATTTATTATTGTGACGTTAGCAAACTCTCACACCAAACGTAGTGAAACTTTTTAGCTGGATAATAAATGTAATGGTTTAGATATTGTTCATCCGCACGTGAAGTTATCGTTGTGATTGTTAGTTAATTTATCAAAGTATTTATTTATTACGGTTGTTGTTACTGTTGTTATTCGCTTTATTTTTTTTATTTTTTTATTTTGCTTTATTTTTTTAAAATAAGACTATTTGCTGAAATTTTGAATTTTTTTTACTGACACACTCTGGAGTACTCTATACTAGCCTACTCCCCAAAATATCTCGTGAAACAAAGCATTTGATGCTATATTTCAAATGTAGAGAGCTATTTAATGATCATGTTATTGCAATATCACTGCTGAGTGACGTGTGCCAGTGAAAAAGTTTTGAAATCGGCCACTGACAGACTAAAGACTGTTTACGAAAGTACGAAATTATTAGTTTTGTAGTTTTTTCATATCTTCAATGTACGAACGTGTGTCCTGTAGGTCTACGTTATTTTCTGTAGTCCTACGTTATTTCATCGGAACTAACACGGTTACGACGCGTGCAGTTGTAACTTTTAATCAGTAGTTCAGAATCAATCGAATACATTACAATCAGAGGAAAATCAGTCGAACACAAACACTCACACGTTGTTTTGTCTTGCACCTTACACCGGGACTCTTTCGCCAGCTGAACTACAGACCTATCTCTGTTACAGAACCATGTCCGATCAACACCAACTGATCGATTTCGAATACTTTCCTAAACGTCCATCACCAAAGGTCATCAACAATAATTTTCACAAAGCCGTGACGACGATAGATATTCGCAAAATATCCGCAAAACCGCGCGAAACGATAAATTTATACAAAAATCCGTCATAACTAGAAACACACATCGACCCAGTGCCGACACATCATGCAGACGAACGCTCAATAACTATAATTATGACCGATCACTCTTCACCTCAAAAACGTTCGTTCCAATTCTGATTTTTCTATGCTGTTACGCGCAACAGCAGGTACTGCTAAAGCGCGTCTTAGCCACCGAAATTCTGTCTGTCTGTACGTCCGTCACACAGGTGGATCAGTCAAAAACAGTGCAAGCTAGGATCACCTAATCTTCACCGTCGGCTGCCTGGAAGACTCTAGTTTCAGGAATCGTAAAGCTTTCCCACAAATCCGAATGGTATCACCCCGAACGAGGGCGCTGAATGACAGAGGGGTAGGGAAAATTTGCGATTTCCAGCCGATACGGCGTTGGCAAAGCGAGCCAGGTCACGCCCTCTGGTGAGTCCAAGTAAAACACTATGGATAATTAGCCGCCGGTTGTCTGGCGCCCTCTGGCGACTGGGCTTTCAAACACGCACCGCTGTTGCGCGTTCCCATTTGCGTTAGTTGGGCTTAGTTGGGCTATTCTTGTTTGTCTTCGAGTAAGAAGCACGTGTGGGACAGATGGAAATACAAACGGAGGGGCAAGAATCTTAGTGCTGCCTAAAAAGACGGCGCACAATAACGACAAACCGACAGGTATGCATATAATCGTGTGATTGTTCGAATAATCTGCGCAAATATACCATCAAATATGCAATTAATCGCAACTAATAATGTCACTCCACAAACACGAATGCCGGCCTATTCGTTGTCGCATTAAAGACTACAGTTTACACAGTGTCAATGCGGCTTATACAGACTCCATTAATAATCCAATCATTTGCACCATGTGTGCGCCCTATAAGTATAATATATACACGAAAAACGATCGATTAAACAAAAAAAACAAAATATCTACTCGTTCCATAAACCTAGTCGGAATAAGTGATGAAAATAGATACGAAATTAAGAGTTAGTAAAACAGTACAGGATTAGACGTTTTAGATCAAATTTTGGGGATTAAGAAAAAGAAATGAAACTGCTCTTTAAACCACTAGAATAACTGGCGTGAAAAGATGAAAGCTGAAATATCTGTCAGGATCTGATTCGTACTTGCAGTAGGGTGGCGTTACTATTCAGTTGGTGGTGGGTACAAAAATAAATAAGTTGAGGAGATTGCAGAAACAAAACAGAAAAGGACTTCAGTTCACGACAACGAAAAGACAAACATGCCAAACAATGGAAGCATGCTGCTGATTTGCATAGCTACCGCAATAAAATAACAAATTACGGTAGGCCCATATAGTCCAACCACCGAGTCGGCGACTACCTTCCGAAACGTGACGTTATTACAATAATATACACGGCAAAGTAACGAACGATGTGCCGCCATCGTCAGTGAAAGTAATAGGGTGTTTACACGATCGAGCAAACATCGAGCAGCTAGCTGGACGTTCTGTGGTAATTAGCATGCTAATTAGAACGGCGGGCGGGTTGTAATTGGAAAGCCTATATAACATGTGATCAGCTGTGGGCTAAGAGCCTAAGCCTAGGCCTACATTTGAGCCAATGGGCGGGGATCCAATAGGCCTGCTTGAGCCAGCTCGATGTTTGTTCGACGTTTGCTTGACGTCTGCTCGATGTTTGCTGGATCGTGTAAACACCCTATAAGAGCACCATCGTTAGTGTGCAGAACAGACGTACAATTGGAACTCACATTACGCAAAAAACTAACAAAAAATCTTCTTGGCTACGTAATACGAAGCCGTTACACACATACGGTAAATAGAGGCCGTTTTCAACATTTACATCTTCTGTTTGCGCGGTGTTTTGAACCACACCCGTCAAATTACCTAAGAAGGATTCGGCGCTTTCCCATTGATAAATAATTATGACCCAAAAGTAAAAAAAATCACTCTTAAACACTCTTATAAATTTAGCTCGATAAGCTCCTGCGATTTTGCAGTTCATCTTGGATTCCTTGCAAAACTGTTTCACACTTTTTTAAGAATAATACAAGCGTCATGTCAAAGCGTACGAAGGCGGGTTTATAAAAGAAAGACGAATTATTCTTTAACTATAAAGTCTACAGATTTCGATTACAGATATAGGGTCACATCAGCCCTTGCCTGTAAAAATAATCCTCCTGGCGAATTTCTTGTGTTCGCAGTATTTTGAGTAATTTTTTGCGAATGAGCACGCGTGCAGTAAGCTTATGTATGATAGCAACGGAAAACGCACATGTCAGAGCCAAGTAAGTGCTATTATTTAATGTGTCAGGTAATATAGGGCCTATAGTGAGACCTCACGTTCCGGCAGAATATATCATACACCGCAGACCTTCGTTTTCTCTGGGTTACATGACATTATTTGGTGTATTCGTTTTATTTACAGCATTTTAAAAATTTTCAATACCCCCGGTAGTGAAGGTTTACAGCATTATTCGCTGTGTCCGGTAAAAAAGTAAACCACTATGACAATGTACAATAAAAATATCAAATTTAAACGGATCTGAATAAAATTTCGCACACTTAATCCATAATAAATTGCTGAAGCAAACACCAAATTTCGTTTAAAAATATTATTTTTAGCATAGTTATTAATTCTTGAACGTCGAAAACAAAATATCTCTGTTACCAATGGCGTTACATAGGCGACTGCAGTTGCTCGATCGGAAGTGACGTTTGTCGACGCAATCAACGTGAAGAATAACGTAAACAATAACAAAATGGTATTTTGCAAACGATCATGCTTTAACTAAACTGTTGAAAAAAAGAAAAGGTACGGTGCTAAAAGACTTATCGCGGAATTTCCCAGCAAGCCGTGGACACTGTCAGGATTAAACAAACTGTTGCGGTAGATCGACACATTGCGTTTTGGGGTAACCTCATAAAAGCCGCTGTAGCTATTGTTTGCGTTGCGAGATTTAACTAAAATTTGGCAAGTTGATCGCAAATAGATGACGCACTGCTGACGCAAAATTTTGCCAGAATCAGATGTTGTTTGTTAGAATTACGCAAATGTACAAAAGGGTTTATGTAACGCCATATTGGTATCGGAGATATTTTGTTTTCGATATTTAACAATTAATGACTTTGCTAAGAAGTAATATTTTTCAACGAAATTTGGTACTCGTTTCAGCAATTTACTCGGAATTTAGTGTACAGAATTTTATTTAGATTCGTTTGGATTTGATTTTTCTATTGTAGATGTTTAGGGGTTTACTTTTTTACCGAACACAATGTATTTTTGCCAATAATGTCGTCATTCCACCGAAATCTTTTCTGCAGATTAACCTTGACAGAATCAAAGAACGACACGGATATCTGAACTTGCCTACGGTTTTTGCTAGATGCAGTTTCTTCTAGTATTAGTTATCGTTATTTCTTTCTTTTTCAGTTTTTCTGATCCAAGATGTTTTTAGGTTTTATTTCCATTTCAGTTTCTGTCGTATCATTTCTATTTAAAATATTTTTTTTAATATTTCAGTTCTTTTTAGTCTGTGTGCTAAATTAAACTGACAGCTTGTCTATCAGTTTAAAAGTGCAAATCATTATCCTTACTGTATAGTATCAAGGTACGCGAAAAATGTGGGCTGACAAAATCAGCGTTCTACAACAACGAACATGTCGAAATGTATTTCAGTCAACGCAATCGCATTTCAACTAAAAATAATTTTAAAAATTACAATTTGCGGAGCTCGAAAACTGTTAAAATAACTGTCTGCATAAGTTGCTAGGATTGTCACACAGAAATCAAATTTTGATTTTGCCAAAAAAATTTCTATAACGAACTCAAAACAAAATTTCCCGGGAATCAAATGGCAGTGGCAATTAAGGAAACGAGTGGCTGCTAAAGCGATTTTTTTCACGCTGCCAAACGTTACACAGCATACTGCATATAATGTAATCTGTAAATATTACAACTGCATCATCACTATCAGTCAAAATACATGTGCGTTCGGGACAATTAGAATCAAATTAAAACATCAAAAACGTACACAGTTACTCGTACGTACAATATCCGCTAACGAACGATAATTATTACATTTTTATACGCAGAAATTGAAGCAGTATTTATGCTACGTCGATTGTTAAGATTAATTACGATAATTATGTGATTGATAAACGCATAAAAATCGACAAATAGTACGCTGAACCTAACGAATATGCAGGCAAGAACTTAGATGTCCTTTACAGTAACGATTTCTCACGATCAAGAATGTCTCTAGGTTTATCCTTAAAAGGGTGTCTACATGTACACTCTTGGGGGATCAAACATCACTGCAGCATTTATGACGTACTTAATGATACATCACTGTCGATAGGTTACAGTTTTTGACATGACCTGCGAACTCTAACTACGGTGCCTAAGTGAACTCATAGTCTTCTATCCTCGACGTGACGCTAATATACGGTTGAGCGCGCAATGTACTGAATAAATGCGCCTACAATGCGACGTTTTAGTCGATAGCAAAAGATTTCTGAAACGTCGTCACGGAAACGTTGCAAAAGTATGTCCGGGTATCAATGTTATACGTCCAGACACAGAAACAAAATTTGTGCAGAAATTTATGAAAGAATGCACAATATTATAATTATATGTCCCTATCTATGAGCCAGTATGATTGTATTCTAACAACATTTTCCGTGGTAAAAATACGTCTAAGCTACTAAATTAGTGTTCAGCCTTGTGCGTTAATTTACTGCTTAATCTGCATACCCCTACTGCAGATAAAATAATATACCCAAAAATTTAGCACCTCAATTGTTACAGAGAACGAATCTTTGGTGCATATTTTCGTTTTTGTACATTTTTTAAACAAAATAATATACAGAAGCCTACTTTACTCTAATATTACGACTTTTTTGACTATAAAACGCCAAAATCCGAAGAGAATAATCGAAAATAATCAGTCTGTGACCGACACATATTCAGCAAAATGTTAAACGCCAGAAACCAGTATGCGTGACATTTGTCTTGCCTTAACTGTGCTAATGTCACCGTTATTATACTGCTGTGTCGTGCAACCCAACTGGACGGCAGATCGTGCTGTAATTAACTAATTTGCCCAACCCTAATGCAATACGATTGACGCATAGGGCCTATGGGCAAAAAAAGACAGGCGAAATGTAGGAAGAAACTAGCATATATTCTATACAATTAGTGGTATTTCATAGATTTTTTTGTCGATAATGTTTATAAGAAACGAATTTTTTCTTTGTACATCTGCCGCAAAATTAGTGTAGCCCAGACGCAGTAAAGAAAAATTATTATTAATCACTATTTTTTTCATTCTGTGTAAAACTAACACTCATCAATAAAACTGTAACGTCGGCAATATCCGACACTTATAATC
>Ga0056128_1010450_pt1 | contig 11575 bp, 9 predicted proteins | sample WorMetLIZISLAND2_FD_71113 | JGI IMG/M metagenome (GOLD analysis project Ga0056128, IMG submission 71113) | Marine gutless worms symbiont microbial communities from Max Planck institute for Marine Microbiology, Germany - Olavius geniculatus... ... | reverse complement strand
TTCCCCCAGTGCCAAAAATCAGTTTAATATCGATGTCCCCCGATGGGGGACGTATCAGATATTAAGCTGATAAGAACAGATACTACACTTTGATCTTAGCCAAAAGGCCGAGAAGCGATGCCAAACCGATTTCATTTTCACCTTCTGTAACATAAAGTCCGACCTTAATAAAGGTGTTTATGGTGATGTAATGGTTAAGTTATTTCATTCGTTGCTCATTCGTTGTGTGAAAGTATTTCATTTTAAATCATTTACGTTTAAACTTTTTTTCTAATTTAAAAAATTAATGAAGTGTTTTCTTTCTATGTTGTGAAAAAAACCACCTCAAAGTTGCGTGACTAGCAGTATTCGCCTATAAATTTACGTTGCATTTTGAATCATTCACTAGGTGGCAGTACTGTATAAACTAACCAAGTTGCATTACTTATTTACTGCACTGAGCACAATTTTATATATTCTTTGAAATCATTTTGTCGCTTAGCAACGCCAAACGTATATTATTTTGTAAACTAAAAGTGCCGTAATTTGACGCATATTTAGTTTTTCGTGATTGTGGTACGTGCGTTAGAATAGTAAATATTAGCGTGTATTGTGAATTGAAGGTTTACCTTACTTTATCTCTTATTTGTGTTCTAATTTGGCTACGTTAATAGTATCCGCTAATCATTGATCAAACTGCGCCCTGATTCTTTCTGAGACTTTGGCGCTTTATAAATCATTTACTTACTTACTTACTTAATAAACTATAATGCATTGGTTGCGTGCGGTAACTGGAACTTTCGTTCCCACGTACTTTCGCTCCCAGGAGCGAAAGTTCCATGCATGGAACTTTCGCTTCCTGGTACAGTGGTAGCCTACTTTCGTTCCCTGGAACTTTCGCTCCCCTGAGCGAAAATAAGGTGGAACTTTCGCATCTTCTGAGTTTGTGTATTTCTGTTTTTATTTAGGTTTTAGGCTTGTGTGTGTTCTTTTTGTGTCCATTTCTTTCATTTTTTTCATCTGTATATTGTGTTGCTGCTGTCGGTGTGACGAAATAAAGGTATATATTATAGGCCTACACACTGAATAGAAATCAAAGGACGTCAGCATGCGGTGTAAATGCTCAATGTCCAAAACAAGAAAGCCCAGCTGTCGCTAGGGAACGTGCTACAGCTAGCCTATAAAGGTTTTCTGAAAGACTAAAAATGGGTTTAAGATCTATGGAAAAGACTAGAATTTGAAATAATGGTAGGCATAAAAACTTGACGAAAAATATAATTTAAGAAAGAATTTATAAACAAGTATAATTTGATGAAGAATAAGGGGAACTTAATAACTTTAAGATAAATTAATTAATAAAATAATTTGCTAAATTTTGCCATTTTTTTACTACAATTAAGCTGTACAAAGATACGAACAAGCTATAATGCCTTAATACCGTTAGTTTATCAATTAAGTAATCATAATTCGTGTTGGGGAGCGAAATCACGTTACGTTGGCTGTGAAAAATATAATTTTGCCCTCTTACCAGAAGGGTAAGACATGGGTGGACGTCCGAGCGATAGGTCAGTGTGGCAGTTGAGTGCTGTGTGAGCTGGAACGTCCTCTTGCAGCCTGGCAACATGATCGAAGAGAGAGCTGCAGCGATGGCTGATTGACTCTGAGATTGGCATCAGACTAGTAGACTCACTGATATCATCATTCGGAACAAGCTGGTGTTATTGGATTTGCAGGAGTTGCCAATGGCATTTCATATTGAATGTTCTGAGAGCTCTGGAATCAGCACCAAGAAGAGTCCAGGTTTCAGCCGCATACAGTAGTACAGATAGTCCTATGATGCAGTGCAAACGGTTGTTATTATTGGTTTGTAAAATAAACAAAGGTTAAGTAAGGTTTAAGATTATGACTACAGGTGACATAAAACACCACATACCGACCACACTGACCGCTCCGGTACCATACCATATTATCAGATTACATTGCTAATTCTTGGACTTGGTCTTGTTCTTCAGAAAAATTCTTGATATTGGTCCTGATCTTGAAAATAGATGAAAGTCTTGGTCTTGGTTTTAAGAAAAAAGCCTTGATTTTGGCTTTGGAAAGTGTCTTGTTTACATTACTGCACTGGCATAACTATGGGGGCACTGGGGGCACGTGCTCCCTTCCTTTTAGCAACCTACTCAGTTACTCAAAATACGGCCAAAAATGCACCAGAACACTTTATTTTCACACAAAAAAAAAACAAAAAATTTCTGGTAAGAGGGCACAGCTCAAGTTCCCCTTCCGACACTTACCCATCAAGTGCTCCCTCTACTTCCAGATTTTGACTACTGGTACGCCACTGCATCACTGCAACATCTAATGTGTGCCAGAGATATTGTGAAAACAAAGCCCCAGTAGGTATTTTTGGAATATTTGGTCACTCTGTGACACTGTCGTGTGTTTCTGTAGCCAGCAGCAGTTATAGCCAGTGATGGCTGACGAGGAAGCAAAGGAGGAAGTAAACCCGACGGAACACATTGCCGACGTAGTGACGGATGTGACTGTGAGAGCACTGCGTGAATTCTCGACCGGCGAGATGACACCGGATGCTGAGAATGCAGGTGAGGCTGGTGAAACATGTGATGCTGGTGATGTTGGTGAGCCTAACGAAGCTCCACCAAACGTTAATGATGAAGTTGCCGAGGCAGACGCCAAAGATGGTGCTGAGGAAGACGCTGATGAGGATGGTGATTCTGACGCTGAAGATCGATTTGCCGATTTACCACTGCCGGACACTGCCGACCTTCTTCAGTGCTTGGGCAATGACCTGGATGAAATTAACGAACCTGATGTTCCGGACCAACTAGATGAGGACGCTGAACCAGACGAGCTCGTTGTGCTTGACCCCGATCACCCTCTGATGGTGCGCTTCCAGAAGGCTCTGCGGACACAGCTGGATCGTCACAGTGAGAAGTTGAAGCTGGACATCGCCGAGACTTTGCTGGCACTGCGCAAGAAGCAGAAGGAGAGAGAGGACATTGGCGTCGAGTTGTACGGCGTCCAGTACGAACTTGCCAACTACCAAAAGGCTCTCGAGAAACTCCAGGTGAAGTGCTTTCAAATTGGGTTATTACAGTTTGAATTCAGTTTAATTAGTAACTCAAAGTCACTCAAAAGTACACATATCACTACTGAGACTTTATATTTTTAGGCCTAGAATTAGATTGTGATTATGAACGGCACCAAACTATGAGCAAATCATGCAAATGGTGCTTGGGCCAAACTGCACACCTTCAAAAACTGTAACTGAAGTTGGTTCGTAATTTCTTAAGTAAACTTGCAGTTGCAGATCGACAAGCAAGCACAGGCGAAAACATATTTACTTATATCAGCAGAGATAATTTCAGTAAAACAGTGTCGTAAGCTAAACTAGCTCAATGAAGTACCTTTGCTGATAAAGAGTACTTTAAGGAGAATAAAGCAACTTCATTCGATGCAAAAATGATGAAAACCTTTTATTTTTTTATGAGGTGGTCCAGTAACTCATAGCTGAAAAGTTTATAGCAAAAATGATGCAAAGGGTTTTTGCAACTGAAAAACATGGTTTTAAAAATGACCAATTTAGTAGGTTTTTGATTTTGTATTTTTGGTTAGATCTGTTTTTAAAAGGTCCAACTTTGTGGGTTTGGGGGTTTTTATGAGTTTTAAGTTATAATAATGAACACCGTTAGATACTGTCTACATCAGATGAATACTCCAAAAGGTTACAAAATTATAGGTTTAACGTTTTAAAAACTAACTTTTAATAAAACAATTTGTCACTAGTGGAAAAACATTTACTACATTGTATACACCGGCGTTTGCCTCTTGGTTCATTATTATAACATAATATAAATTAACAGGAATAATACAGATAAAAAAAGTAAAGTCCAGTACTTACTATAGCGCTTCTTACATGAGACGGACTCGTGGACAGAAGCGGTTTACAATCTCGGCAGTGGCAGCTGATTGGCATGAGCTAATGATACCACAGCGCACTATGCGACCATCCATTGCTTGCGTCATGCAGCGAACAACTGGACCTACGGTTTGCAGCAAGCAGACATACCACCGCCTCAATCAGCCACATTATAGATTTCTTCCCCTAGCCCGTAAAGTACTACTCATGCCACCGTAACATAACTTAAACATTAAACCTTATGAGACATTTTATCTTCTAGTATATTTTGTGTGATGTGCAGGACGAAGTGAGCAAGACGCGTGAATGCCGTGATCAGACCGACCAGCAACTGACGGAGATGCGCAGTCAGTATGCCGACAAACAGACGGCACTGGCCGGCGAACGCAAGCGTGGAGCCGAGCTACGCGCCGAGCTCGAGAACATGAGCCTCCGCCTGTTCTACCTCGAGAACGCCAAGAACGACGTCCGCTCCGACATCGCCGTCATGAAGCGTGCCGCCGAGAAGGCCGAGTCCGAAGTTCTGAAAAAGGAGGAGAACAAACGGACGCAGGATCTGTACGTGAACCGGCTGGTCGAGCGGATGGATCGGCTGCGTGAAGACATCGCCATGTTTGACGCCCAGCTAGAGGCGCAGGCCGCCGAGACCCGTGCCGCCCGCGAGCTGCTAGCTGAAGCCCGGATGGAGATAGACTCGATCAGCGTCGAGAAGAAGCACCTGTACACGGCGTGGAACAGCGCCCTGGTGGGCATGAGACGTCGTGATGAGGCTCACGCCGCCATGTCAGAGGCACTGCGCGAACAGCAGCAGCAACTGCGCACCCTGGAGGCGGAGATGGACGGCATCCGACGCACGATCCAGAAGGAACAGATGGAAAACGAGAAGCTGATGGTGTCGCTGTACCGCATCGAGGGCGAGTTGGCAACTGTCAAGCGAATGCTCGCTACGTGTCAGGTAGGTGTTAAACTGCACATGCATTAGACGTAAATGAGTTCGTTCAGTGGACGTTCTATTAGGCTGCGTGGGGTTTTCCCGTCCTTCTGCTGACCGTTTGTCTGCCTACACGGGCTCATAACGTGGGTGTCTGTTTATGCGTACAGAGGAAGTATGAGGCTCTGAAGTAGAAATAGGCGACGTAGGCCTCCTCACGAGTACTGTGCAGGAGACTGAGGATTAGGACATCAGAGTAGACGAAGGGGACCCAGTCTCTCATCTCGTTTTTTGGTTAAAAATAGATATTAGGAACTCAGGAGAATAATTAAAATTGTTGGCACCATCTCTAATGTTTTGAGGCTATGGTGCACCAAATTCGATTTCGTCTGGGACTCTGCCCCAGACCTCACTGTGAAAGCTCACAGCGCTCCACAGCCCACTAGCTGAAATTTAGGAGTCCTGCTTCTGAGGGGAGTGAAAGGGGAAGAGGAAAATGGGAAAGAAAGGAAAAGGGAGGAGAGTGGACGGGAGGGATGGGACGGAAATGCATTAAGGGGAAGTTAGGCTGCGTTCACATAAACACGAGTACGAGTCCGGCACTGTACGGGTTCCCCTATACGAGTTCTGGCAAACACGAGTTTGCATGTATTTCAATGGCGGCCGTTCACATACATACGAGTATGGGTTATTTGTAAATTTCACTCATACGAGTAGTTTCTGTGCAGGTCGTGTTTTTATCCAACTCGTAGAAAGTAAACTACTCGTAAATAGCATTAATAACAGTCAGAATTGACGTCATCGTAAAATTGTTCATCGTTAGAGATGTGCAGTTTGTAAAAATAATAACTTTGTAATGGAATATTGTTGTTCTAATGGCGAAGCATTTCTTCGATTGGGTTTTATTCAATATGGCCGACACGCGTCGAGTTATGTGCTTGTACAAGTGACTGCGAACGCTCCACTCATACGAGTGAAGCTTCTACGAGCTGTAAACTGAAACCCGGACTCATACTCGTACTTGCGTCTGTGTGAACGCAGCCTTAGACAAGACGCCCCTCTCTCCGATTCACATTTCTGGCTAAGCCGCTGGACTGTGATGCTATTTAGCACTTAACACGAGTCTGTGCTGATGTGTTGGTGGTCTGTGTATGCGTACAGAGCAAGTACGAGGCTCTGAAGGAGGAATATGCGACGTACTCGCGCGTACTACAAGAGACCGAGGACGCACTGCAACGCGTCAACGTCGAGCGTACGCAGCTCACCAACGAACTCAACGAGGTGGCGCGCGAGATCGAACTACAGTACCGCGAGAAGGTGCTCCTTAGCTTAGTTATTGTATCTTGATTTGTAACTAAACTGATCCCTAACTTGCTATGCATGTTAAATTTCGTTATTGGTTTTATCAAGTTCGGCATTTTGATATGTTTTCTTTTATTTTTTGTTTTAATGTAACATTGCGTCTACAAGCAGCGCAGCTCTTGTCATAAAAACACGGACCCAGTTCTAAAAGCGCATTTTCTCTGTCGGTGGTCTGAGTGTCTGGAACCAGATTTTTCCTCATATCAGGAACCTTTATTCTGCTGCGGCTTTTTTCAGAAGTCTTATTTTTGGCATGTGATTCAGACACTATAATGCACTATCGATCTGACTGCTGTAGGCCTAGATGGGTCAATACAACATTTACAGTTGTGATTACTAAACTCAATTGGTATTCAGGTTAAGCATAATTATCCATTGTCAACTAGGCCTGGCCGATACTTGTGTGCATGTCCCTTTTAGCGACAAGTCCTTTATAAACAGTTAGGGCTTCTCACTTGTTTTTGTTGCATTTTATATTGTATTGTTTGTTGTTGCTGATTTCTCATAGATGTAATAAACTTTTTTATGTTTTTTCTATTACTGCCACGTTGTTTTTACGTTTTATGTTTTTTTTGCTGTTTTTTTTTTAATTTTCATTGAAAATTTTATCAAGAACTATGAGAATCACTTCTGAAACCACAGAAACGAATAATATATAGGTCATGGTGGTGGTAGTTTACTTTGTTTACTGATAATTGGTCTTATTATCTTATGGCTGAATTGAAATTGTATAAAGTTTTCTCTCTTGCCAGTTAGTCCGCCCGGAAGCGATAGCTTTCGGAGCGAGGACTTATGTTTTACACAGATGTTTTTTTCTGTTTTGCGACTTTTGCCACGTTATCTCCGAGCTTAGTCAGCCGATCGGCATGAAATTTTGCACTGTGGTCTGTAGTAGGCTGAATGTCAGAAATTGGGTCCAAAAATTTTTGGGGCCCTCCTTAAAAAAATTTAGGGGCCAAAAACTTGCAAAATTTGGTGTGATTTCGGACAACTTCAAAGATTGACGCTATTCTACGGCGAATATCTCCGGAAGGGATGAAGATATTCAAAGTCGGTCAAGTATTTGATCTACTGCGATTCCTTTCGCGTTCGGCAAAAAAAAGTCTGGTGAACTTTGGCCCACTAACTACGGAGATCTAGAGATGGAATCATACCCACCCAAATCGATTTTTTGGGGGGAAACTATATTTTGGTCCCTACGGTGTGCTGCGCCCAAAATTTCTACACGCTCTAGAGAATGACCACGTCTTATTATCGCACATTTCACCTGGGACAAGGGTCTTCCTTACAATTTTTTTTCAAAGGGGATCAAAAATTGGCTTAAAATGTAGCGTATTAGTCGCGAGAACTTTTGAGCCAGGGGACTAGCCTCATAGAACTTTACCACGTGACGTGCTGTTAGGTAGGGGTGATAACGCGGGTACGAATTTTAGGGGACACAGCTCCCTTAAAATTTGGGAGGGCCAAAATCGTTCAAAAATCGGTGCGATTTATGACAACTTTTCACTTTGACTGCATATATCTCTAAAATGGATAGAGATATCGACAAGCAGTAAACAACGTCATTATTATCCTTTCCGCATTGAACAAAAAACATTTAGTGAACTATGGTCCACTAACAGCACAGATTACTCGGCTAATGTTTATCCACCTTAAGTCAGCACTGCGCGTCTTGCGTATGCTAATGCATTGGAGTTTAGGCCACGTGACTTTGGTACCGGAGGAATTTCCGCCCCCTAAATTTTCCCCCAATTGGACTTACGGCGCCATGGGGACTCACGTTGGGCTTTGCCCCAAATTTCTAGTTTTAGCTATACTGTACTTACAGCATTAGGCCTATGCATTAGGCAAAATGTTGGATAAATTTAGGCTAACGATTTTATTCAACGTTTTTAAAGTTTTTATTTTTGCTACATTGTTAACTTTTTTTCTGGAACGTTTTTAGGGCCGGATTAACCTTCAGGGGGCCCCATGCCATGCGACAACGGGGGGCTCCGGCCCTTCTGCAAGTAGAGCCGTGCTAGCTTTTGTACGGCATTTTAAAAGCATCCATTTGACTTTCCACAACTTGTTTGTAGTGACCTACAATTTCCAAGCGTGTTGTCGTTTTCTCAGGTATGACAAAAAATGACAACTATCAGTTTGTTTACTTTTGTACTTTTGATGCTCTCTAGAGGGCATCAAATTTGGATATCGCTTAAAATCTGCATTTTCTGCTGCTAGTCACTAATTTAGCGTAAAAATGGTTGCAGATAAAGACACAATTTGATACTTATCTTCACATCCATTGCTTTTCTGGGGCATCTACACTAATGACCTTAAACGACTTTGAAATTTAAAAAAGCGGGTTTTGTGGTTTTTGGTGCGCTATACAGCTATGCTGTACGGCTTCTTTCCTTGGCATCGTTGTCGTCTGTCGTCCGTCCGCCCGTCCGTATGTAACGAATGTACTCTGGCTAACGGGTAGGTCATAGGAGAACACTTTTACAGGAATAATAGGCCCTTTGTTGCGGCTAGCTGTGTACAAAATTTAAGGATGCAGTGCAATGGGAACATTTTCAAATTTAGTGTTGAATGGAAGGGGGTAGATAAATGTGCATTTTCAATGTAAAACTGCTCTTATCTTAAAAACGGTGAAAGTTAGAGCCAAGGTTATTTATTAATCACTAATAGGAAGTCGCATATTGCCTATCAAATTACATGAAAAGCATTGACCTTGGATGACCTTGATTGTCAGTGCTGCAACAGGAACTGTGTAGGTGTAGCGCGTCTTCCCTAGCGACAGCTGGGCTTTTTGTTTTTCGCGGTTTCAGGTTGCGACACATAGGCCTAGTTCAACACTGGATTGTGCCAAAATTACTGCATGGAAAGGGGATAGACCAGGAGAACATGCGCATGATTTTTTAGCGCAAAACGTAGATTTTTTATCATTTGAGTTTTTGACCTACTTGGTTCAAGAAGTCCTTTTACGGAAAAGGCAAATTTGGGTAGGGGCCTACCGTTCAAAACGCATTATTAATCTATTGCACGTTGCACACTGATTTCACACATACAGCAGCACCGATGCTGTCTCAGGTCACGTGAGGTTTGCTCAGATTGCTTGTTGGTAATTTCTATATTTTCGAAATTTTTAGAGTTTAAGCCGTTATTATTGTGCAGCGTTATGAAGTGTCCTATCGGCAGCGCCGTAACTTTCGCCCCAAAATGGGGGTATCGAATTTTTTTCCGTCGGGAAGCCACGATGTTCCCCCTCTGTATAAAATGGCTGCCACCATCGCTTTCTTTTATTTTGGCCTACTATCAACTTCAACAATATAGGCCTATACCTAAAGTGCGATCAAGAGAACTATGAAGTATACGTCTACACCAGCTAAATCTGGAGACGAATAGGTTAGAGATTTTTGGAAAGCAACGGGCAAACAAAGTTACCAAGTTAATACTGGTATGAAAAAGTAATTTTGGCCGACACGGAGGGCCCCATGCCATAGCATACTTGGCATATCGGTTAATCCAGCTCTGACGTTTTTGCATCTGTGTGATTTTTGCATTAAATTAGGCTGCTGATGATGATAAATTTTGATAATTGTGATACAGATTCGTCTGGAGGACGAAGTTATGGAGAAGATTCGTGTTCAGCTGAGTGCAGACAAAGCGACTGAATACTCCGCCAAGATCGTGCGCCGTCTGCGCGAACGTACCAAAGATCTCGAAGCCCAGGTTTGAACGATGACCTTGATATACGATGTATGACCTTGACTGGTTGTTTTCGTTCTTTTTATTATACAATTTATGGACAGTCGTAACTCTTTGTGTGTGGTGCAGTCTCTGGATAAGCCAGGCATGAACTGAACGATTTGATCTGACTGTTTCTGTCTAGTTCTCACTTTTTGTTTGTTTTTTGTTTGGTGATTTTTTTCCTCTGCTGTCATATACACATAACTGCAAGATAGAGGGTTTGACGTGGATGTCCTCTGTGTCCGTTAGCGTCCTTAGAGCTATGACATTTTAGCCAGCGTCGTCGTGGCAGGGGTAGTTGCTTCTCCTTAAATTTGAGCTTGTTTCAAATATTTTATCGTCCGAAATTTTTTCCAAAATACAAATTTGGTATTGGAAATCCACCATTTTGGCTGCATTAAGCACGTAGGGGCAAAATCGAAATTTTGAGCATCCATGATGTCAGAAATTGCGGTCGTGTGTAGGAAAATTGCATCTTTCCACCCCCCCCCTCTCTTCAACTTTTTTATCACACGATGCTGCTTCTTAAGATCTGAGTGGGGTTTCCATCCAACGCAATGCACGCAATGTACGCAACGCAACGGACGTGACGCAGCTGACGTAGCTGACGCAATGACTGCTCCTATCCTTATGTTTCGGTCAGAAGCGTCGTGAAGTATGGCGCAAGAGGAAATTGCAATTTTACGAGAGAATTCCGACAGACAGCTAAGAATTTTCGACAGAGGAGATTATTCGTGCTGAAAATTTCAATCTTGCTTTTATCTTTTTCGAAATTCGGGGTTTTAACCCCAATGTTTGCACTTTTGGACGAAAATTTTCCAACAAGAAAAATATTTCCCGACAGTCAAAAATTTAGGGGCGCAACTGCCCGGTGCCCTCCCCCTTGACCACGACGCCACTGGTTTTGGCCGTTGCGTGATCTGCGTTTGCTGCGTACTTGCTTGTTGCGTACTTTTCTTGCGTTCGCTGCATATATCGGCGGCGTCGTGCGTTCGTGTGTCGGCAGATAGCGACGGCTGAGAACGAGATCGCACAGATAATGCTGAACACCGAACAGGCGCACTCGCAGATCACCAGCCTCGGTAAGAAGAAGTCCGAACTTGAGTCCGAGATGAACGCCAAGGACGACATCGTGGCCAAGAGCCAGGTGCCCGATTCACACACAGCGTCGTTAGATTCAACTTAACATTTTTCTTAACATGAATGATACAATAGTTATATCAGACAAGGCGAGATGTGGTCATGATGACTCAAGTTAAAGATGAAGCACATGCACTATTCTGGACCTTCTGTAATGGTCCAAGTGATGGTGTGGTAAACCGGCCATCACTAAGTTTCAGTAGTCGAGACAGGTGTTTTTGTACAGCTTTAAACTTGTGGTCTTTTCACAGGCTGAACGGTAGTTCAAGCCCAGTGTTAACGGCGACTTCTCTTTCTTATGGGAAAGCCAAAAATTCGACCCCCCACAGAATCAAAACCCCTGACCCGATTAAGATAAAATTTGGCACGATTGATTACGTCGGCGAGGGGACCCGTCATGCAAAATTTTATGCAAATCCCTCCAAGGGGGGCTTCCCGGCAAATGGGTGAAATATACGCAAAAATTTTTCTAGCTATATACCTTTTTT
>Ga0056128_1010448_pt1 | contig 11579 bp, 7 predicted proteins | sample WorMetLIZISLAND2_FD_71113 | JGI IMG/M metagenome (GOLD analysis project Ga0056128, IMG submission 71113) | Marine gutless worms symbiont microbial communities from Max Planck institute for Marine Microbiology, Germany - Olavius geniculatus... ... | reverse complement strand
GACCTGTAGGTCGGTCAACAAAAAAAGGTATATATATACTAGAAAAATTTTCGTTATATTTCACCCATTTGCCGAGATGCCTCCAATGGACGGATTTGCAAGAAATTTTGCACGTGGGGTCGTCTCGCCGACTTAATCACCTGTTCCAAATTTTGTGTCGATCGGTTGAGGGGTTTTGGATCTGCGTTGGGTCGAATTTTGCCATTCTCCCTTGACTTAGTCGGTCGCCATTAACACAGGGGTGTGCTACCGCACGCCTGTGATGTCACCCAACACAAATGAACGTGCTTCACCGTAACCCCAGCCATGCAAGTTGATACTCAATTTACCTTACCCAGAGGGATGGAAGGCTGAGTTGACCCTGGTGGCTGGCTTGTTATATACCAGGATAGTTTTATATCTGTATACAGAAAGTCACCCATGCAAGTAAAACCAGACTAACCACCTGATAATGACCCAACAGTGAGTGAAAGTGATCTTAAGATACGTTTAACATCTTAGCCACTATGCCACCAACCCACCTGTAATTAATGTAATTTGTTTTACTTTCATTGTGGCTGTTATTTCCGCCATGTGTGCAGGTGTGAAGAGCTCGTCAGTTCATACCTGTCTGATAGTGACCCTGATGCTGTGCTTGCTGTCAGTGCTGATATGCGCAAGATTCAGTTTTGTTTCCTGCTGCTTAAGGTAACTGAGCCTCTGTTTATTTAGAATTTAGAAAAGTCTCGATATGAGTGCCTGGACCACTACTAATCTCCGTCTCTTGGCAGTCAACTAGCATGCAACTTATTTGTAAATCTTTGGACCGCTCTGGCAGATATCTTTCTAGCCGCAATTCTTACAAAATGTTGCTGCACGGTGCAACATTTCAAGCCAAGGTATGGATTTTGTCATTTGCTGCACTGTTGCTTTGTTTACATGGAGTAATACCGAATTTGATAACTTAACGTCACTTTACGTGACTCTTGCTCAGAGTTGTTTGTATTTTTGATCTTCACTAAGTGTTATGGATATGGAAAGATCATGGTTCATAGTCAGAGCTTTAATGTGAGACTTGTTTAGAGTTGTTATTTTGTATTTTTGTTTTTTACTAAGTGCTTTGGAAGTGGGAAAATCATGGACTCTAGTCATAGGCTCTGTGACAACTTATGTCGATTTTTTGTACAACATGCTGTTCAGCGAGCTCTAACACAGCTCCACAGCAACTCGTAAGTTTACGGCAAATCCACAACGTATGTCCTGGTGCTTCGCAGCTTGGTTCATGACTTGTGGCAATGATGAAAAGTCCAAAACTTATCAGAAGTAGTGGAGTTCGGGCCACTGTCCACCATATAGCAGTTTGCATATTCTAGTACTTCTGTTGATCTGATGTTATTAGCAGCAAGTGACTGAAAGAAAGACACCTCCCCCACCACCGGCTGAACCAGCTACCACTCCAGACACAAGTAATTCAGTCTATGACTTGAAGGAGCTTCACCAGCTCAAAGATGTTCTCTTGCAGCGAGACAATGAAATTAGTATCCTTTGACTGTGATGTTTCTTGTCAGCTTACAATTTGATGTAAATTCAACAGGACAGATTGTTATTACCACCATCACTACTACTATGATGATGACTACTAGTACTACTATGACTTCTACACGGTGTTTCATAAAAAGGACCCCTTTTTTGTTTTTTTTTCATAATTCATTTAAATGATAAGCAATTTGCATGAAATTTTTACCAGTTGTAGCTGAATAAATACTAATTCGAAATGTTTTAACAAAACACGACGGTTGATTAAATATTTTTTGCTAGTCGTGATGTAACACTGACGTTAAAATGTGTCAGGGGTACAAACAGGCTAGTCCCAATTGGTGCTGCCAGTTGCTACCCCGCTTCAATGGTGAAAAATCTGGTTCGTTGGTGTCAAATATTTGAAATTTTACAGTTGCAGCCACAAAGACGTGCAAAGCAATCGAATTTATGTGTCTGTGGGGATAGTTGGAATTTCACATGTTTGAGCAAGACAGTGCACTATCACACGGAGCTTGCAAGATGTTGAGTTTTAGGATCACAAGACGCCCGATTTCATGTTTCCATGTTGCTCAGTGCTGACACGATAAGCATTTTTCATTAGCGAACCAGATTAAGTTCACCATCGAAGCAGGTTAGCAACTGACAGCACCAGTTGAAACTAGCAAGTTTGTACCTGTGACACATTATGACGTCAGCGTTACATCGTGACTAGCAAAGAATATTTAATCAACTGCCATATTTTGTTCAAATATTTCGAATTAGTATTTCTTCAGCTACAACTGGTAAAATTTCATGTAAATTGCTTATAATTTGAGTAAATTATGAAAAAAACAAAAAAAGTCTTTTTTATGAAACATCGTGTACTATGATTAGTATGACTTTTACTACAAATAATACTACTACATTGCTACGAGTGCTATGATTACTACTACTCTTTTTCTGCTGCTGCTTTGTGCATGAGTCCTAGTCATTGTTAACCTGGTCTGAACTAGACTCCCTCTACAAATGGAGACTGGTTGAATGGAAACTGAAAGTAGTGACACAGTACTGTAGAAAGTATAGCATAGTTGTTTAATTGGCCCGTTGGATATTCTTTTTTTTCGGAGCTGCCTGATGGGGTTGGTATTTGTAGACTTTCTGTTTTATGGGCTTGAGAAATTTTTGAGTAGTTTTGGAAAATTAGGTTGACTGAGCAAATGTCGAATGTGGCATATATTACCTTTTCTGTTGTTGGAGACTTTAACGGGCTGTACTGAGGTATTCTGGTGAGTATGCTGAAGAAAGAGAAGCAACGTAGTGGAGCGTTGGTCAGTGGTAGTGGAGCCACAAGCTCGCTGACGTCGTCTCCGTTACCGTCTACACCGAGCGATGACTCGGCTCTGATTGGCAACAGAAAGTGGACAGTTGGTGAACAGAGTCCAGCCACCAGCAGAGAAGAACGCACGAAAAACGTCATCCGTAAGTCCACATCAATCATTTCTTGTGTCTTAACACTGTTTATTGTGAACCATTATATCTATAGTGCCTGCTGTTTGTCTGTTTTGTGCTTTCTCGAAGTAGCTTTATTAATTGTTCTATTATATAGTAGGTCATCATCGTCATTATCATCATTGTTGATTTCTTAGAACGCAGTCAGTAACAATGCACAAAAGCTAGGAAAGTGTTGCATAGGACTAGGAGGTCAGCTTTCTGTACAAATACCCTTACACTGAAAGTGGGTGAATGAATAGGGTTTAATGTCCCACCCGACACATAATAGGTCATTTCAGGGACGGCTCAGTAGTCTAACGGTAACGTGTCGGACTTGTAATGCTGCAGAGGTCACTCAGGGGCGCTGGTTCGACTCCGCACAGGACACTGCTGGGTAACGACTTTAGGCAAGTTGTTCACACACGTGTGCCTCTGTCACCAAGCAGTATAATTTGGTACCGGCTTCACCGCTGTTACGTGAACAGGCACACCACATGATACACTGGCCCCGTATCCATGGTCTAGCAGTGTAAAAACTGGTGTCTGGCTTAGGGCCTTAGGAAACAGAGATCAGCGCCACCCTATGGGTCGTAAGGCTTGGGAAGGACTTTACATTTGCGTTTTTATATTTCAGGCAAAATGCACACAAACACATTCCAGCAACACAAAATTTTACTGAAAGCACAAACACAGGGACTTATGGGATAAGAATCTTTGTAAATAAGTTAAGGAGACAGTAAAAAGTAAACAAACTTGAGAAAAGAAACAACGAATTGTACAGGAGTACCATGGTGAGAGCTGAGTGTTTATGCATAGTGGGGAAGATGTCAATGGGTCGACGCGAGGCGTATGAGTTGTTTCGTCGCGACTATGAACACAACGACACCATAGAGACTAACAAGCGGACACTCAAACAACTCTGTGTTGAAGCTAAACATCTCGGTGAACAGCTCGCTGAGTCACGCAACAAGATTAGTGTGTTACCATTGTTTGTGTGTCTGAAGCTTTTTTTAATATTGTGTTTGCGTACATATGTTTGCTTCTACATAATTTGTTGTTGTTACTTAGGTTGCCGTGTTGTCTGTTTGATTTCTTGCTGTTGATTTTTTCGTTGTCAGTACCAGTGCAAGTGATGGCTCCAGACTCATTCCTGAAATGATGACGTAAAATGTGTTCAGTTGGACGTAAAACCATACTCACATACTCTTGTTTGCAGCGTGGTTTGGTGGCTTTGTAGTTGTTTGACTTTGTATGATGTTCTGTGTTAACATGTTGGACTGTTGGTAATGGCTTAGTAGCACATCGATGATGAAGCTGTGTTTACGATCATTGGGTTGTGAGTTTGACTTTTGGTCGGCTTGCTATCAACCATCTCAGACTCTCGGTATATAACTAATTGAGACCAAGGCCAACTCAGCGCTTTGTCTTTCTGCTTTTGGTAAATCAAGTACTGACTTGTCTAAGGCTGCGTTCACACAGACACGAGTATGAGTACGAGTCCAGGTTTCCGTTTATGGCCCGTAGAAGCTTCACTCGTATGAGTGGAGCATTCATGGTCACTTGTACAAGCATGCAACTAAACGCGTGTCGGCCATATTGAATTAAATCAAATCGAGGAAATGCTTCGCGAATAAACAACAGTATTCTACTACAAAGTTACTATTTTTACAAAACCGCACATCTTTAATGATAAACAATTTTACGATGACATCAGTCGTGACGTCAAATATGCGCCGCGGTTTTTATAAATTACATTAATGCTATTTGTGAGTAGTTTACTTTCTACAAGTTGGATAAAAACACGACCTGCACAGGAACTACTCGTACGAGTGAAATTTGCAGGTAACCCATACTCGTATGTATGTGAATGGCCACCGTTGAAATACACGCAAACTTGTGTTTGCCGGAACTCGTATACGGGAACCCGTACAGTGCTGGACTCGTACTCGTGTTTATGTGAACGCAGTTTAATTATTAAGCTTAGTCAAATAGTGGCCACATTCTCCAGTGTTAGGTGGCAAGTATCAGTGTGTGATGCCAAGTGACATGTGACGATGCTTCGTAGCTCTGTGATGAGTTTACATGAATAGCTATATGCACACTTTAATGTCTGGCCACGTTCATGTCCAGTCATTCATCAGATGAGATGATCTCAGTAGGAGATTAATTTCAGTTTTTCATCGTGGTGTAGTGGTTGGTGGCGTGGCATAGTTGGTAACGCGTTTTGGCTGAAACGAAGTTCCCTATGCTGGGCCTGGTTGGTACTGCGATGTGTGACTGCCTGTGGGCAGGTAAACCATCTTGGTGCGAAGCCTGCCAGCTAGGTCGACTCAGCCTTCTACCCTGCATGGGACAGTGAAATAAGCAGTAACTCATTATATGGGTTACGGAAGGTGGTGACCTTAGTACAGCTGACTGGGGCTGCCTAGCCGGCCGCTGTGTTAGCCTGTATCTGCAGGCTGCACCTGGTGGCTGTGTGGCTGGCGGCTCGGGTTAGTGACAAAAAGCGCATTAGAGGCGTTGTACGCGAGATGTGCTATACAAATTGACACCTTTACCTTTTTTTATCAGCAGTCATTGCACTGATATATTTTGCTGTGTTTTATGTTGCAGACAAACTGAAGGATTGCATGAAGCAACACCAGGCATCGCTCGTCGCTGGCGGTAATATTGCCGAGTTATTTCTCTGATGCCACATTCTGACAACTAATGAAAAATTTTGTGATTTATTATTTCTTCGTCAAAAATTATGATTTCCATACACACCTTGAATTGTTAAGCAGAAGATGAATTGTGGTGTTATTAACAGCAGTTGAACGGGAATAAGAATATATTCAACTGATATTTGATATTTCTTTGACACTGCATGATTTATGACTGTTTTAGCTTATCAGACATTGTGCTTTTGTGCTGTTTTCTTGAAGCTTTATTCATAGATTATGTTAAAGTAAGCAAGTAAGTAGTTAAATTTTATAGCACACAATATGAACCAGAAACTTGCTGAATTTTAAGTTTCAAATTTGTTACTGATGTTGAAGATATTGACTTCAGTAACTCGAGCATTCACTGCTTTCTGACACTGTTGAATATTTGGCTGCTAGATCATGCAGTCTGTGTTCGGCTGTGACACATGGGAACACACTGTGTTATAATCTGGAAAGAATTGTCTTTGAAAATAGTTTGAAGAGTTGTTACACTTTTAGCGATTGATTCATGATAGAGCCCCAAGCTGTATTTGATAGCTGAATTTGCCATTGAATTTTGTCTGCCCAAAGTTTGTTGGGAAAATAAAGAAATTTAATTTTTAAGGCCTGCTTAGAGAATATCACATCCATAACAATTTAATTTTTTTAGTTAAAACTGTGCATGGAAACTACGAAAGAGTGCTGTTGTTTGTGAGTCAATAACAGTTTTACTTTGAACAGTTTAAACTTGGTTTGAACAGTTTGCTGCCTGCTTTTTCAGCGAAATTACTGAGAAAATTGGGATTGGGGGTCTAATTCTTGAATTGAGTAAATGAAACATTGGTTTATTGTCATGTTTTTTGTCTGTCTACATTGTGCTTGTTGTTTATACTTCATGCATTATTGGTGAATAAAAGAGTAAGAGACATACTGTGTAAGTCTAATTTTGGTGATGGGCTGTCAGGCAGTTTTAGCTTTGAGAACCGTAATCCCACCGACACCGAGAGCGATCTCGTGCAACAGATGGAACTGGAAAATACTCGGTAATTTACTTATTCCATATTTTCTGATTTACCATAAGTGTTACAGTCACTTTTTTGTTATTACAGTTGTATAAACGTTTTAAAATTTATTTGTAACAAGAGCTTAATGCTTGGATGTGTTTAATTGCAGTTTTTTTATGTGTAATATGTTTTTTGGACGAACAAAATGATTGATTGATTGATTGATTGAAATATTATTAGATTGTAACCAATATGATGTACTCCTCACACGCATTATTTCCTCCTGTATCTTCCAAGTGCTTTTTTGTTCCTTTCGGCTCATTGCAACCGTGCATCTATCTTGCACCATTATGGAGATATGATGCCTCAAAGATAATGGGGTCACGACCTTGACTTTTTGGGGTCACGTGACATCATCGGTCACGTGACCATTTGACTCGCGGTGAGCAACTTTCTGTGGGTGGTCTATTGTGACCATGGATCTGTCTGGCACCGTTATGGAGATATGGCCATTTGAAGTTTTTTTTGGAAGGCTCTTCCAGGAAGGGAGGTTGGTTGTCAGTCGTTGGTCAGTCCTCAATATTACACCGATTTCGTATACTCCTCTTTGCTGTTACGTAGCATGCAAGGAGTAAAAAGTAACTTTTTAAGAGTTTTTAAAGGATATTTTTGCTTTTTAATAAATATTGCATGGTTAGTTTGAAGCTGTTTATTGTACACATTGTTTGCTAGGTTTAAGTTGACAGTCAGGCGTCTGCAATAGCTCATGGTGGTATTAAAACATTCCAGCATTTGTCACAGCTGTCACGAGTTAACAGTTGTACTAGTTGTTGTTGTAGTATTACCAGTTGTTGTTGTAGTTGTTGTAGTAATAGTTGTTGTTTTCTAGGTTCAAGTCGACAGTTAAGCGACTGCAAGAATTGAAACTGGAAATAGAGCATCTCCAGCATCTGCTGGAGTTGTCGCGAGTTAAGCTGATGAAAGACTTTGATGTTTGGTGGTCAGAACAAGAACATCTTGCGCAACAAGCTCAGGCATCTGACACTTTTGGTCTAAGTTTTTTTTTACATTTGTTAAATATTTCTACAGTATGTGTGACATATAGTGAGTGCTTTAAGTGTGTAAACAGAAGGGCATTGAACCTGTATAAAATTGCTGCCACAACATTTTGCCTGTAATTACTAATTATTTTTTTGCTGTTTTTTTTTATTTTTAAGAATTTGGTAACATTTTGCTTGTTTAATTTTGATTGTTTTCGTTCACTCTGGCAAACGTTTGTATTTTCTGTTCTGCAAACAATCAGGCAGAAATAACAGAAAAAGCATGTGAAAGGAAAGATAAATCGCTGTCACAACTGGCTCAATTTTTTTGACTTTTTGACTTTTTTTTAGTTTTTTTTGGTGGATGCATCTGTGGTTAGTGATGGGTTGTTATTTCATATGTGTTGTTATTTGCAGCAGCAGCTCAGTGTTTACCCCAGACATACTGAGCAAATAACGCCATCTTCATCGTTTGCACTCAGTAACAACTCTTTTTCACAGGTAGTAAAAATATCCTCTGTACTTACATTTGATACACACTTCTGCTTTTTAAACGTTTGTCTTATATTATGGTACATCATGTAAATGGATTAGTACAAAAAAATTATTTTGACAGCATTTGATTTCACTTCAAGCTTTACTTTAATGCATTTGCCACTTGGACTTTACCAGTGGTGAACCAGTGGTGGAATCTGCAATGCTCTTCAACCTAGTACCTGGATTAAATGGGAGAAATGTGAAGGGGGGGCAGAATGCAAAGGGAGATGGGAGGAGAAGAGAATTAGGACAAAGGGATAATTTGAATAGTTTAAACGGCTGTTGAAAACATTTTTGTTTGGGCGTTGAGAGCATGGCACATTGTGGCTAACAGATTTTTCAGCACATTGTCATATGTGGGAACATAGAGGAAGTTTGTTTATGTGATGTGTGCTAGCAGTCAGACATTGCTAATGAGACAGGCAGTCGGCAGTCCAGACCGCAGTCAGGTCGACATAGTCATCATGGTCACCATCAACATCATCACATACATTCAGAGTATGACAGATCAGATCAACATTCTCCAGCTCATACTAATGCTATGTCTTCATTGTCTAATAGGCAAGTTCTAGTAGTGCTAGTAATAGTGTTGTTGTCGTCACCGTCATCTTCATATCACATCTTCATATACAGGGTGCAGCAAAAAAAGTAGTCCCCTAAAGTTTTTCGCTGTTTTCTCAGCAACCGCTTGGGATTTTAATTTGGAATTTTACAGCTTTATTTAGTGAAACCTTCTGCATTAAACTGTAAGTAAAATTTAATTTTGTTGAAAAACGGCGAAGTTATAAACTTTTAATCATGATCGCCCACTGATTTTTTAGCATTAAAAATGTTCAAGCTACAAATGCTATTTAGTTTGCAAAAACCAGTTACCACATTACTGCTGATGACGTCAGTGATGTTTTGACAAACATTAATTTACTCTGTTTATAAATTATCACCAAATTATTGTTTTTTTAAAGCAATTGGCGGCTGCCCACCGGGTTCGTCTTGCAGCAGGTCGGTGTGCCAGCACACACAGCGCACACAGCTCACAGAAGCGGCTGCGTGCCAACTGTCCAGATTTCATCACAAAGAACCAATGGCCTGCAAATTTGCCGAATATAAACGTAGTGGACTATCACGTGTGGGGTGCAATGTTGGAGGCTTACCGCAACCTCAAAACAAAGCCGAAAACAATCACCACAGTCTAGGAAGCACTTCAGGTTATCTGAGGCAACCTGCCACAAGGACTAATCAACAAGGTTGTGAAAGACTTATCAAAGTAAGTGACTGAAGGCTTGTGTTGGAGCTTGGAGCTGGCGGTGGATACTATGAACATTTACAGTGACAATGAAATTCTGGCATCTGATCATTAGTTAACTGTGTTGTTTTAACGATGTTATTGATTTTCTGTTCTTGAGCATTTTTAATGCTGAAAAATCGGTAGGCGGGTCATGTTGAACAGTCTACAACTTCGTCGTTTTTCAACTGAATCAAATTTTACTTGGCATTAGATGTAGATGGTTTTAATAATGAAAGCTGTAAAATTTTAAATCACAATTCTAAACAGTTGCTGAGAAAACAGCGAAAAACTTTAGGGGGCTACTTTTTTGCCGCACCCTGTAGAGCATTCATTGTAGGACAGATTAGATCAACACTTGCCAGCTTACTATGTGTTTATCATCCAATAGGCAAGTTGTAGTAGTAGCAATAGCGATAGTAGTAGTAGTAGTTGTTGTTGTTGTTGTTGCCTCCCATTTTTTAATAGACAGCATTTTTAGCTTGGACGTAGAAATTGTCTAGTTAGCACTGGTTTTCTGTTTTGCTTTTATAGTTCACTGCTGTGCTACTACGTCTGAGGTTGCTGCAACAGTTTTTTGCAGGCCCTTTTTATTTCTAACAAACAGTTTGAAAATTGAAAGAAGCTTATTATACACTGAATTGTTTCTAGATTTACTGAAGAGATATGCAAACCTGCAGCCTTTAATCTTTTATTATTAACTTCAACTTCTGACTGTAGAAAATTTATTTGTTTTGCAGTCATAAATTGAGAATTTGAATATGTGAATTTAAAATAAAATAAATAGTGTCACAAATTATTACAAATTTTGAAATTTCTGGGGTGTTGTGTGCAAAAGTGAACAAATTTTGACGAATTTTACACATTCGTAATATTTGTGAATTTTTTTGGTTAATTTTGAAATGGTAAGTCAAGAATCTTAATCTGTGTCTGCAGTTTAAGACACTTGTGCAGCGGGTCAACATGCAAGTCCTAGCGTCTGACTGTGTGTGAATGTGTATAAAGGTCGGTATCGAGTGACATTCCTTTGACTGGAGACCCGGACGCTGATGCTGACATCATGGCTTTCGTACAAGCTCGACAGAAACTTGCCCAGCGAGGTTCATCTCTCTCTTTCTCTGGCAGCTTACATTACATTCTGTCCAGCAGTGTGACTGTGTGATGATTATTAGTTAGTAACATCGAGCAAATAAGTTTGTAAGTTAGTAAGTGGCTGTAGTGCAGAATGCCAGTGGGAACCTCCCAAGTCTAAGTCACAAAGGATTGGGTGGATGACTCAGATGGGCCTAAAAGCTAGATTATAGAGAATAGTTATGAATTGGCAGTTAAAAGAGCACAATGTCATAGAAAGAGAATTGTGAATGTTCAAAAGATATGTTTGCCTGCTGTTACAGGGGCTTTATTGGAGTTATTATAGCATCAGTTGGACATGTGATTAACAGTTGGGGGTTTTAATACTGCTGATGTTGCTGATGTTCAGCAACTAGAGCTCTGCACGGGCCGAAATTTTATGGCCCGGCCCGGCCCGAGTCGTTCCAACCTGGCCTGGCCTGTCGTAATTAAAGCCCGGCCCACCCGGCCCGGCTCGTAGACAAAAATTTAAGAAAAACGACGTTTTGACAAATGGCGCCAATCGATTATTAAACGACAACAGTCCAAAACTGATATAGTTGGAATCGTCATTATCCTATAGGTGAACAACAATAAAACCTTAGGTCTGTTTATTAGAATCTGTAAGATTAGGCATTTGATCGTGTGAACCATTTTCAGCTCTATCTGACGTTGATGAAACGATGCGTACCTGTTGCGTTTCTCAATATTATTATTAACTGGTACAGTAAATTAACCATAATGGTTAATTAACCATTATGGTTAGATGGAATGCCACATTTTCTGATACTTTAAGAATACACAGTGGCGTAAAACAAGGAGGTGTGCTCTCACCGCATCTTTTTAATGTTTATGCTGATCTGTTTATTAATAGTATTGTCTCAAAAAAGAATGGTTGTTATCTTAATAGATGTTGCGTTGCTTGCATCATGTA
>Ga0056128_1010445_pt1 | contig 11581 bp, 5 predicted proteins | sample WorMetLIZISLAND2_FD_71113 | JGI IMG/M metagenome (GOLD analysis project Ga0056128, IMG submission 71113) | Marine gutless worms symbiont microbial communities from Max Planck institute for Marine Microbiology, Germany - Olavius geniculatus... ... | reverse complement strand
ACATCAAGCCAGTGGAGCTCATCATGCATTAGTCGCGACAAACCACTGTCGTACTTCCGAGTGTTAGTGACGACGCGGGCAGCTGAATTCATCACTCTCTGCAACTTGTCTGTTATGACTCTCGGCGACTCAGCCAGCACACCGTTATAGTAGTCGAGACGAGATGTCACAAATGCTTGCACGAGGGTTTTAGCCGACCCGACATCCAACGACTGCCGGACACGACGAATCGGCTGAGACATGTTTCTCATGACTGAAATCAGACGACGTGTAAGACTTCCTATTAGTGATTAATAGTAACCTAGGCCTTATCTCGCACCGTTACTGAGATACAACGACTTATTGTCCAAAAATCGCAAATTTTGCCCACCCCCTCATTTAGCGCCGACGTTCGGGGGGACCCCCTTCGAATTTGTGGGAACCTGAAACTAGAGTCTTCCAGGCAGCCGACGATGAAGATTCGGTGATCGTCGTGATTAGGTGATTTTGACTGATCCATCCGTGTGACAGAGAGACGGACGGACGGACGGACAGACGGACAGACAGAATTGCGATGGCTAAGACGCGCTAAAGCAGTAGCTCCTTTCGCGCGTAGAAACGAGACGGCGGTTTTTCAACGAAGCTGAGAAGCGTGACATCACAGCATTGTATAGGCTACTCGGCATAGACAAATAACAGCGTGCCGTAAGTCAGCGGCAGAACGTAGTGCAACAGGCGAGAATATTATTTAAGAAACCAAAACGAGACCAAAACCTATCGGTCGTCGTTTTGTTTTGTATACGAGAACGCGACTAGAAATTTGGGCTGGTTAAAAAATCAAAAATCAATTTAAGCCTACGTCCCTACGGCACAGCAGAGAAACCATAATTATTAAGCAGCGAATAAAACTCAAATTAATTTTTAAACTAAACTAGATCGTGAAGCTTTGCCCAAGACTAATAGTCTGCTGTGTGCGAGTAGCCGCATGCACGCAAAAACCCATATCACTTCGGCGTTAAAGTATGACCTTAGAATTCAGTAGGGTTCTAGAGATTGTCAAGCTACATGTTGAATTCATGCATATTTTCATCAAGCTAAGTGCAGCGGGAGTTATTGTGATAGCAGAGAAACAGAGAAACAAATTTAGCGACGATGCTACAAACAATGCTGTAGTGGCTACCTAAGAACAAACTAACAGTATAACAGCTAGGCCTAGAAAACTAAAACTGCACGAAACTAGTTAGTACCCAAAAAATTGAAAACTGTATAAAAACTAAAACTAATTTAAAAACTAAAATATATCTGACGGGGAAGAATATTGCATAATAGCAAACGCCCTGCGTACCGCACGACGTTGTCTGTCGCATAGGCCTGCCACCTACAGGTTCGTAATATAATTTACTTTGCATCGCTGTCGTCACGGCCGTCTAACGCCCTAAAATAAATAAGCCTCGTGCAACCAGCGGGGTGCCAGGGAGACTGATTGAACGACACCCGAATAGTAGGCCACATAAATTAACTCCCCTAGACAGAATAGGCCTATATTACGGTCCACGTTCTACCTCTGTCTGTCTGTAGCCTACTAAAGTTATACTAAAAATGCAAAAAAATAATAGGCTAATGACAATCTCTAACGCAACGTAACGTAGCAAATAATTGCAAGAGCGCAACGTGTCTGGTGTCTATGAATAGAAGCAGGCCTAATAATCGAATTTTGTTGGGAACTTCTTTTGCACAAACGGGTTCTATAAGAATACCAACTAGGGGCTCGGTGTGACAGTTGTCAGCAGACTGTGGGTCCACCCCAGTTCTCACCGGGTTTTGGGCCGACCGCTAAGCTGCAAGCTTAAGGTCGGCCCTTTGTCATGAGTACTGTTGTCGTCCGTCACGGATGTACTGTGGCTAAACGGTGCAGGATAGGGCCTCGGTTGCTAATGACAACTAATAAAAGGTCGCATACTGGTTATCAAATGACATATCAATCGATGTCCTTGGACGACCTTGAAGGATCATAACGCACTACGGAATGGAATGTTTTAAGCTACGAGGTTCGTTCGATAAATAAGTTACAAAACAGCGTCATCCTGTTAGTTTTCCAAATATAAAAAAAATCCGAAATACACGTTTTGTAGGAAATTCAATTCTGAGTAGCAGCTGTGTGTTTTATGACGATGACGTCACTGTGACGTGATTTATAAACATTAAAATACGGCGACGTTGCCATTGAAATCCTCCCGTAACGAACAGCGTGCCGTTATTGTATTTTTGTGGCAAAAATAAATGCAAATCATATTCACTCTGAGATGCTTCCAGTATATGGCGACAAGTGCTTTAGAAGCGAACAGTTCATGTTCGATGTAATAGAATGCTAGGTGGGCAAAAATTTGTATCATATACCCAGGTGCAATCAGTCGTTCTTCAGTGGCATGGACAGCAGCCAGCGTCGTTCTTTACATCGGGCATTTAGAAGTTTGCTGACAGATATGAAAAAAATTCATTGAACGAACTCGGACGATATTTTGAAAAATGAAACATTAGTTTTCAGCATTTAACGAGATGGAGTTAACTTGTTAAGTTTAATCACTTTTTTCGTTCCTATGCTGTTTGTCACGTGCGAGTTATGATAGATTACTGGTGGGGAAAATAATACACGTGCAGGCTGTGTTCAGTGAATCAAAACAATTTCTACACGTATTCAGAATAAAATCTCCTACAAAGCGTATATTTCAGATTTTTTTTAGATTCGGAAAACTAACAGAATGACGCTGTTTTGTAACTTATTTATCAAACAACCCTTGTATAAGTGGCCATATCTCGGAAACGGTGCGAGATAGGGTCAAGATTACTATTAGGAAGTGGCATACACCCTTTCAGATGACATAAAATCGACTTTGGATGACCTTCAAGGTCAGTGACAACCAGTACGGTCGGCTCCACCCTAGCGACAGCTGGGCTTCTTGTTAGCCAATCATATGCAAATGTACTCTGAAAGGGTTAGCGCCAGCAGTTCGCCAGCATAGCTTATCCTTGTAACATACAAACACCACAAGCTGCCTGAAAGATGAGGTGAGCCATCATATTATTGAGAATAAGCATCGGCAAACTAGTGGAGAAATCTGTGGACTAATAGTGATGAAGTCAAACTTACGATCACGAGGTCGTAGGTTCGACTCCCAGTCAGGTCGCTATATATATATATATATATATATATATATACCATCTCGTTACATAACTGACCACAAAGCCAACTCAGCCTTCTATCCATCGCTCAGCCCAGGGTGTCGAGTCCCAGCCTGTATGGCTGGAGTTAAGACGGAGCGCGTTCATATGTGTAGGGTGGTAGGTAACACGGTTTGATTCCATATGGCAGGTGACGATCCGCAGCTTTGAGATAGGTACAACACTCTATAAACCTTTATTCTTTACCAGTTCCTTGAGTAAAAGATGAGTTTCGGCCTGCTGGGTGTGCTGGCAAATACTGAATACTGACACAGTACGCATAGGCCTATGTCAAGTTAGAATAACGATGAAAAATAACAACAAGTGCTGCTTAAAATAAATGGTTATATAACACGACCATCATAAATACAATATTTGCTCTGACTGATTCGTAGCCAGCAGCGTTGTCGGATAAATGAAATAGACGGGCAGAAAATTGCGATTTTCCTGCAGACAGTTTCAAATTTCCAACAGAGGAGATTATTGGTGCTCAAAATTTCAATTTTGACCCAGATTCCTCCCCCAATGTAATTTTTCAGCCGTAAGTTTTGCATTTTTGGACGAAAATATTCTGACAACAAAGATACTTTCCAATAATTTTCTGATGGCCAAAAATTTAGGGTGGGCAATGGGCAATTGCAACTGTTTTAGTGCACAATTTCGCCCGTCCCCCGTCCCCACGACGACACCACTGGCTGAAACAAAACTGACTAGAGATATATGGGACAAGATGTATAAAACTAAACAATAAGCTAGACTACACATACACTCAACACCTTCGCCAAAGAAAGATATCATGCTTTTGTGTCCATTCGCTTTTCTGTCTGTTTCCGAGCACAAAATACTCCAAAAAGTAACGAAGGAATTTAGATGAATTTTTTTGGATGACCAAAGCATGACCTATAAAGGTTGAAACACCGGGCACGTACCCAAACACCCAGTGTGTTTCAGTGGGTAAACCCACCTAAAAAACCAACCCCAAACTTAACAGGACTCTGGTCTCTTGTTTAACTGATAATGAGAAATTTTATTACTATTAAGTTTTCAAAACTTGTAAACGTATGTGCACATTTCAGATAATTATCTCACGTGGACAGTATCTACACTAGCGATGCTTATTCCAATGGCTCAAAACCCATGAAAACCCAAAACCCACCAAGTTCTGGGCCTTTTAAAAAACCTGGGATTAACTGAAAAAACCCAAACGCAATATAACAGACAAGTTGGGCTTTTTTAAAAACATGGGGTTTTTAAACCATGCCGACTATGGACCAAATGATAACATCGAATCAAGATCAAAATCCTGGATTACTCAAATGATAAGGGTGAGTGAGTGAGTAGGGTTTAACGTCCCACCCGACACAGTCATTTCGGAGACAGCCTTTCGAGGCAAAACTGCACATAAACATAATGACAAAAACAAAAAGTTTAACCTTTACAGAAAGTTTAACCTTTATGAAACACAAAACACCAAAAAACGACCTAAACCTAAATTTGTAAAAAAAACTGCCAATTATAATTGAGCATATGTAATGGTAATATAATGGCAGTTCTAATAATCTTCCCTGTTATCCTCCAGACAAGTCATTAATCTCAGAATGCTAAATGATAGGAAAACACAAAACTGCTGCATTAAATCCGTGATATACACCAGGAGGCTGCATTATTCTTGGCGGAGGTTTGAGATCTGTGATCGCTTCTGGCTATCATATGTACAACTGCTTGCATTTTGGTGCATTGCAACAATAAAAGACTGTCTCTATAGTCTTTTCAGTTCATTAAATCATAGTTCATGCAAATATTCGTACGAGGGTCATCTCAAAAGTTTCCGACCTCAACACATTAAGACAATAATATTTTCCACAGTCTATACATTAGTGAAAGGTACATCCTTTTTACGAACTCTAATAAGTCTGTTGCCGAATGGCGATATGACGTCGCTGTAATTTATGATGTCACAAAACATTAATTTGAACTGATTCACAGCGTCAATGCAAACAGCCGCAGGTCATTCATCATCGTGGATAGCAGACACCAACATGACAGAATTTTAGATTTCAAAACCGATAACAGGGCTCACAAGAGCAATAAGTGAAATTTCAGGACCCAATGTTTACAAAATTTCAGGACAATTTCAAGACAGCGGCATCGTTAAATCTTTGTTAGTGTTTCGTCAACACACCTGAAATCATTACCAAATTTTTAATAAAGCTTTACTAATACTGTCAAATACTGACAGCGGCATCGTAACTGACTGAAATGCTCGGTGCAGATTTAGGCTATCCTATATTCACCGATTCAAATAAGAAATTCATAAGCAGATGCCACTGGGCCCCACTTTTACAAATCCAGCTACAGACTGGAAAATTGTCATGCAACAGTGAGCCTGATTCGACGCTGTTTGCATTAGCGCTCCAAATCGTTTAAGTTTAGAGTTCTAATTGATGCTGTGTGCCGTCATAAATTACAATGACGTTATATCTGCAACTAACTCATGAGAGTCCGTAAAGGACGTGCGTTTCAGATTGTGAAAAATTGTATAATATGTTGAGGCTGGAAACTTTTGGGATGACCCTTGTAGGATACTCAGAGACATTGTGGGTTAAAAAGTTGGAGTGAGGCAGAAACAGCTGCATATTTCCAACAGCAGAAATTACGAGTGCTCAAAATTTCAATTTTGCCTCCATATTCCTCACACCAGGAATTTCCAGCCCCAAATTTCGTATTTTTGAAAGTAAATAATCTCTGCAACTACCATTAGGGGACTGCCACCCATGCCCCTGTGAAGATGCCAATGATGATAGTCACTTGTCATTATTTCACGTCAAAATTTTATCAAATATGATGCACTACACTGTCATAAAAATTGTTCGTCTCAAACAGGAAAAAATGCTGTAACATGAAGAATCACAGACCATGGCAGTGGGAAGGCAATCTCCCGCCCCCCTTATTGGAAAGAATGTCTAAAATTTTGTTTACAAAAGTACACAATATGAGGCAAAAGTCACAACTTTGGGAGGAATTTAGGGGGAAAATGGACATCTTAAGCATTCACATCAAAACCGTCGTAAATTTGCAGCTGCCCCAACCTTGCTAACGTACGACACCACTGCAGCTGAGCACTATATTCAACATTATAGCACAAAGAATTGATCGCATTTGTCACTAAACCATCTAATGTCGTCTGCCATCATAGCTACATTACAAAATTTTCAATTAAAATGGAGCTATAACGCTGACATTTTTATACTTCACCACACTAACTATAACAATTTTGACGTTGCGACATTTTTGCACGAACTGTACACTATAGATGTTTCTGAGTCAATTAATGTACAATCAAATGCCGTATACTCAATAATAATGTTGTTTAAATAATACCAAATAATAAAATACAATTAAATACACAAACATGCATGTGGTCATGTAACATTACACAAGTTCTTCAGCGACTGATTACATGATGACACACTACAAATATCAGAATTCCACTAGTACATATATAGGCCTAGTAATTAATACTCACTAAACAATGTCGCTATCAGGACACGCAAATGCAGTAGTGATAACAAATTATTTGTGGACCATAAATTACAGTCGAATACTGCAATATGAAAAAAACATATCTGGTAAGAATAGATCTACTCAATACTCCAAGCAGAAATCAATCAGTGACAATCACGTTTTTATTCGACCGTTACAAATGTTTCTTTATATTTGAAATGACTTTTGTGAAAGGATTTGTTATGTTTAAAAAATTTTCTTCCCAAGGTTCGTTACAAACACAATGAAAAATTATACAGTGTTGGATAAAGGGACTATAAAAGTTGAATGAATAGCAGAAAAATGCTCACAATTAGCAACATATGCAGCACATCTACTAGATGGCACTACAAACTTCTGACCTCATTAAATCACTTCTCATTGGGTGAGACATATTTCCCACAAACTCCAGACTCGACCTGACTAAACCACATGTGATTATCCATGATGTCTTCTCTACAAACTCCTGACCTGGTTAAGCCCCTTACGATTGGCCAGTAAGTGTTTGTTATAAACTTATGATCTAACGAAGCCACATGAGATTGGCCAGTAGGTCCTCTCAGAACCGAACTGAGCTAGAAAATTGACATAGATTGCACTACAAACTCCCAACATCATTAAACCACTTGTGATTGGCCGGTACGTCCTCGCGGAACAGAACCGGGTCAGCGCGGAAGTCAACCGTCTGCAGCGGCATCGTCCCGTAAATCGCCGCAAATTTTCCGATGCATTCCGACCGCTCGACCATGTGTCCGCCCAGGTCCGCTGACAGCACCGTGCCATTGGGGCATTCCGGGCAGCGGAATTTCTGCCTCGGAGTGACTTTGATCGGGGGTTTTCCAGTAACATTAGCAATGAGAAAGTTGAAAGCTATGTCTTCACAGTTCATGTGATCGTCAACCCAGGACTTTATGTTCCCCGGCATTGCACTTGTGTACAAGTAGTTGTAGTACTGCAATACACACAACAAACAAAACCAACAATAATTACAGTAGTAAATAAATATCAAATAAATATCAAAGCTCCCAGAACACACATGCAGGAATAGGTCAATAAGACAGAAATAAAAGTACCCGATTCATAGTCAAAACCGGGAACGTCAAAACTACCCAACTATACATGAACTTCAAACCTAACCTTAACCATTGCCCTATTTCTAACATTATCCCTAGTAGTAATTCACAATCCCTAACCCTAACCTTAACCTTACCTAACCCTATTCCTAACCCTAACACTATACCAATCCCTAGTCCTATCCTTAACCTTATTTCCTAAGCCTAAGCCTCTATCAGTGTTTGCCAGTTTTGATGGGACACCAGAGTACACATGTACAAATAAGTTGTAATACAACAATCAGCACAGACAAGTGACACAACTAAAAACTAGAAAGCAGTCAGAGCCCGCAGGTACCTCCGCCAAGGCAAAGCTATTCGCCAGGTGGCGTCACCGTCTTCGGTTTTGCAGCGGTTCGCTTATGCCCCCTTTAACGCAATGGTAACGAAAATTTCAAAGTGATCCAGAATCTAGGATTCCTGCCGAATCACCCCCAAAATTGAATCACTGGTAGTTTATGCCATGCCCGACATACCCTCAAAATTTCAGAAAGATCTGTCCATAACTTTTTGAGTTATCTTGCTGACACACAGACAAACAAACAAACAAACAGACAAACAAAAACCAGCAAAAACATAACCTCCTTGGCGGAGGTAATTACAGTCAGTCAGGGCAAAACAAACTGACACCAAACTTCAATAATTCGGCAGCGGATCAATTAGAGTCCAGGCTGCAATGCAACTTAGCACATTGACGGCTCTCAGAATGCATCTCATGGCAACAACTTTCAGTCATTTGTGTGCAGTGCAAATCACTGAATTGTGTTCATCTGTCAAGCAAAAGAAAATCCCTGCATTCTGTGCACTCGAGCCAGACAGTGTGGGTTTTAGCCCATTAATTCCCATAATCAAAGTCGTTTTTCACTCAGTATGTTGTCCACGGTTTGTTGTCCAGTTCTAGCTCTGACCTCTGCATCTGATATCTTCTAAATCCAAACTATGCCAATGTAACAGTAATGTAACTATGTAATTTAACTGAAAATATGACAAATAAAACATAAACTGTGGTTTAATTTAGGAAACCGAGATCAACCACGTATCTTCCACATTTACTTATTCACCACCTACAAAAATTAACATCATAGATACAAACCCGGTGGTAGAAAGCAGCACCGGTTAGCACCATAGATATTTCACTCGTCCATTCTGACTCGTATCTCCACGAACCAGTGCTGGCATCCCATAGATGCAGCCGAGATGGAAATCCCACGAGCTGGTCTGAAAATTCCCGCCATACCTAATAATAAAACAACAAGAATAACTGCATGTAAAGTCGAGCTCCCTCAAGAGCCATAACGCCATAACACTGTTTCCTTAGCCCTCAGACAGACACCAGTTTACACTGCCAGACGATGGATATGGGGCTAGTGTGCCACAAAGTGTGCCTGTAATGTACACTTTGCACCTATTCAAGAAAAGATGGCCAGGCTGAGTTGACCTGCGAATGAGTACACTAATTCAATGTTTTCTGCAACATCATCATTCACAAGTTAGTATTTGTTTCTGCTGAATGGGCTCGTATGCAGATGGTTAAGTGAAAGTTGCAAAAGTTGTCTTAAAACTCATTTCAAACCCCATAATCCTGACCTAGACATTTCGATCGTATATACATCAGGGGGCCACAAGTTTTGTTGAAAAAAAATTCAAGGACTTCCAAGCACTTTTTCCAAACCTATTCCCGTGATACTTTAACACATTATGTTTAGATGTTACTGGCATCGTGTAAAATAAAAATTTTACATGGCAGTCACAACTTCAAAAAACAGAAATTCAAGGACTTTGAAAAACCCCTTCCATCAGATTCCAAAACTTTCAAGATCCTATTTGTTTTTCGAGGTATATCGAGGTCCCAGAAAAATGGAAAAATATTCTTTCAATGACCTAAGGCCACCCTGTTACACCTACATATAATTATTACAACAGAAATAACCTCATATCCAAACTCCAGTTCATCGGTAGTCAACATCAGAATGTCATCATCCAGCGCCAGTATAGCTTCAGTCTCTATCTCATCATATGGGTAAAACCTGACATCACACAGGAAATTCCAGGCACTGTTTCAGTTTCGGTTTCAATGCGTGGGTACAATCATAATTCACGAAAAAAACTTCAAACACAAAATTCAAAGCAACGGTTCAACATCAATTTCTGTGCATTGGTAAAGCCATCACTATCTATGTATTTCATGGCACAGTTTCAGTTTCAATTTCACTGTACGGAAAAACCCAACATCACAAAGAGAATACATAGCGACATTTCATTCTCAATTTCACTGCATGACTGAAACTAACGTTGTCTATGCAGCTGACAGCATTGTTTTTAGTTTCAGTTTTAACGCATAAGTAAAATGCAATATCGCCCTCGAATTGAGATAATGTTTCACTTTCACTTTCACGGCTTGAGTAAAACCAAAAATCATCATTGCAGTACGCAGCATAGTTTAATTTGTTTCACAGTGACCTTACTCTCAAACAATTACAGTTTCAAAGTCATAACAAACAGTGCTAAAATGATGTAGAAAAGCAAGCAATGATTATTATTATAATTAATAGTATTACTCTTAAATCACTAACTTATTTAGTAAAAGAACTTATTCAGAAGATCAACAGGGAGCCATGTCATCAAAATCAAATGCTGCAAAGTGCACAAAGTAAGTAACAGAGAAAAGCAAAACAATACCTGTTGCTGAGTTTATTGTGGCGAGTCTGGACAACTTTTAGAGGTTTTGATATCTTCGGCCATGACGAAGCTAGCATAGAATAACAAACCGATAAAATAACAGTTGGTGATAACATATTTTGTTTGAAGTTTACTAATGAACTAAAAAATCTAAGAAACAGATCCATCAAATCTGTGATATCATCCAAAAAAATTCATGGTTCCTACTACTCTGCAAAATTCATTTTCCCTGACTTTTCCCTGACTTTCCAGGATAAAATGAATCGTTTTCCCTGACTAATTTGTTCACACAGAATACCAATGTCAGTTTTCAACTACTTGCAATCACACTAGAAACAATGGCGGCGGAACAAATTTAAAAGTAAAGGCACAAATAATCTGCGAGCGAAGCAAGCAGAAAAAATTTTGAACTGTTGTACGCAGTGTGCATGGAACAGTTCTGTTTTTTTCTGCATCTTTGTTAACTTTTGCACCCTGGTACTTTTGAATTCCCTGACTTTCCCTGACCTTCGATCTGAGTTTTCCCTGACTAGGGTTGTTAAACGAAGTTCGGATTTGCGAACTTCAAATTTCAAGTTTGAATTCGTATTCATTTTTCAGCCCTTCGATATTTGAATCCAAGCATCACTAATTAGATGCAGATGGTTTTGCCTTGAAAATGGAGCGCTCAGCGGTACACTGTGTGACGATTTCTTTGTTCTCTGCCGGCCGTCAATTCAAGAAACGCCCGCCGCTTGTTTGCTTGTACCCCTTCCTTCCCCTCCCCTCCCTGCATACCGCCGCGGCATTCAATTACTCTCCATCTTGCACTGCGCCTCTGGCGCGTGTTGTATACTGATGCAAGCTATCAAAGTGACAAATCTTGGTGGCCCAGACACAGAGCAGACATCAATCGACGGCAATAGAGTGCGACATGGCTTGACGTCCTGGGTGATTGCACTGTTGATAGACTGCTTCCCGGCGTGTGGCATGCGTGCTGTGACCTTCATCTCGCCCCACAGTGCAGACATCAAACGCAAATTGCTTAAGCTTCTCCACAAATATATAAA
>Ga0056128_1010444_pt1 | contig 11581 bp, 12 predicted proteins | sample WorMetLIZISLAND2_FD_71113 | JGI IMG/M metagenome (GOLD analysis project Ga0056128, IMG submission 71113) | Marine gutless worms symbiont microbial communities from Max Planck institute for Marine Microbiology, Germany - Olavius geniculatus... ... | reverse complement strand
GACAAAATCTGAAGCGCAATATCTTTGTAACTGATCACCAGTAGGAAAACAGTATTTTAGTAATAAAACAGCAAATATAAATAAATGTACAAAACATTAGTTTATACACTTGTTAATGGCAACATTTAAGGACTTGCACATCGAAAACAGCAAAAATTACAAAAAGTGATATTATTCAGCACGACATTGACACACAGTCAGTGTGATGCGGGCAATATCACCTTCTGTAGTTTTTGCAGTTTTCGATGTGCAAGTCCTTAAATGTTGCCGTTAACAAGTGTGTAAACTAATGTTTTGTACATTTATTAACAATAATGGTAGTTCTAATAATCTTCCTGTTAGGGGGTAGGCTGAGTTGCCGACTGGGCATCAGTATAGTGCTTAGTGCAGCATGTAGTGCTTCGTAGCGCCATCTGGCGAATGACGATCACTTACGTTCTCTCGCCCATAATGCAGGAACTTTACTAGTCATAAAAGTAACAATGATGCAGTCTTAACCAACTACATAAAAGTTTAAAATATGTACTAAATGTAGGTAGCAGATGACAGTTCAAAGCAAATTATCATGCGATTCCTTTGCTAAACTACTCACAGTTAGTGTTGTGCGATACCTGAAATTTGAGTAATGATAACGACACCATCTCAGGTATCAAGCATCGTGATACTAATATGATACTGAAAGTTTATATGAAAGGTCTGTCCACAAGCCGGTCGAGAGGGTTGTAAAGTTTTCTCATGCCCCGCGACGTTTGAGTAACCCCGCTGTCGATGAGAAATCTGCGTTTGCTGGTATATGTTTAACAAGCTTTAATGTGATGTGCTTTGTCTTTGCTGTCACACAGTGTGCAGTAGTTGTCAACAATAGAGCAATTCAATTGCAAACTGCATATTATCAAGACTGGCAGTATTGCGATATAGCGAGACCTCTTTGAGACCTCTTTGATACTAGTATTGAAACATTGGTATTCACGATACTTATTGAGGCATCGAAGGAATTGCACAACACTATTCACAGTGAATATAACTATTAAAACATTGTCAAACTTTGCACAAAGTAACATTAGCAAACGAACACATTATCATGCTCTAAAAATTATTAGACAACTTAAAATATGAAACTGTAATAAAATGTAATTAGTCATAATTTGTGCACACAAGTATAACTGGAACATACTCATAATCTTGGTCATGTTAAATAAAAAGCCACAAAATACACTGTACATATACATCGCATCGCTGATAAGTCCACGAGCATTAAAAAACAAACAGGGTGGGCACAAAATTAAACTTTAAACTTTTGTCAACACTTAAAGGTGATTTATGAAGTAATTGATCATTTAATTGCACATTTCCTCACAAAAAAATTAAAAAAATGTTCCAGAATATCAGTTGCTGCATATAAATTTAGTGATTTTTAAACATATATATATCTCACAAGGCAGTTTAGCAATGCAATTAAGGTGTGGTGGTGTATCGAATAACCACATTAAAATGCTGGGAAAACATTTAGGACAAATAATGAAAGTCACACTTTTGGACGAACTTCGGACGAAAAATAACCATCTAAATGCCAAAAAATGGTCAATTTATTTGGAATGCATTGACACAATACTTCTGTAGCTGTGCTGAAAAAAATGGCTGCCTACAATTATTGAGGTCCATATAACACAAGATTAATGCAAACGTTTCAAATACTCCTAAAAGTGATCAAGTTCTTACTGAGTAAGACGTGGTAAAATTAGGAAAATTTGCTGTGTTAAGCCATGGAATTTGACCAGCAGGCCCGCAGAAACTGAAATATTTGCTGCTGTGGAAAATGGCTGGCCCACTTTTAGTCCAGCCAGGCTCTCCAGAGGGCAATATTAGACAAATGTTACAGATGTGATATCACAAAATGTCACAGACGTAATATTATTCCTCAAAGATGGTGGTGTAAATTTCAATCTCCTACATTGGCAATAGAGCACTCTTATCAACAAGAAATTTGAGCTAATGCTCACGAGACACGCAAAAGCCTATAGCAGTTCTGGTTCAGTAGTTTAGCAGAAAATTGGGGTGTTCACGCTAAGTTAATATACAAATACCAAATTCTCTATCTGGATCACATACCGGTAACGATAGTTCCGTGGCGCCACCTTGTGAATGATATAAACTTGTGTTGCAGCCCGAAATTGCCAAAAGTATCTATAAAACCCCCTATTTTGACGTTCAAGGTCATTCAATGTCATTGACTTCAGTGCCAATCGAGAGCCAGTGTACGACTTCTTATTAGTGATTAAGCCTAGGCCCTATCTCGCACCGTTACTGAGATAAAGCAACTTATTGGCCAAAAATCACAAATTTTTTCCACCCCCCTCTCATTTAGCGCCCTCGTTCGGGGTGACCTTCTTCGGATTTATGGAAAAGCTTTACGGTTCCTGAAACTAGAGTCTTCCAGGCATCCGACGGTGAAGATTTGGTGATCCTAGCTTGCACCGTTTTTGACTGATCCACCTGTGTGATGGACGAACAGACAGACAAACAGACAGATGGACGGATAGAATTGTCATGGCTAAGACGCGCTGAAAGCAGTAGCTGCTTTCGCACATAATAATAGTCTACTAGCCAGGTAGCAGAGAGCAACATTGGTAAAATGTGAACACACAGAGCATTATTGATAAATATCGCAGGTCTATTATTATATAGAATATCTCATTATATAATTTCTGTACAAACATATCAGAATTCATGTCATCACTAGCCAGCCAGGTAAGATGTGATTGCCTGCAGGAGGGCAATAGTGTCCAGTGATAGTGATAGATGTTGCAGGGCAATATTATTTCTCCGAGGTGTTGGTGTGTATCTCTATCTTCTGGACGGACATGTCTGGGTTCATGTCAGTCACCTGCTGAATAGCGTCCTTCAGCATCTGTCACAGACACACAAATGACCTTCAACGTCCTTCAAATTACCTTATCGTACCAGTATCATTATCGTGGCCTCATCTATTTATTATCCATTCATACACATAATCCACTCATTCACATGTCTGTATAATGGTTCAGGTTTAAAGGTTTAACTTCTCACAGAAAACTCGTGTCAAAGCTACACGTGCTATATGTGGATCACACAATTACCTGCCACCCAACACCGCTGATAAATGTGAATGCATTAGCTTTAGCCAGATAAGCCCAAGCTCAATTTACCTATCCCAGAGAGATGGGAGGCTGAGTTGACCTAAGTGGTTGGTTTACCTGTCTGCAGACAGTCAACAATCCAAACAGTAACCATTTACCAGTAACCCGACCAGGAGTTGAATGCACGACATCATGATCACAAATCCAATGTCCTAACTGTTACGCTACCAAGCGAGCATAGGCTGTACCTGGTCATAGTCCATATCTTCGTCGTTGTCATCATCCAAGGTCGTCACTTTGGTCGTTCTCTTCTCAATGCGTCGATCAATCACCACGCCATCCTTCTCCGTTATGTACTGCAATATAACAAAACACAACATAGTTGTAGTACTAGTAGTTGTTGTAGTAGTAGTTGTTATAGTAGCAGTAGTACTAGTTAGTGGCGTCATGGCCAGGGGAAAAGGAGCGGGGGGGCAGGGATAGTTGCCCCATCCCCTCTGTAAATTTTGGGCTGTTAAAATATTCCCCTCTTGCCAGAAACTGTTGGTCCAAAAATGCAAAGTCTAGGGCTGAAAACCCTTATTTTGGGAAAAGTTAAGGGTAAGATTAAAATTTTGAGCATCCATAACTTCCTCTGTCAGAAATTTGCAGCTGTGTGTTGAAATTCTGTCTGAAATCTGGACTTTCTGCCGGAAAAACGCATCTTCCTGTCCTGGCTACCTTTTTTTAACCCATAATGAGATTGTTAGTAGTGGTAGTAATATTAGTAGTAGTTATGTACCACAATACCACAAAACACAATGCAATTAACATGTAATTGCAAACCTCTGCCAACCTATATCAATTTCTCCATTGTGTTCACCAGCTGGCAACAACACCAAAATCTAACACCCAACAAAAATGACCAGAAACCAGTAGAAACTGCCAGCAGCTATAAGCCTACCTTGGTCGCCGTACAGTACAGAACGTCCAGACCATGTGGCTGTTAATCGTAAAAAATATCGGACTAAAATACCACCAAAAACTGCCAGTAATGGGCTACAGCTCAGTTACTGTATAGTATATGGAGCTGTAAAATGTCATTAAATAATGGACTAAAAATAAGACTAAAAACCACTAGAAAACGCCAGCAGCCATACCTCTGTAACCTGAGTGCCGTCACTGTCGGTGAAGGTGCGCTGACTGGTCTTGGTGGTGGTGGCATATGAACTGGCAGACCACTGGCCTGCTCCAGGCATTCCTCCTGCCCCAGCTAACATCTGCTGATCTTCCTGACCTTCCTATCAGTACAACAACTAATACAACAGTAGTAATAATAGCAGTAGTACCAGTAGTAGTCGCAGCATATGGTACATTGTACACACTTACTTACTTAGCACTTAAAAGTCTTAGATCCTCCGGTCCTTGACAGGACACTGGGCAGCAAGAGTTCGCCATCTGCTTCTGTTTGTAGCCACAGCCCGGACGCTGTTCCAATCGACTCCTCGGTCCACCAGGTCTTCTTTAAATGTCGACCGCCAAGTCTTCGTTGGACGACCTCGTCGTCTGCCACTACCATGAGGGGTCCATGACATGGTGTGATTGGCTGGTCGTCCAGGTGGCATCCTAATGATATGGCCTGCCATCCGAAGTCGTCTCTTTGCTACAATATCCTGTAATCTTCGCTGCCCAGTTCAGCTTAGCATCTCCATGTTAGTCACGTGGTCTTTCCATGTAATGCCCAGAATCTTCCGTAAGTTGCGCTGGTGAAAGACGTCCAGCTGCTGACATATTCTAGCTGTACTCTTCCAAGTCTCGCTGGCACATATGGCTGTAAAGACAATGAGTGAGGTGTAGAGGTCCAGTTTAATCTTGAGGCTAAGCGTGCTGGATCGCCATACGTTGTCAAGTCGTCAGAAGACTGCTGTACATTGTACAGTTTCTCACAAAATCCAAAAGGTTTAAGCTAATAGCTAGCAGAAGCAGGATAACTGCTCTACGAACTAGAAATTTGGGGCAGGGCCCAACGTGATGGCAGCAGCCCAGTGCCATAAGTCCCACTGTCTTGCTCCACGGCTGCTGATTCGCCAAACTGTTGATTATAAATGTGACTAAATGCCTCTCCCACCAAAACTCCTCAGCGGATTTCACTGAAGTATGGTCTCAATTCCTTCTAATTTTTATTGATTGGTTTATTTCATTGATTATTTATTTATTGATGAATTTTTATTGGACCAAGGTCCAATGTCCCATTGCAAAGAAAAAGTGGTAAATAAAGAAAAAAGGAAATAAAAACACAAAGCCTCCCATTACGGGTGGCCTAACAGAACGGGCACTCACATATCTGCCTGCTCCACGGCCTGGCATTGTGCCCTCATCCTACAAACAGACAGACAAACAGAAATAGACATAAGACTTATAAACACAGATGTACAAACAAAGGCTACCTACAACATAACCAGAGACAGAGAGAAATAGATGCCAAAAGATCAAAAGACAGGTAGACAGCTAGCAATAGCTACTCTATGGCAAGTCCGATTTTGATGGGGAGGATAGATTTTCCACGTTTCTATATCTCTCACAATGTGTAGTGCAGTACGGTTGTAGCGGAAACAGTTACCACAGAATGAGCTTGAAATTTGGTTTTTACAATCGCTGGGACAGTAGTGCAGTGCTTTATAACGCTAGATATCGCTAGCAAACAGAGGCTTCTATCCCTATAGCTGGTGCATGCAGTTGCACTCAGTGAAAAATAAGGCGGGAGTTTTGTTAAAGGTGTATGCAAAATTTCTATCACCCGAGAAGCGCTGTTATTAGCTCAAAATGCACAACAAACTGTTTGGCAACAAACCTATGTCTGGACCCACTGGGGGAGCTTAGAGCACTCCCGTAGATCCCCTAACTGAACTAAGGGTGTGGGGACCCAAAAAGGAGGAGGTGGACAAAATGCAAAAAGGAGAAAAAAAGAAAATATAATGAAAAAAGGATGAAAGATAGGTAAGAAAAGTAGGGAGAAAAAATTGGGCAGGAAAAAAGGAAAGAACAGATAAATGGTGGGAGATCTTGAGCTCAATTTCGATTCTAGACTTATGGGGGATAGAACCCGCTGCTAACAATGTGCTGTTGTAGTGAAAACGAACTCTGAAAACAAGGTAGTGAAATTAACAGCAGCTTACGTCATCTATGGGGTTGCCGTACTGGTCAAAGCGTTGCTGCATGCGACTGTAACTCACTTGAGACGTACTTACCATCACCCGACCCGACTCCTATGCAGCCATGCACACACAGAACCAATAACAACAACAACAAAAATAAAAACAAGAAGCCCAGCTGTCAGTAGGATAACCGATAACTGGTTGTCAGTGACCTTCAGGACCATCCAAAGTCAATGATTTTTGTCTCATCTGAAAGGGCGTATGCCACTTCCTATTAGGGATAATAGCAACCTAGGCCCTATATTGCCCTGTTTAGCCACAATGGCGCACAATGGCCTTCTAGGTTGTCGAAGGTCAATGATTTCCATCACATATGACAGGGCGTATGGCACTTCCTATAATAAGCAATAGTAACATTGGCCATATATCTTGCCATTTCCAAAATATGGCCAGTTTTCCATTGAATTTTCCTACCCCCATCCATTCAACCAAGAATTTGAAAAATGCTCCCCTTGAACTAGATTGCTGAGATTTTGCATGCTTAAGTTTAGGACACATGGCTAAATATTCGTGTAAAACGGTATCAACTATGACCTAACGCCTAGCCACATCCATTACAGACAGACAGACAGATGGTGATAAACAGCTGAAGAAATGACAAGCATATCACAAGCTCGACTGATACTTAAGTACAATCAGCTAACAAAAACAGCAGCAATAACAAGAACCACCTATAGGAAGCCACACATAGCGAAAACAAAATCAAGAACAAGAAAAACAAACAACAACAGCAACTACTACTACTACTCACGTCTCCCTGTCCGTAGTCTCCGCCGGGGTCAATAACACTGAGGTTGCGGTCATCTCCATCAGTAGCCAATGGCACATTGTCAGTGCTGCCTGTGTGGGGTTTACGTTTGTTCTTCAAGTCGAGGGTCGGGACTTTGGGCGCCTCCATGATGGTCTCCTCCGCACGATCCGTGCTGTAGCCTCCAGCTAGTGACAAAAACATATCAGTCAATCAATCAATCAATCAGTCATTTATTATCTTATTATGTTCCAACATAACAGTACTTTCCATCTCAACTACTCTCATCTCAGTGTTGTGTGGCTAAGAGATCATTTTCAGTTCTTCTTCAGTCGGCAAATAAACTTAAGATGCATCCAGAGCGATGTAACTGAACTGAACTAAACTGGCATGGTTTAGTTTTTGACGAACTGACGCCCTGCTCACTCATAGCTCAGTTCATCGAAAAAAACTAAACTTGATCAGTTCAGTTCAGTTCAGTTACATCGCTCTGGATGCATCTTTACTTGGTATTGTTGTTGGTAACAACAACGAAGTTAATCCATGCCAAACCTAGTTAGTACAGAGTGGGCCATAAAAAACCGTCCCCTTACATGTCAGCTAATTATGTCTTCCAAAAGTAATGTACGTTTAAATCGAATAACGCACGTTAAAATATAATCAACTCTGAGTAACACGTGAAATAAATGAAAGCAACCCATCTCTACAGGAAACACAATGGGGAAAACAGTGTAACGGCATTTAACGTACGAGGATAAAGCGTCGATCAAACTTGTTTGCCAAAAAAGGGATGGGGCGCTAAATGCATTTGTAAAGAATTTCCTAACAAGAATTGGGCGGTCAGTTCTGTTAAAGATCTTCTGTGCAAAATTGACAACTAGTATGATTTGTCGAAAGGTCGGCAGTGGATAGAAGCGGACTGTCCGAACGACACACAATATCGAGTGTGTAGTGGAGCTGATATGCAGCCAGGAAGGCAACCCTGGGTCCAGCAAAATTCCGAGAGAGATTCAGAAGGGCACACTGAACAGTTGTTTACCTAACTGTCTTGTTGTTGTATGAAGTTTTCGCTGTTTTACTTAGACATATACGCAAGCACATATTTCCATTTGTGTTTCACCATTGTGATATAATGCAGTTGGGGTGCTTTGATTCTATCGTATTATTTGTTAATAACATTTTGATCTACTCATTAGGTTTTGATATCAATATGTGCAGAATAAACTAGCAATTCATATGGTGTGTCATTTTGTCCATATAAACAAATGCAGTAGCATTTTAAGCAGAATAATATAGGGGACAGTTTTTTGTGGCCCACTGTAATTGGATGGGGTAAACCATCTCGGTATGTAACCACTAACAGCCACGCAGGTCAACTCAGTCTGGCCATCCCTAATGATTAGACATAACAAGTACCAGCAAAAGCTGGGACGTAAACAGGCACACCGATGATGCACTAGCTATGTATCCATGGTCTCACAGTGTAAACTGGTGTCGGGCTAAGGAAACGAAGATCAGCTCTGCTCTACGGACCTTATGGCTCTGAAAAGACTTTTTTCAGTTTATGTGCTAGATTAAACCTAAGAGTAAAGCTGTAGGTTTTCCTGTGGAATCATTCATCATGTTAAATAAGATCAGTCGGAATCGAAAAATATACGATGAAAAAATCTATGGTGAGACAACTGTGCCCTGCCTCCATTTCAACTAAATATACGTGCTGCAACGCACACAATTCCACCTACTGCTACACACTGCGCTTTTGTGTGGTCTGTCTGTCTGTAGCAGCAGCAGCACTTACTGCCAACGTTGTAGCCCTGTTCCTTGGCTCCTATGAATCGGGTGCTGGCCTTGCGGTTGATCTTTGGAATAGTTCGTTGTCTCGCCGTGTCCTCGTCTGACCCACGAGTCTCATGTTGGGTCCGCCCGGAGTAACGGAACTTGGGTCCAAAGTGTGGAAACCGGGCCCTTTGTGCTGGCTCCGCCTGCTTCAGACTGCATAAAGTATCAACAGAAGTTGGAGCAGCAGCAGCAGCAGTAGCAAAGACTACGTACATGATAACAATTTGATTAGAGTAGAGCCGTAAATGGTTGTGAAAGGTTACACAAATATGACAATCTGTCACTAAGAGTCAATTAAAGGCCAAGTCGCACCATTTTACATAACTGTTATAAAGCACTAGTTGGTTTCATCAAATGCTAGTTTGTCAATATATAGTAATCTTATCCTTTCACCACAAAAGTATAGCTAAAAGTGCAAAATGTTCATGATTTGCTGCTTTGCGAATAAAACAGGTATTCCACTGCATCGTTATAATTTTTCTTATCACGCACCTCTAGTTGGCAACTAAACGAAAATGCAGAAGAATAGGCTTTTTAGTCTGTAACTGCTTTAGTTGCCATCAACAGCGACAAAACTTGCTATTAACCAACTTTTGAGTCAACAACTTTATCACAAATGTACACTACCAATACACTAATGCATACTGCAGAGATGACGCTGCGCACTAATAACGGCTGCTGCGCAACGACATTTTCGTAGTGAACGCGACGGCCACGCGCTAACATGGCGAAGAACAAGACTAGGTTAAAAATTTTGATAAAATGTAATATAATTTCTATGCCAACAATCTCTAAAGTGTTTTTACTGCAATTTTCTTTCATTAGTTTTTCTGTTTTCAATATTGCAGAGGCTCATTTAGATGTTATCTTTCCGCAAAAATGGCATTTTCGATGACGTCATGATTAAATTAGCTATCCTTAGTGAGAAGTAAATTTTTAAGATAAGTTTTTGATGTTTTTAGTAAAGCATATGATTGTGATGATGCATGCCAAAAATTATAGAAGTAAGTTTACATTTACTGAAGTTATTCAGGAAAAAGTGTAGACTTTTTTCCAGACACGGTGTACACATAAGATCTTGTTGCTAGACATGTCCAGTGCACAGTAGCCCACTGCCTGAAACTCTTTCCCCAGTCCCGTATTAATCAATGTTTGAAAGCAAGTAGGCCTAGTCAAGTCTGCTGTGCATCTGCAGAAATTCTTCAATAAACCTTCGTGAACTGTAATCTAACTGTAACCTACGTTAATCTCTGAATTAGTTGTCTGTCGTCTGCAGTAATCACAATCTTAATGCAGTAACTGAAACGATGCATGTGCTACTTAGTATGAATTCAATCTTACTACTACCGCTACAACTACTATTGTTTACCGAAAGAATCCATGATGTTCAACAGCAAGCCTCCACAAGCGCTTTGCCAGCACGTTGTTAGCCAGCTTGTAGTCAATCACTTGAGCCTCATCCTCTATCTAAACACACACGGGCTACTCATAGCAATAGTAGTAGTAGTAGTAGTAGAATTATAGCATAATCCTAATACCACACAGACTTTAGTTATCTAGAACAAGAGCTAGTGGAGCTAACAGAACCCAAAGTTTGCAGTCACCAGAAACCTGGTAAGGCACTTCATGTTGTACTATACTAATGCAGGCCTTATCTCTAAAAATATGGCAACTAAAATAACTAAAAAAATCACCAGTTCTGGCCACACACAATCGCTTTAAGGCTCCTCACTATGGAAATCCCACGAAAGTCAGCATAGACCTTATACTGCCTAAAAGTAAAGTCCTTGGGCTACATTCTTGCTGCTAATACTATGGCTCGACCTTCTTTTAAATTTTCGCGGCAAACTGCGAAAGATGCATAACTGGCATAGCAAAGTGCGCAAACACAGGCTGAACGGTAGTTCAAGCCCTGTGTTAACCGTGACTTCTCTTTCTTATGGGAAAGCCAAAAATTCGACCCCCCACCAAATCAAAACCCCTGACCGATTGAGATAAAATTTGGCAGGGTTGATTACGTCAGCGAGGGGACCCATCATGCAAAATTTTATGCAAATCCCTACCAGGGGGACTTCCCAGCAAATGGGTGAAATATACGCAAAAATTTTTCTAGCTGTACATATACCTTTTTTTCAGAAACTCACCTACAGGTCAGACCCTTCGGCCGATTTTTGCGTGCGATGGCTCAAACGACGCGGTCTCGCACAAGGATGTGCCTTTTGGAGGTTAAAAAATTTGAAATTAATATTTAACGTATTTATTCAAAAAATTCAAAAAAATTACAATGGGGCATATGGGGAAAATTAAACAATTATTAAAACGGTCATAACTTTGGCTGTGTATAAGATAGAGTCGTAATTTTTGATTCTAAGGTATGGTTTTCAGGGATGGCCAATCTAACGGTGTTATTTAATTTTACCCCGGACCCTCCCTGGTTACCACGGCAACGAAATTTGGGACAAAATTGGCTATAACTCGGTCTGTGTAAGAGATATCTGCGAGATTTTTGCATCTATAGGGAGGTTTTCGGAGATGCACCATCGAATGTTGCCAATCGCATTTTCCGCCGACTGACCCCGTTGCCATGGCAACGAAATTTGGGACACAATTGGCTATAACTGGGTCTGTGTAAGAGACATCTGCGAGATTTTTGCATCAATAAGAAGGTTTTCGGAGATGCGCCA
>Ga0056128_1010442_pt1 | contig 11581 bp, 13 predicted proteins | sample WorMetLIZISLAND2_FD_71113 | JGI IMG/M metagenome (GOLD analysis project Ga0056128, IMG submission 71113) | Marine gutless worms symbiont microbial communities from Max Planck institute for Marine Microbiology, Germany - Olavius geniculatus... ... | reverse complement strand
TGTGTGCCTACGTGTTTTGGGGGTCGGGAATTTGACAAGTCGCTGAAATCATTGAAACCGACCCCAAGAATGGGCCAATTTTGGGGGCATTTTTGCCTACAATCCGAAAACGAGAGTCTGAAAAAATTCATGAATAAGAAATGTTTTGCCGACACGCCCGCGTCCGTAGATTGCCAAAAACTCGGCATCGCCTGATTTTAAGATTTTCGAAAGCTTATTTATTTCACTTTCCCTGCCTATTATGCTTTTCAAAGCATCCCCCGCATGGTTATAGGTCTGATGAATATGATCCTATTATATCCAGCCAAAAAGAAAAATACAATATACATTTGGCTGTCTATAATAATTTTATATACAGCCAAATGTTACCATATAAAATAGATTTGGCTGCATATAAAGAGTTTATACACAGCCAAATCAAAATGATGAATTCGGTTCATCACGAATTCATCAGATTTCGAAAATTTCGGTTTCCCGGGAAACGTTTTTCAGATTGAATTTGCCCAGCGGTGTCAGCTTGAAATGATTTTTTATGCGCCCGGCCGTGGATTTTGAAAGGTATACTTTACCGCCTTTGGCCTGGGCGCCGATGCGGGCGGCCACATTGGTGATGCCCCCCCGGGCGGTGTAGGTCCAGCGGGATCCGGTGATGCTGTCGAACTTGGCGGCGCCCACATAGGCCATCCCGGAATTGATGCCCATATTGATTTCCAGGGGCCGGTAGAGCGATTCGCATTCCTGGCCGATGTTGATGGCGTCTTCACGGATCTGCAGTGCCGTGCGAACTGCATCCAGGGCATTCTGCTCCGTATCCTTATCCAGAAACAGCACCATCAGGCCGTCGCCGGCCGTTTCGTTGACATCGCCGTTGTTGGCGTAAATGGCATCCATAAAGGCGGAGAAGTGCTTTTCGATGATATCGTTTGTTTCAATGTCACCGAGCCTTTCACAGATTTTCGTGTAGGACTCGATATCCAGAAAAAGCACGGAAACATCCCGTTCCTTGCCCTCCGGCATTTCGCCGTTGGGCGATGTTTCAATCATCCGGCTGACGGTGGCGGGTACGAACTTGCTTAAACTCGTTTTGACGCTTTCGAGGATTTCGACCTTGCCCATGGCCTGGCGGAGTTCGTCGAGGGCTTTTTCCAGCTCGATATTTTTCAACTGAAATCGCTTGTTGAGTTTGCGGACCTGCTCGAAAGAGCTGGCATTTTTCAGTGCCACCACCAGGTTGTTGACCAGGGTATCGAGCAGCTCGAGGTCATTGTCATTGAACGGCTCGCCGATCAGTTTGGAGCCCAGACCAAGCAGGCCGGGGCGCTCCGGTGTTACGTTGAAAGGCACACAAAATTCAACCGTTCCGGGAAGAAAACTGCAGTGGTCACAGGCCGCTATCCGGTACTCCCCGAGTTCCGGGTTCAGCTGCTCCAACAGCCTCAGACCGCCGGATTCAAGGGTGTCATGGTCGTCGTCCTGAAATCCGATGGCGACAAACTCGCTGGTCGTACTGGACGGCTTGTCGTGCAGCACTATAAAGCCGTCCATGAGGCCGAAATTGCCCATGGTCATCAGGAGAAAATTTCTGATGATCGTTTCGGATTCCACCGATCCGAAAATGTCTTTGCTGACATCATAGAGTGTTTTAAGGTTGAACACCCGCAGGTCGAGCTCGGACTGGATGTTCTCAGCCTCTTTGAGCGATTTCTTGAGTCGTTCAATTTCTTCTTGTGAACTCATGGCCTCACGGTTCTTTGCGGTTTCATGTCAAGAGAAGGTGATATCTCGTATACACTATAGATGAAAAATGAAGGGATTCTAAATTCACATTGCGTGCAACTGACCCGTTACGTCTGCATGGATTGAAATAGTGTTTTAAAATGGATTTTCAACTCCTTTCGGGTTTCCCGGAGTCGACCCAGTAGATGCCGGGCTACGTTCTTATAGATGGTACATTCCATGACACTGTCTTCAGCGTACACTTTTTCGAGATCCTCCCGCATGATTTCAAGCAACGTCGCATCCTCGGCGCATTTGGCGGAAAGACTGTAGGTATAGGGGGGCACCAACACCGATGTACCGAAACATCCCCCCCGGGAACGAATGATTTTTATCGGCAGCTCATATTCCCCGTCAACACTGGTCAGCAATTCCACGGCGCCGCCTTTAAGAATATAAACACGATCACCAATTTCGCCTTCCTGATACAGCAACTGGCCTTTGCCGGTCTGCTTTTCGCTGAATGCAGGTGCCAGGCACTGCACCTGGGATTCGGAAAGCCCCTCAAAAAGCGAGCTGGAGGATAAGGGCATGAGATCACCTCCTCATGGAAGCATCTTCGATTATGACATCGCTTTAATGGCATCTTCCGCACTATTGTAGATGCCCGCAAATTTGGCAATCCCCACCATGGTGAAGATTTTTTTGAAATGCTCGGAAAGGCCGGTAATTCCGATGGCCTGCTTGTTTTTCCGTGTAAGGGCGAGGATTTGTATCAGCACCGCGATACCACCGCTGTTGATATAGGCTTCTTCTTCAAATTGGATCAGTAATTTGTGGGCATCCCCCTGATCATCAGCTTTTCTGTAAGCCTGGTGAATGACAGCCTCCGATTGGGCGGTGATATCACCCTGGATGTGCAGCAGTGTAATGCCGTTCTGTCGTTCCATTTGGAATTGGTTTGGTGGCTGCATGCTCAACGAGCGCCCCCCATAGCCGTTTGTGTTTGATTTTCATCAAGCGGGTAGGGCGTTGTCTGATTATCCATTTTCAGGACCATTTCGATCACGTGGCCGCCGTCGGCCTCTTCGCTGAAATCAACCCGGTCTACCAACTGCTGGATTAGATACAGACCCAGACCACCGGGAGGCTCCAGCCGTTCCACTTTTCTACGGATGTCGATGGTACTCGGAATATGGGGGATTTCATTGCCCTCGTCTTTGACCCAGACTCTGAAATTTTTATGGCCGAGATGCATATTGACGACAACCCTGGCCTCCGGCAGCCCCTTATTGCCGTGCTCCATGGCATTCAGGCAGGCTTCGGAAACAGCTGTTTTCAAATCTTCGATACGATCCCTGGCAAGCCCGCCGATTTTTGCAAAAGAGGCCGAGCTTTCCATGGCGATGCGTTCATAGCCATCGACGCTGGGAAGATTGACTTCGATGGTCCGCTTGTCCAAAATTGTTATTTTCTCTTTCACGGCGCCCTCCGGCATCTGCAACTCGAAAAAGATTAATCCTAGCAAATAAAAATTAAGCAGGATAACAGATACTTAACCGAATTTAACATGCAAGATATTATAAAGACACAAGGATGTCAATTGTTTCTTGGATGACGTATACGGGGTGCGGGTTGCGCGTTGCGGGGTACGGGTTGCGGTTTCCGCGTTGCGGGGTACGGGTTGCGGGTTGCGGATCTCCCGATTGCGGATTTTAGATTTTGGATTTCAGATTGAAAATGCTTTACACGGTACAATTTGTGGGCATAGCGCGTGCCGCACAGGGCATGGGGCATGGGGCATAGGGCATGGGGCATGGGGCATAGCGTGGTGAGGCAGAAATATGCGTATTCTGATATCTCGGATGAAACTACATTAAATTAAAAAGCAAACCGCAGAACCGCAGAATGTCGAATAACGAATTTCGAAGGATGGAATCGCTTCAGGCTTCGCCTTCGGCTACGTCCCGACAGGTCGCTCAAGCTTCTTTTTTATAAACGGGATACATTATTCGATGTTCATTAATTTCTTTCCCGATCAGACCGGACGCTTGCGGCCAGCGGCCGCGCTGACCTCTGACATCTGTCTTCTGATGAGGGGTTACGGGTTGCGAGGTTCGGGTTACGGGTATATGGTACACGCTTTGAGCCTTGCGTAGCAATGACGGGAATGGCTTTGGGCTTTCGGCCTTCGGCGCAAGGTTTTTGTCCCGAACGCCGTACGCCGAATGCCGAATGCCGTTTCGTTCCTTATACCCTGCACCTTAAACCTTAGACCCAATATCCTACACCCTATGCCTTGTATTCCTTGCCGGCGATCGCAAAAGCGGTGGTGCCGATGACGCCGAAGCCAAAGGCGGTCAGAAAATTGGCCTGGGGGCTGATCAGCCATAGAAAGGCGCCGCCAAAAGCGGCGATGGATACGACGGTATCACGCAGCAGGTAGTATAGTCCAAACATGGCGGCTTTCCGGCCCCGGGGGGCCAGATCCATGATGAGCGCTTTGCGGGTGGGTTCACCGAATTCCTTTAAACCCCTCAAAACGAACACGAGCGCCAGGGTTTCAAATGATCGGGCAAACAGCAATGACATCGGGAAGAATGTGAAGAAAACAAAGGTTGTGACAATGAAGGGCTTCTTAGTGCTGCGGTCGGCAAAATAGGCGACGGGGATGTAAATCAGCATTGCCGTAGCCATTTCAATGCCTGTCAAAATACCGAATTGAACACCTGTCACCGGTGATTGAATTATTTTCATGCACCAGACGATCACAAAGGCATAGGGGATCTGCTCACAGAACCTCACCAGGATGTCGGCGGCCAGCAATCTCTTCATAGCCGGCGACATTTCGCTGAGCAAACGCAGGGGATTTTTTTCCGGTTTGCGGGCCTGGTGGCTATCGGTGGTTTTTGCGGGGCCTTCATCGATTAATTTTTGCTGCATGACGGCCGCCGCCACTGCCAGCACCAGGGCGGCGACAAAGGCCAGGCGCACGCCGTCTTTTTCTCCCCAGAGCCCGATGAACAATCCGCCGCTGACCGGCCCCAGCGCCATGGGAATCCGCCGCACCAGGGAGTGCATCGAAACCCCCATCGTGCGTTTGTCCGTCGGCAGCACCCTGGCCAGCAGGCTCATGGTTGCCGGCAGCGATATCGCCGACCAGGAAAGGAAAAATACAGCCCCTGCCAGCACGGCCGGCCAGGCCGGTATCAGGATGACCAGCACATATCCGAACATGGCAAACAGGTTGAAAACCAACAGGGCTTTTTTGTAACCCAGACGGTCGGAGAGATAGCCACCCGGGAAGGCATACAGGGCCGACAGCAGATTATCAAGGCCATTGAGCAACCCGATGACGACCGGACCGCCGCCCAGGGCCAGCAGATAGATCGGCAAAAAGCGTTCCGCCATCCGTTCTCCCATACCCACCAGGATGACCATGAAGAGCATGCCAACGGTGCTTTTTTGTAGGCCCAAAAAATTAGTCAGACGGACAATCGGGGTCATGGGCTGGTCTCTTATTGCTGGTCACTGGCCTCTGGTTACTGGGAAATTAAATGGTATAGGGTGCGAGGTATAGGGTATAAGGGATTTGTTTTAAGGTTTCAGTCTGGAGTCTCGCGGTGCAGGGACTTAACTGGTGTTCGGCATTCGGCGTTCGGCACACGAGGCACGCCTTATTTTGTCCGGTCCTACGAATAATGAGAAGGTCAATTCTCCGTGTGATTTTGCTTTTGAATTAATGTCGAAATGTTGGAGTATTGGAGTGTTGGAATGATGGTTGAAAAGCCTGCGCCATAATTGCAAATTTCCAGTACGCCACCACTCCACGATCTACAGACCTTGATGCTTTAGGTAATCCTCAGCATACCTTGATTATGGTTATAGTTCCTTTTTTTCGATAGCCGTGTCATCCTGCGTCAGCAGGGGTGAGCGGGACAAAAGCCTTGCGGCCAAAGCCCAAAGCCAAAGGCCAGTTACATTACCCGCTACCCCGCCGAAGTTCTCTGCCCTTGGCCTTCTGTCCTCTGACTTCTGTCGTCCGTCTTCTGGTTTCAGAACGCCGTTTTCCCCGACCGGGTTCGTTCCAGCAACTTCTCCCGTTGCTCATCTCTTTCAGTCGCTGCCAGTTGGTCCAGATTGTCAACGAAGTAGATGACGATTTGATAACTATGATTGCCAAACTGATCGGGCACCAGAGAGACGATCAGGTAATCACCGTTTTTCAGCCAGTACATGGATCTGCCGTTTTCTTCCTTCCAGTCGGCGATCCGCGGTTGACCATACTTGGCCTCGAGGGTATTTACGATTCCGGCTTGGTCTGCGCGAAAATGGATTCTAAACAGAACAGGTGTTTGGGTGTAATTGGAGAATACGAGCTCGACATAATCAAAGGGTGCGTTTGCTCTTGCGGCATAGCGGTACATGAGCTTTACCGTGTCATGTTCTACTCTTTCTCCCGGCGGAAAGTTTAATTTTCGATTAAGCTCATCCAGGACCGGGAAATATTTTTCGAGAAAGCCGTCGTAATTAATCTCCAGTTCCATGATGCTGCGATGCTCGATGGCATCGCGTCCCAGCTTGCGGCCGAGTTCTTGACGAACCTGTTTGTTGAGTTGAGAGTTGCGGCCCAGATCAAAAAATGTGAAGCTCTCGGATTTCAAGGCTTTCGCCGCAGTTGTCCCGTTCCCATCCCGGCTTTCGCTGCAGGCTGTCACGGCCGAAATCAGCACTATGATTAAGATTGCCTGCAGGGATTTTGATGAATGACTTCTGATCAACTGCATTGACCGACCTCGCTACTCGGCTGTCAAACGGTTTGAATGAATCTCACCGATGTAAAAAGGGAATTTTCCGCTGGGGCGGTCTTTGAAGTATTGCCTGAGGGTTTCCTGTATGACCCGGAAGGCAATATCCTCCCAGGGAATCTCGTTTTCCGCAAAAAGCTTGACTTCGAGGCTTTCACTGCCTGGCCTGAAGCTGTGGTCTACCAGACGGGCTCTAAACATAAAATATATCTGATTGACATAGCAGATGTTGTATAACGCATAAGGTGCCAACTGATCAACTTTGGCGCGGGCTTCTTCGTAGGATTCCCGTGCCGCCCCAGCGGCCACCGTTTCGCCGTTTTCAAGATAACCCGCCGGCAGGGTCCACATGCCGCAGCGGGGCTCGATGGATCGGCGGCACAGCAGGATCTCTTTTTCCCGCTCGGGAATGCAGCCAACGACCATGAGCGGATTTTGATAATGGATCACGCCACAGGCTTCGCAGCAGTGCCGGGAACGATCGTCACCCGGCGGCCTGCGATAGGTTAGTTGACGGCCACAGTTGCTGCAGTAGTTCACTATAGGTCCTTTTTGTACGCATAACGGTTAATCCATGCTAAAAGTCTAACATAATATAGTCTGCATCTCTGATATCCATTGTCTGCTGGTCTATGAGTCCGTCGACCCTGGGCAGAATCACCGCAAGGGGTACCTGCGCCCGGATGCTTATCTGCCGGGGGACGGCACCTTTGCGAACATGCCCGGTACCGGCCAGCAGCACGACGACGGCATCCGGGTTCTTTTCCAGATAGTCCAGGGTGTAGACGGCCATGGCATTGTCCCAGACCATCTGGGCTTCACAAAAATAGGTAAAATTCATTTTGCCATGTCCATGGCCGCCAAAAGCTTTTTTGATGTATTCCATGTAGGCCTTGTCGACCCTGCAGCTGACGTCCGCCAGCTTTCCGCGCTGATAGGCGGACAGCGAGTTGAATCCCTTGCGCGACACCTGACGGGTGATCTCCCGGGGGACGTTCAGTCCGATCATGGGTATTTCCTTTTTACGGGCATATTCAAAAACCAATTGGTAAGCCGACCATGGATAGGTCCAGTTGTCGTAATAAATCTCCTGGAATTTGCTTTCATCGATCTCGCCGGCAACCCATTGATCGAGCGCCCGCTGGCTGTCGTTTCTAAACATCTCGAGGGCGATAGCCACCCGGGCGCCGGACTCTTTGAGCGCCTGCAATGACGTTGAGCTGGGCGTAATGGTGATCGCGATTGGTGTGGTGCTCGCCGACCAGAATGATCCGATTCTTTTTGAGGTCGGAAACCGCCTCGGACATGAGCAGTTCTTTGTTGTTTTGCAAATCATACAGGCGGTGGTCTAAATGGGCCATTACCCCATATTGCCCTCCGAAAAATAGGAGTGCCGTCAGAGTGAAAAAGAAAGTGCGTTTCATTTCAATATCCTTATTCCTGTTGCCTCTAAGTTGGATTTCCGAATTTCCCTTGTATGAAACTACATTAAAAGCGAACCGCAGAACCGCAGAATCCTCCTCCGGCGGACAAGTGTCGAATTACGAATTTCGAAGGATGGAATCGCTTCGCTCAAACCTTTTTTAAAAATTGACAGAATACATTCCTTCGATCCGCCTCCGGCGGAACATTCATTATTCGACATTCGATACTTGTCCGCCTCAGGAGGATTCGCTTTTTCAAAGTTTCTTTCCCGATCAGACCGGTTGTCCTTTTGCCGGAGGCTGCGCTCATATCTGTTTTCCGCCTTCCGTTTTCTGTCTTTTGCCTGCCCTGCGACTCGTCCCGTCGTAGCTCGCAGAGCGAAGTCGGAAGCCTGAAAGGCAAAGCGGGGTCATCCGTCATCCGTCCTCTGTCTTCTGTCAACGATCGAATTCAAACACCAGTGGTGATTTGCCCGCCGGCCATGTACCTTTTACTTTATTTTGCCCTCGTTGAAAAACCAGGTAGCTGTATTTACCGTAATGGGTGATTTTGCGGGCCACGCTGTCTGCATGCCGTTTTGATGACGGCAGGTACAAGGCCATGGTACGGTCGTCATTGAAGGGACTCTGAAAAACAGCGAAAAAGGCATCGGATGACCCGTCATAACGAACGTTGCCGATGCTGAAAGATCCCGGTTGAAGACCGACTTGATCCGGCATTTTGGGTAATAAATCCTTTTGGGCGGGCAAACCGACCATCACAATGTCGTTTTCGACAAGCTGGTGGCGACGAGCGTCGCGCTCTGGCATCACTTGATAATTTTTTAATCCCAGTGAAAGCGCCAGGGTTTCGGCCGACTTTTGGAATGCCGCCGGCAGGCGGTTGGACAGCACGATACGCACGGCGGCGGAACCTTTGATGTTGTTGACGGTCGGCGGAATTTCGGCTGCATACAAAAGCCTCATGGTTTCAAACGCAGGATCCGCGGCCAGTTTTTGGGGCCGTTCGGTGATGATCATCTCGAAAGGTGTCTTCTCCCCGATGACTGGAATTTTTTTCGTAATCTTCTCCCGCTCCGCGGCCAGTGCCAGGGTAACGGAAAAAATGGCGCTCGGATCCTTTTGGACAACCTGACCGTTCACCCTCCATTTGCCGGTCAACTTGTCCAACTGTATACCATCGAGCCGGAACTGGGGGGCACCCTTGCGGTGAAGCCAGTGCTGAAAAAAATCCTTTAGCGAACGCTGGCCCCGTTTTTCAAATGCCCGCTGCAGATCGGACCAAGATGTTTTGAGAAACAGACGATCGTGGTATATGTCCCTCAAGGCGTTCCAGAAAGCCTCCTCGCCCAGTTCGCGGCGGAGCATATGAAACACCATCGCCCCCTTGTCATAGCCGATCACCTTGCTGACGGGATTGTAACGGCTCCTGAACCGATCCAGGGGAAAATCGTTTTCCGGCCGGACCAGGGTGGCGAAATTGCGCAGCCACTGGCGCCTGTACTCCAATGCGGCCTGTTTGGATTTCATCTCTTTAAACAGGTAATCCGCCACATAAGTGGTCAGGGCCTCGCTCCAGTTGCCCTCAGCATAGTCCACGTAGACACCATTTCCCCACCAGCAGTGAGCGATTTCGTGACCCAGGCTGGTGTGAAGGATAAACGGCAGCCGCAGCACGCTGCCGCCCATGACGGTGTAGGACGGAAAACCGTATCCCGTGGGGAAAAAATTCTCGACCACTGCAAACTTCCGAAAGGGGTAAGATCCGAACAGATCCGAAAACAGGGCAATATACCCGGCAGTTGCCTCCAGATATGATTCCGCCAGATGCTGGTTGCCCGGCAGCAGGTAGGTGGCTGCTGTGACGGTACCGACAGATTTTTCAGATACCACGTAGGGGGCTGCCGAAAGTGAGAGGCCCTCAACCGGATAATCGACTTGCCAGATTGAAACGGTCTGCCCCCCGGCGGTTTGGTGGCCCAAAGACCGTCCGGCGGTAACGGCGACCACGCCGGCGGGAGCCGACACCGACACCCGGTAGGTTGCCCGGCCGCCCATCAATTCAGGATACCAACTCGCTCCCGGCAGCAGAAAACTGCCTTTTTCCGATATGGACGCCATAACTCCGTATCCGGGGTCATCTGCGTTCAAAGGACGTACCGGCACCGGATCGTCAAAGACAGCCCCATAGCGTATGGTGACGGTTAAATCTGAGGATAGCTCATGGGCTTCGAGTCCCAGCTTCAGCCGGCCGCTCTCAAGAATGAATTCGCGCGGCCTTTTGTCTAAAGACACGGTCGGCTTTGAAACGCGTTCCGATAGGTGAAATTCGAGAACCCTGGATTCAGGGGACTGGATCGCAATCTCATCGACTGCTGTCAGCTTGTGCGACCCAGGATTCAGCTCAATTTTCAGGTTGTGGTGGGCGTGCATTCCTGCGGCTCGGGCGGAGGCAGTGGAGGCAATCAAGGTCAGCCCTAAGGTGGCTAAGATAAAATACAGTTTGATTTGAAATCTACCTGGATATAATCTCATTTCAAGAACAATCTAAGTATTGTAAGGCGTATGTCAAAAATTGGCATTTTGCGGCGGTCGTATCAAACTGTCATCGCAAATTCGGCTGCAACAGGAATCAAGGAGGTCAACCTTCGATGGGCAGTCTAAAATTTGACTTGCTAGGATACGGTGTTAATTTTAGTTGTGGCCAATTGGGGAGAATAGAATCAATTGGTTCTCAATCCGCTTGCGGCGGATACGTTATTCATTTGTTTCAACCTTTCAAGAAAGGAGGTGGCGACCCATGGCCAGCTCTTCAAAATCTGCGAAATGCTGCTCACTGGAGAAACAGCGCTTGATGCGGGAACTCGAGAAATGCAATTTCTGTACGGACGACTATGAGGAATTTCACAATTGCTATCGCCAAGCCGCCAGAGAAAGCGGTGAACGGTCACGAGCTTGTATCATCAGCTGATCCTGTTTCCTGCAACCATCTATTGTCAAAAAAGCCCGGAGTCTTATCGGGCTTTTTTAGTCCGGAGGTAAACCCGTGGAGTTTAAATTCTGTCCGCACTGCGGCCGGCAGCTGCAGATGAAATCCGGCGCTGCCGCAAAAAGACTCTACTGCGGCCATTGCCGCAGGATTCAGTATCGCAACCCGACGGTGGGGGTGGCGGTAGTTTACGTGGAAAATGGCCGGCTGCTCTTGGTGCGGCGGTCAGGCTCATACGCGGGCATGTGGTGTATCCCCTGCGGTCATGTGGAACGGGGCGAAGACATCCGGAAAGCCGGCCGGCGTGAATTTGAGGAGGAGACCGGGCTGAAAGTGACCCTGGGCCCTGTCTTCGCCGTGCATTCGAACTTTCACGATGTCGAGAATCCAACCGTCGGGGTGTGGTTCTGGGGCCAGGCCTCCGGCGGCCGGCTGCGGGCCGGTTCCGATGCGGCTGAAGTGGGATTTTTCGCAATCGACGAGCTGCCCGAACCAATGGCCTTTCCCACCGATATGCTCGTCTGCGAAAAACTCAAACGCTGTCTGGCATCCGATGATTTTAGCCGCTATCTGAATTCCTGTCTGGCTGCCGATTGAGGTTGCGGGTTACGGGTTGCGGGTTGCGGGTTGCGGGTTACGGGTTG
>Ga0056128_1010440_pt1 | contig 11582 bp, 7 predicted proteins | sample WorMetLIZISLAND2_FD_71113 | JGI IMG/M metagenome (GOLD analysis project Ga0056128, IMG submission 71113) | Marine gutless worms symbiont microbial communities from Max Planck institute for Marine Microbiology, Germany - Olavius geniculatus... ... | reverse complement strand
TTCCTCCCCTTTTCTCCCTACTCCCTTTCCTATGTTTTATCTCCCCTTTCCCTCGGCGTTCCCTACTTTCCTTCTCGTTGCCTAGTAAAAACAAGGGAAGACGTTTTGATCTACCCCTTAAGAAAACTTCCTCCTATTTTTCACTGATCGCAAGCTGCGCCCACTAGATACCGCATAGAGATAGAAGCCCCTGATTACAGACATACAGGTCGTATAAACGTGATTGTAAGAAGAGAGCACGAAGCTTTATAGAGAAACGATGAAAATCATTCGCAGGTGCGCCATCGTCTGCGCACGCGCGGCGCATGACGTAACGAACCGTGACGACATCGCTTTGCTGCTAACGCTAAACACGCGATATACGCGTTATCATCAACCGTCTGTGACTCAGGATTATACTCGGCACGCCGCTCAGGTTTTTTTGCTCGTGTACAAACAGCCGTGGAATGCGTGCGTTGGAAAAGTAAGTAATGGACGAAAGACTAGATGAGTTGCAGCATAACGCTGAACAGTGGCGGATCTAGGTATGAACGGACCGGGCGGCAGCATCCCGTGACCAAAATTTCAAAATTCAACACTATAAGCCGATCGTCGCTACAACATACACACTGCAAACACTTTTGTGCGTAAATCTTCAAAGTTTGGTCCTTCTTTTGTATGACAAGAAATTTGAGCCAACGCTCACGAGACGCGCAAAAGACTATAGCAATTCCTTTCGCAAACTGTCAGTCTATCTCCAGCCATTTCGTCGCAGTTCATTCTTAGAGTGTGCGCTACGTCACTAGCGCTTGTTTTGATAGGCAGCATGCCCATGGTGATCTGCAACCGTTTTCACGAAAGACTGGCCAACAACGGTAAAATAACGACTTTTACGGGGGTGCCGCTATTTGATGCCTCCGTGCGCAGGTTTCCTTGAACCTTGAAAATCGAGACTTGCACCATCGAAATCTATGTCCAAATCAAAAAAATTTAACGTGCAGCTTGTCGATGTCTATCTCAACTGATTTCGGCGCAATTCGCTCTTGAAATGTGTCTCGCAGCCTGACATCGCCAAAAAATCCATAAAAACCCCTATTTTGGCGTTCGGTCATCCAAGGTCATTAAATTCAGTGCCAATCGAGAACCAGTGTATACCACTTTCTATTAGTGATTAATAGGCCATATCTCGAACCGTTACTGAGATACGGCGACTTATTGGCTAAAAATCGCAAATTTTTCCTACCCCCTCTCGTTTAGCGCCCTCGTTCGGTATGACCCCTTTTGAATTTATGGAAAAGATTCATGGTTCCTGAAACTAGAGTCTTCCAGGCAGCCGACGGACTGATCCACCCGTGTAACGGACAGACGGACAGAATTGCGATGGCTAAGAAGCGCTAAAGCAGTAGCTGCTTTCGTGCGTAAACATGGATAGTTATAGACTCGCGCTCTACGATAGCCATGATCTACCTTCCCCCTAACAGAAGCGTCATTTAGGGGAGAGCTGGATGGGTCTACGGACCGTCAAGGATTTATGATTTTAATTTTTCCCTCTAAATTAAACCTCTGAAACAGCGTTACTGCTGCAAGAACAATATGTTACGCAGACTGAGACCCCCAAAGGGCCCCCAGTCATTAATGAGACTCCAATAATTTAATAAAATGACGACATTGCCCCGTATAGCGATTCCTGGATGTGTTACTGACGCCGAACGAAGCGTACTGACCTAGAATTCTGCGGCCCGACGCTTTTGAGGTCGTAAGACGAGCTGGCGTTGATTGCGGAGTCAGGAATGGCGCCCGTGTTCATTCCCAGATCATCTCGACACGACGCTGCACTCAGCACACAAGCACGTCATAACTGATGCTTTAATGTTCATGGCGTTATGCTATACGTCAGTCAGTGGCTTCGTGGCAAGAGTTGAATGCAGACTGCAGAGAAACATTACTCCCAAGAGGATCTCTACATTCTGGAAAAGAAGGACAATTGTCCCTCGATCTGTATGTCGGAAAATAGCAACTTCTCGCCATCCCCCCACCCCCAAATGAAGTATGCGCAAAGTTATCATCAATTCGTCATCGCTAGTGCCTTTCTGAAATCCATTCTTAAATCATTCTGATTAAGAAACGTAGAAAACAGAACGACTGCTGCGGTAATAAGAACATCAGTTCTAGAGACTATCAACACAAATTTGATTATACCCCTGCTGAGCATATCGATAGCCGCATGAATTGTTCAACACTGACTTGAAGCAAGTAAGTAAAACTTAAATTCATATTTTCATATCAATGTAAATAGCCCCAACGTCCTGCATGCATTAACATATGTATCTCAGCATCGGTAAAGACACTGGCCGACAGCGAAAATAAGAGTGTCAGTTATCAAAGTATAAACCGGATGCTCTGTAAGTACAAGGAATTCTGAAGCGACAAGGGAGCAAGTTTTACGACTATGACGTCCGGGTAGCAAATGCTGAAGAGACTGCGGCGGCAGTGTTTACTGAGTGCAGGAAAGCCGGGTCCCTCATAAAGGGTCCCTCAAGTCAAGCAGCACTGTAGCAGTATAACAACTTGAGCGCGATCGAGAACTCGTTACAGCAACGCGGCGAACCATCTGTATAGGTTTGTCCATCGACACCACAGCAGCGAGCGAGCAACATCCATTGGCCGGATGCCGCTGACTGATCTAGGCGTACTGATGACGCCATGCGATGGCCGTCCGTCGGATTTCTACTGCAGTATACGCACGCCGCTGGCGCGAGCCGACCGACAATAAACGCTACAGTGCCTCTGCCGCCCTCTAATCTCCTGCAGAATCGATCTAAACTGAGCCCGTGTAAACGACGACACGTCGATAATATTGACCACGCGAGGCATGGTCAGGAGGATCTGCAGCTGAGGGGATGCAGAGTTTTAATGACATACTCATGTGCGGTGGTGGAGAAAGCGCGGTCTAGTTGCGTCCGATCGACGTACGCTGGGCCCGGTTAGTACCTAAATGAGTGATTGCATGCACGTCTTCGAAAAAGTAAACCAGCCACATTCAGGTCAACTCAGCCTGGCCATCCCTCCGGGAGTAGTCGCAGCGATCAGCGAAAGCTCCATCGAGCGCAAACAGGCAGGCACACCATACGATGCATTAGAACATATCTGCGCCCGCTGGCTACGCCGTGAAATTAGTGGGTATTTTTTCAAGCACCTGCGATCACGCAGGGATGTGGGTTTTGTGGGAGTATCGGGTACTGACCACAAGTTGACTGACGGACTGTCACTGTTACACTGTCACACTTGAAGCACGACACGTTGAGATGACCCCGTAATCACTGCTTGGTATCGCTACAGCAGCTTGCTCGCGGTTCCGCCTGTCCGTTTGCGTGTATCAGCGGCAGGTAGATGAGTTGTCGCTATTTTCCGCTTGGCTCGCTTTGACGACAGTCCACGACAAGCGCCGTATTCCGCAAACATCACCAACTTACTGCCGTCCAAGCAGACTTGAAGCAGACTGACAGCGTGTGCACGAACGTCAAAAGCGGAAACATATTGAGCAATTTAGGGTGATGCGCTTGCCACTCCATTTGAAAAAGTGAAAAAATGATATACGGTATACATCTTTATTCGCCAAGCATGGTAGCAATTACAATATACAGTGTTAAAACGTAAAAAACGTAACAATAGATACACAAAAACAAACATAAAAAAACTAACAAGCTTATCAGGCTTAACGTAAAAATATTTCTGCTATAGAAACACCGGTGTCTCTTTGAGACATTTTTAAATATATGTATAGGCCTACATCCCGGGGCAGAACAGTCGTTAAGAGAAATCTCGCAGAAACAAAGCTCGTAATGGTCATGCCGCAACCTAGATCTTCCACATTTCAACTTTTAAACCTAATCAGTTCATAAACGGTCAATCAACGGCAGATTTAGACAGTTGGAAGAATCGCCGCCGTGAAATATGTGTGAGACAATAACGCTAAATTACAGATCAATTTTTAAAATATTGCACAAAATGACGAATACTCACACATGTCTGTAGTGTCGTTCAAAGCAGTTCCCAGACATCACGCCGCGACATAAAACACAAACACAGAGATCACAGATCAATTTGTTACAGTTACTGGCAATCATACAAACTGCAAAAAAACTGTTAGCCAGCACATTCAATACATTAATTATTGCATATCGATTTAATGATTGCTTTCAGACAGCGCTGGCGTTTGATGTTTGAGGTGACCCAAAACAATTACCGCTGACCCGCTTACAACATCGTTCGCATAAAGGGCTTATAAGCCTAGTTATCATCGTTTTGTGAAGCAGACCATTAGCACCACGTTAAAAGTATAGTGTGTAGGTTACTCAGATATCTACGGCCAATTAAAGTTGATATCTGTTTCCCACAATGCAGTTAAAGTACTTTGAGTGGCAGGAATAGAAGTAAAAAGCGTCCAGAAACCGACGATTCGGTTCTTTAAATCCGAACCGCGAAAACCGACTTTTCGGTTTACAATTTTTTTCAAAAACCGGAAACCGAAACTTTTATCAGATTTCGCATACTGGTTAAAAGAGACGGATGATTTTGTTGCAAATGGCTCACTCACTACATGTTTGGGTGCTAACTTTAAAAATGACCCTGATGTAAACTTGCACAGATGTTTTAGAGCACTTGACCATCTCACTGTCACTGAATCACTTGATGTACTGTGGGAAATTACCAAACTAACCGCACTACCCCATCTTACAGAATGCAATACATATCATGGTGAATCTGCGACTGTGCAGTGACATGACATCCGAAGTCGAGCTAAGTGAGAAAGCACACTATAGGCCCCTATACTAAGAACTGTAACGTCGTCTGGGCGCAAGACGTTCGTCTAGTCTGTCTGTCTGTCAAAGACTCCTCGTGGGGCCAAGTGTTATCGACGATAAATACCACCCAAGACTGTGCCCATGCTCGAGCACTTTTATCAGCTAAACATTGTTTCAGCTTTTATCAACAGGGCCGAGCTGCGTTGCAGCGTGGCTAATGGCCTCTTTGCCAGGAACAGCCCGCATCAAGTACCGCTATGAACAACGCGCCGCTATACTGATGGCACGAGCCGCAAGACAGGGCTTTTTAACGTGCAGTTCTATACAAAAGCGCAGTTCTGAATGAGATTGTGCAGTTGTAATGTAAACGCCACTTTCTACAGTAAACTTATACCAGCTGCATGTGTTTTCAGGTCACTTTCGTGCCCAAAAAGCGTTTGCGGTCGGGCGTCCGCGTCGGACCCCGATGCGTCGAAGCTCCCACAAACTCCTGATGAAGAGGTGCTCGCTGCTGTTTCCCCAAGAACTCTATACTCCTGCTTTTGGTCTTCGACCTCAAAATTCGGCTTTTCGGTCTGGTCTTTCCTTCTGTAGTTCTAAATGATTATTCAAAAAGCCCAGCTGTAGTACGACATCGCGGATTGCTTTGCGAGTAATCATCCAACCTTATAAATTTCCGATATGCACACGAGGGCGCAAAAATGCAAAAGGGCACAACTGCGTGAAAATATATGAAGGCATACGCGAATACTGTTAGCCGGGAAAATGTAATACGGCATCACACGCTTTCCTTGCGATAGTACGATTTTCTTATCAACAGCATATGCTTAGCGCTTGATTATAGGCCAAAATCTTCCCAACTTTCATTCGGCTATATTGCAATCATTATACAATCGTTCATATTATTAGTCACCCCGTGCAGACATTCGTGCATGGCACAGAGGCATAAACTGTAATTAACGTATGCACTATAGACGTAGTCGTAGACTATAGTTACGTTCGCAGTTTTTTTCACATTCATACGACCAACAACATAAAATTCTATACTATCAGTAAATGAAAAAAAACAGTTGTTGAGGGCTCGATTATATTATCTCGAATCTGGAACTCACTGCCAGATGAACTCAGAGATCCGGCATGTAATATTAACAGTTTCAAACAATTCTTTGAAACAATCTTGTAGCTAACCCTCATACTGTCGATTCCGGTTCGTCACAGCCAAAGATGCATTCTATATCAATGTCCTTAACCGTATATTTCTGATCCTACACCGTCACCGTCACGTAGGCTTACAACCGGTCGAGAAGATGTAGCTTTCTCATTCTCCCGTCTGGATTTTGGCTACCGCGGCCCTTGGCTATGGTGGAGCGTCACTCATATTGTCAACTGGCTGGTGCACGAAATGACGTCCGATGACTCGGAATCGTCCAATTAATGCCAATATGCACTACACGCTGTATAATGGACTTCTGTCCGCTCTGTTTCGCTCGGTTCACATCCATAATATTTTTCTAAGCTTATATGCGGCTCGTCTTACGATAACTACACAGACGCCGTCCCAGGCTACAAGCATCGCCAAATGGTAGGCTACCACGCGTCAAGCAAACTACAGGGTGGGCCAAAAAACGTGGCACTTCACGTTGGTCCATATCTTCACCAATTATTGACCGATTTTTAAAATTCTTTCACTGGTGCACTCTGCAGACAATTTGCTATAACGCGTTTATTACACATCCCACCACACCCTAAATGCATCTTTACACTACCTTGTGAAATATCAATAAAATATACATGCAATCGATAATAGAAAACAAACATTTTGGTAAAATTTTTAAACAATACTTCAGACCAACATTGCAGTAAATGGTCTGTATGACACTAAACTGTGTGGGTCTAACACAGTCTAGTGTCATACAGATTATTTATCGCAATGTTGGTTTAAAGTGTTTTTTCATTTACCTAAATTTTTGTTATTATCATTAGTTTTTGCTTACATTTATATTTCACAAGGTAGTGTAGAAACGCATGTACCGTGTAGTGGGATATATAATAATCGCGCTATTGCAAATTGTCTGCAGAGTGCATCAGTAAAAGAATTTTAAAAATTGGTCAATAATCAGCGAAGACATTGATAAAAGCAAAGTGCCACGTTTTTATGGCCAACGGTGTAGTTGAAGTGAAAGTTAGGCTTACTCTGGAAGTAAAAAAAGAAAGAGTGTGACCGCGTCATGCGCATCAGCCCACTCGAAGCATGGAATTCTATTTACACTGTAGTAGGCTATACAAAACTCCAACTGTATGCTGAAAGCTACGAAACTCGACTCGTGCGTCCGGCTTTATCAGCGCTGTGCACTCGTCGGTAGCACGCACTGACGAGTGACGCCCCAGGGTACGCACAGTAAGTACTAAGTACCATTCCCAACTCCTTTCCGACGGCATATGAATCACGCGCAGTATTTCTTAGGTCATCCGTTTCCAAGAGTCTGACAGGCAGCGTGCCGTGCGTCGTGTGAGCGAAAACCGATAGTCTTATCAAACAATTACCGTCTGTTTCCGTTTTGCGTCGTCTGGCACGTTTGACGGCTGTCGACGCTGGTGGTCCTTCGCCACGTGTCTCGGCAAGCTGTGCAGTGTCGCCAGCGCCTCAATAAGTGGCCTCCGTCAGTAGTACTGACCTCCCACCCCCAGCTACAGCCGAAAAATTCGCTAAGTAGCCCGCAAAAGACGACTTAGCTCTCCACCGTCAATATAGTATGAAGCCAATTATTCTTGAAACCGCTTTGCAATGGAAGAAAGATGGTGATATAGCTCTTTATGAAAAGCCCATCTCAAAGCTACAAAGTGTCACCTGCCGTATGGGATCACACAGTGTTACCTGCCACCCGACAGAGGTAAAAGCGTCCCGCCTCAACACCAGCCAGATAGACCGGTACCAGGTACTCGATTTACCGGAGGGATGGAAGGCTAAACTGACCTAAGCGGCTGGTTACATACCGAGATGGTTTACCTGCCCGCATGTAGTCACCATCCTAGTACTAACCCGGCCCAGCGTAGAGTAACTTCGTTGATCAGATGAAACGCATTACCTCTACGCCAACCCAAGAAGTGGACTACGCGAAGTTCTAGCCATTCACGAGAGGATGCACAGGGTAGGAGAACGGGGACAAAATAAATGAAGACCAAAAATCAAGCGGCACCAGATGACGGAGGTTTCAATCAATCAATAAATCAATCAATCAACATCTTACGTGTAGAACGATCGTTAAAATTGCGTGCGTATAAATATACTAGCCAAGTTAGTTGATCGTGAGCAGAAATGAACAGTAAAATAATGGATGCCGCACTGCAGTTATCAGCAAAAAATATGTATGCACGTGGGGATACTGTCAAATATCATTCGTCACAGATCAGGACTCACGAATTGCGCCCATTTCCATTAGCTGACGTTGACCATGCACGTGCTCGCATGGCAGACAATGCACTACACAGTGCGACTGTTGGTCAAGCGTGCATGCAGTTATTTTACAACGCATGGCGTCACTCCACTTCACAGTGTAATAATACAAAGCACGCCAAAGAGCACGGGTTCCAGAATCAAAACGCATCCACGGGGCGACTGAAAACGCAACAGTGAAAAGCACGGCACCAGAATAATAGTTGGGACAATGGAACAAACGCACTGAGTAGATTATCAGAATCGTATAGGCTAAGTCCATACGCGTCTATACACAAACATATTCTTACTGAAGTATCGTCGTCGTCGCTCAGTGCCTTCCTCCGTAAGAAGGGTTGGGAAGTATAATTGCATGTAAATGCACGTTGCCTATCTCACCAACCCAGTTACTCAGTTGTGCCAAATTCTTATATTAGGGAACCAAAACGCAAGTTGGATCAAAGGCAATTCAAATGCTCATAGACTTGAAGTATAATGTGTCTTACACAGCGACAGTGACACAGAAATGTAAGCCTAATATGGTGCATGACATTTTGATCAATGATCTATCAATGCAAAAATCTGAAATCAGCAATGTCTTTTTCTAAATCCATCATCAAAATACCACTGCTATTCCGAAAGCAAAAATCACAGTTTTGCTTCTCTTAATACGCATTATGTACATCTAGCATTAGGTGTATTGTACATTTCGGCGGTTTCCAGGCCCGGGCTTTCCACTATGGCGTTTTCAGCTTCCCGGCAGACGAGGCAAAGCTAACATCAGCACTGCAGCCATGCAGCGTCGGCGCGTTGGACCGCACATCATCGGGTCGCGTCGACAGGTCGTAACTCTGCGCATCCACAACGAGAACAGATTCTGCACAGACCTTTCACCCATGCAACCCTATATAGGCCTACATCTGTAGCTATCTATCTACGAGTATAGCCTACAGGCTTCCGTGATCCATGTTTCAGCCGTGCAACGCTCCGGACGCCCGCGTAAATAGTCTCCGTCGTCTGTCTGTCCATCCGTCTGCCTGAAGCCACTTTTCAATCCGGCCAAAATACAGGTTTTGCTGTTCAGTTGTCTAGCACACGACTGACGCCATCATCATCATCATCATTATCTCCGTCAATAGAACGAAGTGAATTGGAGGAGATTATGAGATTGGTCGATCTGTCATTACCGCATTACCTCTAGGACCAGGTGAGTACAGACAAGTATTGTGAGTGATATAGGCTACTTGTCTGTACTCATCTGGTCCTAGAGGTAATGCGTATTATTTAGGCAACGTTAAACCCTTCTGTAATGCTGTCTGAAAACCGAGCAAAAGATGCTGTGGGTGGTTAGTGGTTACGCTTATCGGACACTTCGGACCTAAGTGTCTCAGACATTTATAGTGGTCTAATGGTTTTTTAAAACTAAAATTAAAGTTAACTACTTAGTTACGTGCATAGGCTTACGTCTTGTTGTGTATGTGAGAAAATGATGGCTTGTTTGCGGAGTCAATCTCATTCTGTAGACCTATAGCAGCATGAAACTGATTCAAATAGGCGTACGATATAAGATATGAGAACGTACATAGAGTTGCAACAAACGGTCAATCCATTTAATTCAACATTGTCATTACTGTAGCTGAGCGGCTGCTGAAGCTACAACTATACCCTCTAGTCAGTGGTGTCGTGGCAAAAGAAAACAAAAAGAGGAGAAGAGCAATTTTCCCTCCTTAATTTTAGTTAGTCGGAAAATTGTCATCCAAAATACAACATTTGGTGCTGAAAATACCCGTTTTGGAGAATTGGCGAAAAAATCGTAATTTTTGTACCCATAATCTAATCGGTCGAAAATTATTTTTGCACGGCGCGTCTGTCAAATAATTGCAACTTCCTGACCCCCAGTTTTTAAATCCACGACTCCGCTGGTCAGTGTAGTGTACGGCTGAGCATCTGAGACGCACGGAACAAATCAACGAGGCAGTAACAGTAAGCGATGTTTCCTTCGTGACGGCGGGCGTCGGCTGAGGAGCGAATAACGATGAAATCAACGACGTACGAACGTCGTTTCCAACGCCTTGCCGACGTGCATACGTCACGTGCTTTTAATGCTTCAGCTAGAAAACTGAATGCAATGCACGCTACTACTGGTCACTGCAATAGCTTCCATACGGCACGATGCGGCAGCAATGCTTTTAATGTAGTTGCTTTAAATCGAATGAAAAAAGCAGCGAAATCGGTTCAAGAGCTGGAACAAATTTAGAAAATCTACTTAGTCGAAGCACCCAGATGACTAATTACTACATTATGTCTCAAAAATCCCTGAATAGTCACTTGATGACCAGCTGTGTCAGAAAATTTTCAACCAAAAATTATGAAAACCTGATAACCCTTCTTCATGTTACAATCGGTAATGCCGAGAATACTTCTTAAGATAGAATGTATAGACAGATTAGCAGATGTGTTCACTGTTCAGTCACACGCCTCAAAGTTTCGTTGGAAGCATGCAGATGGGACTTATATCCTGTTTACACAATCGAGCAAACATCGACGAGCTATGGTAATTAGCATGCTAATTAGAAGGCGGGCGGGTTGTAATTGGAAGGCCTATATAACATGTGATCAGCTGTGGGCTAAGCATAGACCTACATTTGAGCCAGGGGGCGGGGTTCCATCAGGCCTGCTTGATGTTTGCTCGATCGTGTAAACGGGGTATTAGTCTGCATGTGCCGAGTTGGAGCACACGACGTCTGTATGATGAGGATGATGATGATGAAGGACGAATAAACTTTAGCGTGGCGTTAAGTCCTATAAGACTACAAGGACACGTAACAATAAGTTTAAACAGTGAAGTCACGAAATAGTGGTCAGTGCAATGAGACGTTCTTAGTCATGTCTGTAAGACCGGGCAAAAAGTTTGGTTTTCAGTCTGCTGCGGAGAACTTGCAACGACGGCGATGATCGGACTGACTCCGGCAAACTGTTCCAGACCAATGCAGCAGTCGCTGGAAAGGTGCGGTCGCCAATGGTAGAACGCACAATGCGTGGAGGGACCAGCGCTGATGTAGTCGAAGAGCGCAGTCGTCGACGTGCGTTGAGGTGTGACACGCGCTGAAGATCTAAAGCCAGGTAGCCAGGTGCAGAGACATGTGGTATTGGAAGAGCGCTGCAAGCGCCGGCCGCTGCGTGTTAAGTTGATGATATACAGGGTGTTTCAAAAAACGGATACCCAATTTTATTTTTGGGATAAATTCGGTAATTCAGCACCGATTTTAACCATTCTTTCACTGTTACAAGCAGAAATTTATGGCGCGTAAACGTGAAGTTCTTCCACCCACCGCACCTTTATTGTGTGACCACATTACCTAGCA
>Ga0056128_1010439_pt1 | contig 11583 bp, 9 predicted proteins | sample WorMetLIZISLAND2_FD_71113 | JGI IMG/M metagenome (GOLD analysis project Ga0056128, IMG submission 71113) | Marine gutless worms symbiont microbial communities from Max Planck institute for Marine Microbiology, Germany - Olavius geniculatus... ... | reverse complement strand
ATGATCTGTTTTGGACTTATCACGGACTCTGTCACAACCACCTCGCCATGCCAAGATGGTTAAAGTTCGAAACTTTTCAGTGAGATCCCCATTTCATGGTTTGTCACAGATTGTGTCCACAACTTTCATGATTTGTTGTCTGCGACTTTCCACGGCAAAGTTTTGGTGAAAGTCAGTGTACTGGAATTTGGGCTTTTTAAAGCTGCAATTTTATTTCATCAGTTCTCTTTCTGTGTGTTCTGCCTACTTTTCCTCAGCAGAGTTGAGGTTATGAAGTGTCCTACTCAGCACATTGTTTCACTTGCTGGCTGACTAGAAGAAAAGGTTTTATTTGCCAAAGGATATTGTAATACCTGGTACTTTTCATAAAAGCTGGATCTCTAATATAAGGCGGGGTAGAAGTAGCATGTTCTAATAGAAATCAGGAGCTTCTATTAGAAGTTTTACATTATTTCTTGAAGTACAAATCAGTCTGAAGTTCAAACTAGTTGCATGTATGTAATAGTACAATGTACCAGAGTTTCTGCCTTTGTCCAAAGCTGTGCTGAGAACTGCAGTGACAAACGAAGTTTGCTTGTGTCCCATTGTTTGAGGACGTTTTTCAAATATCTGTCACAGACTAGTTTGTGTGTTGTGCGGATACAGGTGAAAGTTGTTTTGAGAAGAAGGTTGAAGCTGACAGTGAATTCGCAGCAGATTATCCACATGATGAAATGCCAACTATGGGTGTGTTGTGTTTCCTTTATATGTTTGTTCATTCATTCATTCATGCATATTTACATATTTTTGGCACAGGTTTTGATTCTGCAGTCACATTTCTATCAATTACTATTTCAACTGTCACGTTACATTATTCCCACAACTGCAGGCATACTGTAATGTAACATTTTGGGTCTGCCATTGCCAAACATACAATTTACTCTTATTTCTAACCCAATCAGTAACCCTAACCTTATCCTACACCCTATCTGCTGCAGTAGAAAGTGTCAAAATAGGAACTGCCAGAATATTGATTGCGGAAATACGAACTGTCCCCATATTTTGGATTTTTTTTCATTTGTGCATTATACAGTAGCACTGCCTGAATTTGTAGAAGTATACTTTCATGTGTACGCTATGTACAGGGAGTCGTTTTGAGGTGAAGACAGAAGCTGATAGCAGTGATGTCACCGAGTGTTCAGATGATAATAAGCCAACTATTGGTATGTTTGTTTTCTCTGTCGCCGTGCAGTCATTTATTGGAGTAATTTTTTCACAAGCTAATCTGCTTACCATTATTTCTTCCTGTTACATATGTTGTCTATGTGTGTTAGTGGACCTGGCAGTCGCTCGCTGATACTTTTGTGGTTGGGCTCATGAATTTTTTTTGGCTGGCTAACCGGTTTGAGCAGCAAAATGTGGCTCATACTTTGAAGCATGATTACCATCATCCCAGTAACCTTGTTCCCGAATGTATGTGGTGTGGATACCGTATAACCCAGTAGAATAACCGATAATGGATTTGCACCTTTGAATGCTACTGTAAACAAAACCAAAATATTCATGACATTCACAATTGCACACTGCACTACTAGTATTTTACTAGCAGAGTTTTTTTAGCTAGGCCCCTACAGTCACAAATCATTAAATTTCTGACGTTAGGCTTTAGGCTATATAAATCACTAAGACAGAAACCATGGTACTAATTAGGTCAGCCAGCCTAACTGTTAAATCAGTGTTCTCGCATTACTGAGCTTAAAGTTTTGTAGGCCTATAGGCCTATGTGCCGCTCATCAATCGCGGCACACTGTCTGACACGATTGAGACGGTCCGGCAAAATTGCCGAGCGTTGCGAATTTTTAAATTTAAACACAAAGTTTCATAGTTGACCGTTTATCTCGACCGTTACAGAAGATGCTCTCGGTGTTAAATAAACTTTCACAATATGGCTTAGATTCGGATATCTGTTAGCGTGATCTCTCCAGTGGAGTGTAGCTGACATATTTTCGTTATTCATGAGCACTGTTGGCCTAAGTAAGCTGCCACTTCTTGCATGATGCGAAAGGTGCTAGTATCGTCGTCTTTGCTACTATTCGTGGAACTATATCCATCGCCGTCGTCAGACTCCAACTTCTCCAGCAGTCGTAGCTTCTGGTTTGCAGGTTCCAGGCACACTGATGACGATAGTTTCGCTTGCTTATTTGCTCAAACTGTTATGGTTGCCAGGCTGTCAGATGTGGTTCCACCTAAATGTACGCCCAACAGCAGCGAAATACTCGCAGATAGGCTTAACGGGTAGAATACAGGAGCAGATGCTTTTGCGACGCATCCAGATTCCAATTTGAAGATGAATAAACGAATATTATGGACAACTTAAAAATACAGCCTGAAAAATTTTGCGGCTCGAGCGAGTCGGCTCAGATGTTTTGCGGTGGCGCCTCGAAAAAATGCGGCTTGGCTCGAACATTCTGCAGCTCAGCTTTTGCGGTTTCAGCTGCCAGGTCTAAGTGTTAGCCTGTTATGTAGTGAAGCAACTGTGTGGACAACATGAGCAAGGGTTCTTTATAGATGTGCATTAAACGACAGTAGCATGGTCAAAAACAGTTACTCACAATATTATTATAAGCAATACATAGTCACTCACTGGTTTTCCACTGATTTGAAGTTACATGATTTTTTTCTGCAAAATGCCATTCTACACTATAAAAACTGTTCTTGTCTTAGTGGGTCCATCTATTGTTCTTTGTTCATTCTTCAGTTTTCTTGGTTTCTCCAGCAAATGGGAGTTTTGCCTTCAAGCCAGCGATTTGTCGACTGGATACATTTGACCATCATATCGACTGCTGACATGACTTGATTTTTGGTTTGAATGTGTACAAGTTTGCTGTGCATATACAGGAATGAACTTCAAAGTGAAGATTGAAGCTGATAGTAATGATATCACTGAGCATCTGCAGGATGGCAAACGAAGACCGTATTTGTGTACAGTGTGCAACAAATGGTTTATCACGAAACGCATTTGGATTAGACACATGCGAATACATCCTGGATCATTGCCGTTTTCATGTACTCAGTGTGAGAAACGTTTTGCCAATGAGTATTCCATGAGGCACCATATGAATGTTCACAGCAGTAAATACAAGTGCACTGAATGTGGAAAGTGTTGTAGAGGCAATCAAGAATTAACAGTACACAGGCGGATTCATTCTTTAGAGAAACCGTTTGAATGTGCTACTTGTGGCAAACGATTTGCACGATCAGATTACCTTGTTACCCACAGCAGAATTCACACTGGAGAGAAACGATACAAATGTCTTGAGTGTGGCAAGGCATTTAGTCAGTCTTGCAGTCTAACCGATCATATGAGAGTCCACACAGGAGACAAACCGTACAAGTGTTCACGGTGTGACAAAAGTTTCAGCCAGTCCACCACCTTGCAGAGACATTTGCGTGTGCATAGTGACAATGAATCTTATGACTGTCCTTACTGTGGGATGATATTTAAAAATAGTTATAACAGGGCCTGTCACCTTCAGATCCACACTGGTGCAAAGCTGCACTCATAAAGACACTGCTTTGACTGTTGCATATAAGGCAAGTACGAGGGTCATCCCAAAAGTTTCCGGCCTCGACATATTAGACAATAATATTTTCTACAATCTATATATCAGCGAAATGTACATCCTTTACGAACTATAATAAGTCGGTTGCTGATATGACGTCGTTGTAATTTATGACGTCATATAGCTCTAAACCAAAACGATTTGGAGCGCTAACGCAAACAGCATAGAATCAGGCTCACTGTTGCATGACAATTTTCCAGTCTGTCGCTAGGTTTACCAATGTGGAGCCCCGTGGCATCTGATTTTGTGAAAGCCCTAACAAATACGTTTGTGAATTTCTCATTTACATATGTGAATATACAATAGCCTACATTTGTGCTAGCCACCAATAAAAGCATTGGATTTAGTCACGACTTCATGCAAATATGAGGGGCATTCAAAAAGTTTGAGTGTCAATATATTGGACAAATTTTTGTTATTGTCTGTATATCAGTAAAAGGTAGCTATCTTGCGTATTCATGTGAGCAGATTGTGCAAATGACGTCATTGTAATTTATGACGTCATAGGGCATTAAGCTGAAACGATTTGGTGCACTACTGCAAGCAGCATTTGAATCAGGCTAATTGTTGCATGAAACTTTTTCAGTCTGTAGCTGGATTTACCAAAGTGGGGCTCTTTGGCATCTAATTTTATGAAAGCCCTGACATCTAAGTTTATATATTTCTCATTTGGATCTGTGAATATACTATAGCCTAATCTGTGGTACCCAGAAATCAAAGCACTTTAGCCAAAATACGACACAGTGCCAATATCTGATGGTATCAGAAAAATTTTATTAAAATTTCAAATGTTAATCGTGTCAGTGGTGTTAATGAAAAGCCAATCAGAATTTGTGACTAGTTACATGGGCCCCTAATTGGCAGGGGGGCTGGGAGGGGCCTGGGAGCAAGCCCTGCACAATTTACCCAAATTTCAGCACTGCAGTCTAGTCCAGTCTACAGTTACCCAGCTGGCTGTTCATGACCATGACTTCCTACATCAAGACCACCATGCATAGAGCAACGACCTTATCCCCAGTGACTATTATCTGTTTTGAAATCTGATAATGGTGTCTGCTATCCGTGATGATGAACGACTCAAGCCTCTTTCGTTGACGCTGGAAATCGGTTCTATTTAATGCTCTGTTTAATGCTCTGTGACATCATAAATTGCAATGACGTCATATCTGCAACCTACTCATTAGGGTTCGTAAAGGATGTGCGTTTCATTGATGTATATGTTGTGGAATTGCTGTCTAATATGTCGAGGCCGTAAACTTTTCGGATGGCCCTCGTAATTTATGGAATAATTTACCTGATAATTTGAAATTAATGCATTCTACATCTGAATTTAAAGGAAACCTATGCCATCTGTTATATTTCAGCTAGGCTCATATAGTTCACTGTCACGTGTGCTAAATGTATTGTGCATGATAAATATCTTGTTGACTGTGCGAGTGCACTGAATTTTTGTGTTTTTTGGTTTCTTCTTTTTTTTGCTTAATGTATAAAAATGCCATTGACTGATTGTGACAGTGGGTGACCAGCATTTGATGGGTGCATGCCCTTCTGGCAAACTTCCTGTATTAATAACTGTTGTTTAGTTTTTGTGTTTATTTTGATTTTGGAAAATAAACTTTCTCTCTCTTATACACAGGACGTTGGTAGCCACAACGGAGCCCAGGGAAAAAATTCTTGCAGGGTCCGTTTGGGGTGAAAATTTAGGAACTTTCCTTTTTAATGGTGCATTCCAGCTGCAGCTTCTATCTCCCTAAATCTGGAATCAAAACTGGGTGCAACTACCCCCTTTGTTTCGGGCTCAAGTTTCCCCCACTTTTGAACTGAAGTTCTCTTCCCCTTTTGGGCTTCTTTCTTTTGCTAGGGAGGAAGTTTTGTTAAAGGTGTATGTAGACTGCTCAGTGAAAAATTGGGGTGGACTTTGATTTACATTCTTAAGAAAACTCCCCCCCCCTATTTTTCACCGGGTGCAAGCTGCACCCACCAGGTATAGGGATAGAAGCCACTGCATTCTGGTGAACTTTATATTTTTGAGTGATGGCGGGCCCCCAAACGTCGTGGGGCCCAGGGAAAACTTCCCCTCCTTTCAACGGGCCTGTTACACATTGTGAAGTCTGGCAACGAAGCTACTTGTTTCACCCAGTGTCACTTTTCAGCTAAGAATTTCAGTCACAATGAACTGAAAGAACATGTACGTCATCATGTTGTAAAGCTGTATGTTTGTTGAGAATGTCTAAAGTGTTTCTGCACGGCAGTTGAATTCAAACATCGTAGGCCGTCACACTCTGGTTTTAAACTGTTTATTGGCGCTTCATGTGGCAAATATTTCAACCAAAAGCTGACTGTTTGAGTCATTCTAAGAAACGTCTGCTAAAGTGGGATACATCAGTTTGCTAGCCAGGCAAGATTGAGATGGAGAACAAACAATCTGTGGATAATTGCTTGCTGAACACAGAATTGCTACTATTGAGTACTGACTCGAGCTTGTCAGTGAGATTCTATGGACACAGTGTACAGTGTGAGCCAAAAATACACCCGATGCAAAAATTGTGGTATCTCAGAAATGTCTGAATATTTCTGTACCAAATTTTGTTCATTTGGTTAGTACACAACTATGCAAAAGTGCGCTGATTTTTGCTGTATTTACGTGACAAGTTGATGAAAACATGAACTTCAGGAAATGAATTTTGCATATGCATATACTGTATTCTATTGCATATAGTATTAGTAAAATAATTGACTTTTCATTACTACCTTTGTTGTGATGTCATTGTGATGCAGGCATGATTATTTTGTTTATTTTTAAGGAAGTGTTACAAAATTTCCAATATTTTTAATCATACTAGCAAATTTCTCTGAAGAGGATTGCAACCTTAGCTCAGCAAAAAAACAATGTGCTTTATCATTTTTATTCAGTTTTCCCACTCTTTTGGTGACAAAAAATTCTAGGACTTTCCGGGACCCCATGAAACATTTTCCAAGACCTTTTCGTAGCCCATGAATGTTTAAATATAACCACAAAACATCATTTCCTTACAATATGTACTGTGTATGCTACGCCAAATATGCCAATATTCGTCAACACTATTTAAGTAAGCAATATTCAACACAAACTGGGTGGTATACTATTGCCGCTTGTTTTCCATTTGAGCATATGAAAACCTGAGTGCTTTTCAAGGATATTTTTCGAGGACTTTCCAGGACCTTAAGTTTTAATTTACCGGACTGAAATTTTTCCTGGAATTTTTGAGAAAAAATCCATGACTTTCCAGGAAGCGTGGGAGCCCTGTTTATTAGGTAGTTAAGCTTGTGTGTCACTACAAGTGTTTTTAAGCAAATGCTACCCTGCTTTGATGATAAACTTCATCTGGTTCACTGATGAAATAATGTTCATCATGTTAGCACTTAACAACCTCGGGAGGTACGGAGTCGGGTATCTCTCGAGCCAGAAACTCGACCGTCTTGCAAACTCCGTGTGCTGGTGCAGTGTCTTGCTAGAACGTGCAAAAGTCAAACTATTTCCACAGGCACGTTTTGGGCATTTCTTTTTGTACAATGGTACAACTTCACCCTTTTTGTCATCAGTTCATGAAGCAGGGTAGCTATTCAGCAACTTACTGACAGCACCGCTTAGGACGAGCATGGAACAAGATTGTTGTCACTACACATTTCATAACATCAGCGTTAAATTACAACTAACAAAGAATACTTGACTAACAGCCATATTTTGTTCTAGATTTTGAATTACTATCTTGACAGCTACATTGCATAGAAATGTGGTTAAATTTATAGACATACCAGAAATACGTTCTGTGGAACGAGGTATCTGTCCCATTGCCACGCTATATAGCCTTGCAGCTGCGTTTCAGCGTTTGACGCTCTTGTGAGCCTGCAGCCAATTTTGTCTTTGAATAAAAACGGTTGGTTGCCATGACAACAGGGGTCTTCAAAGAAGAAATTTACATGACACCATTGCACAGCCTGAGCCCGAAAATAGGGGGAAGGTCAAAACAGCGTGCAATCGTCTTTTGTGGGAGCCAAGTTATAGTCAATTTTGTCCCAAAATTTGTTGCCATGGCAACGAGGGTCGGCAGGGGAGAAATTTAAATCACACCATCGGATAGTGCGGGCCCATAAATAGAGGGTAGGTGCAGAGAGCAATTATCTTTCACAGGGGCCGAGTTGTAGTCAATTTTTTCCCAAAATTCTTTGCCATGGCAACAGGGGTCGGCAGGGGAGAAATTTTAACAACACCATCGGATAGCTCGATCTCAAAAATAGGGGGACTGGTGCAAATAGCGTCCAATTATCTTTTACGAGGACCAATTTATACCACTTTGAAGTCTCCATTGGCTGTAATGCAAAACTTTGCAACTTTTGAATGGTTGCTATGGTAACAGGGGTCGATATGGGATAAATTTAAATAACACCATTAGATTGCCCGACCCCGAAAATAAGGGGTAGGTAAACACAGCACGCAATTATATTTTATGGGGACTGAGTTATACCGCTTTGAAATCACCATAGGCCGTAAGGCATTTTTTAAAAATTGGGGTAAAATAGGGGAAGGAGTTGTCAGATTTTTATCCCACACAAACTCGATCTTACTTTTTGGACCCCAAATCACTGTGCAAAATTGAATCAAAATTGCGGCTGTAGGAGTGTTTACAGACAGACTGACAGAATGACAGACAGACGCAAGTGATTTTATAATCTGTCCCATGCTATGCTATAGCAATGGGACAGACAATGAATGTGTTATGAAAGGGGTAAAAGGCAACACCGTGTACACGTTTACAGAGTGTTACCAAAAAGTGGAATATGTGTGCTTTATGCGGATGCAGCAAATGGACATTTCTGGAAACAATTATCCTTGAACATAGCAATGAAGTGTTGTTATTTGATTCTTTTGTTTGTTTAGTTGTATTTGCCAGCAAAACACGAAAACATAAATGACAAGACACACACACACACAGAAATAAACATGGTAGCTGTTAACATATTTACACTAACGCAAGCCCCCGGAATCTAAGAATTCATTACTAACATTCTTTAGTCTGGCAGAAAAAAAAACACTTTGGCATAATGCAGTACTGTGTCAAAGCTTAGCAGACGTAATTGCAGTAACATCACAGTGACACTGCTGTATTTGGGAAATCCAGAGAAATGTTTAAGACTTTTTAACACACCCAGAAACAAGCATTTTGAGACTGGCCAGCTGAAAGTTTTTTCCACAGAGAACTGACCAAAATTGTTGATGTCACCTCAATATAGTACTTTTTGGAAAACCGTGTACACAAGCTTTATCAGCGGCGTCGTGGGCAGGAAATTGCAAATTTCTAACAGAATTCTAGCCAATTTACGACAGAGCACATTACGGGTGCTCAAAAGTTCAATTTTGCCCCTAAATTTTTGCCAAAATTTGGGTTGTCAGTGCCAAATTTTACATTTTTGGATTACAAGTTATCAGACAAGAAAAAGGTTTTGCGACAGCGGAAAATTTAGGGGGAATCACCCCCCTCCTCCAGGGCCCGCAATGACGCCACTGTGCTTTCCACACAACTGAGATGCGACATATGGCAACTACTACTACTACCTAGACACCGTTGATGAATACTTACGGCACCTACATAGCATATCACTACTTTTACGACATGGCACAAACACAGCAAACAATGTAGTTGAAATGCTATAGTTTGTTTTGCACCATTTTGTAGTCAAAAACTGCTGTGAATAAACAGAAAGGACAAATATTAATCGTCATTGCCATAACAGCCACAGCCCAGCTCAGCCGCTGCATCCAATAGCATAACACAGTAGTAGTAATCGTTGTTGTTGTTTTTGTGCATCAGCAGTAGTAGTCATTGTAGTAGTAGTATGTGCACCTTCTACCTAGTGGCGGATCCAATAGGCTAGAATAGGGGGGGAGTGGCCGCCTCTCCCTCCACCCTGAATCCATGTATCAGCTGCTATTGTTGTGGTTATGTCGTTGTTGACATATGTCAGTAATTTGTCTCAAAAGAAAACTTTGTCTTGACTCAAACAATTTATTTAGTAGTAGTAGCTCAGTAGTCTTGTCAATCAGCTGTGGTGATGATATCTGTGTTCACATCGGTCGGTGAGTTGTCGTAGTTGTCCTGAGTCAAACAACTGCTTTGCTTCGAGGCCACCGCCAACACAGACGCCGTTGATGAACACCTGGGGCACCTACATAACACACCAAATGTTACTTTTACTGCTAGCACTATTACTACTACTACTACTGGCACTACAACAACAACAAGAACAGCAACTACTACTACTACCTAGACACCGTTGATGAATACTTACAGCACCTACATAGCATACCACTACTTTTACTACTATCAATACATCATCATCATCATCACTTAATTCTATCATAGACACAGAACATGACATTTCAAAGGTTACAAGTAACGAACAGGAATGACAAGGTTGAAACAACACTGACAGCCGCCCGTAGGCCTATATGAGAACACAAGGAAAAATAATTAAAGAAATTGAAAACACTTCAAAAATTACGTAAAATCAACAGAACCTATTAGACTGCTTAAAACTAGTAAGACTTCTACTACTACTCCTACTACCACAACTACTACAGCAACACAGAGGCCTGCGGCACCTAATTACTACAACAAATACTACAACTTAGTACTATCTCCCTGCCCCTTCTGCCATGCTCACTAACAGCAGCATTGTGGCCTAACAAGAAAAGCCCAGCTAACACAAAGGGAATGCACGACAGCTGGTGCAAACGAAATCTAAGCTCACAACGATGTTTCATTTAGACTCGATGGCGGATGACGCCTAGCGCCATAAACAATGCATGAATTCCACCAATATTGGCTGAAAATCGCAAATTTTCCCAACCCCCTCTCATTTAGTGCCCTTGATCTGGATGACCCCTTTTGAATTTATGGAAAAGCTTTACTGATCCTGAAACTAGAGTCTTCCAGGCAGCCGACGGTGAAGATTTTGTGATCCTATCTTGCACCATTTTTGACTGATCCACTTGTGTGATGGATGAACAGACAGACTGACGAACAGACAGACAGAATTGCGATAGCTATGATGCACTATAGCAGTACCTGCTGTCACATGTAAAAAGCAGGTGGTTCGGGAAGTTACAATCCCCAGACAGACACTGGAAATTTCCCACAAAATTCAGACAGACTGCTGCAAATTTCCGACAACAGAGATTGTGAGTGCTAAAAATTTCAATTTACCCCCTAAATTTTCCAAACAAATGGATGTTTCTGCCCTAAAATTTGCATTTTATTTGAAAATTCTCAAACAAGAAGAAGACATTTTGTTCTAGTTTTTCTGACAGCTAGAAATTTAGGGGGAATTGCCCCTCTATGCTCATCCCAGTCACAATGCTACTGCTCACTGACTTAGGTCATCTCAGCCATCTACCTTCGATGGCAGTCACTTCTATATCTATACCTGGTGGGCACAGCTTGCACCTAGTGAAAAATAGGTGGGGAAAGTTTTGTTAAGTGTGTAGATAAATACTGTGTCCCATTTTCACTGGGCAATCTAGACTCTTTAACAAAACTCCCATCATCATTTATTACTGGTCAATCTACACCCATAACAACACTTCCCCCTATTCTACCGGACAATCTACACCCCTTAATTAAACTCCCCTTAGTTTCACTGGGCAATGAGAAGGAGAGGAGGAAATGCGAAGAGAAAGTGAGATAAAGCATAGGGAAAGAAAGTAGGGAGACAAAGGGGAAGGAAAAGGGGCAGATGGAGAAAAAAAAACGGAGGAAAATGATGCTAAAAGGGAGGGGGACTTGGGACTGAAAATGTGGGGGAAAAACTTGAGCCTGATTTTGGTTATGGAGCTCGGTGGCCGAGTGGTTAGAGTGTTGGACTCAGGTCAACTTCACCAGAGCGAGAGGTCCTGGGTTCGATTCCTGGACGGACCCCTCAAAAATTGCCAGGCCTCAGGACA
>Ga0056128_1010438_pt1 | contig 11584 bp, 5 predicted proteins | sample WorMetLIZISLAND2_FD_71113 | JGI IMG/M metagenome (GOLD analysis project Ga0056128, IMG submission 71113) | Marine gutless worms symbiont microbial communities from Max Planck institute for Marine Microbiology, Germany - Olavius geniculatus... ... | reverse complement strand
GTTACTGCTGCTGCTACTGCTACTACAACTACTGCTACTGCTACTACTACTGCTACTGCTATTGCTACTGCTACTGCTACTACTACAACTACTGCTGCTACTGCTACTACTACTGCTACAGCTACTGCTACTGCTACTACTGCTGCTACTACTACTGCTACTGCTACTGCTACTACTACTACTACTACTGTGTCACATTTTTGCCAAATCACAATAATAATTTAAATTGACCTAACACTAGAACCCACGTTGTCTACTGGCGTCGTCACGAATACTATTAACTTCCGCTAAATTTAATGACTCAAAATCTGTCTGTTTTGTTTCCAAACTCTACTTTTCGCCAGTATTTTGTTTATTTTATTGTGTGTAAAGTAAATTTATGATTGGTTTTATCTTGGAATATGGGCTATTTTGCTTAGTTCTATGGATTTTCTATCAATTTGCATTCAAAGCGGATGTGTGTCCTATCTCGCTTTAAGCAGCTGTCAAAATAGAAGATTTTGTCGTTAACTTTTAGAATGTCATACTAAACTAACATCTGATTGGTTAATTATAGCATTGTTAGAAAATGTAGAAATGTTTTTGTTCGTTGATAATAACGATTTTTTGTATATATGACATCATTTTTGCAGGGATGCGTATGTGCACTTTCGAATAATTGCGCACGTGCACTGCCCATACCAAAATAAACCGACCTCAAAAACACCTTATCTGACGCAAAGATTTTCAGTATACCTCTTATGTAAGTCGAGATCTAACCCATTATGTCCCAAATTTCGTTGCCATGGCAATGAGGGTCGCTCGGAGAAAAATTCAGTTGGCAGCATTCGATGGCCTATCCCCAAAACTCCCCCTATTGACGCAAAAATCTTGCAGGTATCTCTTACACAGACTGAGTTATAGTCAGTTTTGTCCCAAATTATGTTGCCATGGCAACAGGGGTCGCCGGAGGAGAAATTTAAATAACACCATCGGACAGCCCCGGGCCCAAAAGTAGGGGGTAGGTGCAAACAGCGCACAATTATCTTTTACGGGGGTCGAGTTAAAGTCAATTTTGTTCCAAAATTCGTTGCCATGGCAACAGGGGTTAATCAGGGATAAATATAAATGACACCGTTAAATTGGCCGACCCCAAAAACCATACCCTAGAACCAAAAATTACGACTATCTTATACATAGCCGGAGTTATGATGGTTTAAAGCATTGTCTAATTTTCCCCATAGGCACCATTGTAATTTTTCATATTTTTGTGAAAAAAATACGTTAAAATGTTGAAATTAAATTTTGTAACCCCCAAAAGGCGCTTCCTTATGTGAAACCGCATCATATGAGCCATCTTGCGTTAAAATCAATTCAGTCGTTTTTCCTGTAAAGGACGGCAAGAAAAGAATGGAAGGGAAGAGAAAGTACAAAAAGTCACGCGAGTGTTATATTTCATCTATTCGTGGGGAAGCCCCCGTGAACAGATTTTCACCAAATTTTGTGTATCAGGAGATATGCTGGACGTAATCATCTGTGCGAATTTTGGTTCGGAAAAATTAAGGAGTTTGGGATATACAGGGGGTCAAATTTTGGGTTCTCCCATTGAAATGGCTGGTCACACTTGAACAGTGCTGCACTGCCGCGCAGCCTGTGATTTGTAGTATTCTGGCCCAATACAGCCTTCACTGTTGGTTGACTGATGTGAGATGCATTAGTTTAACACGTTGCTACTGTAGCAATATTTTTGCATGCAACAGCAGCTACTGCTGTAGCGCGTTTTAGCCATTGCAATTCTGTCTATTTGTCACAAGGGTGGATCAGTCAAAAACGGTGCAAGCTAGGATCACCAAATCTTCACCATCAGCTGCCTGGAAGACTCTAGTTTTAGGAACTGTGAAGCTTTTCCATAAATTCAAAAGGGGTCATCCCCAACGAGGATGCTAAATCGGAGGAGGGTAGGAAAAATTTGTGATTTCTAGCCAATACGGTGTTGGCAGAACGAGACAGGTCACACCTTCTGGTGAGTACAAGTAAAACATTATAGATAATTAGCCACCGGTCATCTGGCGCCCTCTGGCAAGTGGGCTTTCAAACGTGTGTGGCTGTTGAACGTTCTCTTTTGCGTTAGCTGGGCTTTTCTTGTTATGTTTCTTGTAGGAGTACTTTGAGCATGGTACATAAATGTGACAGGCATATGGATGGATCATAGAAATACAGTGTGTTTTGTCACAGTGGCAGATAAAGAAGATATTGTTAATGAAAGTGAGGTAGATGTGAAATCTGTGAGAAGTTCTGACACATATGACAGCAGTCGAATTGTTTTTCAACATTTTTTGCATAATCTGGTGATTGATTGTGACCATGGTGTGAAAACAGATAAGTGAGTAACTGAGTACTTTGACTTAACTTCTTGTACACTTTGCGGATGATAGACAAACGTCCATGGTTGATGTGGACAAACTGCAGGAAGAGATCACAAAACTCGACAGCGATCTACGGCAGCAGAAAGAAATGCTGGCAGAAATTTGTCAAAAGGTGAACTTTTCTGTTTGAAGTATTAGTATAAAATTTCAAAATTCTGAAACTTAGCAACATTGTGCTTCTTTGTTAGTACTCTTCTATGACATGGCAATGTTAATTTTGATCAAAGTTTTGCTCTATAACTGTATCTGGCCTACTGTGACATTCTCGCAATCTCGCTGCCTGTTTTTAAGATAAAAACACCAAGCCAAAATCCAATACTGTGTTTTGGCTTGATGTAATAGCCATCGTTGGCTTAGTATTTGTGCAGTTTGTTCAAGTCACAATGTGATAACTTTTTTAAACATAGTGGAGAAGGAGGATTTTCCATCAGAATCCACAAGTGTTTCTGACTGCTAGATATGTTGTATGTGACAATGTGTTTTTAGTGAATCATTTTCGATGTGTATTGTGATTCGTAGCACAATTATCCCGATGTCGTAACTGCCACGTCCAAGTTGACAACGAAGCAAACGGCTCGTCTCGCTCTCTCGGAATTCGATCAGCTCCTCACTAGTTTTGCCTACTGCTATGACAACGAACTGCGACCATGGTGTGGCTCACCCAGCACTGCACCAGCTGTACGCTCGACCTTGGGTCCAACATTGAAGCATGTCCACACTCCGTTAGGCCAGCTTGTCAGCGTATGTATGATTGATGGTTTGTCAGCTTATGTCTTATGGTTGATACGTGGCAGAGCATCTTTTAAGAAATTTTTTGGACTCCACAATGTCCATAAAAAGGTAAAAATGGGAAGTTTACCAGTTGGATTCGGGGCAGGGCATAGTAGGGGTCAAAAAAAGCCAGCATAAATTTTTAGCAGTTTATCGGCATTTTTACAACAAATGTCAACGTATCTATCTGATTAGTAACACGTCTAACTGGTTAGTTTATTACAAAGTTTATTAAATATTTGAAATTTGTTTTACTGAAAGTTTATTATATTTGGAATTTAATCTATCTAAGCAATACCGCAACGGTTGGGAGTCCACCTTTCTAAAGTACAGGCTCCACATTTTTTGCTTGGGCTGCATGTTTTGGTTGGAGTCCACCTTTAAAATATACCATAAACACTGACATGGTGAAGTGCAGTTGTTGCTGGTACTGCGCACGTGTTGACAGTTAGTGACGAGTATTCAGTCAATAAAAGCAAGCATCCATCACCTGTGCTCGGAGTTGCACCGAGACATCAGCCGACTGAGGCAACAAGTCACCAAGTTTGCAGGCTCACGTTCCACTCAAGGTTGGCAAACAGTTGAACTCTTCCCTTACGTGTTAATAATGATGACATTGATTATAATGGTAGTAATGCAAGTGTTTATGGTGCTGGCATCATTGTATGCTACCGTAGTTTAAGGCTGCATTCACATAAACATGAGTACGAGTACATGTCCGACACTGTACAGGTTTCTGTATACCAGTTCCGGCAAACACAAGTTTGCGTGTATTTCAATGGTGGACATTCACATACATACGAGTACGGGTTACCTGTAAATTTCACTCGTACGAGTAGTTTCTGTGCAGGTCATGTTTTTATTCAACTCGTGTGAAGTAAACTGCCCGTAAATTGCACTGATATACTTTGTAAAAGCCATGGCACATATTTGACGTCAGAACTGACGTCATTATAAATTGTTCATCGTTAGTGGTGCGCGGTTGGTAAAATTATTAGCAATGTGATGGAGTATTGTTGTTTTAACGGCGGAGCATTTCCTCGATTCGATTTTATTCAATATGGCTGACATGCATTGAGTTATATGCTTGTACAAGTGACCGTGAACGTTCCACTCGTACGAGTTCAGCTTCTGCGGGCCACAAACGGAAACCCGGCCCATGCTCATACTCATACTCGTGTCTATGTGAACACAGCCTAATTGAGTTTAACCCTTACCAGCTCAAAGTGCTCATATGTTATCAGGCCCATCATTGTATTATTCCTGTTTCTCTATTCATGCCTTGTGCATTTGTTTAATGGTGTCCAGCGTAATCTTACCTTCATGTGCTACAGACTACTTGTTATAGCAGTGAAAATGGTTAAAATCAGTGTACGTTTGCGGAAGTTATCACAAAATTAAAACGGGGTTCCCGTTCTTTGGAACACCCTGTATATTCAGTCAGGGTGTTGCACTGAACTACATGGGCACCACAGTTTTTCTTGTCTTAATGACACCTTTGTACCTGGTCTATATTTCCATATTGTTTCCACTCAATATATTCGATGGTTGCACAGGTGGCAAGTCAGTGAGCTCTGTGCTTCTTTGACAACCAACTTTCTGGTAGAATTGATATCGTTGTGATAGATTGTTTGTATTTTTTTTTTAAAATAAATGTGATGATGTTGCCACGAAGGGCATGAGCTTTCAAGCAACAGTATGTGTCTATGCGAAATCTTTTTCTCTGTAGTTATTATCACTAACAAAGCAAAGTACCCACCGTCTGGAGGACCTTTAAGTGACCGTCATTCACCAGATGGTGCTCCAAAGCACTACACGCTGCGCTAAGCACTATACTGATAGCCGGCTGCCAACTCAACCCCCTCTCCTCATGGTGCTCATGGGTGGATGTGTGGACATACATACCTAAGGCCCAAGGACGCAAATGCTGCAGTTGGGGTCCACGACCGTGCAACACAGAAGGCGCAAGAGGGGTATGACATGACAGACGGACAGACGTACGAACTTTTTGTGCATTATAGTAAAATTATAGTTGTGTGTTTTGTGAAGGTGGCGTCGATGTGACGTCACTGTGTCAGTCATTGCATGAAGCCGTTGACGTCTTGGAACAGTCGTTGTCTCGTTGCAGCACTCAGCTCCACTCTGCGTCAGCCGTCGTCAGACCACTCACTTGACTTACAGACTTAGCTTCACTCGCTTACGGCCAGTTTCTGGTCGGTCAACATGTCTAAAGATAACATTTCGGTTTACGCAAACTGGTGGCTTGCTATCTGATTGGTTAGCTTGTACACCCAGAAGCTTACTCGAGCTCTTCACTCGCTCAGCCACTCACGTGACTCACGGACTCGCTGTTTACTGACCATTTGTGTGGATAACGTGGAAATATCTAAGTTGATTAGCTGTCATGAAAATTCAGGAAATTGACAAACTGAATGTAGTGAACGTAGTGAACATTGGAGGAGATTAAGAGTTTGGTCATTCTGTCCTTCTGTGTGTGTACATGATGACTAATAATGGCAATGACGTCAATGCACTAACAGCACAAGCAGCAACGCCGGCTGTTACTTTAACCCTCCCTTTCCCCTGCCGCGAAGCGGCTCTTCCTTCTTCTTCCTCTTTTCTTGTTGTATATATAGTAGTAGTATTAGTAGTAATGTTTAAATCACTTCACTTGGTGGAGACAGAACGACTAAACTCTTAATCTCCTCCAATGTTCACTACGTTCACCTTAGCGGAGATAACACAAAATATCATGACACATGTATGTACAACAGCTAAGTTGGTGCTGCATGTCGGCTAAACAGTCCATGTACTAATTGATGCAAGGCGACCAGTGTAGAATTCCCTCACACTTACCTGGAAGGAGTTGAAACCAAATTTTGTCAAGATTCATTGAAGGATTTTGGAGGGAGGCGCATTTTACCATATTTACAGGGTGGGCCAAAAAAAACCGGACCTGTTTGAGCGTTGGTAACTCAGTGACGGTTAATGGTAGAAAGACGTGTGATACGTCAACAGTTTTATAATGCTGTGAAGAATAAATAACAAATTTGCATAGTGAAGCAATTAAATATTCTTTGCGTAATTGGCATAATATTTGTCACCCCCGAAATTCTGGCAAATTTGACTGTAACACATGGATTTATCATGGATATTTGAGCTTTTTTAACTTAGCGATGTTTATTTATGGAAAGATGCTTAATATGCCAAAAGTTTTGAAATTGTGTACAGAAGAAGCGTACAACTTGCCTGTCTCAGCATTTAAATATTTTTTGCCTGATTTACACAAATCTACCCCACCCCTAAAATCGTGCTAAATTGGCAGTAACACATGAATTTAAGTTGATTTTCATTCAGCATACAGTGAAATATCAACAATCATTAACACACACGTTGAGTTTAAATGAAATTTGACATGGGCAGTTGCCCAGCTTTTGCATTCATAACTGTCATCAGTCCTTTTAGGCAGCTGATCGATCAATGGAATCAATGTGTTCAGGATCAGCTGAGCCCAGCATCGATTAGCACACGTTTTAGCAGGTCAGTTACTGAAATTTTGTGACCATGCTATTTGTTGCAATGCCCCCACAGTGAATAAGTAACAGAATTTAAATCTGGACTTTTTGGCAGTGACTTTGAGTTCAATGAACGCAGGCACATGGGAGTGCAGGCAAATGCCTAATTTCAGGGGTAATGCAGATTTATGCAAATTAGGCAAAGAATATTTAAATGATTTGCTATGCAAGTTCGGCCTTTTTTTGTTTACAATATCTAAAGCTTTTGACATATAACACGCCTTTCTACCGGTAACTATCGCTGAATTATCAACGCTCAAACAGGTCTGGGTTTTTTGGCCCACCCTGTATAATCCATAATGATCATCGGATGCTGTGCCATATTGACATATACAAGATGGCGCTATGAGATCCCTTTTCTGATTGCCATGAAACTTTGTCATGTGATCAGAATATTGGTGTGCTTTTAACTTGGATCCCAAAATTTGGGACCTCCCCCTGGATTCATGGCATGGGGCAGTCTTGCATTAGGCTCTGTCTCAAATTTCTAGTTCAGTCAGATATTAAAAGTGCCCTCTTTCATGCAGATACAGTTTCTCGTGCGAAATGCCGTACACTTTTCGGTGTGTTCCTGGTGCATTTTCTTAACTCAGTGCAAACTCTTCCACACAGTTATCGTGGGATGTTTATTTAATAACTGCTTTATTGTCAGTTGTCCGCCGATTGCATAGTGAAAGGATTTAGAAAATTAGTTAATATTTTGCGTAGCTATAGTAACGATAATGTGTGACATTTTTTGTGGACTTGGTGTAGATGTTACATTGATATTCCGTGCAGGTCTGTGGTTGTTCATTGAAGATTTTTAGGGGGACACTTTTGACACATCTATCATTGAAAATCCCACCACACCCCTACACGTGTCGCTACACTACCTTACCCAACATACATTTTCGAAAATTGCGCCAATCGAAACACAACAATGGCAAACTAATTAACTAAGTGTGCATGAACTGCAGAAAATGTGATCATGATAGATGAGCTGTTACTAAGCCAGTAAGACCAGCTACAAATTCATCATTTAATACGCCAAGTACCACGAGTTGGTGTCAAGTATCTTTTATTCACAGCGATCTTGGTTTGAAGTGTTTAAATAGAAGTCTCCTGAAGAACTGCATAGCTGATCAGACTTCAGAAATGTTGACTGACGTAATTTTCATTTGTTTTAGTGATAAAATGCTCTTTGCACCAACTATGCTGGAAAAAAATTGAGAATGGCGTCCGTTGCAGCAACGAATAAGATGGAGCAAAAATGCTTAGTTGGCGCAAGAATAATGTTCAGTCAGTCGTTAATGGTGACAGATGGAACGTTTAAATTGGATTACGCCACCGTGACGTTCGTCAATCCTGTCATGCTGGAGTTCAAGTTAATGAAACACCTTGATTCTCTTAACGCAGGCATAGGTGCTACCTGCCGTATGCAATATCTCTGGTAGTGATAGCCCGTGATTTGGCAAGACTATGGTCCAGTGCGCAGAAAACGCTAGTTTACAGCTTTCATGTTTCACAAGGTAGTGTAGCGATGCCTTTCGGGTGCGGCGGGTCTTTAGTAACAGTTTAATTGCAAATTCTCTACAGAGCGTGCCAGTGAAAGAATTATGAAAATCTGTCGAGAATTTGCAATGTTATCGGCATGAGCTTAGTATACTACTTTTCTGGACAGTGTATATTATGGCGACCGTGCAAGAGCCCATTCTAATACTTTTTTTTAAATTCTGCATTGTAGTGTTAAGCTGTTGTCAGTTTCGAAGCTGACTAAAATCGTTCATACTAACGTTATACAAGAAATTTGAGCTGATGCTTACGAGACGCGCGAAAGCCTATAGCAGTTTCAGTTTGCAAACTGTCAGCCTATCTCCAGTTATTCCGTCGCAGTTCATTCTTAAAGTGTGCGCTGCAGCAGAAGATCGCAAAAATCATTTTTAAAACCCTTATTTTGGAAGTTCAGGGTCTTTCAAAGAAAGACGTCGATGTTGATACCACTGAAAAGCTCATCACTAGTGCTTGTGATAGGCAGCATGTTCATGCCTATCTGCAACCGTTTTCACGAAAGATTGGCCAACAACGGTAAAATAGCGACTTTTATGCGGGTACCGTTTTTTTATGCCCTCATGCGCAGGTTTCCTTGAACCTAGAAAATTAAGACTTGAACCATCGAAATCCACGTTCAATGCTGAAAATTTTTTACGCAGCTTATCCATGTCTATCTCATTTGATTTCGGCGCAGTTCGCTTTTGAAATATGTTTCGCAGCTTGAAATCGCCAAAAAATCCATAAAAACCTCTATTTTGGCCATTTGGCGTTCAGGGTCATTGAACGGATCCTGAAACTAGAGTCTCCCAGGCAGCAGCTGACGGTGGATATTTGGTGATCCTAGCTTGCAACGTTTTTGACTGATCTTTTGACGGACGGACGGACAAAATTGCGATGGCTAAGACGCGCTAAAGCAGTCTAGGTGCTGTCGCGCGTAAAAACAAAAGATACAGTTTCGGGCAGTTAACAGAACAACACCAGCAACGAGCAGCATATGCTTTCACATGTGTACAGACATTTCCGAGCAGATTTCTAATTAGGCCTAATGTTCTCAATGAAAGTGTGAGTTTGTTGGAAATTTCAAGATGCGCATATTCAATTAAGATTACCGCTGGCGACTGTGATAATTACAAGGATGCGTGGGTGTGCTATTGACGATCGTGAGCGTGAGTGCGTGCGCTGCAATTACAACGAATGTGTGTTGGGCGGATCATTAAAGTCACTCAGTTAGTTAATGGCCGGTGACGACCATCTGGTCCGCTTGCCGATGTAAACTCTTTCCCGGTCGGCGGCTCGCTTCTCGGTCGAGTGTCCCGCCGACGACGATCGCCGTCCGATGTACGATCGGCCGCGCTTCCTGTCGACGCCTGGGTCGCCTCGGGTGGACGATGAGGCGTCCGGGGGGTCGTGAAGTTGTTGACGGATGTCTGAAAAGACGATCGACCGCAACAGATGCGCCAGTATATTATCGGACAGCCACCTGTCTGCCGTGTCGTCGTCGTTGTAGTCGTCGGCGCCTTTCTCCAGTATTTGGTTTACGCGGTAGTGATGTGGACTGTCTGAAGTCGCAAACACAAATAATTATAGCGCGCCGTGTTAATTCGTAATCATACGAATACCATACAGCTAGATTAATCTATCTTTTTCTCAACGTGGGCTCGGTGACGCAATAACAGCCGATGAAATACACTTAAACGAAATGAGAAACGGAGCGTCGAGATGCTTTTAGTTCATTTCGTTCATTTCTGTCGCTCCGTACATGCATTTTAAGATGACAACTAAGGCTACTCACTGTAACTGCTGTCGTCACGCGTCATCAGCGGCGTCGTGGATTAACAAGAAATCTGAGCTAATGCTAATGATACGCGCGAGAGCCTATAGCAGTTCCTGTTCGCAATAATCTTGGTCTGTCTCCATTAATTTCGCCGCAACTAGCTCTTTTGCAGCCAAAAAACACTAAAACCTCTATTTTATGGTTGAAGGTTATCGATGTTGACATTCTTAGAGAGCTCGTCGCTAGTGCTTGTTACGATAAGCAGCATGTCTATCTGCAACCATTTTCACGCTAGACAAGCCAACAGCGGATAAATAACCACTTTTTAGCAGCGTACCCCTCTTTGACACCCGCGTGCGCAGGCCTCCTTGAACCTACAGGGTCCGGACGTGAATGCTGAAATCTACATTCAATGCTGAAAATATTATACCCAGGTTGTCTTGGTCTATCTCCAGCCATTTTGGCGCAATTCACTCTTGAAATGCGTGTCACAGAACGAAATCGCGAAAACTTCACTATAACCCCCTATTTGGGGAAGAGGGGTTAAGGTCATTTAAGGTCATGGATGTTGACATTCCTAAGAAGCTCGTCGCCAATGCTTGTTAATAAGCAGCATGTCTGTGCCTATCTGCAACCACTTTTACGTTAAACGAGCCAATAGTGGTAGAATAATGCCTTTTTAAGTGGGTGCCCCTTTTTTGTCCCCTCGTTTGTGCGGATCCGTGGCATGAAATTTTGTCGCAAAATACTAGAGACTCTAAGCTATCATACGGTGAAAACCCGAAGTCTCTATCTCACCTGGTCTTGGAACGGTACCGGTACGTGACAGACACCAAGACAGACGGAATTACCGTAGCTAATACGCGCTGTAGCTATGCTAGCTCTCGCGCGTAAAAAAAGTTGGAGAGGAAGAAGTTGTAGTTTTTGACGGATAGCTACAATTTTCGAAATTTTAACTTTGCCCTAGATTCTCCCGAAATAGGGATTTCCAGGTCAAAATTTTGTTTCTGGAAGAACATTTGCGACAAAAAGAAATTTTTTTCCCGAATGCTAACATTTATAGGAAAGAACTGTCCCGTCGACCCGTCCCCTTAATTGCCGCTGTCACTGAATCATAGGCCTACTATCGCAACTAGCGCACTTTGACAGCCGGATTCGATTGTTAGCGGGCGACGCACATGTGCATAGCAAAAAATAATTTGTCGCTCTGCCTGTCTCATCTGCAACGATGAATGTATTGAGGTCGTCTAGGTCGATCTGTCTGTCAAAAGTAATTAGCCTATATAAGCTAGATTAGCTTAGCGTCTTCGCTCTTAGGAACCCCAGGGTCGGCGTTCTAGTAGTCCAAAAATAACAGTCCCAAATTTTGATGAATTAGGAATGTAAAAATTGGCTATTTTAGCAGAAAACGGGGACGCTGAAATCGCGAGACCTGACATCGCGAGACCGTGTAGTTTAAGCACTAGACCAAACAGCGGTTGAACAGAGGGACTGAATAGTCCTTGACGGATTATCACTGCTGAGTAGAA
>Ga0056128_1010437_pt1 | contig 11584 bp, 5 predicted proteins | sample WorMetLIZISLAND2_FD_71113 | JGI IMG/M metagenome (GOLD analysis project Ga0056128, IMG submission 71113) | Marine gutless worms symbiont microbial communities from Max Planck institute for Marine Microbiology, Germany - Olavius geniculatus... ... | reverse complement strand
CGGCTATAGTGTCTAGCGTTTTACTCGTACTCACCAGAGGTCGCCACCTATCGCTCTACCAACGCCATATCGGCTGGATATAGCGATATAGCCAATTTTCTCTACCCCCGCCTCTCATTTAGCGCCCTCGTTCGGGGTGACCCCCTTCGAATTTATGGAAAAGCTTCACGGTTCCGGAAACTAGAGTCTTCGGGCAGCCGACGGCGAAGATTTGGTGATCCTAGCTTGCACCGTTTTTGACTGATCCACGCGTGTGACAGACAGACGGACAGACAGAATTGCGATGGCTAAGACGCGCTACAGCAGTAGCTGCTGTTGCGCGTAAAAATCAAACAAAAATAAAATTTAACATGGCGACGGCCACCGTTATGTATTTTAACACAAAGCATAACAAATCAGCTACCGACTGAAAAAAGTTCATAAAATTCAGGAATGTGGTTAGTTGCTACTGGAAATAAATTACTAGAATCGAGAAAAATAGTAAATTCAAGATGGCGCTTGTCACCATTTTAAATGTCGTTCATCACTTATAACTGCTTTTTTACCCATCTGCATGAAATTTGGTATGTAGGCTAAATTCGCTGTCCCACATACAGGCTTGCCATTATATTAAACAAATAACAAAATTCAAGATGCTGGAGGCAGTAGTTGCAGTAGTAGTTGTTGTTGTTGCTGTGTACAAAGTAACCGTTCAGTGATCTTTCAAACTTTTAATAAAACCGCAAATATTATATATAAAAACTGCAAGCAATTCATTTAATGTTGTATCAGCGCTGATGTAAAACGGCAAAAATCAAAAAGTATAAGCACGAACACTATGCATTAGCTTAGACATTTATATCTGGCTACTGAGAACAGATTAAATGTCTAAGCTAATACATTAGTTATGAGCGATAGATGAAATTCAAAATGGCGGCCGCCGCCATCTTGAATTTATTATTTTTGTCTATTTTGGTCAAATGGACTATTTTCGGTGACAGCCGTCTACATCACTGCAAAATTTCATTTATCTACGTCAATCGGCGGCTGAGTTATTAATGTTTGTGCAAAAATCTAAGATGGCGGCTGCCGCCATCTTGAATTATAATTTTGTAATGCTGGACGATCGACGAAGTCCATTTGTGCACCTGAAATTCCCTTTCAAATTCCGTGTTGATCGACTGCGTACTTTTTGAGATATCGCGATTCGAAAATTTAGCAAATTTGGTTTAAAATGCCTATTCAGGCCCCCAAAAATCATGTTTGGGGGAATTTTGACTCCCAAACATTTTTTTTTTATCATTGAGACCCCCAAAAGGCCTTACCTTACCCAGAAACACGCGTTTTGAGCTATTAACCGTCGTGATCGGTCTTCTGGTGTGACCTGTAGGCGTGAGCAAGAACACAAAAAAGGATAGTAAACAAAAAGTAACGGAAACGCCCTCCGTACGCAGACCCCCTTCCCGTCGTCCCACATCAACCAAATTTTGCATGTGGGGTTGCATCGCGGATATCTTTCTTGGTTTCGAGTTTCATTAAGATCGGATGCTAAGAAAAGTAATTATTAAAACTACTGTTTCATCTAAAGGTCTTTTATTAAGTAAAATAAACTAGCTGAAAATTAGTCACCAAGAAAACTTTAGCACATCACTGCTTTTTCGAAACATTATGGCCAATAAATCTTTATCGAAAGGAGGGATTTTCTCCAGTGGGATTTGTCCTTTAACCGTTGGGCCACCTGCCAAGTGGTTTTCTGTGCGAACTATAAAATCCTTGGTTGAGCCCACACCTACAGGGTGCGGCAAAAAAGTGGACCCCGAAAGTTTTTCGCCGTTTTCTCAGCAACCGTTTGGGATTTCAGTATGAAATTTTTCAGCTTTATTTAGTGAAAACCTCTACATCCAATTTCCAAGCAAAATCTGATTCTGTTGAAAAACGACAAAGTTATAGATTTTTTAACATTACCGCCTACCGATTTTTAGCATTAAAAATATTCAAGCTAAAAATGCTATTTCATTTTCAAAAACTGGTTTCACGTTACTGCCGATCACGTCACAGTGACGTTTTGATAAACAGTAATTTATATTGTTTATGAATTATCGCTAAATTATCGTTCTTTTAAAGCAATCGCCGGCTGCCCACCGGGTTTATCTTCCAGCAGGACGGCGCGCCAGCATTGATACACAGCGCGCAATGCTCGAAACGGACTGCGGGCCAATTGTCCAGATTTCACCAAAAAAGACCAGTGGCCTTCAAATTTGCCGAATTTAAACCCAATGGACTATCATGTGTGATGTGCAATGTTGGAGGCTTACCGCAAGCTTAAAACAAAGCCGAAAACAATCGCCGAACTCAGGGAAGCGCTTCATGTTATCTGGAGCAAACTGCAACAAGGACCGATCGACAAGGCTGTGAAAGACTTATCAAATTAAGCGACTTGAAGGTCTGTGTTGGATCTTGGAGGTGTCGGTAAACACTTCGAACATTCACAGTGGCAATGAAATTCTGGCATCTGATCATTAGTTAACTGTGTTGTTTCAACGATGTTATTGAATTGGTGTTGTAGCTCGAACATTTTTAATGCTCAAAAATCGGTAGGCGGTCATGTTATAAAGTCTATAACTTAGTCGTTTTTTAACTCAATCACATTTCACTTAATAAAGCAGTAAAATTTCAACTTAAAATCCTAAACGGTTGCTGAGAAAACGGCAAAAAACCTTAGGGGTCCACTTTTTGCAGCACCTTATAGTATAAAGATGTTGTCATGTGAGGTGGGTAGTTGTACTTTGTGCTGCTCCTGCAATGACGCAATAGAGATGCTCAGCGCAATAGAGATGTTTCATGATATTGCGCTATATAAATTTAATATTGACATTGACAATGACATTTTAGTATGCAGTATACTTGCTGCAGATCTTCTGGGGATGGCTGATGGGCCCATATTGCGGCTTTCCTACAAACGATTGACTGCCGTGCCCCACAATTGAACGATCGTATCAACTGGAGTTATAAATAGATAAAGAAAATGCTGTCATCTTAACTTTTGTTTTAGAATGTGTTTAAAATCGACATCTTTAAAAAACCTGTGTGAGAATATCTGTGAATCAATTTTTAACATAAAATCTTGTGACAAATGTTATAGTCATCTAAGACAAAGTATACGTGAATTCACTTAAGACATGCCATAAAATGATCGCAGGACATTTTTATCTTACTACTATCTTAAGATATAAAACATGTTTTATGATAAATCGTGATAAACCTTATGACATTGTCGGTAAATTAGGCATTAAGGTTGACAAGCTTAAGTTTTGGGAAAAAAGTCGTTAGGATTTTATCTTTTAGGGTTTTAGGTTTCTGGGGGTTAATTTAAAAAAATCTTTTTTCACTTCAGGCTGCTTTTTAACGTGCTATAGCCATGCGGTGTCCGGACATTCTTTCCCCCGGTCACGATTTTCCCCGGTCATTCTTCTCTTCTGTCACTACTCCCTAGGACATTCTTCCCCCCGGTTTTAACTCCCCCTTTCCATTGATCCAAGATCCGTTTGGGGATTCATCATTATCATCATTATCATCATCATCGACAACCATGTGCTCAACGCCCGTTGGTGTCTGACGCCATTGTTACGATCGCTCCCCACCGCCAAAATGGCTGTATGTGTAGTGTGAAAATGATTTATTTTTTGTTGTTTTATAAGTGTGAATTATATCCTTTTTGACACACTTCACATTAATTTATAAATTAAACAGTTTTCTGCATTAATTTAAGATAGGGATCCGAGGGTTAAACTCGCAACGCGTGGCATTGTTTCATTGTATGGCCTAATAAAACGGCAAAAATGCAAAGTCAGAAAAGATATATAGCCTAGTAATCTTGTACAAACAAAAATGTACCTGGAGGCTTGTTGTCAAAGCTCCTTTGTAATCATATGCATCTTTGCTACTGCATTGCCAGCGTATTCGATTGGTTTTGTTAGCCTTCCTAACGTACATATAACCATTCAGACAAATTTTCTTTCCTTCTCTGCAGGTTTCAATAAACTCCGTAATGAAGAATGTCCGGGGGTAGAATGTCCTACTTTCAGCCATGCTGTAGGCGTCTGTGGTACGAGTTGTTGAGTGTTCGTCTGTCTGTCTGTCTGTCCGTCCGTAACGAATAAATTGTAACTAAGCGTTGGGTCGTAAGGAAAAACTTTTTACAGAAGAAATTAGCCCTTTGTCGAAGCTCTCTGCGTACCAAATTTAAGAGATGCAGTTCAAAAAAACATTTGATTAAAGGTTGATTAAAAGGGAATAAAAAGAATGTGCGTTTTTCAATGGAAAACTGGCCATATCTCGGAAACGGTAAAAGAAGAAAACTAAAGTTGCTATTGATCACTGATAGGAATTCGCATACTGGCTTTCAAATGACATAAAAATCATTCACCTTGGATAACCTTAAAGAGGAGTATTGCAACGGAAACTGTATAGGCTGTATAGCGCGTTTTCCCTAGCGACATACGAGATTTTTTGTTTTGTAACTTTTGTTATCATTATTAAATGCTACAGTCAATAACGTAACGTGTATATAAACACTACGGTAAATTAAAAATAAATATTAATAATAATATTAATGATAATAATAATAAAGTGAAATATTTCAGATTATTCAGCGACGTTCGAACGAGAAGGTAAAATTTTATCGCAAATGGAACGCCTACAAAGAGGGATTCGGAAACTTCGACGGAAACTACTGGATAGGTTAAGCCTATGTTTCTTTTTGTAAATCTTACTTATTTGTAGAAACAGACGAAGATTTCGTTTATTACACTTTAGGCAGCTAGCTGAAGATAAACTAGGCTCGTTGCGTGGGAGCTGAGCACACGCCCAACGGGGACGGAGAAACAAAAGGAGTCAAAAATTGGTTGAAAATTTTGCGCATGCGCGCCTACTGGTTATAACTTTGTGAGTGAGTCAGCAAGTACCTTCACGAAACTTTGCCATGTGATTTGCCGCGAGGCAGGCGCATGATAACGCGGTTTAAAATTTTGGATGGCAAACACCTGAAAAATTTGGGAGCGCAAAACGTGCAAAAATCGGAGCAATTTTGGACAGCTTTAGACTTTGTCCTCGAATATTTCTGAAATGGATCGAGATATCGACCAGCGGAAAAAATCGTTATCAACTAGGCCTACATCCCTCTTACGGCAAAAAAAATAAAAATTGGTGAACTTTGGTCCACTAACAACGACGGTTAATGCGTGCATATATATATACCCCCTTGCATCAAATTTTCGGCGACTAGCCTATATTTCGGCCTCTAGGGGGCGCTACGCCCTCAAATTTCTACACGCGCTGAAAAATGACCAAGGTATGCTAGCGCACATCCTTCCGGGGACGCGGATTCCCAACATTTTTTACAAGGGGGGATCAAAAATTGTCTAAAAATTTAGCAAAGCGCGACTACAACAGACTGTTGCGGTAGAGGGAGGGTCACATGCCGCGAAGCAGGCTCGATAGCGTGGTACAAATTGGTTCGGTTCACAAACAAATTGTTCGTGGACTAAAGTTCACCAGACTTTTTCCGGAACAACATGGACTTAGATATGTAATCATACTCAGCCAAATCGACTTTTTGAAAGACCGTATTTTGGCCCCTAGGGGGTGCTGCACCCCCAAGTTTTTACACGCGCTAGAAAATGAGCAAGTCTTGCCAGCGCGCACCCCACCGTAAAAAGTGGTTCCATTCAACATTTTTACAAAAAAGAGGATAAAAATTGGCTTAAAATTCAGCGTATTCGAGCCTATAACTTTAAAGTAAAATAAGTGAGACTACGAAACTTTGCCACATGACGTGTCATATGATAGGCATAATCATTTATGTACGAATTCTTAAGGGGGCTTGCATCCCAAGAATTTGGTATGGCAAAAACATAAAAAAATTGGCACAATTTCGGACAACGTTCGAATTTAACTGCGAATATCTTAGGAATCAATCAAGATATTGAAAATTGGAAAAAATTGATCGACAGCGATCCCTGCAAGGTTCGGCATAAAATTTGGTAAACTGTGGTCCACTAACAAAAAAGCTACAGGGGCGGATGTTGGCCCACCGCGAATCGACAATTCGCGTTCTGCGTATGCTAATGCATTTGAGTTTGGGCAAAACGTGACTTTGTTACCGTAGAACTTCAACTCCCCGATTTTTTCTCCGATCGGACTTATGGCGCCGCGCGGACTCACGCTGGGCTCTGCCCCAAATTTCTAGTTATTATTTTTTTCAACGCGAGATCTCAGAGCTCCGTCAGCACAATGTTTGACTTTCGCCTCGGCCTTGACCTTGACCTTGGTCAGTTGACCTTGGTCAGTTGACCTTGGTTTTGTTAGCATCACATTATGTGGTTTACTAATAATCACAACGTTGGACTTGTGATCGCGATATCGTTGGTTCATCTTCCTGCCAGGTCGCTATCAAGTGGTTAGTAATTGGATGGGCAACTGTCTGCGGGCCGGATACGTCCGTATAACCCACCAGCAAGGTCAACTCAGCCTTCCATCTCTCGAGTATCAGCCCGTCTGGCTGGGTTGAAAAGTGGCGTGTGCACCTGTGTCGAGTGCCAGATAACACTGTGTGCTCCAATATGGCAGGTTACGCTCGGTAGGTTTAATATGATTATTCAATAAAGAACTATTATACTATTTAACTATTAAACTATGTGGTTTGCAGGTAACGACATTATTCATTTTCTGACTGTGGAGATAAAAAAGCGACAGGAGCTACGCATTGACTTGTGGGATACGGAAGGCAACCATAAGTACGCCAAATACGACAACTTTGTCGTAATGAGCGAAATGCAGAAATACAAGCTGAAATCACTGGGAAAATACAGCGGCGATGCAGGTCGGGGTCTTTATGACGCTTCTTAGTACAAGTAACATCAACATTGCAGAAAATTGTCAAACAGTGGCGTCACTCATTTCAGTCAATCATTGGTTGTCTCAGTTTGCACGTAACGTATTGTTTTTGCAGTAGTAACACTGTTTCAAAAGTACGATTACGTATTTACCCGTGATAATAAATACACATTTTTCATAACAACTAGTAACACAAGAAATATGTATCAGGTCTAAAATCCGTTCAAAATCTCCAATTAACTTCAAAATTTTGTCCGAAGTTGTAATTTTTGTCCAAAAGCAGAAACTACACGGTAACGCATGTCGCGTTTAGTTGCGGAAATGTTTATGCAGAAAAAAACAGCATAGTGACATTTTTTGTGATTTGGCACCATTTTTGCCTCCAGGCTTCACGCCTAATCAGGCCTAACTCTTCTGCTGTATCGACTTATGGCAGTTGAGAATGACAGTTGTACTGTACAGTACAAATGCATGATCGCGACTGTCACGATCTGATGCTAAACTACAGGCTTTTATTTCAGGACACGTTAAAATTGGACTTGCATGTCGGTATTGCTAAACTGCTTTAGCCTCTATATGGTTACACCCCTTATCGGGTTTTCATCCATGGACATCGAAAGTCCCCCATTTTCTCCGACGCAACTTCCCACCACACTAGTCTGGCTTACACGCCGAACGAAGATGGCATGTTGTCGATGTTCCGTACTAAGATTTTCTTCGCCAATCTTGCAACCAGTAAGCCTACATCGAATGAACGGGTCTTTTTCGCTGGTGGGATTGTGACAGCTTATCAGAGGTGTCTTAGGTCAAAAAAGTGGGCGGGGCAAATAATTGCAATTTTTCCGACAGTCACTAAAAATTTCCATCATAATTTCGACAACGTAACAAATTTTCCGCAAAAGAGATTACAAGTGCTTAAAATTTCGATATTGTTTCTTAGTTATTTTATTAATAGGTATCTTGCCCCAAATGTTGCATTTTTGGACGACAATTTTCTGTTTAACTGAAAATTTTTCTACGATTTTCGACAGCCCAAATTTCGGGTTTAAATTGCCTCACTGTTTCCATCTTACTGCCACGATGATGGCACTCTCTGTGGCAAGCGCTAGATAAATTTTTGTTCGACTGACTGACTAATTGTATGATTGATTGTCTGTGGTTCGAAGGTGACTCCATGTCGTATCACCTCGGAATGAGGTTCTCCACCAAGGACAGGGACAACGACAAGGGCGTGGAGAAGGGAAAGCCGGGTAAAAACCGCAACTGTGCCAAGGACGAAAAGGTCAGTGGGCATATTTGGCTGCCTTGTCCTGCATTTATACAGGGCGTCGGCATAGTCTTGTTTTAGCCAATGCTATGGCAGAAACGTTCGTCCGCCTGTCTGTCTGTGTGTGTATGTCTGCCACACTTTAAGATGATTGCCATGATCACCAAATTTGCATTGTCAGCTTTGCGAAAGATTTTAGTTTTAAAATTTGTTTAGCTTTAATTCCAGATATTCGAAAGCGATTATTTACATTTGCTTTTTAGCCTTCGGGCACAAGCAGTGCGGTCGGCTTCTCCTAGCGACAGCTGGGCTCCTGTTTGTCTTAGTTGCAATATAGTGTCGTGTCGACTTAGCATTATTGTATAATATAGTGAAACTGTAATTGTTTATTGCCAAATATTTTGCCATTTACATGCATGGTGCGTCAGAAAGACAGTAATCCCCTAAAGCTGTTTGTCATTTTTGAGTAACCGCGTGGAATTTTGACACGAAAGTTTGCACACATCTTACTTATTTATAGACACGCTAAAGTGCCAAAAACGTTTTATTATTATTTATTACCATTGCATTTTTATTTCAACCACGTCGTCATTTCTCACGTTCACACGCAGCAAAATGTGCACAGAACGAAAGGCGCGCGATATTTGCGCTGCAGAAAAAAACATTGTCATTCGAACAACATAATAAACAGTTTGTTAATAACTGTGAGAACTCCAAGTGTCCGTCGCTAGATTTTACACATGCATTTAATTTTTTATTGAAGTTTTCAACAGCTTTGTTGATGGCAAGTTGTCCCATATCACCTGCAGTGCCTGCTTAAGTTTGGCAACGAATTTTAGTTTTTGGAGAAAAATTGTCAATAGGCCTAAATAAGGCCTACATGTACAATAATAAATTAAAAGAAAAGACTTCCAGACTTTGCCTATAAAGTTCACGTCACTTTGAATTCACAAAACACGAGTGGTTAGTAGGCCTACTTGGATGGGCAACTGTCTGCGGGTATTTTAATACGCATAACTTATTACAGCATTAAGTTTTTGAAAGTGCAAAATCACGCTGTTGTCTGGCAAAATTACCGTACCCGGTGACTAATCGTCCGACAGCCATAAATAGTTTGTAGGCTATTTATCCGGCAATAAACGAAAACAAAAAAACTCAATCGCACCATCTAGGCGGCTTCACCAATGTTACGCGTACTGACCAGAATTAGAGATGGTGTATGGTTTAAGGTTTAGGGTTAGGGTGAGGGTTACGGTTAGGGTTTAGGGTTAAGGTTAAGATTACGGTTAAGAGGAAGGGTTAGGGTTAGAGTATTCCAGAGATCTATATGGCAATAATGCACACTAGAACTAAGCGTAGTGATAAATTCGACGCTGCTGCAGGCAAGTACGAAACTTGCCGACTGACTATCCGTAATTTCCTACTTGCTAAAGTTGAGGCCGTCAGTTGCGCGGCTGCCGCCGTGATTCTGCGGCGGTACAACGAGTACGACAAGCACTCAAAGCACGAGCATCTAAAGGTTGCGTCGTAGCCTACTGCCGCAGAGACACGCCCTTAGCCAGTATCTACGAACACCACCGGCTAAGGCCGTCCAAGTCGGCGGTCGGATAAATAGCTGACTTGCATAGGACCGATTGCCGTATTAATATCGGTTATTTATACGGCTGCCGGTTCAGTGCCGGATAAATATCCTGTGCCAATACCGTAAGTTACGGACCGTAACTTTGCAACAGTAAGAGAATAGCAAATGCCGCTCAGCCTCTGTTTGCACATATAAGTAGGTAATTAATATGTGAAATGTCGCACTAACATTTCAAGCGGTTGCCCCAAAATATTGCAAACAACTTTTGGAGATTACTTTTTTAGTGCGCGCTGTATGTACCCGGTTAAGGACGAATGCCCGTATGAGTTTTTTTAAAGCTTTTTATCGTCGTTTCTGCTGCAGTTTCTGTTGTATTTCGTGCAACGTTTTTTTTTTATTTTGTACGTTTTTTATAATTTGACGGAAGTTTCCCATTGAGGTCTAGGAGCAAAGCCCCAGTAGGTGGTCTCTGGGACGAAGTTCTGTTAGAAGCTAAAGTTTTTGTGAATAAAAGCATAGATGTTTTGGCAGTAACGTAGCTGAATTTTTTGAAAGCAAATCCAAAGCGTCTTTCTCTTTTCTTTTTTTCAATTTTTTTTTATTATTGGTCATTTATCCTCATTATTTTTTCTCATTTGTTCTTTTTTTCGTTTTTTATCCTTTTCTGCCTTTTTTCCTCTTAGAGGTAAGATTCCTAAACTCCAGCTAGGGGCTCTGTGGGTACACTGTAAACTTCCCCAGTGAGGTATGTGGCAATGCTGTAGCCGAAATCGAATTTGGTGCATGACAACCTTAAATATGACATCTAGCCTAACATTTGTAGCTATTTTTTCGGGAATTAACTGACCAAATTTGCTGCAATTTGAACAATAAAGGCAGATAAGAACAACGCCACAAACTTGGAAAAAATACAATTATTACATCTGCGAGGCTAGCGAAGAGAGCAGAATTTTTTTCGTACCCTCCATTTTTGTCCAGTTGTTCCTAAACAGTACTGGTCTCGGGGTTGATTTTTCTGCCACCAGTGCTAAGGTCGTTCTCGTGCAGTGAGAGGGGGGGGTAAACTCTGGAACTCTTCTCCCGGCAAATCAAACACTGACAAGCATGTAATGACGATGATTATGCCGATGGCGACGATGTAGGGCGGATGGTGGTATAAGAACTGCAGTAAAGCGAATCTGAACGGCCGATATCTGTTCGGCTCAACCGCGCACTTACCGGGCAAGAAGAAGTACGCCGGTATGACCTGGACCGCCTGGAAAGGTTCGTATATTCGCTGTCAATTAAATAATTAATCATTCTAAATAAACACAACAGCCAGTAAAAGTTGCAGCAAAAAAGTTTACATGAGCAAGACCAGATTTGTTAGAGCACTTACGGCAGTTTAACTAAAACTAACGGGAAAACAATTTACACAAGCATACTGGCAGCTTAAAACATTTGCGTTTAAGAAAAATATCTAAAACAATCAATCCCCTAAAACAATCAATCAAATCAACTGTTTGAATAAAACATTTAAAACAAATTATTTATTAAAATTGACATTTTTTGGGCAACAAGTTCCACACGTCTGAGATTTTTTTTACTAAAATGATGCTCTTTTCTCGTATTTAATTTTTTTTGGCACGCAACTCCATGAAGCAACTTGACGTAAAAAAAACTAAGCCCCGTATAGGCCTAATTATTCCTAACTCGTTTTAATATTGTTGCTATAATATCTTCTTCTATGTATGAAATGTATGAGTGGAGCTCGGTGGCCGAGTGGTTAGAGTGTTGGACTCAGGTCAACTTCACCAGAGCGAGAGGTCCTGGGTTCGATTCCTGGTCGGACCCCTCAAAATTTCCAGGCCTCAGGACAGTCA
>Ga0056128_1010433_pt1 | contig 11588 bp, 6 predicted proteins | sample WorMetLIZISLAND2_FD_71113 | JGI IMG/M metagenome (GOLD analysis project Ga0056128, IMG submission 71113) | Marine gutless worms symbiont microbial communities from Max Planck institute for Marine Microbiology, Germany - Olavius geniculatus... ... | reverse complement strand
AAAAAAAAGTAATGTATGTTTTTTGTAGCGCTAAGTTAGACTCATATTTAGCTGTGGGTATGTTATTTTGGTTTCTTTTATCACCATCGACTGCTATTGAAAAGCATGCATTGCATACTATTTATCATAGACCTTGTTGTACTGCGACTTTTTGTCCAACAAAATACACACTAAATCGATGTCGTGGAGTATGGGTCTGAATGAGTGTTTTAACTTGTTCCGCAGTTACCGACTGCGGTTCATTCGGTTACACTTGAGCGCATCCGTGGAGTTATCAACCCGTTATACCACCCCAGACGTCGTGCTAGAGATAGGCACTACGAGTGCCACCGTGAGATAAGACGTGCTAATTCAATAACGTCGATCCTCACCATAGACGGATACAGGGAAAAAGCAAGGAGCCACCAGATGCGTACTGTAACATTTAAAAGGCGTCAAATTCGATTTAGGCCGAGGCTTCGCACCGGACCACACTGGGAAGTCACGAACTCCCCTTCCCAGAATCCCATAAGTTGGAATTTCAGATTGTGGAAGCGTAGTTGAGAAGTAATTCAGCACTCAGGGGGGGCTCAAAATGCACCAAAATTGCCACTTCACAAACAAATAGAGAAGAACACATTTCCGGCCTTACTGCCCTATAATCCCGGCGCGAGCCGTCATTCTTGCTCGTTCGGCGCTCGACTTAATCCCCCAAATTTAAATCTTGGATCCGCCTCTGGCGGTCTATATTTGACAGGACAGTAGGCCTACACCTAACGTCGCCACGAGGCAGTAGGAGCAGTTGTCCCAAACCTCGAAGAGTACAGAAATGTCCAACTGAATGGCGGGGTGGCAGACTTAACTCCGTTTTCAGACTCAGGCAACGGATAAAAAAGTCCGATACTTGCCATAGAACTGCTTACACACGTCGTACTCAGAAGCAATTAATGCAATCTCGAAAGTGGCAGCTGATTGGCATGAGATAATGACGCCGCAGCGCACTATGCGGCATCCGTTATACCTGCGCCAGCTAACAATTATATGTCTCGCGGTGCGGCCAGCAGACATACTACCGCCCCTAAGAGAAACTGAACAGCTACTGTTATGCAAAAATTAATTTGGTGTTATTTGATCTTAAATTTCTGGTGCTATTGGCGCAATTTTATCTCTATACACCTTGTCCGAAAAAAAGTCTACGGTATTTTCGATATATCTTTGACAAACGTAAACATATTTTTATAATATATTTTAGCATAAGCCGTTTTCTATGTTCACTTTATTAATCTGCTAAAAATCGTTTTTATATTGTCATGTCACTACGTAGGGATGACGTAATTATGACGTCATCACAAATGTTGTTTTTTGTATCCAACGTGAAAAAGCTAACAGTGTTCCAGATAGTAACTTTAACAAATTTAAACGCACATTTATAATTTTTAGTAGGCAACATTAAAAAAGTAATGTGCATTTGATATTATACTGATAATTTTAAATCACCTCGCCTGAATACTGATGCCGCTTTACCGTATGAATTAATACACTTTTCGTATTTTTATAAACTAAACAAACAAAATAAAATAAACAAAAATGCAGAAAAAATAGTCTTTTCAGTTTGCAGCTGTCTGAGTTGTCAACAGCAGTAACAAAAAAACTTGCTATTAACCGACTTTTGAGTACACAAATTTATTATTTGTAGCTTGGTACAAATGTACACTGCTGCGACGCTAGCGCATGCTGCAGAGGTGACGCTGAAACGACTGCTGCACAACGGTGTTCCCGTAGTGCACGCGACGGCCACGCTTAACATTGCGAAAAGCAAAACTAAGTTTTAAAAACTCGAACAAAAACAATTTATTTTATGGCAACAATCTATCAAATTTTTTCTGCAATTTTCTTTAACCAAGTTTCCAGTTTTTTTGTTTTGCAGAAAATATTTAGACGTTATCTTTTTGCGAAAACGGCATTTTTGATGACGTCACGATTACGTTAGCTATACTTTGTGAGTTTGAAGACAAGTTCTCGACGTTTTTAGAATAATAATAAATAATAAAAGTAAGTTTAAATTTGTTGGAGTTATTCAAAAATAAGTGTAGACTCTTTTTTTCCGGACACGGTGTAGTGGTTAAAGCATCAAACTCGTACGCCTAACTTTTGGGCTGCGGTTCGAATCCTTCCACGGATCATTTTTAAGCAACCTTGAGCAAGTTGTTAACCTGATCGGTGCTCAGGTTAACTCAGCCTCCTACTCCTACCCTCGGTGGGATGGGAGATGAGTAGTAGACTAGTAACACATGGGCTACCGATTAAAGGTCTTATGGCTAACTTAGGCGGTAGTTCTGTGCTATGTCTGCTGGCTGCACCGCGTGTTTTGTTGTTCGATGGCGCAGGCAATGCAGAATTTACCGAATTGTGGACTGGTCGGCGGATCGAAGATGGGAAGAATCCGAACACGTCTGGCGTCGATTGCAATTACCACAGATAGGTTTCCGGTACTCGGCGTGCGCCGTCATTAACGATAACGATAACGAAAACTGTCGCTGTGCTTAAACAGAGGGCAATGTGTACAGTAAATGCAAAACGTCGAGAAACTAGAAAAGATTACATAATATTAACTACGTTTAAGTCACGTATCACGAGCAAAAGTTTACTGTTTGTGTGCTGGTAATTTTGGTTTTGTAGTTTTTTAGATGCAGTGATCAGGAATCAACTTTTTGTAGCGTGCAGGGTATAATGCAGTAACTTGCACTGTTTTGTATACTGTGCCAGTTCAGCAGTTTTTGTTTATTAAAATATTGTAGAAATTACGATTTTTTATCTTACTCTATGACTATTAATTTTGCTGACAGTTTCTAATACGCTGGAATATGCCGGTGTAATGGGGCGGTTTAGGCCTATAAGGCACGCCTGTTGACAGCAGTTCAATGACTGTAGCATTAAGACGTGGTCCATACGCACCTTATCTGACCGCAACCATCGACCTTAGGTGTCAATCAAATCCAAGGGGAAATAAGGAGCGCTTCCTCCCCTTTCCTCATCCGAGAAAAAGCTAGTGGGGCGAGGCCCCCGCAGGCGTTTGATTTCTAAATATTTTTGCTACCGTAAAATGGACTATTTTACATATAGCGACGTTTGGCTAAATCTTAACCAACAGAGCCGTCTTCTAATTCAACAGGAACACTGAGTCGACCTAGAAAGGAAAAAAGAGAAGAAGCGGGAAAATAAGAGAAGGAATTAAAGAAGGGGATATGAAGAAAAGATCGCCTCCCCTCACAGTGATTTCTAAACGTCTCGGCGCCTATTTTATACCACACGACTGCACGACGTTCTATCAGTCGGTGTAGGCCTATGGGTTGGTTGCTATCAGTGATTCACGATTGATGATCGATCAATGCCTGACTGCTGCTAATGCCTCGGTCCAGCTATAGAGAACCGATTTCCACACATCCACCAGCAGTGAGACGTAGGTTACGCGAACACAACGACGACTCCACTGCAAGTGACGTCATCAATCGTATGCCGATGATGAATCGTACCCGCGCACCGACCGACCGACCTGCATTCCGAGTATGCGCTGTAGTGACTAACCCAAGCTTGGTCTCCGTGCATCCAACGCGATGCAAGAAAGTACGCAACTGACGGAACAAACGCAGCTGACGTAAGCGAAGCAGCGGCTCCAACGCAAGGATAGAAGCGATGCACGCATTTGTTGCGTACGTTGCGTGAGTTGCGATGAATGGAAAGCAGGCTTGACTGCGATTGTGATCAAGAACGATAACAAACACTGTCGAATGCATTATGTTTATTTTAGTTCTCGATTTGTCTAGCGAATGGTATTAAATATTAAATATCAATAGATGCCAACTCAGCCTGGCTGTCCTTGTATGGGTAGGCGCAGTGAGTAGGCTATCAGCGAAATCTGTGACTTAAACAGGCACACCGCGCGATGCACAGCCCCGTATCCGTAGTCCCGCAATGTAAACCATGAGTGTTTGTCTGAAAATCAGCGCCGCACTATGGGCTTTTTTGAAATTTTGCATGACCATGTGCCTCAGCAACGTCTATAGGCTCGGGAAGGTCTTTACGCTTTACGTTACGCTGTACGATTAAAATTCACGTTATTTTAATATTCTACTATTATAGCCGTTTTTTTCGGATGCTCTGTCACTGTGTCTGACTTTCTGTTTCCTTAAATAGGCCCCCTACTATACATTTCCCTAACCAGTGACATGGACAGAATTTGCTTAAAAAGGGGCACTATGCCACTAACCCAATCATTTGCATAATGTTTTCAACGTCTTGAGAATTTTGCGCATTTTGTGCCTTGCAGAACATTTGTGGTGCCAGTAGGCTTCCAATACAACATTTGCACGCGAACTGATGCCGAAATCAATTCGGGGGAATTTGGGAGCATTTTGTCCGGCTTAGAGGACGAATTTTTCGTCTTCTCCTTCCCCTGCCGCGACGCCAGGTCGCCACTGGCATTCACTCCCTGTTCCGCAGATCTGCATTTCGCCATCTGCGGCCGTCATAGCACTTTTCAGTTTTCAAAAGCTAACTCGCCGTCCCTGGTATCTTATTAATCACGCTACGGTGCGCCTGAGGTGACAAATTAATTACGTACAGTATATATACGATATTGCTACTTATTCCGTGTAATATCGATCTCTTCGTATATACTCTAGCCGATAGTGCGATACTCCTTGCGATAATATAGTGTCGCATTCAACTGACAACATGAATGCGTTTAACAATGATATTTTGCGCATTTTTAGCCGACCGTACTTACGTAACGGTCGAGCTTATGGTACGGTTGTCGTTTGTCGTTTGTTTGTCCATTTCTTTGTCACGGATGTATTGTGGCTACACAGTGCGAAATAGAACCCAGGTTGTTATTGATCACTAATAGGAAGTCTCATATTGGTTTTCAAATGACATGAAAAAATCATTGACCTTGAATGATCTTGAAGGGTCATAACGCACTATGGTATGCCAATCTTGCGATATTGTGGCAAACGGTAAATCGTACGAGGTCGGCGATAGTACCATCGGATAAGACGCTGGCGACTTCCTTATAGACTGTCAACAGTAATCATGTCTCTATCTGCAGCGGTTTGGCCGCAATTTTTAATGGAACGTTTCTAGCTATACGTGGCCGTATCTCGGAAATGGTGAGAGATATGACCAAGGTTGCTATTGATCACCTTGGATGACTTTGAAGGTCACTGACAACCAATACGGTCGGCTTTTCTAGCGACAGCTGGGCTACTTGTTATCGCTTTAGTATAGTGCTTTGTCAGTTTTTGCGACGCGTTAGTTTAGCAACGTCTTAGTTTTGCTGACTGTCTGTGTTCCACGGCGTACGGCGGCGTCCAAAGTTCAGATGGACATTATCTCAGCAACCGACCGATGACGTCACTTGACCCCAAAAAAGTCAAACTCGTAACCCCAACATCTTTGTTTTCAGGCCACGTGTTATTGGGAATACTTCGGGAAATTCTGTCTAAGGGGGATTAATCCGTGGGAGAGTTTGTCCAGGGGATATGTCCGTTCCCCTGTAAACACGGAAGAGCACTGTGCACAATGGACGTCGTTGCCATGGTTACCATCGCCATGGTTACGCACAAGCACCGAGCAAGCGAGCTAAAGGCTACTTCACACAAGTCTAGTCTGGCGATCGCCGAATCCCTTGGAGTAATAGTACGAAACGCCTCAAGACATGCGGCTTCGTGCCGAACGATTCAACGACTGCTATAGACTTGTCAGGGCCGCTCGTGAAAACTCGTTATTTCATCCTCTTGTTTTTTTGCATTTATTGATCTCGTTATTCTGCACTCGTTAGACCGCATCGATCGAATTAGTTATGCCAAAGCATAAAGACATGTACAAAGCGAACACAATGAGCCGAAATGAAGTGAATTTAACTGTTCGCGAAAACTACTGCAGTATTGTTTTCGCATCATCGCTAAGTTTGTTTCACTGTTTCGCTGTTAACACGATAACCCGTGAACCGCTGCAATTGATTTGTATGAATTGCATCTCAACAATCTCTAGAACTCTATTTAATTTCAAGGTCATTTTCATTACACACAGTGCATGTATTACAAGTGACTACAGGCCAAGGCGTCGAGGCGTTTGCTGTCTGTATAATTCTGCGGCTACCCGCGGACAACAGTTAAGGAAAGGTCACACTGGCGGTTCGAAGAGTTGGTGTTTTTGTTTTTGACGACCGTTCGGACAGCCGTCCAGACCGCCAGTGTGACCCCTCCTTTAGCTTTAAGCAAAGCTTGACAGGCTAGTTTGCTTCAAGTTCAAATAATTATGCGTCTCGCTCTAATTCCAGTTACGAGGGACAGGAATGAAGCAAAATGCAGCAGTGACTACACCGTCCCATAACCCTTCAGAATATTAAACACATGCCACACGAACAGTCGCATACGTCATCGTCGCCATTGCTGACTCTTAACGTTAGTGCATACTTATTGCTCACCAGTCTGCGCGAGCAAAGTTCTGATTTTGGTTTAGGCCTACATGTATTCAAGAATGGGCTCCTCTCTGCAAATGTACTCGACCTCGAGGACAGCTCGAGAACAAAAGATCGTGGCCTTGACAGGCCTCGAAAAAGTTTGACCTTGGCCTTGGCCTCGACGCCTCGGCCTGTAGTTGCTTGTAATAATGCGCTTTGTGTAATAATTTTATTTGCATGATAGGCCCCTATGTCCATTTTGTCATGTCACCGAACTGCAGGATGAAGTATATGTAAATCTGCAATTTCAATATGGTGCAGTTAAATTAGATGGAGTCCTCGAGAACTGTCCTTGGCCTCGAAGACAGCTCCAGGACGACAAATTGAAAATGTACTCAAACTGATGACGTACTCAAACTTATCTCATGTACTTCGTCACTTTTTGGCGCTCTACAGCAATGCTGTCACGATGTATCGTCTGTCGGTCTGTTTGTCTGTCACTGATGCATCCTGGCTAAACGGTAAGTCGTATGGGGGTCGTTTGGTCTCCGTTCGTCAAAGTTAATCGTTGTGCAGCCACAAGATTATCAGTCTTTCAATAATAGAGTACTCATGCTATGCGTATAGGCTGTGCCATGTCGAACGTACCGATTAACCCGAGTCTGTTTTAATTAGCGACAGTTGCGCGTGCTGCACACTTGTAGCGAGAGGCGAAACAAGTGCAAAACGCAAACCAAACGATCAGATAATCGATTGTGAGAAGATACGGTACCCGCACGTCCAGCTGGTACTAGTATTCTTTGGTATGTCGTCTAATTGCAATAAAGTCGCCGTAAGCTGCAGGGTCAGGGTGGTTTGGTACGTCGCGTAACGGTATAGGGTGTCGGACTTACTATCGACAGATCCTGGGTTCGACTCCCAGTCGGATCGCTTATCAAGCGGTTACCACTTGGATGGACTGCAGACAGATAAGTCATCTAGGACTAGGTTTATAACCAACACCAACATCAACTCAACTTTTCATCCACCGGAATACGTAAATCGAGTTGAGGGTTGTCGGGTTGCAGATAATATTGTGGGACCCTGTATGGCAGGTGACGCTCCGTAACTCAGCGATGAGTTTCTTAGAAAGAACAGTGATACACAGTTAACTTTAATTGGTTAGCCTCCAGTGTTTTAATGTTTCCGATGTTTGCTTTTAACTGCCGAATAGGCAAGAAAGCTGAGCCACTTTGTTTTACAGCTTACAAGTTATTGTAACTCTAGAAATATCGATCAGATCGGCACCAGATTTGGCGCAAATCAATGTCATTTTTCATCTAAGTGCCAAATTGTCTTACTTGAGGGATCGAAAACAGCCGCTAACACGTGGCAATATTTAGACGGTGTAACAGCTGTTTTAGCCGAGACTTTTTACATAAGAAGTGTATCGGTCTTATCAATGGCTGAAACGATATGCCATTAACGACATCTTGCGAGAAGCCGGTTGTAGACTATACGCTTCTCCCTTTATACTTCATATCACAGGCGCGCGGTAGCGCAGCCCTGTGTTAATGGCGACCGGCTACGGCTGCGTTCACATAAACACGAGTACAGGTTACCTGTAAATTTCACTCGTACGAGTAGTTTCTGTGCAGGTCGTGTTTTTATTCAACTCGTAGAAAGTAAACTACTCGTAAATAGCATTAACGTAATTTATAAAAACCGTGATCGATGACGTCGCGTGACCCCAAAAGGGAGGTCGTGACCCCATTATCTTTGGGGCTTTAAATTTCCATAACGGTGCAAGATAGATGCATGGTTACAATGGACCACCAAGAGGAAAGCACATATGCAGAGTCCAATGGTCACGTGACCGATGATGTCACGTGATCCCTAAAGATCAAAATCGTGACTCCAAAATATTTAAGGTTTAGTGTCTTCATGGCCGTGGAGAGCAGATGGTTTATAATTAACTATCAACATAAAAACTTTGTTATTGTAATAAAACAGCAAATATAAATGTACAAAACATCAGTTTATACACTTGTTAACGGCGACATGCAATGACTGACACATCGAAAACAGCAAACATCATAAAAAGGTGATATTATTCAACAGCACATTGACGGTTAGACAATATGATGGTGAGTGATATCATCTTTTTATGATTTTTGCTGTTTTCGATGTGTCAGTCATTGCATGTCGCCGTTAACAAGTGTATAAACTGATGTTTTGTATATTTATTTGTATATACTTATATATATATATATACACTTAGGCTTAGGTGCCCTAAGAACTTATTGTAAGTTTAGGTTTATCAGATTAGGCTATATGGGAACTGCCGTGTCGACGCGGGCTCCTGGTTTGAAAAGGAGGCAGAAACATCAAAACGGTTGTCGCTGTTCCCAGGGTGTGACGATTTTCATATTTTTCAGTTCCACGAGTAGTAGAGCCTAATGGAAATCCAGCTGCGTTGTATAAAGTCTGCGAAACGTGGACCAGATCGGGCGGAATAATCTGCAGGTCTGCATCCTGATGAACGCGGATCGCTGATTGCAATAGCAATAATATCAACGCGGACTAATGACGGATGAGCATTTGGATCAATCGATCAATCAATGCATTCATATCACGTTAAAAGATCCAATATGACGCAAAATCACAGGCGGAGACAGGTAAACAGAAACATTGATACACGAAAAACATTTGTGAAAATTGAAAGGGATCCAGCGAGCGCAAACCCCTACCAGCGCCCAACAATTATATAGGTAGACTGAAAAGAATCTACCGTTTGTCAATATATTTGTTGTGTTCGCCAGGTGGCAGAAATATATTAGGGTGGAAGTTTGCTACTAGGCCTATCTGACAACGGCAGAGAATCTTTGAATCTTATTCCGGATCCAGATGCTGATTCCGTACACCACCGAAATCTTACCACTTCTAGGCTGGTCCCAGTCCAACCTTCCCTGAAAATTTCAGCCGAATCCGCTTGTAACTTTTTGTGTAATTTTGCTATCAAACCAACAGCCGGATAAACGCCACATAACCTGCGTGGCCAATATAATGAGACACAAGTCTACGCACGCATACAACCATGCACACACAGTGACAGTGAGCACACGCAGTGTGACCGCGACATTGCGGAATCGTAATAATTGGGAGCGCCCAGGGCAAGCGATGGCTTACGAAGCTCGGTGTGAATTTTACTGTCTCCATGCAGCCTCAGCATGCATCGTCCGTGCGGCCGGCGTCCTTCTGTCAACGTACCGCGAATGCATCCCCGGGTGGCTATAATACAGGCCTACGGTATTATATTACTCTAATCGATCAATGTATGACTTGAGGCCCGACAGACACGTCAGTATATTTTCAGTAAGAAAAAGTCCGGGCATGACTCTCGAAGTTTGTACAATTTTTCCGACAAGATGAAAATTTTTCGACGGGGGAAAATTTAGGATAATGATACTGCTGCGGCAATCGCTGCCGCATCACTGATGCAAAATGGAAGAGTAATTTGACATTTGCAACGCGGCGTGACTATAAGTTAATCAATTATTGGTTATTATGTCGGACTTTCCTTCGCAACAGCTTTCCTTAACCAGTTAACGTCATGGTGAAATGACCTTTTCCGCACGTGCTGGAGCGCCATTACTCTAATTATGAAACTATAGCTTACTCACTTACTAGTTCACACCAACATTTTATCGGCTCGCTGATGAAATTGGGTATTTAGTGCGTATAATAGGCCTATAGTTTTTTTGAAGAAAACGTTTGACATTCTGAACGTCGGCGCATTGGGACCATGCAGGTGACCTTATAATGTAATGGCGTGCGGAAAGGCATCATATAACGCTGTGTCACACTGTGGCTATGGGGAGAGGATCGTTGTGGTCGTTCGTGAATAGTTTAAGAAGCTGTGACTTCTTTGTGCAATTTATAATAAAATCATATTTATTTTCGTATACTGATCGCGATTTTTGAGTTTTGACGTCTCGTTGTCCACTCAACAATAACGATGTGCATAGGATGCTCTTTGACATACCTGGAAAACTTTTATCTTAATTCGCCGAGAATGGTAGCAACGGAAACACGTTCACATTGTACACTGGGCTGTGCAGTCATGTTATGCAGTACCATTGACATCCGACATGTCGCTGTCCGGCTTTTTCTCGTTGTTGTCTTTTTCTTTCTGCAGTCGCTTCTTCTTGTCGAAGGAAATGAATCTCATTAAATCGGACGAATGCGAAGACTGACTGACGATGCGAGCAGCTGGCACACAGACGTCGTATAATAACATCTCTGATCTATCGGGTGTGGCCAAAAAATATCCCGTGAAGTTTTTTCTTGCCATTTTGTTAGCACTCGCTCGTGTAATTTTAAAGCAAAATTATAATAATATTATAATTTGTCAGCATGTATAAAATATTATTTTATACATGCTGACAATCGTGAAACAGTCAAAAGGCATTTTATTATCTGTATTTTGTAAACTGCTATAAATATATTGGATGATTCTTTCTCGTAGCCACGTCTTCATCTCTTACGTTCGCGTGCTGTATCACGATGTTGCCTGGCAATAAGTCGTAACTTTGCCGAGTAGAAAAACGTTTTTACGCAGGTGTAAACAGGTAACAAGTGTGTAAAATTTCGCGCTAAAAATCCAAGAGATTGCTCAGAAAATAGCAAACAACTTAGTTCCATATTTGTCTGTTGCACTCGATATAATGTGACGCGAAACACGACAATAAATGAAAAAATCCTATTGTAAATGAAGGTGACTTTCATAATAGTCTTATGAACTACTTTATCAAATTGCTCAAAACGGAAAATATTTGATTAAATCACACCTGTGTAATAACTGTGGCAAATATGTTCAAGACACACTGTGTAGCAAGTACTACCATATAGGCGTAAATTTCTAAAAGACGACTAGATTCGTGTTCCCCTTTTTGTCACACGTAAGCCGTATTGTACTGTGAAGCTGTCTCCACTGTAACTGGACATAACCCCTCGGACATAGACCCCTTCTTAAGAGAACTCCCTTTGCCACTGGGGTATAGGACAGAACCCCCCCTCCTGAGACAGAACTACTCCCTCCTCCGTCGACCACTAACCTCGATGTACCGCGTACACCGGGGCTAGAGACAAGTTCTGTCCTAGGGGG
>Ga0056128_1010432_pt1 | contig 11588 bp, 9 predicted proteins | sample WorMetLIZISLAND2_FD_71113 | JGI IMG/M metagenome (GOLD analysis project Ga0056128, IMG submission 71113) | Marine gutless worms symbiont microbial communities from Max Planck institute for Marine Microbiology, Germany - Olavius geniculatus... ... | reverse complement strand
GCCTCTGGGTTTTAAACCATCGCTTCCTGCATGTGTTCCATCAGGGTCATGACCACCGGTCCGTCGGCTGTGACCTGCACGTTTTCCTCCAGCCGGCAGGTCTGGGGAAGTCCCGGATGACCGGCAAAGGTCTCGATGGCAAAGTACATGTTCTCCTTGATCTCGGCCGGATAGTCGAGGGAGTAGGCCCGCGAGATCCACATGCCCTCATACAACGTGATGCCGATGCTGTGGGCAAACTGCTGCAGGGTCACCGTGCCGTACTTGTCGTCGTCGTATTTAGGAAAACAGGCGGCCACATCGGCGGTGGTGTTGCCCGGGCGCAGTTTGTCCAGACCGGCGTACATCGAATCGTACACCTCGCGGTACAGGTCGATCTCCTGCTGGGTCATCTTGGCGGCGACCTTGAAACAGCGCACAAAATCGATAAAATACCCTGAGGGTCCCACCGCGTTGATGTCCACGATCACCAGATCCCCCTGACGGATAAGCTTGTCGGTGGCCCAGCGCCGGTATGGGCTGGTGTTGCCCCCGGAGGCCACAATGATGTCGTAAATGATCTCACAGCCGCTGTTGAGCATAAACTCGTGCACCTTGGCCTCGATGTAGCGCTCGGTCACCCCGGGTTTGAGCCATTCGTACTTGATCTTCCACATGGCCGCATCGCCGATGGATGCTGCCTGTTTGAGCAGTTCGATTTCGTCGTCGGTCTTGACCACCCGGGCAGCCGACATGGCCGGCCAGCCATTGACCACGTTGATGCCGGCCGCTTTGAAGGCTTCCAGCATGGGCATGTCCGTATTGTCGATGCCGATTTTCTCTTTTTCAACCCCGTTTTCTTTTAACACTTCCAGCACGCTGTCGACCATCTTGCCGGCCATGTGCGGTACGGCGCCTTCGGCCCACTGCCAGGTGATGGCCGGCCGGACACGATCCTCCAGCCAGGGCAGATCGAGGCGGGCACAGTGCATATCCGAGCCGGCGGTCTCAAACAGCACGGGCTCTCCGCCGCGGGGCAGAACCACGTAGCGGATGTTGATGTTGTACTTCCAGTTGCCCTGATAAGAGCCGGTGACGTAGCGAATATTGGCCCCGGCATAGAGCACCAGCGCCCCCAGGTCAAAGGCTTCGAGTTGATCGCGGGTGCGTTGCAGCCGCTCCCGGCGCAGACGTTCAAAATCGACCCGGTATTGCCAGTCTGCACCGCTCTGGCTGTACAGACGGCGCGGATTTGTTTTGTGGGCTTTCTCGATAAAATAAGTGTCTAATTCGTATCCCATGGATGGCCTCCTTACTAGAAATGATTGGTAGATTGATCCAGCAACTGCAACAGGCTGGATTTGCTGGATGAAAGATTGAAAAGAAAATAAAACAACAGCAGGCTGGGCTTGATTCCAGCCCAATAATTATTCTTAGTCGAATGGTATGGCCCTGCAGAAAATCGGGAGTTACCAGATTTCATTAACAAGGGGGCAGTACGATGTCAAGTAACAGGGCCAAAGTACGATGTCAAGAAAATAATTCACTATAAGAGTAATCCATCGAAACACTGAATCAGCGTCAGCGAGCCCTAAATCCCCGGCTGGTCCTGATGAAAATGGTTCGCAGTCTGCAAAAGAAATTTCTTTATCCTGCTGTATTAATAATAAATTTAAGACAGGGCACCGGTTGGGAATTCACCGGTCCCGGATCGGAAAGGGGCCAGGGGCCAGTGGTTTGTCCCGCATTGACGTGGCTTAGAAAAAATTTGCCTTGAGAAAAAATTGACCTCCGGCATTAAATAAATCTTGATTTAATTCGATCGATTTGACACACTGGGGCGTTAAACAAATCCAATTCGCAATTTGCGAATTTGAGCGAGGAGACGGCTGCATGCCCACTACTTTGATTGATCTAGGAAAAAGGATTCGCGCAGAAAGACAGAAGCGCCAGTTAACGCTGGAGAAATTTTCGGCCAAGACCGGACTGTCCAAAAGTTTTCTCAGCCAGATTGAGCGCGGCAATACCGAGCCTTCCATTACTTCCCTGAAAAAGATTGCCGCCGAATTTGGTTACAGCGTTGTTAATCTTTTCCCCAACGGAAACGAAAATGGATCCAATTGGGGTTACCAGAACGGTATTTCCAATCATCCGGTCGAAAAAACCATTTATAGAAACGAGGTTTCGGTTGTTCGTGCCGATAAGCGCAAGCGCCTGGCACTGCCCGGATCGAATGTGGTCTATGATTTGCTGACTCCGGACATGAAGCGTCAACTGGAAGTCATGTACATGCGGGTTACCGCGGGGGAGAATTCCGGCAGCGAACCAATGCTCGATTCCCCCGGTGAAAAACTGTGCTTTGTGGTCAAAGGAAAGCTTGAACTGTCTGTCGGCGAGGACGTTTATCGCCTGGCGGAAGGCGACACGCTCTGCTATCCGGCCCATGTGGCCCATTCCTGGCGCGCCTTAGAGGGCGAAACGATTGAAGTTATCTGGATTCTGACGCCCCCCTCTTTTTAGGCAAGGACTTTTATCCGTTTTCGCACGATTCCCACGAGCGTAGCCTCGATTCGGCTGAGCTCGTCGCAGGCCGGCAAAAGGACAGCCGGTCCGATCGGAAAAAAAAACTTATTTTCACGCAAAGACGCCAAGGCGCCAAGATAAATCATAATATTAGTGATTTTCTTTGCGTCTTTGCGGCTTTGCGTGAGATAGATTTTTCGTAGTTTCATATAAGCGCACTGGCTTGCCCGTCGATCAATGGCGCCCGCGCCCGGCGGGCCCCTTCACGATGTCGTCCCCCTCAATAAGAATCATCCAAATATTTCCGCTGACAATAAAAAAATTTCATTCCAATAAAAAATATTGACAGTGGAGAATAATTTTGTATATACAGTTGAGTTAAAATAACCTGGAATTCCAGCTTCAACTTTAAGAATACCGCAGCATAATTTCACAAGTTAGGGGCTTCACCCCAATTGGAATGTTGGAATACTGGACTATTGGAAAAATGGATCTTGGCTTCCGGCTCGCAGAGAGTGCTGGAGTATTGGATTAATGGTATTATGGTCTTGACCATAAAACTTAAGAATGGATAATATCCTTTAATCCGCCTTCGGCGGACCATCATTCCACTATTCCACTATTCCATTATTCTATGGTTGAGGCATAATCGCAGGCCTCAAAAATTTCCTATATTTTCATTTAGTTGTAGAAATTCCGAGACGTTTGAATAATGCTGTTTTCCGGATTCATATCATAGCCCGGATTGAGACCGGGCATCAGATCGTCGCAGTTCCTTTGTCTTGTAATCACGTCCTTATTTTTAACCAAATCGAAGCAAATTAGATCGGAGGGTATACCAAATGAAACCTACTTCAAACAGCGATTCGGCCCACCCCTGGAAGACCGATAACTGGTACGTCAGCCACTGGAATTACCTGGAAGAAGTCACCAAGGATTTTAACCCGCCGTCCCAGGTCAGGGTGCATGACATTACCCTGCGCGATGGAGAGCAGCAGGCCGGGGTGATATTTACCAAAGACGACAAAATACGCATCGCCGAAAAACTGGCCGAGGTCGGTATCCATCGCATAGAAGCCGGAATGCCGGCCGTATCCCCCAATGACGAAGCCGCCCTCAGAGAGATTGTCAAACGGAATTTGAGTTCGGAAATTTTCTGTTTTGCCCGCTGTATGGTGCCGGACGTCGAACTGGCCGCCGATTGCGGTGTCGACGGCATTGTGATCGAAATCCCATCGAGCAAGCACCTCATCGAACAGGGGTACAAGTGGCCTTTGGAAAAAGCCATCGAGCTTTCGATTACGGCCACCTCTGCGGCTAAAAGGGCGGGGCTGAAGACCGTTTTTTTCACCATTGACGCGACGCGTTCCGATATGAACTGGCTGCTGGATTTGGTGGACCGGGTTGCGGTTGAAGGCCACATGGATGCGTTTACCCTGGTGGACACCTTCGGCGTCCTTTCTCCCCAGGCCGCGACCTATTTTGCAAAGAAGGTAAAAGAACGCATATCCAAACCGATCGAGGTCCATTGCCACCCCGATTTTGGCATGGGCGTTGCCAATACGATCAACGCCGTTCTTGCCGGAGCGGAGGTTATTCATACCACGGTTCTTGGAATCGGTGAGCGGGCCGGCAACACACCCATGGAGGAAACCGTCCTGGCGCTGCTGACGATGTACGGCATCGACGTCGGTATAGACTACAGCAAGCTCAATGAACTGTCGGCGCTCGTCCAGGAGCTGTCCGGGTTTAAAGTGCCCCTCAACCGGCCCTTTATCGGTAAAAACTCGTATAACATCGAATCGGGGATCGTGACCGGCTGGTTCAAGAATGTTTTTGAATCCGACCCCACCATCGTATATCCGGTGCATCCCGACTTTGTGGGGCACGACGCACCCAACATCCTGATGGGCAAAAAGAGCGGACTTGACAATGTCGAGCTGTGGGCCAAGCAACTTGGCATCGATCTCGATCCGGGTTTGGCAATGCCCGTATTGCAGGCGGTCAAGCAAAAGTCGCACGATCTGAAACGCGTTCTGACCGAAGACGAATTTGTCGAGATTGTGCAGGGATTCACAGCCTAAAGGTATGGGGGCTGAATTCAGCCCGAGGTGTTCAGGAAATGCAAATGGATACAAAATTCAAAGAATCACTGCTCGCTATTGTCGGTGAAGATAATTTTACGGATGCCCTGATCGACCTGGTCAGTTTCAGCTATGACTCGTCGGGACTCAACCAGCGGCCGGAAGCAGCCGTTTGGGTTCAAACCACAGAGCAGGTTGCGGCGGTTCTGAAGCTGGCCAACACCTATAAAGTCCCCATCACCCCGCGCGGGGCCGGCACCTCGCTGACCGGTTCGGCCGTTCCGCGGCAGGGCGGTATCGTGCTGGATATGAGCCGCATGAACAAGATTCTGGCCATCAGCATCGAGGATCGGCAGGTGATCGTACAGCCCGGGGTGGTATTCGATGATCTGAATCACGAGTTGGCCGACAGCGGATTTTTTTTCCCGCCCCATCCTGCCTCCGGCAAGGTGGCCACCATCGGCGGCAACGTCGCGACCAATGCCGGAGGGGTCAAAGGCGCCAAATATGGGACGACCCGGGACTATGTGCTCGATCTCGAGGTCGTGCTGCCGGACGGGTCGATTCTGCACACCGGATCCAGGACCATGAAATGTGTTTCCGGCTATGATTTAACCCGGCTTTTTGTCGGTTCGGAAGGATCACTGGGCGTGGTGACTGAAATATCCCTGAAAATCAATCCCCTGCCCCAGGCCACCATGACGTGTACGGCGACATTTGATTCCATGCGCCAGGCGGGCAGGGCTGTCGGCGCCATCATGCGCAGCGGGATTATTCCCAGCGTGCTCGAACTGATGGACAGCCCCAGTTTGCAGGCGGTCAACAAAGCAACGGATCTTGATTTGCCGGAAGTGGCGGCAATGCTGCTGGTGGAAACCGACGGTTTCACCCAAAATGAAGTCGATGGACAGATGGCGGTTATCATAGAGGCGCTCAAAAGCAATGGCGCCGAGCAGATCGCCAAGGCATCGACCGTCGAGGAGGCTGAAAAGCTGTGGGCTGCCCGCAAGGCGATTTACGGCGTACTGACCCGTTTAAACTACAATGTCCTGGCGGAAGACATCGTGGTGCCCATCAGCAAGGTGGCGGATATGCTGGAAACGGTAATGGCGATCAGCGAGCGCAGCGGAATCATGATTGCCACGGTTGCCCACGCCGGGGATGGAAACATTCACCCGGTGATCGTTTATGACGGCACCGACCCGGAGGAGGTCAAAAAGGTAAAGCAGGTTGAAGCGGATTTATTCAAACTGGCCATCGAGATGGGGGGCACTTTGACCGGTGAGCATGGCGTGGGGATGTCCAAGGCCGCTTACATGGAATTGGAGCACGATCCCGTATTTATGAAGGTCATGAATGGCTTGAAAGCGCTTTTCGATCCCAATGCCATCCTAAACCCTGGAAAATTAGGGCTTAATATTTAATGGACTCGTAAAAAATTCAAATCGGCTCGCTGCGGTGTGCGGTGTGCTTTGGCCCCCGAAATGGGCAATGAAGCCCCCTAATCCGAATTTTTTGCCATACTGTTACGTATGAGTCGTCAATATCGGAAAATTAACCGGGCATTCAGCTGGAGGTGACCACATGGAGATCAAGGGATTCAACTTGCCGGATGATTTGTATTATGATGAAAATCATTTCTGGATTCGTCCCGAGGGCGAGATCATGGTGATGGGGATGGACCACTTTGCCCAGAAACTGGCAGGCGAGATCGTCTATGTTCAGCTGCCGGATGACGGCAAGGTCCTCAAGGCCGGCAAGAAGTTTGCGAAGGTTGAATCCGGCAAATGGCTGGGAAAGGTGATCGCGCCTTTTGCAGGTGAAATCGAGTCGGTCAACGAAGATCTGGAAACAGACCCCGGGATGATTAACGCGGATTGCTACGGCAGCGGCTGGATGTACAAACTCAAGCCCAAGGGCACACCGGATCTCGGTCATCTGATTCATGGTCCCGAGGCGGTGCAAGAATGGATGCTGTCCGAATTGGAAAAGTACAAAGAAGAGCTGGAAGGGTAGCTCTCTACAGCCATACAGTCGATTTAACCGGTGTGATTGCAGGGCAATCTGCTGCTGAATTAAAGAATTGCAAGTGGGAATGAACGCAAAACCGATGCCCTGCTCATATTCATGGATCACTCAGCGCGCAACACGGATGTTTCAGCTGTTTCAGCTGTTTCTGCTGTCTGCCGGCGTTTATCTGGCGCTCTCCGGGGCATTTGCCGAAGCAAGCTGGTTCATCGATGCTGAAAAATTTCATGCTTCCGCCCACGGCCAATTTTCCTGCCAGGATTGCCACGGCGACATCATCGATCGATCCCTGCATCCTGACCCCTCCGATGTCGGCAAGCAACTGACCGATTTTTTCCATCCCGAGCAATGTGTGGAATGCCATGACAACGTACCGGAGGATTTAGAGCGCAAGCGGCACGGTGCTCAAGAGATTGATTCGGCCGATTCCTACGCAAACTGCCTTGAGTGTCACAATTCCCACCAGGCACTTTCGTCCGGAGATGAAACCGAAAATGTTGATCCGGATAAGCCGCCGGAGTTTGCAGCCGAAGACCAAGCCTGCATTGCCTGTCACCGGTTGATCCGTACCGATGAACCCGGGGCGGCTGAAAATATCTCCCAACGATGTTTTTCTGCCACGCAAACGCAGGCACCGATGCCCAAAAGGTAACGTCCCGGTCGGTGGGCCTGATTGCGCCGCAAAATTACCGCGCAACGCCGCATTCAAACATTGCCTGTACCGCATGCCATCTTCAGGCGGCCTCATTCGAACATGGGGCCCAGCCGCAGGTGGACTGTCGGCAGTGCCATTTGCCACGCGACGAATCAACAGCCCATGATGCCCATGGCACCGTCGCCTGCAAGGCCTGCCACCTGCCGGACATGGAACCGGTCAGAGACGCCGGCAGCGGGCGTATCATCGGGCAGAGGGAGCGGCAGCTTAATGCAGCGCTGAACGTTCACGAGATGATCGTTGCTGAAGATGAGGCTGCCTGCCGGCGGTGTCACACCGGCGGCAACCCGGTGGGGGCTTCGGCCATGGTACTGCCCGCCAAGAGCGTCATTTGTATGCCCTGTCACACGGCCACCCTTTCTTTTGGCGATACGATCACCGCGGTGTCATTGGTTGTGTTTTGGTTGGGGCTGGGGATATCGCTGCTGCTGATGCTTGCGGTTGCCTCCGGCAGAAATAAGAGGGCCGGATTGACGGTCAAGACCTCTGGCTCTGAAACACCGCGCAGCACGAAGGAACGCCTGCTGAATATCGTTCGAGTTGCTAACGAGATCGTTCTAAACGTACTGTTTCAAAAGCGGCTTTTTGACCGTTCGCCCGGTCGATGGTGCATTCATGGCCTGTTGTTTTTTCCAATGGCCCTGCGGTTTATGTGGGGCATCGTCGCGTTGAGTGGATCCCTGTGGCGCCCGCAATGGCCATGGGTGTGGCAGGCGATCGACAAGAACAACGGCGTGACGGCGTTTTTCTTTGACATTACCGGTACTATGATTCTGGCAGGCGTAATCCTGGCCTTGTTGCGGCCCGCATTTGACCGGGCTGATCCGATTGACAGCCTGCCCCGGCGCAGTCGCCTGGGGCTGGTTCTGCTGGGAGGTATTGTGGCGGTTGGATTCGTTCTCGAGGGTATGCGAATCGCCATGACAGGTGCAGCGGGCGACGCTGCTTATGCTTTTGTCGGCTACGGCCTCAGCACGATTTTTTCCGGTCCGGAGGCGTTAAGCGATGTCTACGGTTATATCTGGTATGTGCATGCCGCCTTGACAGGTGCTTTTATCGTTTATCTGCCTTTCAGCCGGCTGCTGCATATTATTCTGTCTCCGGTGGTTCTGGCACTCAACGCGGCCACCGCCCGTGAATAGGGGCATAGGCGCTGACGAACAATAAAATGATGAACGTCGAACACTAAAAGGACGAACGTCGAACATCGAACGTCCAACATCGAATCTTGAATGGAAAAAGACGAAGAAACAGAATAAGCAAACATAATGATATCAAACGGCGGAGCGAAGCGACATCATTATTCGATGTTCGGCGTTGGACGTTCGATGTTCGATGTTAATCTTTAAAACCAATCCCGCATGGTTGGAACCGGGCTGTTTGAGTAATTAAAGGGCTGGTTCCATCTCATAGTTAATTGTGAGGTTTGTATCTATGGATGAGAAACATGAATTTGAAAAAAAGTACCGTGACCAGGTGCTGCGATGCTCATCGTGCGGATTTTGCCGCTCGGTCTGCCCGGTATTTGGCGCAACGCTGCGCCCGGCTTACAATGCGCGGGGTAAAATGCTTGTGCTAAAAGAGGTCATGGACAAAAAGATTGATCTCAACGACGAGCTGATTGAAACCCTGTTTCAATGTACCACCTGCGCCAATTGCTCCACCAACTGCCCCTCCGGTGTGGAGGTGCCGGAGATCATCAAACAGGTCAGAAAGGACATGGTTCATATCGGTTCCTGCCATCCCGCCTTCAAAGGCATGCATGCGGTGCTCCAGAAACATACCAACATTTATGCCGCAGATGAACCGGAGGATTTTGAAAGAGAGCGCAATCAACAGGCCGAATATGTTTATTTTATAGGATGTGTCGGTTCCTACCGCGAAGATGAGGCCACCCTGGCGACCCTCGATCTGCTGGACAAACTCAGTGTCGACTACACCCTGATCGATGAGGTCTGCTGCAGCGGTGTGCTGGAAGATGTGGGCTACCGGATAAATGACGACCTAGCCCGCCTGAATATAGAGCGCATCCTGAAAACCGGCGCCAGGACAGTCATAACGGGCTGCCCCTATTGTTCCCGGACTTTTAATAATAAAACCCAGTATGCCGAATTGAAGGAAAAGGCTGTCCAGGTACTGCACGTCAGCCAATTTTTAAAAGATGTCAATTTTGATGTTCAAACCGACAAACGGGTGACCTATCACGATCCCTGCGACCTTGGAAGACACTGCGGAATTTACGAAGAGCCGCGCCAAATCATCCGCAAAATTGCACCCAATTTTGTGGAGATGGACAGCCACCATGCCGAAGCAATGTGCTGCGGCGCCGGCGGCGGTGTGCGCGGGGCATATGCCAAAAATTCCATATCCATGGCACGTCGACGCCTTGAACAGGCCGACGCGATCGGAGCCAAGGTGGTGCTGACCGAATGCAATTCCTGCGTTCATAATCTGTCCAACGCCAAACTTCGCAAACAGAAATTTAAGATTTACAATATCAGTCAGTTTATCGGCGATCTGCTCGAAGACGCCTGAACCTGCGCTCGAACGGCACAAGGAACCGCGCTTTATGGCCAACAAGGACTACAGCTTCAGGCAAATTCTGGAAATACAGACCTGTACGAATTGCCAGATTTGCGCCCATGCCTGCCCGGCAGTGACCGCCGCCGGGGATGGCGAGCTGTCGGCCGTATATCGCATCGACGGCATCCGCAAGATATTGAGAAGCCGAAGCCGCCTGCGCCGACTGTTCCGGGCCAAGGAATTGTCCGAAGACCGCTGGAACCACTACAGCAGTACGGTTTTTCGATGCACACTCTGCGGCAACTGCCAGGAGGTATGCCCGGTGGGGATCAGCTTAAAGGATTTGTGGCTTGCGCTGCGCCAGGATCTGGTTGACACCGGCGTCCATCCCAAAAAATTAAAACGCGTCCGGGAAAATTTAGCCAGCGAGCACAATGTTTTCGGTGAAGACAACGAGGAGCGCATCGAGTGGGTGGAAGACATGCAGGATCCACCCGATGACGAATTTTTAAAAGACAAGGCCGAGGTGGTTTACTTCACCGGATGTGTCGCCGCCTATTTTCCGGTGGCCCAGAAAATTCCCATCGACCTGGCAGAGATAATGACCTCGTGTGAGGTTGACTTTACGCTTTTGGGCGAGCAGGAATGGTGCTGCGGGTTCCCACTGCTAAGGGCGGGCATGCCTGAAGAACTCAATGCCTTTATAGACCACAACCTTGAAGCGATCCGCCAAAAAGGGGCCAAGGAAGTTGTTTTTGCCTGTCCGTCGTGCTACCAGATGTGGTGCGAGTACTATCCGAAGACATTTAAGATTTCACATGCAACCCAGTATCTGTTAAGGCTGGTCGGGCAGAAGCGGGTGCCGCTCAAAGAACTGCCCATGACCGTCACCTATCACGACCCCTGTGACCTGGGAAGGGGCGCGCGGGTATTTGACGAACCGCGGGAGGTGATCCGTTCAATTCCCGGGATCAGGTTGGTCGAACTTCCCCGCAATCGTGAAAATTGTCAATGCTGCGGCGGCGGCGGCAATCTGGAGATGGTCGATGCCAAGCTGGCAGCGGAAATCGCCAGGGGTAAAGTCGAGGAGGCTTTGACTACCGGCGCCGAGGCCATCGTGACGTCCTGCCAGCAATGCGTCAGGACCATGCTCACCTATGTCAGAAGAAATAAAATATCCCTCGAGGTCATGGACATCGTTCAGCTGGTTCGCCGCGCCTTGAACCAAGGTTAGCCCGTCTTTAAGGGCCCCACGGCTGATTGAATCGCCAAGCCTGTCTGCGGATATACTACAGCGGGATTTACTAGAAGTGGTTTCAAAACAGGAGGCGCCAAAATGAAGTTATATAACCTGGGCAAAGTCCCCTGGCTGGATTCACAGCTTATTTATCATGCTCTGGCCCATATGGGCCGGGAAGCACTTTCACTGGTCTCGCCGGCCGAGCCCTATGTCTGTATCGGATTTCATCAGGATGCCGAGCAGGAAGTGGATATGGCGTTCTGCCGGCAAAATCATATTCCGGTATTCAGGCGCGATCTGGGCGGCGGTGCGGTATACCTGGACGGAGACCAGCTCTTTTTTCATTTGATTCTACACCGCGACAATCCCATTATTCCTAAACGGTTTGTTGCTGGAATCGACATTTTTAGAGCGCCAGCGATAATGAATGCTTCTTATTTCATGAATGGAATTTTACTCACGCTCAGCCGGTGATCTTGGCCTGATGGTATGCTAA
>Ga0056128_1010429_pt1 | contig 11591 bp, 10 predicted proteins | sample WorMetLIZISLAND2_FD_71113 | JGI IMG/M metagenome (GOLD analysis project Ga0056128, IMG submission 71113) | Marine gutless worms symbiont microbial communities from Max Planck institute for Marine Microbiology, Germany - Olavius geniculatus... ... | reverse complement strand
TTCGGCGTATGCCAATGCATTTGAGTTCGGGCCACGTGAATTTGATGCCGGGAAAATTTTACCCCCCCCCTCTAATTTCCCCCAGTCGGACTTAGGGCGCCGGGTGGACTCACGTTGGGCTTTGCCCAAAATTTCTAGTTGTCAAAGAACTGTCAATTTGTGAACTGTTTTGATTTTTTGGTATATTTCATATGTGTAAAACTTAATAAAATACTACCGATACTGTGAAATTATGAGGCCCCAAGCTCAGAGGCCCTGGCACAGGTGTGCCGCCAATGCCATGGTTAATCTAGCACTGTTGACAAATGACAACGTAGGTTATCAGGCCTGGAAAAGTTGCTACCACACAAGCTGTTATAATAAAAGTGCGATCCTTGTGACTAATAAATCGCAAAAATCTAAACGGTTCACTAACCCCGTTCTGCCACTGGCCCTCTGATGTGCCTTCGTGCGCGACGACAAACGTGCCACGTTTCGTTTCTATGCTGTGGACCAGACGCTTCACGTAATCCGGCACGTTAACAATACGCAGCAGTCGCCTGTCTGTGGTGCTGTACTGGCGTAGGCGTAGGTATGAAGAGTACGGCGTCACCAGCAGACGTCGAGACGTCAGTGACAGCGTTGACCCAATTTCGACGTCCGATGAGTCTGATGATGACATAGCCATATCAGTGTCCACTGCGTCTGCTGGTGACTCAGTCAGTGGCCACTCCTGCTGGTCTGAATGATCATCAACCGACACTCGCCAGATAGAGCGGTGCCTACATTCGGCGATGTACAGTTGACGATCATTGTGACAGACGACCATGTCACTTGGTCTCATTCCGTCGACGTCAATGACTACGTCAAGTCGACTGAACGTGTCCATGCTGTACAGCAGAATTTTGGAGGACCCAGTACAGACAACATACATGATGTTGTCAAGAACTGCCACTCCTATCATATCGTCTACAACACGAGATCCATCTTGCACTGCAGAATGCAATTACTATGCCAGTTGCAGTTAATTGATACACCTACACAATGCACAAAGCAGTCAAAACACAACGATATTCAACACCCATTTCCAATACGATAAACTTCACGATCTGTACATAAGCTTCGTTCTCAGTTTGAAGCAGAAATAAAATATTAGGCCTAAATGCATCAATTAACATGTAGGTCTCTACTTTCCTTTTGTAATTCCTAGTGTTGGAATAAAAGACGAAATAGTCAGATTTTCCGTGGATATCCATGGATATATTCATATCCACAGACGCCTATCGTGCGTACATATGATATAGCCACTAAATTTTCGCAAAATACAGCACTGCAAAAGCGTCCATTCCCCCCCAAAAAAACATGCGCAAACATTTCTTTCTTGAAACTGTTAAAATAAATAAAAGTAAAAAAACACATTTGCATTAAAATATAATCCTAGTAAAGTATTTCCAGGTTGTCATGAAAATCTACCGTGATTATTTTATTGTCCTTGCTATAGCCGACCGTTAGGTTGAGCCTTGGGTACGATATGTGGTCTCTCTGTTATCTCTTTGACCGTAACAAATCTATTGTGGCTAAACGATACGTCGTAAGGGGTTGGCAAAAATGACAGGCGATCAAGCACGGACATATTCTGACTCAAATATTCTGCGGTCACGATCTTGACCTTTTGGGGTCACGTGGCAACCAGGGAGAGTGCGGGGTAAATTTGAATGACACCATTAGATTGGCCATCCCCGAAAACCATACCCTGGAACCAAAATTTACGACTTTTATACACAGCCGGAGTTATAACCGTTTAAAGAATTGTTTAATTTTCCCCATAGGCGCCATTGTAATTTTTTGATTTTTGTGAATAAAGACGTTAAATATCACATTTCAGTTTTTAACCTCAAAAAGGCACTTCCTTGTGCAGAACTGCGTCGTTTGATGTACTAAGTGTAAAAATCACTTAAGGGGTCTGACCTGTGGGTGCGTTTAAAAAAAGCATATATAAATTCTTAAAATTGCGTATATTTCACCCATTTGCCGGGAAGCCCCCCTTGGAGGGATTTGCATAAAATTTTGCCTGACAGGTCCCTTCGCCGACATAATCAACCACGCCAAATTTTATGTCAATCAAATCAGGGGTTTTGATTCTATCGGGGATCGAATTTTTGGCTTTCCCACAGGAAAGAGAAGTCGCCGTTAACACAGTCGCGGCGCTACACCAGGGCGAGCCAGGTCAATGACCTGGCTGGAAGATTCACCGCCCTGGCTCACGCTCTCTCGGCAAAATGTGAACAGAAAATTAAAATGTTACCATATCTCAGATATCTGACTGTCTTTAGCTGACCGTACTTAAGTAACGGTTGTGCTATTGGTATGATTTGTCGTCTGTCTGTCTGTCTCTCTGTAACGGATGTATTGTGGCTAAGCGTTAGGTCTTAGGTGAAAACTTTTGCATGAATAACTAGTTATGTGCGTTACACTCGGGCATGCAAAATTTTAGCGATCTACTGCAAGGGGAACATTTTCAATATTGGGGTTAAAGTAAGAGGGCAGGAAATTCAATGGAAAACTGGCCACATCTCGGAAACGGTGAGAGATAGGGCCAAGGTTACTATTAGCCACTAATAAGAAGTGGCATACGCCCTTTCCGATTACATGGGAATCACTGACCGGGGATAATCTTAATGGGTTTAACGCACTATGGTATGCCAATCGTGTGGTATTGTGGATAAACATTAAGTCGTAGGAGGTCTGCGATCGTGCGGTGGGGCGCTGGCAACTTTCTATAGACTGTCAATAGTGACGATGTCTCCATCTGCGATGGTAGCAAAGCTGATGATGCCATGTTCACTGACTTCGCCGACACGTTCACATCATCTGAAACGTTTTCTGCAACACATCATATTAGACATCAAGTATTTCGCAGCAATTTACGGTGGATGTTCAGCATGCTTTTTGTTTGCCATAAAGTCGTGATTACAGTAAATACACGTCATTTGGCAGTAGGAGCATGCCGATATCCACATGTCAGTTCCCTAGCTGCAGTCACCATGTGACCATTTTAATCAAGAGGATCCTGTCAACTTTCTGTTTGAAAAACTTGCCAAGGCATGAGGAATGCTAGACTTCAGTGCCGGCGTTAGAGAGTTGGAGGCCCCCCAAATACAAGTGTGAGGCCCCTATAATAGGAGGTCTGGGGGGAGAGCACCCAACGGGGTCCAGGGGCAGAGCCCAGGCCTGGTCAGGGTGTCAGGAAGCTGAAACACTTTTGGGCTTGTGGACGTTCATTAAAGCCGCAAATTTGCCCACTTTTGAAAAAATTTAAAACGCAAAAAAATCAGATACAGTTTGCGTTGTCTTTTCAAAAATATGACGTCTATAGGCCGCAATACGTCACAGATTACTGTACAGTAATGAAAAGTAATAGACTTGTCCACTTTGGGTAAACTTTCCATATGTTTATTTATTTCATATTTTGAATATATTTTTTTTAAAGTAGAAATTTTTTTCACATGTAGCATAAGGCCCCTGAGCATACGTGAGGCCCCCCCGGCCAGGGGTTATGGGTGGCCCTTCCGCTGGCTCTGCTGGCTTTTCTGAGGCCAGTCACATGATGATGCGTTCTAACAACTCAGTTCCCTGCAAACTCAATGCAGTTTCCGACTGAGTGTTCCAAGTTCCAACCTCCAAATCGCACAACAGAAAAATAACATTTAATACAACTAACGTCACTTGCAGACACACGAGAAGCCAGGCTGCCAAATGAATGGCATTTTGAGCTGACTCTGTCTAATGATTTTAGCTTTGAGCAGGGTGCAAAAGTGCTGCAGATGGACAGACAGAGGACGCATGAGCTGCAATATCTGGCAGTATCCATCTAAAATTAAGACAAAATAATGTACATCAAAATAAAACTAACCGTTATCGTTTAGGACAGAAACTGGTAAATCAAAGTCCAGCGGTGTGACTGGATTGTCAGTTGAAGGCAGCGATGGTAAACTGGAGACAGATAAAGGTTCTGAAACAGCAAACAACATTTTCAGCTAAAACCAATAATCATGGATTTCAAACCTCCATACGGGACTGTCTGGCTAAATACCAGATATCTAGCAACCCTCTACAGCAAACAGAACACACAGTCTTCATCTTTGACATGCAATATGTACAATTAATGCAGTACAATAAAGACAACAAAAAAAATCTGACAAAATACTAATAAACAATAAGAGATAAAATCAGATGAGTCACTCACCAGCATACTTGTCTGCCATGATGGCAGCGTTTAGACTGCTTGACAGTGCAACTTGAAAAGACGTATTTGTGCCTACATAACAAACCAATATTGTAAGATGTTCCATATTATATACTTTAACACTTAATTCTCTTCGTCTCCCTCTCCCATTATTAAAAATGATGATAAGACTGCTATCAGCTATCGCCATTTGATTCTGTCAAGCACCTGTCATCCTTTCTTATACGGTATATTTCTTGCATCCTCATCTTACTTACTTTACAATGTATGTCCTCTATGTATTTCTTCGCGTATCTTCCTTGGTTCATTTTCAAACCTATGGAGCACTGCAACACTTTTTAACACTTCAATGTCATTCAAATATAAAAATTCAGCAGCTGTCAAAAGCACAACACTTTAGCCAAGAAAAAAGCTGATATACAAAAAATGAAATGTCAAAATCATACCGTCAGAAAAACAGGCATATCCTGCTTTAACTATCTCCGTGAACTGTGACAAATCAACCTCTTTTTTTGACAGAAGAAATGACAACAAATCTACAACAGGTTAACAACTAACATATCAGCATTTTGTAATGTCACCTAATGAAACAATGATAGTTGCTATACTTTATGCTGCATACGGATATTTGTCCATACCCGACATAATACAAGTATCATTCTGTACAACATGTGGATGTCACTAAACAAAGCTCCACGTTGTCAATAAATTAACATCATCTGCTCTCAACTAATTTGATAATTGGTTCCAACATCATATTACAAAAAATCTGCAACAGGATAAATAATTGATCAGCTTATTTTAGTTTATGCAGGTCCACTGTTTTGTACAATTTTGTTCACAAATTGATCTAAGTTTATGGCCTCCAATATGAAGCTAATACAGAAGATTAATATACTGGATCGAATAAAGTAAAACTAATGGTAAACATACACATATCCAAGTGTGGACACAAAAACCCAGTTTAAACAGGTAATGGGCAAGACGAGTTTGAGCATAGCCTACAACTTACTCTGTGAGTCTGGTGAAGAACAGATATTATGAATGAGAGAAGCTGGTGAAACATCACTGCAGATACTGTTATCAAGCTGTGAACTTCCATCAGACATGACGTGGAGACTGCTGAATCGAACATTTAACATGCGGCAGTTCAACAACATGTCCTCAACTGAACCTTTTTCCAACAGTTCTTCAGCAAATCTCAGCGCCTGCTTCTTCGCTGAAAGGCCTGACGAAAGACTTCCAGAAACTGCTTCAAGAGTATAAACAGTTTGTTCATTCTGTGAACGAAGCTTGTTCACCAAATCATCTCGCTGTTTCCGGATTAACGAGATCATTTCGTCTGCTCTAGCTCTAATCTGCTTCTCTGCAATGTCGATAACATTTCTTCTTTCTAAGAGCAGTTTCTGGACTTGCGCTTTCCTGGTCTTACACTCTTCAAACTGCTGACGTAAGTTCTCAGTCAGGCACTTCACTTTGTTGGTCAGCCAACTGTGAGTGCCGTCTGTTAAGCCTTCAACCTCATGGCCAGAATGCGAAATATGACACTGACTGCAAAGGCTTACACTGCACTGGTAACAGTGTACCGAAGCGGGTATGTTGTTATGATTAGCACAGCATGGAAAAAACATCTTATTCATGCTAAGCACCTGTCTTGCAGAGTCCTGCCCAAGACCAACTAAATTGTGGTTCTTTGTAGCAGGAAAAACATCATGTGGTCTGGAGCATGCAGCACATATCCTCTGACGACATTGGATACAATAATACTCAGCTGCCGCAACAGGTTGCAAGGCGATTGCATATTGTTTGCAAATATCACAGTTGTCGTCGACCACATTTTTATTTGCAATTTTCTTCAACGCAACCAGTGTGTCCATAAAACCATGATGGGGCATGGCTTCAGAGATACGAAACCGACTGCCACAACGTGGACACTTGGCCACGCCATCCGTGCTAACTCTGTGTGTGTCACAGACTTCTGTGAAGCATTTGGTGCACAGTGAGTCAAGACAAGGAAGCATTGTGGAAGCAGTGATGAGCTGGCGACACTTGCAGCAGTTGGTTACATCATCATCATTATCATCATCATCATCATCAGTTGCAGCAGCAGCATCATCAACAAAGTCATCATTATTGTAGGTGAGCAGCTGTACGCTGACAGGTAAACAGGCTGCTGTCGCCTGCTGAGATGAGCAACGAAGCCGAAGAACTTGCGATGTCATCGTCATAGCGCTGCTGACATATGAGACTCCATCAACAGTTTCAGCAACTACAGGTGTTGTCATGCTGATGCCATTTGATGTCTACAATATTAGCAGCTATGATCTCAAATATGATCTTGATTTATAATGTATGGTTAACTTCTACTAAAATTATGACTATTGACTACTAAACCAGTTTTCTCACAGCACAACTGAGTCATTAGCAGTAACAGATATCATGGAAAAACTGGAAACATGTACAGAAGACATCAATCAAAACTCTTCTGATACAGAACTGTAGGCTAGCTGACAAATAATATCTATCAAACAGGTTTATATCCCCCAAGTCTGGAATCAACATCGGGCTCAAGTTCCCCTCTCCTTTCGGGCTTCTTCCCCTCTCTATGGGGGAGTTTTGTTATGGGTGTAGATCCCTTAACAACCCCCCTATTTTTTACTGGGTACAAGCTGCACCCATCAGCCTCAGGTATAGAGATAAAAGCCCCTGCTAAGGTTCTCTACATAGCCGTAGTAGTACTACCATCTTACAGACTACACATCAAAAGCATTCTGCAAAGCTCTAATTCACAGTGGCGTTGTGAGTTAAGAATACAGAGGGGGAAGCAGGAAGTTGCAATTTACCAACAAACAACCGCAAATTTCTGACAGAGGTGACTGTGGGTGCTTAAAATATCCATTTTGCCCCTACAGTAAGTACTCAAAGTGAAGAAATTTCAGCCCAAAATTGTGTATTTTTGGAAGAAAATGTTCTTACGAAAAGAAAAACATATGTAAAGCCAAAATTTATAAGGCGCTAGGATACCAGTGCTAATTTATTTCATCAAACAGAATCAAACCGCATTCAGCAGCTGATGTAACGTATTTGCTACTGAGTCCAGTCCACTGTGTGAAGGACCAGCTACAACTGGTTCCACATTATCCACCATTACACGTGACATGTCAGCAACCTGCAACAACCAATGGAGGTAATATTAACGGGTACAGTACTCTATTGCGACAGACGCTATTCCGACAGCCGCTGTGGCGACAGACGAGTGACTAAAGACTTCGGCCGTAGGATGGACCACCAGTCGACCAACTAGCTACCCAGGCCTACCAAGTAGATCATCACTGGTAACCAGTTGGTAAGTTTTGTGTAGTTACGTCCACCAATGTCGAACGTATTACCTACATTGTACGCTAACTTGTGGTGTGCTTTATTGTCACATAAATGTTTGAAAAATGCTAATCCTAACCCGAACCCTGATCCTAACCGTAACTGTAAGCGAAAACAAATTTTAATATAGAGTGCGAAATCATACTTCATTACACATGTAATTGTCGCTTCCTGGTGAATGTGAATGTAAAGCGTAATTATGTGTCTGTTGACATGGATTTAAGTTGGATTTCAAGTTAATTTGTTGGAATAGTGTCTGTCGGAATAGTCTACCTCCCAATATTAACATCTGTAGAGATAACTGTAAGGTTAGCTGTTTGGCATGGTGGCAACGCATTGTGTCCAATCAAGGAAATTATGCAACGCTAGGCCTGGTCAGTGCTTGGATGGGTCATCGTCTGTGGGCAGACAGTAAACCATCATTATGCTGAAAAACAAAAAAAAACATAGCTTGAAAAGGTTACAAAACACGATACAAAATGATACAAAATATGGTATAATTAACGTAATGCAAATTACACTCAGATAAGCAAGTGCTATGTGATAGCCTATCTGGCTTGAGAATAGTTTTTTTTCTTTTGTGTTAATGCAAAAACAAATGAAAAAAACATGCTGCAAAGTGCAAAGTAGAAAGTAAGGCTTGATTAACAAACATCAGTGCCACTCACATCAGCTTTGATGTAGACACAAGATCGGTTGAGTTCATTAAAGTTGAACAGAGCCTGAGCGTTGTTGACATCAACCGGCAATGCAATCAGTTCAGTTTGATTCTCGCGCACCTGCCACAGCTTATAAGCACTGCCAACATGTGACATCTCCGGAAATGCTTCACGGATTCGTTGTCCCAGGTACTCAGGATCTGCATTCAGCCGCTCCAGCTTCAACGTTTTCTTCACAAACTTCTCCTCTGAATAATTTTCCAACCACAACATAATCAAATGTTTCAACTAACTGAAGTGAACAAACTCTTTTGAAACGAGAAAGAAGAAGATTTTAAAAAACATCTGCTTGGTAAAAAAAACTTGGAGAATGATACATCAACAGCAGTTTGTAAAATAATGTGGCTGGAGAGAGACAAAAATGGCAGCACAGGACAGAGCTAAATTAAGAGAAGTATTCTGTCACCTACGTTCCACTGAAAGCGACAAGGCAAAAAAATCCAATCAATAAAATGAATAACAAGACTGACAGTTGTCACAATACGATGCATCATAGACTGCTGACAATTACTACGGTAAAAGCAGATGTATGAAAGGCACAATGATGTCAGTAGAAGGCCGAGGCCTTCAGGCCAAATTTTGGGCCTTGGCCTTGGCCACATATCTGATGCCAAAATTCACCTTATACCTCCACTGAGTGAATACGAAGGTCGTTTGATAAACAAGACACAAAACAGCGTCATTCTGTTAGTTTTCCAAATATTGAAAATCAAAAATATACATTTTGTAAGAAATTTAATTCTGAGTAGCAGCTGTGAGTTTTATGACGATGACTTCACTGTGACGTTATTTATAAACATTAAATACGGCGACGTTGCCACTGACATCCTCCCATTAAGAAGGCAAGTGCTTTGCAAAGTAAACAGTTCACGTTTGCTGTAAGAAAATACTAGATTGGCAGAAATTTGTATCATATACCGAGGTGCAGTCAGTCGTTCTTTAGTGGCCCGGACAGCAGCCAGCATCGTTTTTTTTTGAACGAGCATTCAGAACTTTCCAGACAGATAAGACAAATGTTTGAGCGAACTCAGATGATATGTTAAAAAATAAAACATTAGTCTTTGGCACTTAAAGAGATGGCATTAACTTGTTAAGTTTATTCATTTTTTTCATTCCTATGCTGCTTGTCTTTTGCGAGCTATGACAGATTACTGGTGTGAAAATAACACACGTGCAGACAGTGTTCTGTGAACAGATGAGTCACAATAATGACGTCATCATCAAAAATATTTCTACACGTCGTGTTCAGAATAAATTCCTTACAAAACGTATATTTCTGATTTATTACATTTGGAAAACTAACAGAATGATGCTGTTTTGTGACTTATTTATCAAACAACCCTAATATTTCAAGATCCACATTCCTTACAAAACTAACAATAGATAGCCATAATGCAATTAGTCCATTCAAAAAATAGTTCGTTACTTCATCTTCTATTTTTAGCTTTTGTATTGTGGGATGGCCTTGGCCTTGGCACTATGGCCCTGATCGTGTTTGACCTTGGTCGTGCTCAGTTGGCCTTGGTCTTTTTCAACTGGCCGATAACATCACTTAAAAGACAGCATCAACTGACTGTGAATTCTGCGAGTATTGCTGTCAACTTTCTTCAGTGTTGGATCTCTCACCAGCATAAACCGACATGATCTTAAACGATTTGGACCACGTCGTCTTCCTGTTCGAACCATTTCTGCAAATACTCTGCACATGTAGCACACTGCATAAATCTGACCGAAAACAGTACAGCTCTCTATGGCTGAAAACTGATCAAATGTGACCAGCTACAACAATTAGTGCAGCAGATAAGTGACGTTTTTTTATTTGTGCCAAGTTTGGTGCTTGTATCATAATTTGAACAATAGTGTCAATTATCGACTCCGCTAGCAGATATGCAGTTTAATCAAGAATGTTGAGGCTATGGGTAATAAGCGGATGTGCGGATCTGTGGATGTGGCAACGGGTAAAAAGCGAATAAAATCTGCGAATGCTAAGTGCGAATGTGTGGGTAAAAGATGGATGTGCGGATAACAATTGTCACGTACATTACCAGTCATGAAAGTTGTTGAGTTTTTCAGTCATTCGCTCCATAATTATAACTGCTTAACTGACTCTTTATAGGCGGTAGTCGTCTGCCACTGTGAATTTCTTCACATTTCACACTCTGCATAGGCCTAGACAATAGCCTACCAGTAATTCCTGATCGCGAGTTCGTCTAGGCATTTACTCAGAAAACAATGGTCTGCTTTGTCACTTGACGATAACAATGCACTACGGCAAGTATCACAAAAGTAACCAAAAGTAACAGTTATAACGTATATTATAACTATGCAGAACAATTTGCCAAAAAAGCAAGCGATGCTATAAAAAGCTAGATGTTTTGCATCTATTGAAGATTGAATGGTCAGAAACGTTGTCGAAAGGGCGTATAGTGGCGTACTAAAAATACTCCCCTTCGAAAACGTTTGTGACCATTCAATCTTCGATAGTTGCAAAAATAACACAAAGATTCTTTAAGTTACGGTAATTACTACCGTAGAGGGGATAAGCATTCTTTATATGCTGCTTATTCAGTATCTGCAGTTCCTCGATTCGCCGATGGAGATCTTATGAATCGGTCGATTCAGCCGATTCAGCAATTAGTGCTACCCGTAATTACTACCGTAGCTAAGCTTACATCCATTTGTAATCGAAAGTTATAGAAAGGCTATGGCGAAGAAACCAAATCAATCATACCACACGGCGAATAACTTTTAGTAAAAAACAACTCGACGCTTTGCCGGATTTGATAATTATCCTGAATTAACACAAGAACGTGCGCTGAGACAAGGTTTACCCACGCAAAACCAACACCAGACTTGGAATTTCCGCAATCTATTTTCGCTTTCAATGTTTACAAGCCATGTCACGTGACAGAGGTAAGTGCTCGCGAAAAAAATAAGTAACTGTTTTTTGTTCTTGTTTGCTTGGATGGGCTAACTATAAAGTGTAAACTAGCCCACTGTCACAGCTTGTCGCAGGCAAAATTTCAACGATCTAGTCACTGCACTAGAATCTAGTGCAAATGGAACATCCTCAAATTTGGCGTTAAACACACACACACACACACATCTTTATTAACCGTAATACGGTAGACAAGAAATGAACATCATCGTCATCATCATCGACAATCGTGGGCTCAATGCCCGTTGGTGTCTGACGCCATTCTTACTATCGCTGCCCACCGCTGCCTATCTAGGGCAGCGTGGCTTAACTCCTGCAGGGTTGTCCCACA
>Ga0056128_1010424_pt1 | contig 11592 bp, 8 predicted proteins | sample WorMetLIZISLAND2_FD_71113 | JGI IMG/M metagenome (GOLD analysis project Ga0056128, IMG submission 71113) | Marine gutless worms symbiont microbial communities from Max Planck institute for Marine Microbiology, Germany - Olavius geniculatus... ... | reverse complement strand
CTCCCAAGACACCATCCCCTCCCCTTTCGCCCCCTATTTCGAATTTCTGGATCCGCCTCTGACGCTCGGTGTAAACTCGTCACAAACAGCCGCCAGTTAATTTTTGGACTTAAATAGGCCAAAACGAAAAAAATATGTCGGCGTAGAGTGTCGACATAATATATACGGTCTTCCGTCATGTTATCGAGCATTTCAGGCGTTGACAGTAAAGCAAATCTGTGTGCCATTTTCTCGCAGCTTTTGACGTTCATGCAGCGACCTTGATACTTGACTTTTCTAGGTGAAAATTGGCGTACCGGTCAAACACACTATTGCATGCGCTAGAGAATGATCATACGTTATTCTTGGTTTTCTGTGCTTTTGTTTTCGAGTTATAAAAGCTCGTATGTGACAGTAGGACGGACACACAGACAGAAAAAACGCATAACGCAGAGACAGCTAACCAGTGATACGAGTCTCCTAAACGCGGGTTATAGGCTATACGTTCTCGCAAGTTGAAATTGGAACCACGTGATTTCTCAGTGATTCCTGCAAAACAGAAGCAAAAGGAAGATGACAAAAAAAGAAGACAGCATTGCTAAAAAAATCAATAAACTCTGCAGCAAAGTGCGAAAAAAACAGAATGGCTTTGTAGTTGGACAAGACAAAAGTATTGGCTCGCGACGCATCAGTATGTGCGTCATTATTGCTCATGTGCGTACGTAGGCCTACTGCGCACGGCGTCCACAGCTCGGCACCTTCAAACAGATACCTCAGCAACCGAACCGGTTTGGTTTTAGGGTAGGGTATTAGGAAACCAGTGATCGCGTGACCGATGACGTCATGTGACCCAAAAAGTAAAAGTCGTGACCCCATGAAAGTTAATCAGAGCGATAAGCCTACGCCCGACAGCAGGCTCGACAGTGAGCAAGCGAGTGAGTGTTTTCTTCAATAAACTTTGTACCGGATCACCAGGCCTGCCTTGCAATAACGGCTGCAAAACAAGTTTTTGTTGTTTTTGAAAGCACTGTGGCGTTTCGGGGATTTTTTTTATGTTGTCGGCCCGTCTATAGTATAACTTACTGACTTTTGAACTCCACAGAATGTCTAGAAGACAAAACAAAACAATCCAAGAGCAAAGCCCTGCTCTTTGATTGCGTCAGTGCCTGTCACAATCATGTACGATCCCAAAATGATTGAACCGCTAAAGCCAGAAATGAAATCTCCGGAGGTCTCGATGACGGTCTTGGTATCGACACCAAAAATTACAGTATGCTGGTCTCTATATTTTGATCTTGGTCTCGGTTTTGATCCTGCATTTTTGGTCTCGCATGGAAGTCTGCCAGTCTGCAGCTATTCGCGGTGTGATGCATTACGTTTAAGTTCTGAGCTTGAATCTTACTGGCTGAACTGCTAAGTGATTCTTCTGTGCTTTAGTTTAGTCAAGCTATCTTGTTCGCTTCCGGAATGGTTGGTCATGCTCACGATACAACACCATAATAAACGATTGATTGGAAAAAAAAACTCCTTCGTTGCCACCCAAGACCTCGTAGCACTATAGCGCGGCGACAGGCGCCAATGCCGTACGTGTAGCGTTCAGGATATCCACGCAGCTTCTGTTGAGGCGCCGCCCTGCAGCCGTACTGTGTTTATTGTTGCAGCGCCGCCACAAGACGATGCAGGCCTAGACACCGGCAATTAGCCAGTGCCGGATAATTCAAGTCGAGCCGCGGCAGCGGCAGCACACTATCTGCTAGTCTACCGCCCGCACACAGTCCACGCGCCGGCGCGCTCAGCAGCGAGCAGCAGCAACTGAGTAGCTCGTTGAGTGACGGCTGAGCATCTCCTGGAAACATTGTTTGTCTGACTGACCCACCACCATCACTATCATTCTCTGCTTTCACCCACGCACCATCCACAGAAGCGACTTTTGCCAGCTGTATCATATAAAATCCCTATACAGAATGAAGGACAAATTCAAGCAAAACATTACTTTTTTTATTTCGGCAGAGGTAAGCCTAATATGCATTGCATTGGTTTGCTTTATTATCACAAAATTAGAGACATTCACTTCTAGCGACTAGTATTAGACTGTGCGTACATTCGCTGTGTCTGCTGTTACAGAAATTTCTAATGACTTTGCCAGTGACGTAAATCATATAGGCTTACAGCGAAGTCAAGTGTCAGCCAGTGCCACACGCTTACAGTTTGTCAGTTGTCATGATAGGCCCAACACTACCTGGGTACCTTACACTCACAGTCACTGCACTACAATGTACCTAGAACTATAAGCCTACGAACTGAATGCGTTGTCGGCAATCGCCAACAAAGGCAGGAGTGGTAGCGTTAATTTTTTTCTTTTCTTTCATTTTTCCTGTCATTTTCGTCTTTTACTTTTTTCCTCCTCAGCTGCGCTCCTTTGTTCTTCCTTATCTCAGGCCCAAGTGGATGCGTGCTTGGTTACTGTGATGGCAAAGCTTATGATAATGTTGGTCTTCAGCTGTTTGCATGTTAATCATTTTGTTTGCGACATTTAGCTATTCCGGTGGCAGCATGTTCTGTAGACTAGTACAGTTTGTTTAACATTCGTCTTTACTCTCAAGTCAGGCTCAAAGAAAGCTTCACAGAAAGTCATCATTAACTTACTTACATACTTACTTAAGGGCACCTCTTTCTCCTGTATATCTTTATCGCTGTCAAATGCCCATTAGCTCCTCACGTGACCAGAACCATTGGTTTCCGGTTGTCGACGCGAGAAATGTCTCTAACATCTATGGACTATTTCTTTGCTTTCATTCGGTCGACAAACGCATCTCGGGAGCGTGACTTTGATGTGTTGCGTGATGTCGTCAGTCAAACGGACGTTTTGAGTCGGTTCGTTCTCTATACTCTACAGTTATTGAATGTTTTCGGTCATTCAAGGGTCACGACACCGGCGACTGTGCATGTCCACTCGTGGCTCTGGTCAAAGGTCTAACAGTTTCTAGGATTCGTGTTCGTTCTGGTGGCTGGAAGAATGGACTGCACTTTGAAGTCGATCCGGTAACCGTAGAGCACGACCTGCCGTCGGTGTCACATTAAAATGTATCCCCTATAAAAAATCCGCCCGGGAGAAATAATCACGAAATTGATATGCCTCCCCCTTATTAAAATATTGCTCACACCATAAAAGTCTCCCTATTATAGGATCGCCCCCAGAAAAGTCTTCCCTCGACCGACAATTTACCGGTAAAAATCCGTCCCGCCCGGGCGGCTGCCGGGCGAGACGGATTTTTACCGGTAAATTGTCGGTCGAGGGAATACTTTTCTGGGGGGGGCGATCCTATAATGAAACACCGGCCCCGCAGGCAGTGAGTCGGCTGCAGCAACTGACAGCAACAGCAGCAGCAGCAACTTGAGCCATGACTTGCTGTCGACCGAGCACGTAAACGAACGACCTTTGACTTGCGCTACGAGCCCAGAACTTGGCACAAAGTTAGCTTAACACATCGATCATTGTTGATGAAATGCTAAACTATATCCTACCCACTGCTACTGAATTAATCGCCTGACAATAACGCTGAATCTCGCCTGCAGTAATTGCCTTAACTTTGCACATATTTTATGTTCTCTGTAGAGAACATAAAGTTTTTCATTAAGTTCATTAAGTTTTATGCATTAATGTTACATTTTGTAAACAGGTGTGTCTCAGTTTTATTTGATAATGTCCGCATTTTAAAGTGATTGTGTAATTTTATGTATTTTTCTATGCTGCCTCCCAAAAAAGGTTGAAATGGGAAAACGTCTAAACATAACTCGTCTGAGCGTAAAGGAGTTTATCAGCATGCTAACCGTTCTGCTTTTTCATCTTTTGGTCATTTAACATTTTTTAACCCATTAAAGCTAATTTTTACAGACCACGGAGGTCCGTCAGATATTCGTCTTCGTGGTGCATATGCATAAAGCTATTTGTTTATTACGCGCGCTGAAGTCTGTAGCGTACGGTGTAACCTATAGAGCACCTGTTGCTTGGCGTGTGGTCTAATTAAGGCTAAACGTTAAGTCTTGAAGCCACAGCAGCTGAAACATGACCCAACACACACCTGTTCATGGGGTCCGTGATCCATCATGAACCGAGAACCGACCCCGTCCCCTCCGAACATAATCTCCCATTTCAAAATTTCCGCTATAGCGACAGGGTGGGATCGTACTCCCTAGAACAGAATTTCCTAGTCCACAGCCCCACCAGAAACCGTATGCGTATATCGCGCTGACTATACTAAGTTAATGTATTCAATACTATTCACCTTTGTTCACTGTAAAAAGTTTTTTAATAAAAAGTCGCCTTTGTTGCACATTTTTTTTCTTTAAACCAAATTGCATGATTGCCGAAGGTTGTTAATATTAAAGCAGTTTCCGGCAATCCGTTCACTCGCGGCCTTATAGTCAGTCCGTTCTTGTGCTGTGATGGTGCATGCCGATGAAGGGGGTTTTGAGCTATGGGGTTGTGTCCCGCCATATTCCATCATTAGCCATACAGTGACAAGCATCTTTATTGTACAAGTACAACACGCCGCAGCATCAGCAGCCACAACAGCAGCAGCAGTAGCCGGCACGTGCTGCATGGTCGCAGTCGGGGTCTCGCCGTATACGTCGCCAGTGAGTTCTGGCGCTGCCTGCAGGCCTAGTTAGTTTACTTTGCACTTCTAGTCATCTGTTGGCTGCAAGAATTAACCAATAAAACAACATCCGTGGCATTCACTCTTCTGTTTTGTTCGCGCCCAGTGCAGGAAATTCGAATCGGCCTATTACAGCCATCAAAGGGACTGCACGAATCGTCCCATAACCGCAGTCAGTCATTAGTTATGGGGTGTTTACACGATCCAGCATTCATCCAGCTAGCTGGAAGTTCTATGGTAATTAGGAGGACGGGCGGGTTGTAACCAACAGATTTAAATATTAATGATATTGGTGATAGGCATATTGGAAAGCATATATAACACGTAGGCCTATCAGCTGTGGGCAAAGCCTAGGCCCGCCTACGGCTTAGCCCACAGCTGATAGGCGGCGGGGTTCCATCAGGCCAGCTGGATGTTTGCTGGACGTTTGCTGGAACTTTGCTGGAAGTTTGCTGGATCGTGTACACACCCTATTAGTCTCATTGCTTACAGAACACGCGCCATCCAGTCAGTGCCACGCTATCAAATCCGACTCAATTTACGTACAGTACCACACACAGCTTGATTACACGACTTGCATAACACATGCACCGTCCATCATCAGTCATCACAGATTTATATTAATATTTATTCATTACATAGATAGCACAAATTCACAATAAAACAGAAACCATCATATAGTGAATTAGCTCAATTAAAAACAACATTCAACAAATTTGTTCAATTTGAAAATATGAACAGCTAGGTGCTTTATCTCAGACAGATCTTGATATGCAATACGTTATATTTACGACGTTTCACTACATCGGCAGGAGAAGGATAAGTTATGTTTTTGCCTGCGCCTTTTTTCTTGTGTTGATCGATTTGTCTGTCTGTCCGCAAGACTCAGTTCTCTCGAAAAGTTATAAACACATTTTTGACCATTTTCCGCGAACTCGAAATTTCTAAATTTTCTTGAATCGGATCTATTCTGTTTCTTCTAGTTTTCTGGGGGGTTGTTTCACATGCCGAATGGAAAAAGTTGATGATTCTTATTTCCAGGAGGCATTCAACGCTGTTCCATACTGCAGCGTGTTTACCCATGCAGGCCTAATTAGTCCAGACTCCACTGCTTTGATTTGTTGTACAGTCTACAACAAATCGAAATGAATAGGGTTTAGGCTGGACCATGGACACCTATATACATACAACTATACATGTCCGTGGCTGGTCACAAGGACAGTACAGCTTGATGCCAATTACGGTGCGCTGTTTATTGTTCTGCGTTAATTGCAGCGATCTGTCACTGAAGGCTGCGGACGCGTTGACCATGCACCAAGGCAGCAATGATGAGGGACTCGATTGACGTTCACGTATCATCAACGTTCAACAATGTAAACACTACTGACACGACTGACACCTTGCAGACCACCAACTGCCAGTCAGTTTCACTGACCGCCAGCTCGATGGTGATTGGTAAGCTGACCAGCCCGATGCCATATCACTGATGTAAATAAGACCAGAAACTTAAAACCAAAACCAAAACTCAACTTCTCGAGACCTGATCGAGACCAATACTGTTGGTTCCAAACCTTAGGCTTAACAATACCGTCATTAAATGTGCGTACAGACAGTGGAAGACGTCAGACACAAAGACCTGAAAGTGAAGTGTTTTGAGGTGAACTCACAAAAGCTACTTCAACTATTGTTTGCTTTAGCAGATTTAACTGAAATTTGGCACTTTGATTGCCAATAAATAGTGCATTGTCGATGTAGAATTTTGCCAGAATCAAATGTTTGTTGAAGTTACGCAAATGTACAATAACAGAGAGGTTTACTTGTGTAGCGCCATATTGGTAATGGAGATATTTTGTTATCATTATTCAGCAATTAATAACTTCGCAAAAAATAACATTTTTCAAAAAATTTGGTGATTACTTCAGCAATTTATTGGGAATTGAATGTACAAATTTTTTTCAGATTCGTTCAAATTTGACATTTTTATTTTACGATGTCTACGAGGTTACTTTTATTCCGCACTACAAAGTGTATAAGAATATTATTGATGTCTCATCATCGGCTACGACTTTGTTTTAATCGCCGGCGGGTGACTGCACATTTTAAAGCGTGGTGGACACTTTGGAGTGATGACGTTAATTGTGGCGAGTGTCGCGGTGTATTTTGTCATCAAAAGTCGCTCACGTGTAAATGTAGAGATTAACTACGTAAAGAGCATGTCGTCACACGCTGCTGCTCAGCGGGAGATCAGTTTCTTGGTAGCCTTGATCTATTATTCAGTATCACGCTGATCTTGTCCGTTTGCATTACAGATTCATCTTCGCCAACGATAATGCGCATCACAACTATCAAAGACGTCGACTCCACGAAACAATGTGCACGGGTGATCAGTGGCGTATTTAGGGGGGCCTCGGTGCGATGCCCCCCCCTTTGGCCCGACCATGAAAATTTTTTACAGGCGACTTTATATGAAAAAGTGCGTTTTTGCCATTTTTCAGCAAGAATTGCAAAATTCAACAATGTTTGATGGTCTTTTGCATTTCCAAATTTCAGAAAAATGGGCAAATTTGCGGTTTCCATTGAACATTCAGATACAAAAAGTGTTTCAACTTCAGGGGGGCTTCGCCCCTCTGACTCCCCTACCAGGGGCTCTGCCCCTAGACCCCGCTGGGGGCTCTGCCCCCAGACCCCCGTTATAGGCTCGCGCTCCGCGCGCTCGCCATGGCCCCCCTTTCCGAATCCTAAATACGCCACTGCGGGTGATCGTTTGCATGTTTACATGCTAATGGGGCGAAGCCCTAATCGTGTTTGATTCTATAAAGTTTTTGCAGCTGTCGGATGAGTTATTTAACGCTTTTAGCTAACCGTACTTTAGTAACGGTCAAGCTTTTGGTACGGTGGTCGTCCGTCTGTCTGTCTGTCCGTCGGTAACAAAAGTACCCTGGCTATAATGGGTAGATCTTAGTGAAAGTTTTTACACGGGTAATTAGCTATGTGTTTTAATTGTAGGCATACAAAATTTCAGCGATCTAGTGCAAGGGAAACATTTTCAAATTTGGGGTTGAATGGACGGGAGGGTAGGAAAAATGTGCGTTTTTCAACGGAAAACTGGCCATGTTTTGGAAACGGTGAGAGATACGGTTAAGTTTACTATTAATCACTAATAGAAAGTGGCTTAATGCAAGTCGCCATTTCAACGTTCAAACTAAACAGTCAAAAATGCAAACGCGTCATCGTGCAAGCATATATAACAACGCGGACCAAAATAATCTGGTAAAGGCGAAATCGCTGATCGACGCTGGCACCTGGCAAATTTCCTTTCCCTAAGTGTCAGGAACCCCCGTCTGACGATCTGCCCTATATGTACTGTGTCACTGGACCCACCGGTCTACCAGCCAAATGGCGTCTGAATACGTCAAACTGTTTAAATAAAGAACATCGTACTAATCTGATAGACAGATAAGAGACAGACCACGGTTCGAAAAAATGTGTATGAATAGGCAGAATCGCAAAGAGTGTACAGTTTCAATTTCAAAACGTACCAAAATCGTTTGGCGGTCGGGTCTTGTACACAGACGCATTTGTAATTTTTACTGGGTTTGGGAAGCTTAAAACAATACAGACTGCATGGAGTGAAAAGATGGGAAGCGATAAAATAGGACGAGAAAAAGAAGGGGAGTAGAAAAGGAAAAGGGCAAAAGTAAGGTCGTCCGTACAGTGATTCCTAAAAGTGAACGCCTATGACCGCTAGTGCCGATTACAATCTATCGCCATTGCACACCAGCTGTCCTGTCCATCCGTGCATGTGTGTGGTCCGGTCTTGTCGGACCGACCGACACCCTAAAGCAATTCGCTTCAACCGTATCCGATGTCCTGCGCTTAGCCGTGGATGCCTCTTTGGCTTAGCCTTGGTGCACGCTGGGCCCGGCGATAGGTAATGTTCAGTACAGGGCCGGGTTATGTAGTTTGCACGTTGCCTGGCTTGTTGAACGATCTTTGATCTGTCGACTTCGCTCGATATCATCAGCATCTCAAGGTTGGTTGTATGCATATACAATCAATGGATTCTTATATGCTAGTCAGCAGCGTTTTGTCCAGAAATCTTTTGGACGAAAATTCGCTTTTCCACTCCAGCCCATAGCTTGGGCTTGGGCTTAGATTTTCGGCTCTTCAGCTCTCACGCTGCATCGTCTGAATCTCGCCAAGTCTTTCTGTCACAATGCTATATTTCCTTACGCCTATCCTCAAATCTGCTTAGCCTATAGGCCTATCCACGTCAGTCAAATAGCTGACCGTCACTGTAATTGCTCGACGAACCCAAACACGTTATGCGTGGCGGAGATTTTTTTGCCAGGAAACAGCTCGTTGCACGCTATTCTTCTATGGCGTCTGCTGATTCGCCTGCTGTAAGTTACTGCATTATACGTATCCTACGTACATACTATTTAGTTATCAATACATACGTGCAATTATAATGACTCCAGTCCGACAGTGCTACAGGCGCGCTTTTGCCTGGCATTCCTATATACTCAGCATGTTATGCTGCAATTTTTGAACCATTAGTATTATTATATTATATCTATCTGCTTATTAATAAAAGTCATTTTAGACTATTTATACGAGTAACCGCAGCCTAAACTCAGTCCCGTCGCAGCCAAGTTCTTGCCTAAGTTTATGGTATCTGATTCTGGTACCAGTTACATGTACTTGGGTTTGGCGCAGACATTGAGGTGTTTGCCATGGGCTTTATATTGTGTATGATATTTTAGGGTCGTAGGCTGATTTAGACTTTCAGGCTTTCGTCCCACGCGTCATAGGCTTAATGCCCACGCGCCAGCAAAGAATTAACGTACTGCAGTAGATGAAAGTCATGAATGGTAGTGCAAAGCTATAGGCTTAAAGAGCTTGCGTGGCCACTCACGGCCGTACAGGCATATACATGTAATGAATGATTGCAAGAGCTAAATGCAAACTAAAAGTCTAAGCTGTCGAAGACGAGCGTAGAATAGAAACAGTTGGAATGTCTGACGGCTGTTTCATAAAAGAAAATCAAAGAACTTTATAATACAGATTGCATGCATGAGAAAATAATGGATAGAAATAAAATTGCAGCTATAGCAAGAACTAACAAGAAATAGCCAAAGATGGGGGAGAAATGTGTAGTTGATAAAGCCTTTGCAAATTGTTTTATGGCATATTTTTTCAAACAGTTTAAAATTTCACTTTACGTCATGAGTTCAGAATTTTCCAACTGAGATAAGGCGGTAGCAGACTGCATGAATTTTTGCGACAACGGACATCATAATTGTGTATATCACCGTTAGGCCTAGGCCTAACAGTTTTTGTTTTTGCGTAATTGTTATTCTTCCCACTTCCAAGAAGGGTGATACATGTCATTGGGCGAATTTTCAGCGGCACAAATTTCATATAATACTTCAGCTTGTGGGGAATTGCCCCATGCACACCTTTAGCGGGACTTTGCCTCTGAACCCCGGTGGGGGACCGGGGACTTCCATCCTCCAATCCCCTTAGCCTGTTGCTCCCTCGACCTTCACACCCTTCAATGCGGCGAACTTAGGCGGCGCCCGCATGTGCGATAAAACTGAAACAAATCTTAAACAAAAATCGCACGAAAATCGCATGCGATTACGTACTCAGTTTCGTTTTAGTTTTTATCATAGGGCTACACGCGGGCGCCGCCTTAAAACAGAGAGGGTATACGTCATTGATTCGGCAACCGGCGCGCGAGATGCGGGAACCGTGTTGGCGATAATCTGATGATTGATGTCACGTGACCACTGACCGACCACGCAACGAGCGTGGTGGCGCCCTCTGCCGACCGACCAGCAGCTTTATGTGATTGCTTACTTGCCCGGGCGGTTAGGCCACAGCGGCGAGATCAAGTAAGTAAGTAAGGCGAGGCATTCATCACGCCGATAGGAGGCGGAACAGCCCTCTGTATCGACAACACTAATCGATCTAACGTATGTCTCGCTCGCTTCGCGGCGCTCAAAGTCAATACGTCACAAATATTGCTAAGCTTTTTATTCCACTCTTGGTTATTTTATTTTTTGACGCGCTACAGCAATGCTGTAGGCGTCTATGGCACGGCTGTCGTTTGTTTGTCGTCTGTCTGTCTGTCCGTAACGGATGTATTGTGGCTAAGCCTTGGGTCACAGGGGAAAACTTATTGCACGAATAATTATCTTTGTGTCGAGGCTGTCTGCGTGCACTGGGAGATGCAGTCCAAGAGGAACATTTTCAAATTTGGGGTTGAATGGAGGGAGATATATGTATATGATAAACTCGATTGATATGTTTTGTGTTACAATTATTATGATAGCATATTAGCAAATTAGTGTTGCTATAAGCCTATAAATCGAGAAGGCCGTAAGTTTTTAACTGTTTGATTTTTACGCGCGAAAGCAGCTACTGCTTTCAGCGCGTCTTAGCCATCGTAATTCTGTCCGTCTGTCACACGGGTGGATCAGTCAAAAACGGTGCAAGCTAGGATCACCAAATCTACACTGTCGGCTGCCTGGGGGAAGACTCTTATTTCAGGAACTGTAAAGCTTTTCCATCAATTCGAAAGGGGTCACCCCGAACGAGGGTGCTAAATGAGAGGGGGTGGGCAAAATATGCGATTTTTGGCCAATAGGTCGCTGTATCTCAGTAACGGTGCGGAATAGGGCCTAGGTTACTATTAATCACTAATAGGAAGTCGTACACTGACTCTCGATTGGCGCCGATTTCCATGACCTTGAATGACCTTGAACGCCAAGATAGGGGGTTTTATGGATTTCTTTGGCGATTTTAAGCTGCGACACAAGTCTATATCATTCACAAGGTGGCGCCACGCTACTATCGTTATGTGATCCAGATAGAGAATTTGGTATTTGTATATTAACTTAGCGTGAACACCCCAATTTTCAGCTAAACTACTGAACCGGAACTGCTA
>Ga0056128_1010423_pt1 | contig 11592 bp, 6 predicted proteins | sample WorMetLIZISLAND2_FD_71113 | JGI IMG/M metagenome (GOLD analysis project Ga0056128, IMG submission 71113) | Marine gutless worms symbiont microbial communities from Max Planck institute for Marine Microbiology, Germany - Olavius geniculatus... ... | reverse complement strand
GACGGTCGGTGCTGTCGCCGCTCCAGTTCAGAGTACTGGCTGCTGCGGCAGCACAGTCTCCGGTGGACAGTGAACGGGACGGTGGACGCCAGCAGATGTAGCAGCTTCCTGTAACTGATGCGGTCGCATCGTCGTCGTTGAGATAGCTGGCGGAGGCCATTTCCTGTCGTCGTCTCAAACGTTGCCCCCGGCGGCCGCTCATAATCACCGGAACTGTAAGAGAACAGACACCGGACATGGCAGACTAATAGGTGTTTACAAAAGACCGACGAAACATTTACTAAAATTGAAAGAGATTGCAGATTATGAGGTGTTTTGGGTAGTTACAAGAAACAAGCATTATGCTTACAACCAGTAGAAGTATGAGAAAATAGGCACAAACGTGACAAATTAAAAGATTATAACAAAAGATTATCAAGAGATTAACATAAAATTTACACTAATTCGATTAAGAGATTGCAGATTAGAAGATGGTATGGTAGTTACAGGAAGCAAAACACTATGTTTATAATCACCGGAAGTGCGTTGTCGCCCCGGATCCACGCGTTCGAGCAACTTCCGGTCTTCGCCATCGTCGTCGTCGTCATCGCATTTGTCGTCGACTTCCGGTTTTGATTGATCGGTCGCCGCGTGACGTAATCACCTCGCATCAACAGCGGGTCGACGCTGAGCGACTTCCGTTTGTCGACAAGACCATCGCGTAAATCTAACGACTCCATGGGGCACTACTGTAGTTAGCATCCGCAGCTGCACATGGTAGGTCTACTTCACGGGTCGGTACGACCCATTGGCAGTTTTCGATCTAGAAAGCTGTTCAAACCTCCGCGAAGTACTGCGTTTTATTACTGCACGTTTGTAGAAATTGCAGTGTTAAGGCTAATCGAAAAGACGGCAGAAAATCCATGGCAAAGATGCCTCAAACGGTCAATAATTCACAAGAAAATCGCCAATTTTTCTTACACTTATATGTTACAAGGTAGAGTATCGTAGAGTAGCGACGCAGTTAGGATGTAGCGCGATATTGCACAATCATGTGGTTGCAAATGTTTCATTCACAGAGTGCGACAGTAAAAAGCTGCAGACCACGACATGCAGAAGTAGAAGTAAGTATCACATGTTCTTACCGCGTCAGTGACGTCAGCTGACACAACGCGGTGCCACGGATACTGCTGCTGACATGCAGCTGACGACGACATCCGCTGCTGCTGGCCGCTCGCACAGCTCGCCAGTCAGGCGCACTGACTTTCATCCGCAAGCCAGTGACTGCTCTGGAGCTGTGCAGTATGCGTGTTGTAATCTACAGAGGGAGGGAAAAGTTGTTTTGAGTGTTGATAACTTGGCTACCGTTAGCGGTGGAAAAACGCCTGATTGTTAACAGCTGCATAATTCTGTCTCCAAAACAGTGTGAAACGTGCAGCATACCAGTGCGTTTAAATATTGTTTGTCGTGATCGGCCAGTTAAGATCCAGAAACCGGCCCTAACTGTATTAAGTTTATTAAATTGTATTTTTATGCACTTTATCTAGTAATTTACGAATTTTACTTATGATTTGTATTTATTTTGTTTTTAATATAATTCTTAAATATTAATAATGAAACACTATGCGAGTATAATATACTCAAGTCCGGAAACATTAACGGAGTCCATTATTTCGGACTGAGCAATAACTCGAATACTCGGCACCAGCCCTACAATGCTCGGTCGGTGCAATCAAGCGTCGACCAATGGCACGTCGGCACGCCGGTCACGTGCCGCGTAGAAGTGTGACGTCATGTTTACGTAATGACATCTAGTATTGGCGCGGACGAGCGACGCGATCACGTCTACTAATGATGAATGTCATCTCGTTAGCAGCTAAATCAACCAGCTGCTGCAGCTATATAGGTATATAGAGGTACTTGCGGCATAAGCGCCGTGAGTGACTATAGGCGGTGAAATCTAGGGGCATAAACCGGCCAGAAACAGCATTGCAATACAACTGCTTTTTAGTGAGTGAGTGAACGAGAGAGTAATTTCTTAACGGCACATCAGCACACACGAAGCCGTTCCGTACCAGAAAAATGTTAACAGTATGTGACTGCAAAAAAAATAATAAAAAGTGTGTAAAACTATTAATCTGCAATAAAGCAGACGTTGGGACTATAAATGTAATAAAGTTAATCAATTAATATGAGTGAAATCAGCTGACGGTACTTGCCCGTTAATTCACACGCACCCGAATTAACCGCTAGAGTTAAGGTTAGGACCAAGGTTAGGGATAGGAATAAGTTTAGGATCAAGGTTAGAGTTGGGTTTAAGGTTAGGGTCAGGGTTAAGGTTAGGGTTAGCGTTAACGATAATAATCCAGGTGCGGGTGAATTAACGACGAAAATTGTAGATTATAGGCTATCGCTAAATGACAGTAAATGTATCGTACGTACACAGAATAGTGTCGCACGCACTACAATATAACAAATTTGGGCATTATGTTGATATATCGCGGAACCGAATCAGTTCCCTACTGTGATACTTCGGTTTTCCTGCGTTCTAGGAAATACATATGCCTACGCATTGCAAATTTGCAAATCTGTCTCTGATGGCATTACGGAATGAATATCGACGTCAGCGTCCGTCAGCAGCCGCTGGCATTACAGCCATAGCGTGGTATATACGCCGCATCCGTAGCTCTAGAAGCTTTCCGCGTCATCAGACCATGCTGGCGCATGGCACTAATCTAGAGGGCTGTGGCTGGCGGCAGAGACTAATGTAATGAGCACACTGAGCAGCAACGACGAAAACAGCAGACTAAAGATCAAACCACACGACTTCGATCTGTTGCAGATTGTTGCTCAACAACGAGTCGTACAACAATTAAGCAGTAGCGTCGCAGCAGAAAAAAAAATTGTCGAAAAAATCTTCTTCTTGTCGGAAAATTTTCGTCCAAAAGACTGATATAATGAGCTGGAAAACCCACAATTTTAGAGAACATTTATGGCCAAAAAATTAAAATTTTGAAGAACCATAATCTACTTTGTCGGAAAATTACACCTTCTTATCCTTTATGGAAAACCCATCCCAAAGCTACGGAGAGTGATTATGTTAAACGCTGCTTTCAACATTGCCACATTTCGCTGCAGTGATTGAGCCTGGACAATCGTTTCAGAAACTGTCCCATTTTTTGATCTACGTGTAGCATGCATGTCTTACTTTTTTGCGCCATCCTGTAGCCTGTACATAGCCTAAATGGAGCTGGGTTTTATTAAAGCCTGGCGGCGTCAACGTCACGGGTAGGACGTGGACTGGCTGATTGGAGTTTACGATGTACTCAACATCTCCCAGTAAACCGTTTTATGCCTTCTCTTTAGCGTAAAGTCGGTTAAGCAGAAAAATGTGTGGTCCACAGAAAAATGGCCTCACCTTTTAAAATTTCTTTTCCCGTCTGACTTGGCGCACTAATAATTATCTGTTTTCACCGTAGGCACCGTGGATTAAAAATGTTGAGTAGCGGCAGAAAATTAATTGCAATTTTGAGACAAGCAGCTGAAAACTAAAACGAGGAGATCATCGGTGTTCAAAGTTAAATTTTGCCTCTATAGTTCTTTAAAGTAAAAGACTGTTTAGACTAGGCTAAATTGTACATTTTTGGAAAAAAATTATCTCACAAGTAAAATGTCGCCCAACAATTTGGGGGTGTGGTCAATTGCCCTTCGCCACCTGCCAGGCCTACGACGCCAATGTTTATCACGGTTTACTGTCACTCAGTCTGTCGTATAATAGGCTTAGTGACTGTCAAAACGTCTCCAATATGCGGGCCAATTTTTACATTGCTACAAAACGCCTAACGTCCGCGCAATGTACCACTGGTCCACGATCTGATACGACGGTATTTAGCGAAATTCAATGTTTTGATGACATCCTGGGGACGGAATGGGGTGCATGGGAAGGGAAAAGCTGCGTCGGTATGTTACGGATATTGCATGTCGACTCAGATCGACCTACAATAATGTTAAAGTACATCCACTTCCGTCCGGCAAATGGACGTCGCCGATCCCCAAGTCGCTTTCCATAATGTCGCATTGCTACATGACATTTCTACGAGACGCACCAAACGAGATACATACATCGCGGTAGTGATGTTCCATTTTCTCAGATTTTTTTGTTTCTCGTAATTTGCTGATTTTATAAAACATCCAGTAAGCAAATAATATCAGAAACTTTTAGAAAAACAACGAAGCGCGACTATTTCGTTCCTTTTCTCTACTTCTTGCTTAAATTAATGCGCGATTACATGAACATTTTGTTAGGCAAATTTTGTTCGTAAAATGACGCAGTTTGTTCGTAATTTGTTTAGTACGATACCGTACCAAACAATAGTTTGTTCCATATTGTTGAAACTAAGTAAGTGCCGTAGCCTACATGTGCACAAGACGGACGATTGCATAATATGTAGGCACTGTGCTGACGTACAGTGTATTTTTCTGGCGTACTCTATATTTTCATTGCACACAAACTTAATCGATCAACTTGGTACTATACGATTCTAACATTATACAATTATTGTCGCTTTACGTCCACTCCAAGGATGCTAATACGGTCTTGGTGTCGTTTCTCGACAAATAAAAAAGTTTAATTGATAACATCTCGAAAGACGAACTTTACACGGGAAAAAGAAGTCGTTGTTTATCGCCCTGTAGCCTAGATGCTGAGTCGCTGCCAGATGCTGTACTGCCGGATCACGTCTCTTCATCGTACATTAGTGGATATTATTACACTGGCCACGAAACAGCAACACACGCTGACTAATACCCTGTTTACACGATGAAGCAAACGCGAAGCAAACGTATTCAATATATACGTGCACGACGTTTGCTTCAGGTTTGCTTCATCGTGTAAATGGGGTATAACTTATGCGGCTACAGTGGACTGAAAAGAACTATGGAATTTGGGGTAAATTATGAGATAAATTTATTCCTGGATTGGCTCGACAACGGTCACGCGCAACATTAAAGGCTTTGACGCAGCAAAACGACAACGGTTAATTTTAAATCAATTTGTTAACAAAAACTTACATATTCGAACAGTTATAAAGTAGGCTTAACACTTACAAGCTGCAAAATTAATGAAAATCTTTGAGTTTCTACAAACTTTTTGCAGGTTGCCAGCGTAAGATGTTTGATGCATATTGTAACATGAAAATGTGCATTAAAGCCACACTGTACATATTTTTGTCGGACAGTGCCGTAGCCAGAAACATGAATTGGGGGCTTCCCCCATTACTTTTCTTTATTTCTCCCCTTCCGTTTTCCTCCCTCCTTTTCCGTTTTCCGTTTTCTCGCCTACCGACCCTCCCTTTTCTTTTTCTTTTTTCCCTTTCCATTTTCCTTCTTTCTTTTCGCTTAGAAGTAGGCTAGTAAATTTCAGCTACGGGTGTAGAGGAGCGCTGTGAGCTTCCCGGCAGAGTCTGGGGTGGAGCAATGGCTTAAATCTAATTTGACGGATTATAGCCTTAAATGTGAGATCTAGTGGCAGCAATTTTAGTTAACAATTTCCTGGGTTCCTAATATCTATTTTTACAAACAAACGTGTCCCGTTCTTACGCCAATTGGACAAACAAATTTACTTGCAAAATCGATATAGCGATACTTAATATCGTATCGACAGTGTATCGTAATTCTGTTATTGGTCCATGACGTCATATAATATGACGTCAGAAATACAGCTGTTTATTAAAATATTTCATCATTTTTTTCGGTTATAGTTGACATTATGACATGTCTTCAACTATTGTGTACGTATGAGTATAATGCGCGCAACAGCCATGCTAAGGACGTTTTAGCTATAGTAGAGACGTCTATCCGTCTGTCCGTCCGTCTGTTTGTCACACTGCTGTATTGTGTCAAAATGACGCAAGCTAAAATCACAAAGTCTTCATTGGCAGACACGGAGACTTTAGTTTTTTTGCGATAAAATTTCGTACCGCTGGAAAAAAGACTCAACTCGAACGAGGGCGTCAGGATGTCCTTATTTCACCACTATTGGTTCATCTAGCCTAACAAGTAATTTGAGCAAAGCTCACGTGACGCGCGACAGCAGCGGTTTTGCCACTTTGGCAATCAGTGTACAGCATGCAATAAAATAATAATGTGTCTGAAAAAGTACTCAAATCTGAGGACTCCGTACGGAAGACTCCTTGAATTTAAGAGATCGAAACTCAGATTGTTAAAAATGTACGTTCTATGCTAAAAAAATTTCATACACAGTTGTCCAGGTTTATCTCTAGCCATTTCGGCGCAATCTATTCTTAAAATGTGTGTCGCAACCCGAAATCGCCAAAAAATTTACAAACAACTCCTACTTTAGGGGTTCGAGATATTCAAGGTCATCGACTTTGACACTCTTAAGAAGCTCGTCACCAGTGCTTGTTATCATAAGCAAAATGTCTGTGCCTATCTGCAACTATTTTTATGCTAGACGAGGCAATAACAGTAAAATAACCACTTTTTAGAGGGGTACCCCTCTTTTACGCTCTAGCATGCGGAGGCCTCCTTGAACCTAAGAGGTCGGAACATGGACTGCTAAAATGTGCGTTCAATGCTGAAAATTACATACGCAGGTTGTCTTGGTTTATTTTCAGGCATTTCGTCGCAATTCACTCTTGAAATGTGCGCTGCAGCCAAAAATTGCAAAAAATTCACTAAAACTTCTCTTTTGGGGGTTCACGGTCGTTCAAGGTCATCGATGTTGATAAAATTAAAAAGCCCGTGACCAGTGCTTATTATGATAAGCAACATATCTGTGTCTATCTGCAACCGTTTTCACACCAAAAGAGCCAATAGCGGCGAATTAACGTCTTTTTAAGGAGGTACCCTTTTTTGACGCCCTCGTTCGAGGGGAACCCTCTCACTCAGGGACACGAAATTTCGTCACGATAAACTAGTCTTTGGGGCAGCGCACAGTAAGGATTTTATGATCTTAGCTTGCATCATTTTGATACAGATCACGAGTGTGGCAGACGGACAGACAGACGAACAGACGAACAGACGCCTAGACGATGACTAAGACGCGCGATGCATTCTGCTAGATCGCATAAAAACGGTTGCAACAGACTTGTTGCTTATCATAACAAGCACCGGTGACATCGATGACCACGAGCGAACTTGCACCGCAAAACACGGAGTTTTAGTGATTTTTTTGCGATTTTAGGCTGCGACGCACATTTCAAGAGTAAACTGCGACTAAATGACTGGAAATAGACTAATACAGCTCACGTATAAAATTTTCAGCATTGAAGGTAGATTTTAGTGGTTTAAAGTTTGCCTCCTAGGTTCAAAGAGTCCTCTTTATGCGAACGTCAAATATGGGTACCTCTCCAAAATGCCCACTTGTTCCTGATATTTACTAACTTACTAATTATTTGTGTAAAAAACTTTTTTCCTATGATCGACCGTTTAGCCAACAGGACAGACAAACTAACGACAACCATGGCAATATTTCGACCGCTATTACGTAAGGTCGGCCAAAAAAATACGTGCAACAAATGCGTATTTATTATGCCGCATCGCAGTGGTTGTTGCATCTTATGTACTGTGTAGGTGTGTTAGCGGTTCTTCGTTTCTCCACCTGTCAAACAGGTAGCCTACTGTAATTCAACTAATTAACAATGTTTATGAACTAATAATCGTGAAGAACATGCGTCAATCTAACGATTCATATCGACCAGTGTTTGAATTGTGAAAAGTTAGCTTGGGGTTGAACTTTTCGACGGTCGGAGCCCGACCAAAACTGTGATGCAAATCATATGTATATAGCTGACCCCCCAGAACATAATTTGACAGTGTGTTAGGGGGGTTGAGAGAACAGTTGGGGGGGATTCAACCCCCAGCCCCCAGCAATTCAAACACTGATATTGACCTACAACAAAATATGTTAAGTATATTCGTTTCTTTACGGCAAATAGACGTTACTGAGCCCCAAGTCGCCCCCAAGTCGCTTTCCGTCTGTCGCGTTGTTACATGCGTATACCGTATCAATTACGAAATCTTATAAATGTTATAATGCGTTAGATATGCCGCGACATAATACGATCACGTAAGCAGCTACACCCAGGATAATTACTAACGGGAGCTAGAGTTTTCTGCTACATTATTTTATGCCTGAATGAAACATTACGTTTTCCGATTGCTCGTCCGTGCTTATGCGTGCATCCGTCCCTCCTTGCGTTCAGAAATTATTGTCAACACTATATGTGTCGAGTATAATTATAGCCCAGCCTACCTTAGAACCCAAATTTAGTAGAGGGAATTTCACCAAATCATGGTTGATAATGTAGTTAATGCAAAAGATAAACTGATTACTTTTTAAAGGTAGAGGTTCAAGGGTAAACGTCAAGGTCGCTAGAAGGTTAAATATTTGAGCGAGTTTTACGGGGTGTGGAAAAATCCACGAATAAAGTGATGGTTATATTTTTTGCCTGTGTGTTGTCTGAACTATTCGAACATTATGCGCGGATTTCGATGAAATACTGATTGGGTGTAGTCCAGAAACAACAAGATTTTGACAGTAATCTGCAGGACTCATTTGTGGATTATGGATAATTATGAGATTCTGCATCTGTATGCAGATTCAGAATCTGCACGATTCTGTCCCATAAAGAGTAAGTGAGTGACTAAGTAAGTAAATAAATAAGTAAGTAAAGTGTGAGTTAATACTTTTGCGCACACTCGACAAAGTCGCAAATGCGCTTAGTACACTTTGTCGTCGTTATCTCGCGAAAAAAACGTGTCTTAAACTCTACAAGTGTATCAAGTCTGTTGTATTCGCCAGGTGGTGCGGGACTATTCTGAGCAGATGGTTAAGATATTCGATCACTTCTGTTAAAGGTAAAAGGTAAAAGTGTCAATTTGTATAGCGCATCTCGCGTACAACGCCTGTAATGCGCTTTTCATCACTAACCCGAGCCGCCAGCCGCACGGCCACCACGTGCAGCCTGCAGACACAGGCTAACGCAGCGGCCGGCTTGGCATCCCCAGTCAGCTGTACTAAGGTCACCACCTTCCGTAACCCATATAAATGAGTTACTGCTCATTTTACCGTCCCACGGAGGGTAGAAGGCTGAGTCGACCTAGCTGGCAAGCTTCGCACCGAGATGGTTTACCTGCCCGCAGGCAGACACCCATCGCAGTACTAACCGGGCCCGGCGTAGAGTAACTTCGTTTCAGCCGAAACGCGTTACCAACTACGCCACGCCACTAACGTCTGTTGTTGGTTACAGAGCTGACGTGCGCGGACGAGCCATGTCTGAATGGCGGCAACTGTACTGAGGTGATCAAGTTCTGCTTTGGCGGTGCGTGCGATGCTAAATTTACCTGCAAGTGTCCCACGCCGTTCGCAGGTAAACTTTCAAATGTGAAGTGTTTTTTTTTAATTTTAATAATTTCAACAGCCTTTTATTCTTTTTCTTTAGTGTTTATTCTTATCTGATATATTTCGTTATTTGTATGCTATTTCGTTTTATTAGTACTGCAGGATGACTATAGCTTTGTAAGAGCCACTCTGAAATTTAATGTGTCATAGTTATTCAGTCGAAAAAAACATTTTTGCTGTTTTCAATCGGCAAATCGTATCATTCTTAAACAGATGTACAAACTGTAACAGTCTTTATTATAATTAGAGCTTGAAATTGAAGTGAGACAGTACGGGCCGTATGGCGTAGTCTTGGCAGCCTGGCAAAGCACACACTGCCGTTTTTTCGCTACAAGATAGTTACAAAACAACATGTTTCATATAATGCACAATATTAAACGCGCAACCACGCTTAGACAGTTCTCACACCGGCGATTATGTTTTCCCACTTCAAGCGATGATCATATTAATAGGTAAAGCGGCTCGTAGCTTTGAGATGGGTTCCCACGAACAGCTATACACGCCGTCTAAATGCGAAAACTCTGTCGTCGTCTGTCAGGGCGACGGTGCGAGCTGTACAAGCGTTGTTACACAGACGTGGATCTGTGCTTCCAGACGGACTATGAGCGACACAGCTACAGCGACGCCACTCAGCACTGTCTGCGTGCAGGCAAATTCTCACTCATGTTCAAAAGACTTTGTTTCATGTATTTCAAATTCATTACAGAATACTACCTGTAGAAAGCAGAGTATTATTTAAAAATGCTTGCGTACAAATTAAAGTATCTGAACTAGTATGTGTAGCGTATTTTTTTTATATTTTAGAGTGAAAGTACAAAATACACACTTTCTACAAACGATAGCACACAATGATGGCTTATCTCATTATTTTCGTCGTCGTTTTTGACCAATAAACTTCCGGTTTTCGTTGCTATGTGGAACCACTATTAAATAGCGTATCGATGTTCAGTCATAGAAAAGCCCCAAACACTCAATTTGAGTATTCTGCGCAACAGTCCTGCACTGCATAACGCGCATAAATATTTGGAAAGTATCTTGTCAAGTATAACTATATTTGACACGCTACAGCTCTGCTGTATAGCGTGTCTATGGTACGGTTGTCGTTCGCCTGTCTATCTCTCCATATGTCTGTCCGTCACGGATGTATTATGGCTAAACGGTACGAAATAGGGTTGCTATTGATCATTAATAGGAAATCGCATACGTTCTTTCAGATGAGATAAAGATCACCTTAGATGATCTCAAGGTTAGTACTGCAACAGAAATTGTATATACTGTAGCGCGTCTTCCCTAGAGATAAATGGGCTTTTTAGTTATATTTGCAAAATATATAATACAAATACATCATTCACATTGTATTTTAAAGTGCTGGACATCACTACAAGGTGGGCCAGAAACTATGCTATTGTACTTTTTTCATATTGTCGCTAAATATTGACCAATTTTTACAATTTTTTTCACCAGTAGACTTTTAAGAACTTTGCTACTCAGTGGCATGCACACCGCACTTATTATGTCGCTGCATTACCTTGTAAAATATAAATATCTAATATGGACAAAGTGTCATAGCTTACTTTTGTTGGCCTACCCTGTACTTGCAGGCAACCTGAGCAAGCCGGTGATCTCTGATTGGTTCGAGTCGTTCGACCTCCGTGTATTTGTTGAGGATGATCCTCGTGATCTGTTGATACATGAACCGGTTTGGCTGGCGGCAGAGGCACGCGCACTGACCGCCGACGATCAACACTGGCGCTGGATTGACGGACGACCAACCAGTACGCATGCGCGCCAGTTGTAATCATACAGTACTTAACTCTCGCTCATTATTCTAGCCGGGAGTGAGACATTTTCAGTAAAAAGTTTTGTATATTAGATTCTACAGGCATTTTAAAGTCTGTCGGTCTCGTACGGGGCTTTAGCTCGAAAACAAGAACAGATAAACATAGAAAACCAAAATTAGTATGAATGTTTCCACGCGGGAATGAATATTGTAGTTATGTTGTTACAGTTAAACGTCATCGGTCAAGCTCGCGAATAAGACGCATATCTTGTAAGGATGATTGATTGGTCCCCCTTTTCTAATTATGCATTTGCAAGTAGGTAACGGGCCGTGGGAATTACACAAAACTGAAAGAAAGAAGTGCTAGTCACGCACGTCTGTAATCAAGCAAAACCTTAGCAGCAACTGA
>Ga0056128_1010420_pt1 | contig 11594 bp, 3 predicted proteins | sample WorMetLIZISLAND2_FD_71113 | JGI IMG/M metagenome (GOLD analysis project Ga0056128, IMG submission 71113) | Marine gutless worms symbiont microbial communities from Max Planck institute for Marine Microbiology, Germany - Olavius geniculatus... ... | reverse complement strand
ACAACCCTGCAGGAGTTAAGCCACGCTGCCCTAGATAGGCAGCGGTGGGCAGCGATAGTAAGAATGGCGTCAGACACCAACGGGCATTGAGCCCACGGTTGTCGATGATGATGATGACAGATCCTCTTAGAAGTATTTAGGCCTAGTATTCATATATTTAGGCTTACTTGTTGCCTAATTAATTAATTTTATAGGGGTGACATAAACGTGCTTTTGCCTAAATAGTTTTACGCGCGACAGCAAGTAATGCTTCGCGCTTTTTAGCTATCGCCTATGCGCCCGTCTGTCCTTCTGTCTGCATGTTGCATTCTAGAACACTATCAAAACGGTGCAAGCTAGGATCACGAAATCTTCACTGTGACTGCCGCAAAAAAACTTTGTTTTCTGTTTCAAAATTTCGTGCCGTTGGACGAATGGTTTTCCTCGAACCTGGGCGTCAAAGGGGAGAAATATCCTCTACAAAAAATTTGAGCTTATGCTCACGAGACGCGCGAACGCATACCGGTTCAGTAGTTTAGTTAAAAATTGGGGTGTTCACGCTAAGTTAATATACAAATATTAAATTCTTTATCTGGATCGCATAACGATAGTAGCATGGCGCCACCTTGTGAATGATATAGACTTGTGTCGCAACCCGAAATCGCCAAAAAATCCATAAAACTCCTATTTTGGCGTTCAAGGTCATTCAAGGTCATTGAATTCGGCGCCAATCGAAAGCCAGTGTACGACTTCCTATTGGTGATTAATAGTAACCTAGGCCCTATCTCGCACCGTTACCGAGATACAGCGACTTATTGGCCAAAAGTCGCAAATTTTGCCCACCCCCTTTCATTTAGCGCCCTCGTTCGACCCCGTTCGAATTTATGGAAAAACTTTACGGTTCCTGAAACTAGAGTCTTTTAGGCAGCCGACGGTGAAGATTTGGTGATCCTAGCTTGCACCGTTTTTGACTGATCTACCCGTGTGACAGACAGACAGACAGACAGAATTGCGATGGCTAAGACGCGCTGAAAGCAGTAGCTGCTTTCGCGCGTAAAAATGTCGTTGTTTTACCGCTGTTGACTCGTTTAGCGTGAAAACGATTGCAGATATGTACTGACATGCTGTTTATCACTGCTATTCACTGGTGACGAGCTTTTACATCGATGATCTTGAACCGGCATGTGCATCTCTTACACAGGTCGTCGGCTATCGAGGAGCTGCTGGCCGGTGGTTCGCCACGGCGTCGCTCCGGCAGTGTATCTAGTACGTCCGGTGTGGTCAGCGGTCCGCCTGGAATGAATTCCAGCGACCTGGAGTCCTACAAGTCCACGGCGCTCAACAGCTGGGTCCTCAGTACCAGGTGCCCGCCGATTCACAGAAGATCCTAAGATAATCTTAAGACAATATTTTCACACTTACGATTATTTTGAAAGAACGATAGTGATCTGATTAACAAAACACGACATATTTTATACAGAGCGACAGAAATATAATGAAATTAAAGCCGCAAGCTCCGGTTTTTATTTTATTTCATTTTGGTATGTTATATTATTTCATTTCATTTATGCCGTTTTGTACGCACCTTGAAACATTGCTCTACGATAAAGTCTTGCAATTTTGTGACAAATCGTAAAAGCATCTAAGGCAAATTCTGCGAATTCACTCAACACTTAACACTTAGTTATTGTGTTCTTGTTAGTTTTAGTTAGGCTGCCGTAAATACTCTAACGAGCCTGGCACGACTTGCTCGTGTAAACATTTTTTTTGCTGCAAACTTTTGTTGGCTGACGTGTTATGGAGCAAATAAATGACTTATTGATTGATCGAATACAATGCTATAAGATAATCTTAAAACATTGTAGCTTTTCGTCTTGCGATAGTTTTAAGACGTATCTAAAGATAAATCTTAGTCACTTAGTCTGACGATGTCATGTGCGCGCAGGTCATCAGTGGCGGGAGATGGCGGGCCGCGGCGCGTCATGAATGACGTAGACGATGACGTGTCATCTACAGCCAGTGGGTACTCGACCACGAGATCTCGGCGTGCCGGCAGTCTCGTCAGAGATAGAACATCCTCGTCCTATCTCAACGATGATATACCTCTTAGGACAACAATGATGGACATGTCGAGTACTACATCTCGCGGCGGCGCTTACCTTCCACTGGGCGGCGGCTATGACGTCACTTCCAGCTATGAACAGCGCTCAACGATCAGCTATCCATCGGCGCCGCAGTCGTCATCGTTCCAGACACGAGGTGCCCGATTATTTACGGACAACGTCATGAGATTTATCTTAAGATATAGCGTTTCCTTAGGTGCATTATTGTAAAAGCAACGTTGAGATCGTGTCGCATGTTTTAAGTAAATAACTCACATGCAGAATTTGTCTCAGGTAATCGTAAGATATGGCGCAAAATTGCAATATTTGATTCTAAGACATATCTTGTCGTAAGTTTTTTTGCGAATTAGATCATCATAGTCTTAAAATGGTATAACGACCGTAAGTGTGAAAATAATAATAATTTAAGATTTGCCGTAAGATCGATCTTATTTATGTGAAATATGTCTACGCAGGTTTCTACTACTCGCAGCCGAACGACTACGGCGCCAGCAGCTCGCCTGGGGGTACTTCGTACTACACCGGCTACTACGGCAGCGATTCGCGAAACTACGGTAGCGGCAGCGTGGGCGGCGATTCTAGAAACTACGGCAGCAGCGTGGGCGCTGATTCACGGAGTTCGTACGGGCTCTACGCTTCGTCGTTCGGCAGCGGCAGGGCAGCCAGAGACGGTCCGGACCCGTCGCGGTTCCGTCGCGCCCAGTCGGTCTCCGATTTCACTCCTTCGTCAGCGGACAGGTCGTACAGCAGCGACAACCGAGCTTACAACCCGGCGGGCAGCGGCGGCCAGTTCCAGAGTCGATTCCTGGACAAGGTGAGGGCCAGGAAATCAGCGTATGGCGACGATCAAACGTCGTCGACGACGTCGTATAAAAGTCGCTTTCTTTCTTCTACTTCTGCTGCCGATTCCGGCGGTTCCGTCAGCGCCAGCGCCAGCAGACACTATTCGACTAGGCTCAACTACAGCTCTACCGACGAGTGAGGTATCAAACAATCAATCGGTTGATCGATCAATCCATCTGTCAATTAATTCATAAGTCAATCTTTAATTACGTTTAGTGGCGTCATCGCAAGGGGCAACGACCGCGAGGGTGAAATTGTATTGCCCTTCTAAATTTTGGGCTGTCCAAAAATTGTCGGAACATTTTCCTTTCGTCGGAAGATCTTTGTCCAAAATGCAAAATTTGGGTCGAAAACCCATTTTAAAAGGCAAAATGAAAATTTTGAGCTCTCGGTAATCTCCCAACGACTTCTGCATTTTACAAGGTAGTGTAGCGACAGTATTAGGGTGAGACGGGCTAAGCTTTATTCATTTACGTCAAGTTCATTCATGATGTTGCGCGCCAAAAATCGTTAAAAAAAGTCGGCCGGTGTTTCACGGAGTTATTTAGAAACATAAAAGTGGCTAGTTTTTTGAGACGTTGTAGACTTAGATTAGGCCGCTAGATTCGATTATATCCTATCGGTAAACAGTGAAGTTATTGTTTGTGCAGGATGCTGGAAGATGTCTTGATGTTCGGTACTGATATTAATTGAAAGATCATTTTCGACCGACGTGGCACTTCGACATTCTGTCCACCAAAGGACTACGTATTGATTGAACTAACAAAGGCTGTAGTGAAACATTTTCAAGCGTTTTAGCTAAGGATTAGCGCTTGAATCTAGTTTCGATTGGTCACACCTCCGTGCGTTAGGACGTGCATGCTACTTGTTCAATAGGGCCCTAACAGCCAAATTCCATTAGGATGACTTGTTGGAAATTTGGAAACTAGTTGGTAGCAACTAGTTTTCAACTATACGAGTTAGGCCTAGCCAAGTTTTCAGCTAGTTAGCTTAATGGAAATTGGCCTGAACTGCGCACAAAACGTTGCAGTCTTTTGAGCACACTTGCGCACTGTTCGAAAAAAAGCAAAACATTGAATTTCACATGCAATCACGGTCTGTTTTCGAACACTGCGCAATTCTACTAAGTCATTATTGCGAGTTTGTGCCTCATTCTTATTTTACATCTTCCTACCTACTTTCGTAAGTGTCTGTTGACCGCTACTCTGCGTGGATCAAGAAACAGGTCTAAATATGGCGTAGGCCTAATCACTGCAGGCGTCGTGGTAAGCGACCGAGTACCCGCTAAATTATGGGCCATCGAAATAGTGTAAGAAATCTTTATCTTGTCGTAAAAATTTTGTCCAAAAATGCTCAATTTGGGGCCAAAAACGCCTTAATGTAAAAAATAAATTTAAGCAAAACAGTAACGTTTTGGGGGAAAAATTAAAATTGTCAACACGCATAATCTCCTCTGTCGGAAATGTGCAGCAGAATTCCTGCGGAAATTCTTTTGCAGAGTCCGTCCAAAAATTGCAGCTTCCTGTCCGCGGCCTACTTTCTTTTGTAACCCACGACGCCGTATGGGTGTAATATTGCTATTCTAGTTTCGCAAGAATGACGTCACATAGGGTGTCACAAGATGGTCTCCTTTGCAGCGGCGTTTTATACCCCGTTTACACGATCGAGCAAATATCCAGCAGCAAGCTCGACGAGCTACGGTAATTAGCATGCTAATTAGGAGGGCGGGCGGTTTGTAATTGGAAGGTCTATATAACACGTGATCAGCTGTGGGCTAAGCCTAGGCCTACATTTGAGCCAGGGGGCGGGATTCCATCAGGTCTGCTCGATCACGTAAACGAGGTATTAGTAGGGAGGGAAGGCGATTGCCCCCACCCTCAGTTTTAGCTTGTCTAAAAATTTTCTTCTTGCCGTAAATGTTCTTACAAATATACAAAATTTGGGTCTAAAAGCCGCACTTCGGGGGAATTTAGGAGCAAAATTGTAATCCTGAACACCCGTAATCTCTTCTGTCGAAAATTTGCACTTGTCCGTCACAAAGTTACGAGCTCATGCGGTCCTGTGCCGCCTAGGACGCCGCTGCTCATTTACAGTCTACGCGACGATATAATTTCGACTTCTTGTGATCGAATACCGTGAATACGTGTGGGTGGAATTTGTTACAATGTCAAGCTTATTTTTTCTACAAGACAACAGCTATTGAATTGTATATTATAGTCGAGTCCCATACGGTAAATATTCAGTGCTTTACTAAAAAATAATGTATGAGATCGGACTTTGCTAGTTGTTAACATTAACTGAAGAAGGCATGACGTAAGAGACCTGTAATAACCTGTAATACGTTGAATTACAGGTGAATATTTTATGCTTTGTGTTGTGTACGCTTGTACTGTAGCGATGTCAGTTTTTGTGTGTGTGTTTGTGAGAAAAATGTGAAATGAAACGAGTCTGAACACGAGTTCCGTGTTAGTACGTCAGCAATGCTTCTTGAGAGTCGCCATTAAATTTTCAGCGAATTTACCTCGAATTTTTGTGTTTAAATGACATCATTGCACTCAACACAACATTTACGTTTATCGCAAAACAGTTTCTCCAGAATATGACCCCCTATACAAGCCGTTGCCAACTGGACTCGCTAAATTGTACACTGTGTCCCCAAAAACATAGATGTGATAAACGTAAAAAAAATTATAATAACGTTACTAAACGCGTTTATTAGGAAAAAGATTGTAAACGTTTTTAAACTAAAAGTAAACGTACACAGAGCCCAAGTTTGAATATTAGGCCTATTACTTGAATAATTCCAAATTCCAATAAAAGTTTTTTCATTGTCAAAGAATGTCTTACTCCAGTTCTGTGACAACCGTTTTACAAAAGTGCCCAGAATTCACTCACTTTAATCTTACCTCTGCTCTGTAGAAGGTGCTCCATCATGAGGCAGCTGTTTACCGTCACTTGCACCGTGACCCAATGAACTCTATCAGTGATCGAACGCAATGCACTATAGCTTGGCTTCCCGTCATAATTTTGCTTCGTTTCGCTCATGTGATTTTTTATTCAGATAAAAGTTGACAAAATAATAAACGCGTTTACACAGATATTTTTGTAAACGTTGTAAACGTTTGTCACATCTATGCCCAACAAGCATCCTCGACATTTTCAAGCATAACTTGAAAACCAACTGTCAGATTTTGATAATTTTTGGTACGCATATTCCCGACAAAACTTGCCATCAAATAACCGTTCAGTTTCCCACCTCACCCAATGTATGCTTCTGCACTACCTACTGAAAGCAGATCGAGCAAAATATGTGTTGAAATAAACAGAAAACCTGAAAAAACATCACTGACATTATCGATTGTAACTTGAAGAAAGGTTAGCAGATTTTAATAATTTTTGGCAGAAATATTTCTGACACAACTGGCTATTAAATAAGTGTTTTAGTTTCTACCTCACCCAACTTCTGCTTTTGCACTACCTGGGGAAAGCAGACCAAGCATAATACGTGTTAAAATGAATTGAAAAACGCCAATAAATTCCATCTATCCTAATCTGTTGGCCCCAACAGCCAGTCTATTACAAGGTTTGACTGTCATGCAGCAGTGTGTCTACCAGATGAAGTGTAGAAATGTTTGTGAAGTCAAGAAGCAACTGGTACAGCCTGGATTGGTCTGGAGTAGAACATTATCGATACTGCTGTCAACGAACGGAGAAAGCGTCTCCTTGCCTGTGTTCGCACAGCGGGCCAACACTTCAAGCATTTTTGCTGCAGGCAGTTGTAAAATAGACAACTGGATGAAATGTCAGCCACAGTGTCAGAAATGTGAACAAAATGTGTTTTTATGTGTTATGTTAATTAAGCAATCATATCGCATTGGATAAAAAAGTAATATTTCGCTGGTTGTCTTTTCCCCAGGTAGTGCAAAAAACAAACGTTGGGTGAGGTGAGAAACTCAATGGTCGTTTGGTGGCAAGTTGCGTCCGAAATATTTGTACCATAAATTAACAAAATCTGTTAAATGGTGTTTAAGTTACAGTCGAAAATGTTGGGGATGCTTTTTGGGACACAGTGTATATTGCTCTAAACTACACTGCTAAGGCAAATGCTACATCGTGCTGCTCCATTTTCAGCCGGTGTAACCAAACAGATATCGGAGAAAATAATGAAGACTACATTCACTGATGATATTTTGCAGTAGCAAACATGCAACGATCACAACAATGACGTTGTTCTAACTTCAACAGTCGTTGATAACGCAGCGCTTAGTAATTAGCACAATTCATCACAAAAACGTCGCTCATCATGCTTATAAATTATAACACAGCTGCAGCTGCAACGTCCACATGGTTAAGCGGAGTCTCCAACGAACGGAATATATGTACGCAACAAACGCAGCTGACGCAACGACAGTGAAAGAGTTTTGAAAATCGGTTAATATTTCATAAAGTTATTGGCATATAAAAATTTTCTGCCAACCTGGATTTTTACAGAAAACAAGAAATTTGAGCTAATGCTCACGAGACGCGTGAAAGCCTATAGCAGTTCCGGCTCAGTAGTTCAGCTGAAAATTGGGGTGTTTACGCTAAGTTAATGTACAAATATCAAATTCTCCATCTGGATCGCATAACTATAGTTCCGTACATGGCGCCACGTTGTGAATGATATAGACTTGTGTCACAGCCTGAAATCGTCAAAAAATCCATAAACCCCCTATTTTGGCGTTCAAGGTCACGGAATTCGGCGCCAATCGAGAGCCAGTGTAGACTTCCTATTACTGATTAATAGTAACCTAGGCCCTATCTCTATCTGTTACTAAGATAAAGCGACTTATTGGCCAAAAATCACAAATTTTGCCCACCCCTCTCATTTAGCGCCCTCGTTCGGGGTGACCCCCTTCAATTTATGGAAAAACTTTACGGTTCCTGAAACTAGAGTCTTCCAGGCACCCGACGGTGAAGATTTGGTGATCGTAGCTTGCACCGTGTTTGACTGATCCACCCGTGTGACGGACAGACAGAATTGCGATGGCTAAGACGCACTGAAAACAATAGCTGCTTTCGCGTGTAAAAACTGCGAAAAGCGAAGAACAAAAACTTGTTAAACCAAATTAACCCAAATGGCATGATGTAATGATAATGGATCAGGTAAACTAATATATAAATCTAACTCCCTGAGCCCATTATATATGGCACCCACACGCCGCTTAACAGCACCTGGTAAAAAGTCGCATTAAAAGTAAGTAAGTAGCAATTTACATAGCGCCAAAATCTCACAAGAAAACCATGTACGAGGGTCGTTCCATAAGTAAGTTTACAAAATGGCTGCATTCCAATAATTTTTAACATAGGAAAAATTTGAAATATACCTTTTGCAGGAAATTTAGTACTGAGTACCAGAAGTGACTTTTGTTACGATAACGCCACTCTGACGTCATTTATAAATATTAAATAAAGTGACGTTGCCACAGAAATTGTCCTACAATGACCAGCGTGCTATTATGCTTGTTTTGTGGGCAAAAAGACTTGATGCATTTCCGAGTGAGTCTGATTTGCATTCAGTGTATAGCGACAAGTGTTTTACACTGCGAACATTACACGTGCGGTCTTAAGAGAATGCTAGATGGGTAGAAATTTGTATCAGATACCGAGGTGCAATCAGTCGTTCTTCGGTGACATGGACAGCGGCCAGCATCGTTCTTTGCATCGGACATTTAAAAGTTTTTTGACAGAAGTGAAAACGTTTAAGCGAACTTGGATGATATGTTGAAAAATGAAGCAATAATGTTTAGCGTTTAAAGAGACGACGTTAACTTGTTAACTTAATTCTTTTTTTCTTTTCTGTGCTGTTTGTCACTTGGGAGTCATGGTGCATTACTGGTGGGGAAAATAATAGACAAATACACTGTTTTCTATTGGCAAATGACGTCACAATAATTAAGTCATCATCAAAAAAATTTCCACGTATGTTCAGAATTGAATTCCCTACAAAACGCATATTTCTGATTATTTTCTGTTTCAAAAATTAACGGAATGGCGTCATTTTGTAAAATTATTTATGTAACAACCGTCATATATTGCGAATGAAGAAAATGGTGTTAAATGTCCATTCTCTGCAACGTTTAGCATGAACACTAGAAAGTTACAAATTACATTTATAAGTTTACCTGCCGCCAATACAGTTAGCTTCTTCAACTTTAAAGCTGCACGAAAAATTATATGTAGGAATACTAACAATCCGATGTCACCTAATAACATGAAACAAAAGCGGTGGAATAGAAATTTTCACCGTTAACATAAATCAATGACAGCAAAAGCAAAGTAGTTATATACGAGTATGTCTCCAAAATGATGCAACACTAGTTATAAAAATTGAGGTACAGAACTTCTTATTAAAAGGTGACTATAACGACCTTCAATTTTTTGTTTATCAAGCTAAGTTTTAGAGTCGCTTCTAGTGAAATTAATCAGAGGGGAAAATGAACACGCAAACAGGCGTAAATGCACTCAAAAAAACTTCAAAGTTGATCTACAGTAAAAGCAGACACAATATCACACAGTGAAACAGTGCCGGTGACAAAATTATAGCTTCATCTGATACAAAGTACAAAGGTGAGCAAATGAAAATGATGTCTACGCACAGCCGTAAATGCAAAATATGCTACTTATCATAGGCGAGGACACAAGCCTGTAGGCACACAGCAGCTGCTGCCATAACTACAATGTCAAGCCAGAAATTAGCGGCAAATACAGTGCTGAACTTCCCACAACCCAAAATTTAGAGAAAGGGGGCAGTTGTGCGAACCCCTGCTGCTTCCATCCCCCGCAGCAATGACATTAATGCCCAGGCCTGCCTGATGTGCGATCGCCAGTTCAACTCGTGATCTTCTAATGGAAGCCATACTGTGACATATCAAACAGCCAGCGGCGCACAATGTTGGGTTCAGCCGAGGGCCAGCAAACATATTCCACGATAAGCCGCTGAGGACCAGCTTATTGTCACAGCTGTGAAGAGCGTAATCGGCGTTTACACTCAGACTGCAACACACAAGCACGAAAGTACTGTCATGGGAAATTCATACTATGAAGCAACTCGACTGTCGTGACTGTGGGGGCTACAATGCAATGACGTCATTAGCATTGTGACGTCACACTGCTGCGCACAGACCACACGCGTTGTTTGCTAGCCTGATTGAGTAGCTGAGTTGAGTCAAATCGGCATTGTAGGGGTGAACTGGCCATCAGTCTGCCTGTAATGTAACCAGCCTGAAAGCTGATACTCATTTCCCACAGAGGATAGAAGGCTGAGTCAAGCTGAGTGACTGGCTGCTTGGTTTTACCCGCCTGCTTCACGTTAGACCAACAATAGCTGCTCTCCACTAATAGCTGTTTAAAAGATTAAAGGTGGTGTCACAGCTCGTAATGGAAGCCCATTCTAGAGCTACGGAGCATCACTTGCCGTATGGGATCCCACATTGTTACCTGCCACTCGACACAGGTGAATGCGCCCCGCCTTAACCCCAGCCAGATAGGACTGCACTCGATTTACCTACCCCGGAAAAATGGAAGGCTGAGTTGACCTAGGCGGCTGGTTACGTACAGAGATGGTTCACCTGCCCACAGCAGGCAGTCACCCATCAAAGTATTAACCCGGCCCGGTGTAGAAGAACTTCGTTGATTGGATGAAACACGTTACCATTACGCCACACCAGCAACCCAATGTTTACTGTTTGTATGCCAAAATATGAGCCTGGCTAGTACTTGGACGGGTGTAGAATAACTTGGACAGTGACAAGCAGCGTCGTACGTTGAAAAAAGTAGCAACTTTCTGACAGAGACTCAAAATTTCTAACAGAATTCTGGCAGCGACCTGCAAATATCCAACAGAACAGATTACAGGTGCTCAAAATTGCAATTTTACCCCAAATTTCCGCAAAATGGGGTTTTCAGCTTCAAAACTTTGCAGAATTTTAGGATAAAAGTTTTCCAACAAGAAAACGACTTTCGAACAATTTTCTGACAGCCACTGTCAGTGCCTAGCGTTGGTCTAACGCAAAACGCAGGCAAATGAAGCAAACGCGGATAAACAATAAATGATGTCGACGTCCGCAGGTGATATATACTGACAACACATTGTGACAACACAACGTGACAACATCGACAACGTTCACAACAACAAGCACCACAATCAACGTTGACTGAGTGAGTGACCGAGTGATGGCTGCTTCGACTGCATGCAGAGTCCAGCTCCATGCAGCCTGTCTGTCCACAGCAGACAAGCCAGCTATGCAACAGCAATATGCCAGAAAACGACCCACTTTTTCCTCTATAATAACAAATAATTTAATCCAAACTAGAAATTTCGGGCAAAGCCCAACGTGAATCCGCCTGGCGCCCTAAGTGCGACTGGGGGAAATTTCAGGGAGAGGAGGGTGAAATTCCCCAGGTGGCAAAGTCACGTGACACGAACTCAAATGCATTAGCAACACAGAACGCCCAATGTCGACTTAGGGTAGGTCAACATCCATCCATCACCATCGACAACCGTGGGCTCAATGCCCGTTGGTGTCTGACGCCATTCTTACTATCGCTGCCCACCGCTGCCTATCTAGGGCAGCGTGGCTTAACTCCTGCAGGGTTGTCCCACACCAC
>Ga0056128_1010417_pt1 | contig 11596 bp, 10 predicted proteins | sample WorMetLIZISLAND2_FD_71113 | JGI IMG/M metagenome (GOLD analysis project Ga0056128, IMG submission 71113) | Marine gutless worms symbiont microbial communities from Max Planck institute for Marine Microbiology, Germany - Olavius geniculatus... ... | reverse complement strand
CCGTCACACGGGTGGATCAGTCAAAAACGGTGCAAGATAGAATTACCAAATTTTCACCGTCGGCTGCCCGGAAGACTCTAGTTTCAGGAACCGTAAAGCTTTTCCATAAATTCGAAGGGGATCACCCCGAACGAGATCGCTAAATGAGAGGGGGTGGTCAAAATTTGCGATTTTTGGCCTATAACTCGCTGTATCTCAGTAATGGTGCGAGATAAGGCCTAGGTTACTATTAATCACTAATAGGAAATCGTATACGGGCTGTCGATTGGCGTCGAATTCAATGACCTTGGATGACTTTGAACGCCAAAATAGGGGGTTTTATGGATTTTTTCGCGATATCGGGCTGCGCAAGTCTATATCATTCACAAGAAAGCGCCACCGTCGCCAACGCCACACGCGCCTATGGCCGATGTGTATTATGGTCCTGATGGGCCGAGTCCAAGTGATATGCGATTTTCGAAACTAAACTACTGAACTGGAAATGCTATAGGCTTTCGCGCGTCTCATGAGCTTTGCTCAAATTTCTTGTTCATACACATTGTCATAGCCATTTTCTAGCAAGACTTGTGTTAACTGATTGTCACTTTATTTTTAATGTTGTATTTCATGCCGATCTCTGCATCATTTCACTACACACAAAAGTTATTTACATCCTCACTGTTGATTCTGCCTGAAAGCCTTTAACTGTGTCTTTTCGTATTTGCCCACTCTTCTAACAGTACTTGAACCAGTTATCTAAGTGCTCAGCAATTAAAGTGTACAAGAAATTTGAGCAAAGCTCACGAGACGCGCGAAAGCCTATAGCATTTCCAGTTCAGTAGTTATAGTTTCGAAAATTGCATATCATTTGGACTCGGCCCATCGGGACCATAATACACATCGGCCATAGGCGCCACCTTGTGAATGATATAGACTCTCACAGGCCAAAATGGCCAAAAAATCCATAAAAACCCCTATTTTGGCGTTCAAGGTCATTCAAGGTCATTGAATTCAGCGCCAATCGATAGCCAGTATACGATTTTCTATTAGTATTAATAGTTACCTAGGCCTTATTTTGCACCGTTACTGAGATACAGCGACTTCTTGGCCAAAAATCGCAAATTTTGCTTACCCCCTCTCATTCAGCGCCCTCGTTTGGGGTGACCCCCTTCGAATTTATGGAAAAGCTTCACGGTTTCTGAAACTAGAGTCTTCAAGGCAGCCGACGGTGAAAATTTGGAGATCCTAGCTTGGACCGTTTTTGCCTGATCCACCCGTGTGACAGACAGACAGATGGACAGACGGAATTGCGATGGCAAAGACGCGCTGAAAGCAGTAGCTGCTTTCGCGCATAAAAATCAAATACTATAGAGAATATCAATTAGCATGTTTTGTGCACTTAACTGCTAGGCTGTCATTAATGATTATATATGTAAAAAACTTACCAGTTTAAAAATGTGTGTAAGGACGATGTGATGATATTAATCCTCTAAAACAGCTAAAATAATTTTGGTAAGTCTAGATGGAGCTATGTATATGGCGTCCTTACAATCTGACTCTAGTTGGTAATCACTAACATAGTCTAAAGCCTTCTTCATTTTATGTTATTTGTTGTATTTTATGGGGACCGAGTTATACCGCTTTGAAGTCTCCATGGCCACACTGCAATTTTTTTTAAAAATTGGGGTAAAATAGGGGAAGGAGTTATCAGATTTTTATCCCAAACAAACTCAATCTAACCTTTTGGGCCCCAAATCACTGCAAAATTTCATCATAATCAAATCAAAATTGTGGCTGTAGGAGTGTTTACAGACAAACAGACAGAATGACAGACAGACGCAAGCAATTTTATAATCTGTCCCTTGCTATGCTATAGCAATGGGACAGATAAAAAGGCACTTCCTTGCACAGAACCACATCGTTTGACGTATTAAGTGTGAAAATCGGTCCAACAGGCTCGCCTGTAGGTGAGTTCAAGAACCAAAAAAATTAAACATGTGAACACAGGAGGGGTGTATATTTCATCTATATGAGGAACAAAAACCCCTGGGTGGATTGAGCCCAAATTTGTTTTGGTGGTAGATGTACCCGACGGAATCACGCTATTCAAATTTGGTGATGATCGGTTCAGGGGTTTGTGGTTGATTGAGGGTCAAATTTTGCATTTTTCCATCGACTTTGAAGGTCGTCCTTACAACACTCAGACTACCGTGTGAGGTGTGATAGTAAACACTAAATAATTCTGGACAGCTTATGCCGTAGAAATTTTTATGTCTGTTTTGGACGGTTTGGCTGTACATGTGGATTGTTATTGTGATTTTTTTTCAGTTACTGATTCGTGTCATATCAGCCGGTGTGAATCCAGTAGATACACGTATTCGAACTGGTGGCCATGTAATTCAGCCGTTGTTGCCATACACTCCGGGCAATGATGGTGCAGGCATTATTGAAAGTATTGGAGAGTGTGTCACAAATTTCAAGGTAAAGTTATTTTTTGTTTACAGAATACCTGTTACCATATTTTAAAGATGTTTTTGTTTACTTATTCATTGTGGAACATGAAAACAGTAATTTCACCATTTTAGATAATGATCTTTTAGTTAGTTAGTGTATAGAATGTACAGGGTAGTCCAAAAATGGCACAAAGTTTATGGCACCATGATTTTGCAATCGTACATCACAGAGTCATGCAGTTTTTAGCAAAATGTTCTGAAAGAAATTCTTTACATGACTCTTGTTTTTGCCGCTGGCAAGTGAACTATTGAAAAACAGTATTACCTTTAATGTACCTTGGTCCATAAGAAACATGCCACTATTATTTTTTCAATAGCTCCGTGAAACATTGGCCAATTTCAATAATTTTTGGCACGCAGCATTAAGAAGAAACTTGACGCAAAGGTCTGTAGTTTTGGCCACCTCACCTTAACACTGTCACTACACTACCGTGTGAAAGGCAGAAGTCGCAGTCCGGCCATTAACAACAATGAATTCATACTGGGTAGCGTATGCGTTGGCTCAGAAATTATTAACTGACTAGCAACAAATGCAATTTACAATTATTATCATTCAAAAAGTCACACATGTCACATTACATCATCTTCATTTCAGCATGTGCTCAAAATGTCCTCCTGCAGCACAAATGCAAGCTGTAGATGTTGACACCATTTGCCAACAGCACGTTCAGTAACTGCATGACTCAAGCAGCACATTTGCTGTTGATGTATCATTTAAGTTTGTGGACTTAAAATTTTAAAATAAAAACGAAGCAACAGATTTTCAATGATTTTGTGGTCTCAGTAATTTTCTGAGCTGAACCATGCACTACCCAGTATGAATTCATTGTTAATGGTCACACTATGAATTCTGCATTTCACAAGGTAGTGTAGCGACAACCTTAGGGCGAGATGGCCAAAACTACAGACATTTGCGTCAAGTTTATTTTTAATGTTGCATGCCAAAAATTATTAACATTGTCCAATGTTTCACTGAGCTATTGAAAAAATTAAAGTGGCACGTTTTTATGGACCACAATGTCGAGGGTAATAATGTTTTTGCATAGCTCAATTGCCAGCAGCAATAACAAAGAATATTTAACTGCTGTATTCAAATACTGAATTTAGTCATGAAAGAATTTCTTTTGGAACATTTTGCTGAAAACCACATGACTCTATGATGTACGGTTGCAAAATTATGGTGTCATTAACTTTGTGCCGCTTTTTTGGACCACTGTATTTGGACATTTTATGATTTAGTTCTTATTGCATTCTTGTTACGATAAATTAGCTGTACCATAATTTTTTTGCCAAAATGCCATAATTGCCAATAAGCGTGTCATTCATATGGTCCAATATTTGGGGATAAACAGCATAGAAAAACCTACTGTTACCACTGCACAGGACATCAAGGCACAGATGTTCTGAATTTTTTAAGAATAACAACATGAAGTTAATGGGCAGATGATTGCAGCTGTGTATGTGAGTAGCAAAATGTTCATCATCAGTCATGATTTATGACAATTATGTGGATGTACAGTCATTATTAGCAGAGGAGCAGTCCACATGAAAATGTGTATACTTATTACTCAAAGCTTATAGTTAACTTAAGTAGAAAAATTCCAGTTAGTTTACCCACTAGAACCTTGAGTGCTTACGTAAGTGTGCTGTTGATATTTAGGTTGGTGATCGGGTGTACTGGTGTCGTTCAGTAGATGGTAGCTACAAAGAGTTAACATTAACAGATGAGATGTGCACTTTTCCACTTCACGATTCTCTGAGCTTCCAGCAAGGTGCAGCCATGGGTATACCTTACTTGACAGCTTACAGGGCACTTGTGACAAAGGCTCAGCTGAAGGCGGGAGAGACAGTTTTGGTTCACGGAGCAAGTGGAGCGGTGAGATGTGCCATTTGTTTCTGTGGAGTTTTTGTAGCAGTGGAAGGCGTATATGTTTTATCTACCAGGAGTAGATAATTTTGTTCGTTATGTATGTATTTTTGTGATTTTTTAATGTTGTGCATAAAGTATGCTAAGAAAAATTGTCAAGTAGCCATTTAATCTATCATCACATACAAGCAAGTGGGAACATTAGTGAAAATTTGAAAAATACTGGTATAGTGGTCTACGGTATTATAAAGGTAGGGAAAGTGTTATAAATTATAATAAAATGTATAATGCCAATAAAGATTTAGCTGGTATATAATTTTGTTTTTCCAATAAAGATTTAGCTGGTATATAATTTTGTTTTTCCAGCATATGCAGTTACTTTTCTCATTGTTGATTGCTTGCACAGGTCGGTCTGGCATGCTGTCAGATAGCAAGACATCTCGGTGCCGATGTTATTGGTACGGCTGGTACTGAGGAAGGCATGCAAGCCGCACTGCAGAATGGTGCTAGTAAAGTACTAAATCACAGGCAGCCTGGATATCTGGATGAACTCAAGGTAGGTAACACTTGTCCAGTTAGTAATCCTCAGTTTGTTTGTATCTGGCCAAATTACTGATTACTGTGCGTTGTGATGTATAAAGTTCGGTGCACTAAATGATTAAATAAGGCTTTCTATGTTTAATACGATCCTCTGGTGCTTCAACATCATTGCTGTGGCAATAGTAATTGCATTACGTCATGTAAGAGTGCTGCCACAAAAATTCCAGTTTGGAGACTTTTCTAGCCTGGAGTAAGTTGGAATTTGGGTCAGTTAAATAAAAAGAACTGTACATGAGGGGATTGGAGGTTCAAAATCACTTCACTCATTTGACATGAAATTTATTTTCTTATTTGAAATAAAATTTTTCAATGTTTTCGAGGTAACTTGTGCTTGTCAGGGTTTACTATATTATATATAAAAAACTGCAAGCAATTCATTTAATGTTGTATAAGTGCTGATGTAAAACGGCAAAAATCAAAAAGTATAAGCCCGAAGTAATGCATTAGCTTAGACATTTAATCTGTTCTCGGTAGCCAGATATAAATGTCTAAGTTAATGCATAATGTTCGTGCTTATGCTTTTTGATTTTTGCTATTTTACATCAGTGCTTATACAACATTAAATGAATTGCTTGCATTTTTTTATGTATAATATTTGCGGTTTTATTAAAGCTTGAAAGGTCACTGTACAGTTACTTTGTACACATCAACAACAACTACTATTACTACTACCTCGAGCTTCTTGGAATTTGTTATTTGTTTAATCTAATGGCAAGGCTGTATGTGGGACCGCAAATTTAGTCTACATACCAAATTTTGTGCAGATGGGTGAAAAATAAGTTATAGGTGATGGAACGACATTTAAAATGGTGACCGCCGCCATCTTGAATTTACTACTTTTCGATTTCCAGTAGCAACTAACCACATTCCTGCAAAATTCTTTTAACCTTTTTCAGTTGGCAGCTTATTTGTTATGTTTTGTGCAAAAATACAAAATGGTGCCTGTCGCCATGTTAAATTTTATTTTTATTCAGTTTTATGGCATAAGTACACGTAGAGCGTCAAGCTTAGCTCGCATATGAAATTTCGTGCAAGTACGTGCAATAACAACAACGTTATGAGCCATAAACGGGATTCAAAATGGCGGCCGCCGCCATCTTGAATTTATTATTTTTGTCAATTTTGGTCACACGATCTATTTCTGGTAGCAGCCAACGACATTACTGCAAAATTTCGTTCATCTGCATCAATTGGCGGCTGAGTTATTGTGGTTTGTGCAAAAATCTAACATGGCGGCCGCCGCCATCTTGGATTTTATTTTTGTGCAATATTTTGGCATATGTGTGTGTAAGACCTCAAACGTTATACACATAAAAAATTTCGTGCAAATTTGTGCAATATTAAACGAGTTATGAGTGGTAAATAAAGTTTGAAATGGCGGCTGCCGCCATCTTGAATTTATTATTTTTGTCGATTTTGGTCAAATGGTCTATTTCCGGTGGCAGCCGTCTACATTACTGCAAAATTTCATTCATCTGTGTCAATTGGCAGCTGAGTTATTGCATATTTTGCAAAAATCGAACATGGCGCCGGCCGCCATCTTGGATTTTATTTTCATTCAATATTTTAACATGTATGTGTGTAGGACCACAAACGTAATATACATGCCAAATTTCGTGCAAATATATGTTATGAACAATACTAGAAATACTAGAGACACTATAGTATCATATAATGAAAACCCAAAGTCTCTATCTCTACTGGTTTTGAAGTGGTACCGGGTCATGATGGACAGAAAGACGGACGGACAGACAGACAGAATTACCATAGCTAATACGCACTATAGCTAGCTAGCTAGCTGTCGCGTGTATAAAGGGAAACAACAGTCACCGAAAATCCACTCCCTGTACAGATCCCCTTCCCGTCGTCCCCCGTCAACCAAATTTTGCACATGGGGTCGTATGCCAGATATCTTTCTCGGTTTCAAGTTTCATTAAGATCGGTTGAAAAATGTTGGAGCTATGGGTGGTCATAGTTTCGGCCTTCCCATTGACTTTGCACATTACTTATACAACAGCTTGTTGCTACTGCACAAGCCGTGATAATTTGTGATACGTCTTGGTGTCTCCCATACAAATGACTTTTCACTGTCGATCAGCAACAACATGTTTGCTAACAAGAAATCTGAGCTAATGCTCATGAGACGCGCGAGAGCCCATGGCAGTTCCTGTTCGCAGGTAATCTTGGTCTGTCTACATCCATTTCGTTTCAATTCACTCTTTTGCGGTCAAAAATGCCAAAAAATCACTTAAAATTAATCTTTTTGTGGGTTCAAGGTCGTTCAATGTCCTCGATGTTGGCATTTCTAAGAAGCTTGTCGCCAGTTATGATAAGCAGCATGTCTGTGCCTATCTGCAACCATTTTCATGCTAGACAAGACAACAGCGGATAAATAAACACTTTTTAGAAGGATACCCCTTTTTGACACTCGCGTGCGCAGGCCTGTTTGAATCTAGAGGGTCCGAACTTAGACTGCTGAAATCTACATTCAATTCTGAAAATTTCATACGCAGGTTGTCTTGGTCTATCTCCAGCCATTTCGCCGCAATTCATTCTTGAAATGCGTGTCACAGCCCAAAATTGCAAAAAAAATTCACTAAAACCCCCTATTTTCGGAGTTCAAGGTCATTCAAGGTCATCGATGTTGACATTTCTAAGAAGCTCGTTTGCCAATGCTTGTTACGATAAGCAGCATGTCTGTGCCTGTCTGCATCCATTTTTACGTTAGATGAGCCAATAGCGGTAGAATAACGTCTTTTTAGGAGGGATGCCCCTCTTTCGCCCCCTCGTTCGTGCGGACCCCTTTCACCCAGTGGCGTGAAATTTTGTCACGAAATACTAGAGACACCAAGCCACCATATAATGAAAACCCAAAGTCTCTATCTTTACTGGTTTTGAAACGGTACCGGGTCGTGACGGACGGACGGACAGACAGACGGACAGAATTACCATAGCTAATACGCACTACAGCGTAAAAAGTATAGTAGTCAAAATAGTGCTTAGTTGTAATAATAACAAATTTTAAAACTATTTCAGTAGGTAACATTTATTGATTATACTGCTGTGATATTATCGTGAATACAGAATAGTTGTTAAACCATTCAAGCCTACCATTTATTGAGAACTTTTTCTGTTACTGATACATACAGTCTGTTTTTAGGCAGAAAAAGGAGTGGACGTCATAATGGAGATGCGTGCAGATGTTAATTTTGAAAAGGATTTGGAGCTCGCCAAGACGCATGGTCGTATAGTGGTTAGTGTCATTTATTGTCGGTTGTAAGTATGTAATTTTGTTCTAGCAGTTACTGTGGCTTATGGTGTAACGGTAGGATGTTGGACTAGTGATCACGAGGTTACTGGTTTGTCTCTCCCCTGGTGCACTGCCAGGTAACAACTAACAACCGTGGGCAAGTTGTTAACACACAACACACATGTACTTCTGTCATTAAGAAGTACAATTTGGTACCTGCCTAACCACTGGGAAGTTAACGGCAGTATGTGGAAGAGGTGTGGCCTACGACCTATATAACTGAGTTTTGTCTGCAGCTCACTGCTGGCTCAAATGTCAGCAAACGGAGATGGCTGTGAGAGAGCACTGTTGACTGTGGGCTATTTACCTTTAGCTTTTATTTTCAAAAGTCAGCTGAAAATTGGAAGTTAACTAGCAGTTGATTGACTGTCAGTTGTCATTTAGTGATAATGCAAACAGGCTTTCTAACAGTGGTTAAAATTGTATCTACATTTGAAACCTATCTTCTATTATGTGTTCTGTGTCTAGCACCAGTTTTTACACAGTGGGTTTTGAATAGGAGAGTTTGTCTGATGATTCTCTCTAAACTTTAATAAATCGACCCTTGGTAGACACTAAACCTTCTCTCTCTAAGGAGATCATTAAGGACTTTCTCAGCAAAGTACTGGTGATTACAGAAAAATGCCCGTGAACAACTGGTTTATGCAGTTTTCTCAGTTTTCCGTGTTAAAATTAATTTTAACAAGGTTATGCAGCATGTTTTTGTATATTACAAAATTAACTTTTAGTAGAAAATATATGCAAAAGCTGCTTGTTTCAAAGTAATAGTTAAAAATCTGACTGGAAAAAGTAATCTTGTGTGTGATACACTGAGCTGCTGCAATGTGTCACTGTAGATTATTGGCTGCATTGCAAAGACTGAAATTTCACCACGCATTGCAATGGTTAAGGAGATATCAGTCTTTGGGGTCTTTCTCTTTTATGCTTCACCAGTAAGTACAGCAGTGACTGATGCTTTGAAAATCCTCACTATTTTCCTTAGTTACACGTTGTTAAATAGAACATATTATTGTGCAAAAAGGCAAGTTGTTGTCATACACTGTTACAGCAAACATGTGTAGATAGAGCTGTGAGATGTATACAGGGTGGTCCAGCTAAAGTGAAGCCAACTTACATTTTTGCTGGTAACATTTGAATGCATAGGTAAAATTCAATGATTTTTTGCAAATGTGATAACAGTTCAGACACACACATAGGGAATCATAAAAATTTAATATTGTTCGTCAGATGGCGTAACCAGGTTAGGTATTTTCTCCCTTGCTACATCTCTCATTTTGCTGACTTACTCGCATGGACCGATAATTTTACGTTTTGACCAACTTAATAAAATTCGATGGTAAAATTGTCTGGTTTTGCTCGTATTTGTTAGCCTTTGCTTTTAAAATAATATCTTTGGGAATAACTATCTGTTTCTGCATTTTGATGGGTAAAATAACACGAGAGGACAGAAATGTTATAAAGGCGTTACGGGTGGAAAAGAACTGGAGCTCTCGCCACTTTCTGAAGGAATTTGCCAGCAAAGCTTGGTGCAGATCAAGCCTTGACCGACTCATCAAAAAAATTGATGCTGGATTTCTTAAAATTTGCATCACACCACTTCCTGTTGTATGCAGTTTACATTTGCAAAAAATCATTGAATTTTACCTATGCATTCAAATGTTACAGTAGGCCTAAATGTAAGTTGGCTTCACTTTAGCTGGACCACCCTGTAGTTAGTTAGACTGGTTCTAAGTATTACAAATAATATTTGTGCATTCAGAAATATTTCAGCAAACTGATGTTGAAAATTGTTTTTACACAAAGTGCATTTTAGCATCTACATTGGTATTTATATAGTTGTCAATTTATGTATTGTTATACAAATATTTCATATGTTTTGCTAGCATAATGTTGTATTTATTGTTATTTAATTGCACTGCATCTTTCTAGCTGTTCAAGGTAGCATGCCAGTAAATATACTGTACTGCTAACATTCCCCATGACTGTGTGTTTGTCAGGGATCAGGGATTTCTTTATGGTGCAAGCCGTTAATTATTCAGTGATAATTGTCAAAATAAAGTGCAAAAACACACAATATCACAAATAGAAAGCACTTACCACAGTGCAAATTAATTAATCGGTATAATTTTTTTCATTGTCAATGTGTTTCACCATACGTCTGAATGAGATATTGAGGCTTCTGAGACTCTCAAGTCTCGGGAGCTTCAAAGTCTCGGCCAGCATCTTGGAAGCTGCAACATCTCATCTTGGTCTCGTCTCGGATTTTAAACGTCTCGTCTCGGTCTCGCCTCTGAAAAATTTTGAACGTCTCGGTCTCAGAGACATGGGTTGCGGGTCTCGGCTCAGAAGGTCTCGTGCACGTCCCTGGTGTTTGTATCTGGAAGTCATCTGGGTTTTCAGAAGTTACAACCTAAACAATTTTATGACATTTAAGTCACTGGTTTGAAACTCAGAAGTTGTTTTGTATGTGCAGGAAGAGTACAGAGAGATGGGATTGTTCATGAGCAAGGGTCAGGCGGACGGTTGGCTACGGCCAGTCATTGGTCGCGAGTATCCATTAGATCAAGCCGCTGATGCACATGTGGAAGTCATTGAACACAGCAAGACTTACATGGGCAAAATTGTGCTGAATATTTGACTGTTTTGGTGATGCAAATCATGTGTAATATTATTATTCTCTGTATTGAATACATATCTGAAAGGCTGTGTTAAGTCCTCTTTGATTATTGTGTTGAAGAACTATTGTGCAATATTTTGGTGCTTTATATTTCTACATTCGTCTGTTTTGCAATGCAGGCACAAAGCATAGTTCACATGTTTGCAAGTGTATCAGTAGTTTGCTAGTTTTGTTCTCAGTATTTTGCACTGTTTTGCACAACTGACTATTATTGAATAAATGGATGTTGATTTTTGATATGTTATGTTATCAGTGTAGAAAGCACATTTGTATGCACAGATGAAGTGTTTGTTATTTGATCGTATTCCATGCTTTCATTCGCACTAGCCTTAATGTGAATGCAAGGCATGGCAGGCAGGCAGTATTCAGGAATCTCCATTGGATCAAGCTGTTACTATGATCATAGATTGTCTACATTCAAATTCCATTGAAATTAACTATGTCAAGTTAGTTCAGGTATATGCACCCACGTCAGACGGTACAGACGAACAGGTGGAACAATTCTACGCAGACCTGGAAACAACGCTGGGCGACATACCGAAGAAGGATATCGTAATCATTGCAGGTGACTGGAATGCAAAGGTTGGAAGAGACAACAATGGATGGGAGAGAGTCATGGGTAACTTTGGATATGGAGACAAGAACGATCG